>Ga0194113_10008851_pt1 | contig 12293 bp, 10 predicted proteins | sample TA2MahC200mmetaG_FD_146193 | JGI IMG/M metagenome (GOLD analysis project Ga0194113, IMG submission 146193) | Freshwater microbial communities from Lake Tanganyika, Tanzania - TA2015017 Mahale Deep Cast 200m | ecosystem: Environmental > Aquatic > Freshwater > Lake | place: Tanzania: Lake...
GCGCCGATACAGAACATTGTAGTCCTTAATACCGCTATTATCTCGTTGACACTTTCAAGCACAGACTCTGTTGAGATGTTTGCTGCTCTTAGCAGAGGCGCAGCAATGCCGGCAGCATCAGCCCCTAAAGCTACAGCCTTGGCCACATCTATGCCGGTGCGCAGACCGCCGCTGGCAATCAGCGTAATATCGGGAGCAGCGCGACGAACCATCCGTAGAGATTCAACAGTTGGTATACCCCATGAGGCAAAGTTCTTTGCCAACCTGCTGTGATTATCGCTGCGAGCCCGGTGCCTTTCCACTTCTCCCCATGAGGTGCCGCCAGCCCCTGCTACGTCCAGCCCTGCTACACCGATGTCGACCAGATTACGGGCGACTGTCTCCGAAATCCCCCACCCCACCTCTTTGGCGACCACAGGCACGGGAAGGCGCCGGCAGATTAGTTCAATCTTGCGCAACAGTCCGCTGAAGTCTGTCTGCCCCTCGGGCTGTAAGGCTTCCTGCAATGGATTAAGGTGCAATATCAAAGCATCAGCTTCTATCATCTCCACGGCTCGCCGGCATTCCTTAATTCCGTATCCATAGTTCAGTTGGACTGCGCCGAGATTGGCGAAAAGGAGGATATCCGGAGCCACATTTCTGACCCGAAAGGTATCTGCCACACCCGGGTTTTCTATGGCGGTTCTTTGCGACCCGACCCCCATAGCTATACCCAGTTTCTGTGCAGCTCGGGCAAGGTTGCGGTTGATGCGCTGTGCCTGCTTGACGCCCCCCGTCATGGGCGAAAGGAGCAGGGGAGCCCTCAGGGTCTTGCCGAAGAGGGAGGCGGAGAGGTCGATGCTTCCGGCATCGACCTCAGGTAATGCCTGATGGATGAAGCGGAAATTTTCCAGACCTGTGGTTACTGACTCGAACTGAACATCTTTGGTAAGGTTGATGTGTAGATGCTCGTGCTTTCTCTTGCTGTTAGATTCTGTTTCTTTTCTCATTAAAATCGTTCTAATCGCAACTATTGTAAAAGGATACTGCGACTAAATTGACAATGCGGTGGGGATTGCATAATACACGGATTTCGATTAATCTGTCAAGAATATTTTCGGGAAACGGAGAAATGCGTACCGCTATCGCTGGCTAGCGCCGCCGCCAATCATCGGGGATGAAAAGGGTCGACGCACCCAGCCAAATCAAAAATACTCCGTCGAGAGTCCAGAGTACCGCAATAGCTTGCATAAAAGGCACAGAGCGTGCCCACTCTCCAGCCAGAGTTCTTCCTGCTATAAGTTCAGTGTCCCACATCTCAGTTAAGATTTCCCCAACCATAGGATAACTGAGAAGGTCGCTTTCAATCTGCTTGAAAACGCCGGAAGCGACAAGGGTGACAAACAATCCCGAGAGGAAAAAGAAAATCCCGATAGACAAAACTATCCAGGCAGATAACCGTGTCACCCCTTACCATCCTTTGAAGAGGTTTGCTGAACCAAGAGTTGAAATGTTACGATTTCATGGACCTGGAGTCTATTAGCAATTTTATCACATTTACGCCAGTATAACAGATGTTTTCTCTGTGAACAAGACATTTCACCGAAATGGTTCTTGACAAAAGGATGAAATGTAATATAGATTAGTCACAACTTTTTGAGGAGGTGTGAAGATGAGAATTCCAGGGCCGAAGGCTATCGCTTTCATGGTGCTGAGGGGATTCGGGCAGTTCTTCCTGGTCACGGGTATGGTGGGCATAACGTTTGTCATCGGGCCTCTGAACCACATCATCGGTAAATGGCAGTTAGACCTGACTGCTGACAGCAAGGGAATCACTTTTCTAGTGTGCCTGGGTTTCTGTGTCTTGGGAGGCGCTCTGGACTTTTTTGCCAATGAAGCGCTCAAGGCTATTGATGAGAAGAAACTCCTGGAGTCATTGGCAGCTAAAAAATAGTCTCGGGACGACATGTTCATTTAAAAAAACGACTCGGAAATTTGTTTTAGCCCCGATTAGAGTCCTTTTCGGCGGTGGATTGTGCCATAAGCTCTTTTTTTGCCTCTTTACTTACGAAATTGAAGGGGCAGTCGAAATACAGGCATCGGGGACACTCATACTTGGCATAGGTCCAGACGAAGTTCACAATCGACCACAGATAAAGAACCAGAAGCAGGGGGTCTTGTATCAACCAGTAGAAAGGGAATGCAAAGCCACGGGCGAATAGAAAATACAGGATAAACTTCTCGTAAGTCTTTATTCTACCGGGCTTGGGCTTGAAGTATTTAGTAGGGCCCCAGTGAGACTTGCAGTGAACCGTTCTTCCCGGCAACTGGTTGTAATAAGGGCAGTGCCGGCAGAGAAATCCCACCTCGGCGAACATGAAGGGCACCATCGCAGAAATGTAAATCCCCATCCAGAGCCATGAATCGCGGGCTATGGCGACACAGGCTATGACCTCCGGCACCAGACTTATACACCAGAAGAAAAGGAAGTCGGAGAATACGTAATCAGTCCGCAATGGGATCTTTTTGTTACATCCTTCCATCTCGCCTCCTATCGGGAGTGTGAAACGTCCTTAAAGTCTATAGCTCTTGCCAGGGTGACATGACGGCTTTTAACTCAAAGCGGTGAACTGTCCTGAGAAGGAACGCGAATACGATGAGGAAAACGATGCAGGCTAGAACTGCGAAACCCCACGGGATAAGCGTTGCAAGCGCGGCGGCGAAGAAGCACAGGATTATGAGCGCCCAGGATATGGTCATGAGCATAACCCCTTTCTGCACGTTTTCAATCGGTTTCTTTACTCTTATGACAATCGACAAAACCGTGAACGGCAGCGACAGGGCAAGCAGGGCAATAGAAAAATCTGTGCCGAATATCCCCAGATGCCAGAATACAGGAACAAGGCAAAACGCCCCCAGCGTAGCGATAGCCTCTAATGCCAATGCCGTTTTGACCTTCATGCCCAGGTCGATGTTTTTAAGGTTATAGACGCTGCTGCCCTGTTCCAGTTGAATTATTCCGTCTCTCAAAGCATGGTATGTTTTCCTGAACTTGTGAGTTATGCCGTATCCGAAGCTGTGAAGGAAGAAGAAGCCGGTAAAAGCTATTATAAAATCGTTAAGCGGTGCGACAACCAGCCATCCGGATATGGGTAATGGTATGGACACAAGAGCGATGAAAACAGGACCGGCGAGCGTTTGTTTGAATTTGAAAGGGCGCAGAGAATATGCTATGCCGGCGAACCAGTATGCCAGTATAACTATCATCAGAGGGTAGTTCACAGTTACGATTGACAGGGCAAGCACCAGCGCAGCGATTATTATATTCTCTGCAATAAACGCATTTTTAGCTATTGCTACCTGTAGTTCTCCCGTAACAAGAGGATTGCTGGTGAAATACACCTTGTCCTCACTTCGGTCAACATAGCTGTTGGCAAACTCTGTGATAGCCTGGATAAGCATTATTGTCACGGCGAAAAGGGCGATATTGTTCCATTCCGGCTGACTGCCGTTGAGTCCGAAGATAATTGCGCCTACCCATGCAGGGGATGCTCCCCAGACCAGGGGAGGCATGTTCGCTTTCCAAATCGCAGTTAGAGACCTTTTATTCATTGTTTATGTGGCTTGCCGAACAGGCCCGAAGGGACGAATCTGTTTGCACAGTAACCCGAATCCTATCAGGAAACCGATACTGACGATAGTAGCATAGCCCCAATGCCAGTGAAGAACACTTACAAGTGCCACGGAAAAGAAAGAAAGCGTTGCCAGCAGGGCAGCCACACCGGCAAGTTCTACACATCTTTGAGCATTCCCAATACGGCTCTTCATCCGAAACGCTACAGTTAAGAGAGTAAACGGTAAAGACAGTCCCAGCAAGGCGATTGACAGCACCACGGGAAATATGTCTAGATGCCAGAAAATACCTACCAGGACAAATGCTGTTAAGCCTGAGATAGCCTCCAGAGCCATTGCTGTCTTTAGTTTCACCCTGAGCCCGACTGTTTTGATGTTGCAGATATTATTGCCGTTTTCAATCTTAATTAGACCATGAGTCAATGCTTCGGCGGTTTTTCTCAATTGACCCGTTGAAATATTTGCCCCGAAGGTCCCCACAAAAATGAATGCTGCAAAGGCTATCATAAAAGAATTTAGCGAGCCTGCGAGAAGACAGGCAGCAATTGGTATCAGTGCGGTAGTGAGGGCAAAGGAAAACGGGCCTGCAATCGTTGCCTTGAATTTAAAGGGCGGCAGAGAATATGCCAGACCCGTCAGCCAGGCAACCGCCATCGCTATCATTAGGAAATAATTCAGCGTAATAAGCAACAAAGCCATCAGCAGTAACCCTGCTGCGATATTTTCCAATACGAGAGCTTTTCTGGCTATATCTTCTGTAAGTTCCCCGGTAACCAGGGGGTTGCTGGGCACATATATCCGGTCTTCGAATCTATCTATGTAGGTATTGGCAAGCTCAGCAACGGCTTGAATAATGATTACCGTTGCCAGAAAAAGGGCGAGAACTACCCAATCAGGCGTTTTACCATTTAATGCCCAGATGAGGGACCCGACCCAGAAGGGCAGGCAAGCCCAAATCCATTGGGGGAGGTTAGCCTTAGTTAGTCCAATGAGAGTTTTCTTGCTCATGCCGGTTATTCTCGATTCACTTTTTGACAGCAGGCAATTTTCAGCAAATAATTGGCTTAGGGATAGTCAATTTTTCTGTGGCCGGGAGAAGCGCCATCGGGATAAAAGGTGCGTATTATTCGCTTCTCGTCGGGTGTTAAATGAAGTTTGTTGGGGATGCTTCTCCCCGGAGCAACAACGCAGCCAGCTCCGAGGTAGACGCCATGCCCCAGGCACGAGCCGAGTCCGTGGATATTTGTGTTTATCGGATTGCCGTCTTTTTTGACTGAAACATGTTTACCGTCGAAACGGTAATCTGCAAGGCTGACCCCTTCAGCAACAAATGTGTTTCTGCCCAGAACGCTTATGTAAATAACGCTGGCGGAGGAGGCAGCACCTGGATACAGCACAGCACCTAACAGCCCGCTTCCGGAATCGAGGGCACATCCTTCGCCAACGGCTGAACACTCAATATTTACATTGCTTCCGATATTAGTTCCGTCTCCAATCACAGACAATCTGATAACCGTTCCGGCACCGATAGTAACATTGTCACCGATAGTGCAGCCTTCTATATATGCTGTGGGATGGATATTGCACTTTTTGCCGATTTTATTAGTTTTACGAAGTAATTTCCATTGGTTCAAGGAACGCGCCCTCAACACAAGGCATAGCTTCTTCAGTATACAGGCATTCTTTATACTGGCTACCTTTGACAGCAGGGCATTCATGTTGGCTGCCCACACGTTAGCCCAGTGGTCTATCTGAATGATTGCGGAGTCTGTCATGGGGATGTCGTACTTCTCACCGCCGGTCATATGCAAAGGCACCGGAAAGCGCCAGTAATATTGTTCCGGATTCATTATTATGTTCACGGAGTCGTTGCGGAATTTCTGGGACGGCACATAGCATAAGCCGTATTCGATTGTTTTGTCATCCGATAGTCTATTTACATCCTGGGTAGCAACCACGCTGTGTTTAGTAAAGGGGCCGTGTTTTAGAGCGCAGATGGTACGACATCTTCTAATTCGCGATTTTTCGATGAATTCCTTGAGGAATTTCCTGGTGACAAACAGACTGTCCACTAAGGTTATATATTCATGAGGGTCGTTAATCAAATCGGGGCTGGACACATTCTTCAAGTCCAAATCCAGCTTTCGCAGAACATCCTCCTGTATTTTACCCAGCTTCACATTGGCAATCAGACAATCATGTGGATGGTCGCCAAGAGGCTCTATTTTTTTGGTGCTTTCGATTATGTATGCTTTCATTGCCTCGTCTCGCTAAGTGGGATTTTATTTCTATTGTCTTCCGTTGACTGAGTGACGGTATATGCTGAATCGGAAGTTGACGGGCTATGGGAAAGACTGCCCCTTTTTGCCCATAGATTGCCGGCGGTGTGATTCCCCAGATATGCGATAGCGGCTCCGGGTAGGTTTTTGGCGATAATAGCGGAAATGAAGGCTCTTTTCAAGGCTGCTGTCCTGGAACTGAGGTTCCTGTGCATCCGGGCTACGCCTTCATCGAGTTCTTCTGGAGTCATGTTCCTGGGCTTGAATAGAACATGTGTGAAATCATAGTATTTCCAATCATCGGGATAGTCTGTAAACAGCAGCCTGCCTTCCTCTTTTAGCCTCTGGTACAGCCTGGTTCCGGGTAAAGGGTTCAATATGGATAGCTGAGTTGCATCTATCTTCGAATCGAGAATGAATTCGGTTGTCCTGTCAAATACATCTTGCTTGTCGCCGTCGCTGCCCATTACAAATGAGCCCAGAATGCCGATGCCGTGGTCGTGTATCTTCTTAATGACATCTTTATAATTCCTGACCCCGACTCTCAAATTCCTGACCTTATGCATGCCCTGGAGGGATTCCTCGTTTACCGATTCGAATCCGATGAACACCCCCAGACAGCCGGCTTTCTTCGCGTATTTCAATACCTCGGGATTATTGGCGAAGTCGATTCCAACATAGCATCCCCATTGTTTCTTCAGACCTCTGTCTGACATGCCGCGAAAGAGCCGGATCGCCCTTTCCTCTGCCTGCTTTCCGTATCCCAGAATGTTGTCGTCGGAGAAAAAGAAATATTTAGTACTGAGTGTCTCCAGTTCGTCCAGCACCTGTTCTACCGGCCTCTGTCTGTATAGATGACCGTTGAAAGCTGTGACCGAGCAGAACTCGCAATCATTGGGGCAGCCGCGGGAGGTCTCCACAGATTGCAGTCTATACTTCCGGGAGTATAAGTCTCTTCTCGGCTTGACCTGATTATCCAGAGAGATGCGCTCTCCTTTATAGGATTTCTTCAATTCGCCTTGCTCAAAGTCGCGAATCAAGCCCGGCCAGACTGACTCTGCCTCGCCTATTACCACCGAATCGACAAACCGGATAGCTTCATCGTACAGCATCGAGACATGGACTCCGCCTATGACGGTTTTCGTGCCTTTTCGCCTGTATTCCTGGGAAATCTCGTATGCTCGGGAGACATTGCAGGTATAGGCGGTCAGTCCTACCAGGTCGGTGTCTTCGAAAGTTAGAGGCTCGATGTTCTCGTCGGCTATTTTCACCTCCCAATCGGGAGGCGTTAAGGCGGCGACATAGCCTAAGCCGGCGGCGGGCAAGCGCAGAACGCTCGCCAGATTCGGTTTGATGTGCTGGGCGGGATTAATTAACAGGAGTCTTTTTGTCACGTCTCTCCTGCTTCCTGTTTGCCGTCCCGGGGTATTCCGGTGGCAAATCCCCATTTTTGTTAAGGCGGTATAGATTCATCTCCAGGGAGCAGCCGCCGCAGGAGCCGCAGCCGGCTGTATTTGCCAGAGATTGCATAACGTTGTATTTTTTCATTATTCTGTTGGCTTGGACGGTTATTTCTAGAAACCATGCAGGATTTACTCTGGGATTATTCTCCAGTCGGGCTCCGGGGAAGGGGCGCAGGCATATGAAGTTGGCGGGTGTCCCGATTGACGAAAGGAATTCCACGCCTTTAAGGGTGTCCGCATCATCCTCGGGGCCTGCGATTAACGCCGAGAATGTCTTGATGCCTGCCTCTCTACAGTAAGCCAGAGACTTTTCATATTCTTCCAGTTCGATTTCCGATTTTCCCGGCAGAAGCTCTGCTCTGGCTTTTCGGGAGTAAAATTCTATGTTGGCGGCGAAGGTATCCATGCCCAGCTCGATAAGACCGTCTAGGGAATGGACATCTTTGGGGGGCGAGGCTTCGATGGCAATGCGGGCTTTTCGGAAATTATGGCGAAGCTCCTTTACATAAGGTATGTACTTCGATAGACCTCTATCCCGGGTGAAATCGGTTCCGCCGGTGAGCAGGACCTGTGGCTCTATCCCAGTATTTTCGGCTATTCTTGCGTAGGCTGATACTAAATCAGCGGGACCTAAATCAATTTGTTTCCTGGTCAAAACGCAAAAGGCGCAGGGCTTATCGATGCTGTGGTAGTGGCAGTTTCTCGTGCCGTGCGGCTTTCGCGGAATGGCGGCAATCAGTGTATCGAACTCTAGATTGATATTTTTGTTGCCGGTTTCCGATTCAGGCAGTAGGGTTACTTCAAAGAACTCTTTCCCGTCATATGCAATCGCAGCTTTCTTTGCAGCGTAATCCCCCTTTAATTTGACTGGATTACCTTTATCCATATAGAAGAATGGGATAAGCGCTCTCAGAGAGGGATTGCCCACCAGCAATTGCAAGCCGGCGTTGCCTGTGCGGAAGTCTTTATCGTTCAGAGGATAGGATTCCAGCTCGACAGATGCTCCGCAGCAGACCAAATAGCTGCAGAGCTTGATTTTGTTAATGAGGGAATCGGGTTGCTTGAAATCAAGCTCAAGTTCATCGGCATATTTCTCGAAAGGCGTCTCATTCATAATCCAAGCCGCTTGTCGCTAATTCACTCGTAGAACTTCTTATCCGTTTCGCCGGAACTGATATTGGCTACAATGATTTTGTTGCTATTTTCCCTTGCCTGTTTAATAACGGCTGCCATGGTGAATCCGGTTTCCAGCGCGATCAGTTTGCCTTCGCTCTTGTGGAATATCTCGGCAGCCTTCATAGCTTCTTCGGAGCTGAACCTGTTTACATGTATGAGTCCTGTGGAGTGAAAATAGGCAACTGAGCTGGCTACGACGGTGGAGCCCAGACCTCCTACATAGTCGCCGTCCCTTAGTCCATCGAGTCCATAGGTGTGAATCAGGGGGTAGTATTTCAGGGTGTCGATTGAGTATAGTCCCATCTTGCCCTCGGAGAGGATGGGGCAGCTCTCAGCTTCTGCGGATACGATTACTGTTTTTCTTTTTTCATCGACAATGTCTGCCAGAAACACCCCTGCTGTCCCCAGAAGGTTCGCACCGCCGCCGCAGGTTCCTACTACTATATCGGGGTACTTGTTCAATTCCGCAAGCTGGGTCTTAATCTCCAGTCCGATCACCGATTGCGGAATAATGAAATAGCTGTATACGCTGCCGAAAATATAGTAGGCTCCTTTGGTGCGTTTGGTGAATTCAATAGCCGCATTCGCCGAAAGTGTGAGCAGATCTTTGACCTCCTGCTGTGGGGGAGGCTCGACTATCACTACGTCCGCTCCAAATCCTTCCATAAGTGCTTTTCTGTTCGGTCTCTCGAGGTGGCTCTCATAGTCCATGAAGCAAACAGCCTTAATGCCGAATCTCCTGGATGCCATAGCCAGAGCGATACCCCAATTACCTGTCGTTTCGGTAGCGACAGTCTTGATGCCGTCTTTTTTACAGGAATACGCGATCAGATACGCGCTGCTGATTTTGTGGTTACCGGTCGGTGTTGCTCCTTCATCCTTGATGTAAATCTCGCAGTTTGTTCTTATGTCTTTTTCGAACTGTCTTGCCCTGTACAACGGAGTCGGCCTGTATTTCGAGTAAATATCGAAGACCTCTCGGGGTATGTCTATATACTTTTCGCCGGACAACTCCAGTCTGGCCAGAGATGGGGGAAGCACCCGGGGCAGTTTCTCCCGGTTGATTTCCTTTTCGTGCAGAGGGTCAAATAAATGTGCTTTGTGGTACGCATTAAGGTTGAGAAATTTGTTTAACATAACGCTAATTTACTCACTAAAGAAATTTAGGCGAAAACGCGGGATTTACCAATGGGATTCGCCGATCTTTGAGCCGATCTGGTCTTCCCAGATTTTTTTGCAGTCGCAAGAGGAGTACAGAATTCTATCGATGTTTTCCTCCATTCTTTTCGACGATATGTTGAACTCATTTAGATATTTCCGAGCTGTTTCAGTGCATGAGCACACATACCCATCGGACGAGTAATTGGAGGATACCATGAGAGGTACTACATTATCGTTCTCGTTGCCAAGTATAACCTGCCAGTTTGATGATGTCCTCGCTCTCATAGTGTTTAACATCTTGAGTGTAAGCGCTACCGTGTACAGCCAGGGCGGTCTTATGTGATTCTTCTTGGCAAAACTGTTTGCCACGAGGGAGTTCTGAGCTATGAAATACGGCTGAATAGCCAGCACTAGATTGCAGTTCAGCTCTTCTGTCAGTTTTACGATTCTTATCGAGCTGCTGATGACATCCAGTATTGCTTTCTTATCGTTGTTAATTGCCGGCGGATTCAGAAGTAGGTATGCCTGAAAGTTCATCCCGTAGCGGGCGATTATATTCAGACTCCTCACAAAATCTTCTGTGGAAAAACCTTTCCTTAGTTTATTTCTTGTGCCGTCGTCCATAGTTTCGACACCTATGGCTATGGTTACCCTTTCCGGGTCGACCATATTTGCCAGTGATTCGAGATTCTCATCGGTGATGAACTCAGGTCTGGACTCCAGAAGCACTTCAGAGACTCCGCTTTCATCGATAAGCCTTAGTATTTCCAAGCGGGAGGCTGATGAGACTTCCTCATTGTCGAAAAAGCTTCCCGAGACGTAGATCTCCAATCTATGTATTTCATCCAGATTGTTATCCGCAAATATATCTGTGAAAACTTGCCCGACTTTTTGGGGAGGAATCGGGTCATGATAGTTTAAAAAGCCACAATACACACAGCGTCTCCCCTTGCGTAGTTGCACACATGGATTGGTGTTAATTCCGAGCTTCCATCTTAGCCCGTCGGAGTATCTTTCCCTCTTGTTTAGAGTTACGCAATCTCGCCGGTAACTGTGTCTGGCATCTGTCACCGATGAGGGAGAGCCACAGGATTGCTTCATTTATTTGCCTCTAATTTAAAATCGTTAGTAACGGGCATTTAGAGATTTGGCCCCCCATGGGTGAACTATTCTCACCAGCAGGGGAAACCCCACAAGGCAGAATACGCAGATTAGAGATGCAAGCCCCCAGGGGATGACGCTGGCAAGTCCGTAGCCGAGCAGTGTGACGACGATTAGTATCCAGGATAGCGTCATGAAAATTTTGTATATCGAGCTATTCCTGATCGGGTCTTTCATTCGTAGAATCATAGCCAGAGCCGTCAACGGCATGGGCAGGGCAAGCAGCGCTATTGAAAAAGACGCGTCGAATACATCCAGATGCCAGAAGATGGGAACCAGGATGAACGCTCCTAAAGCAGTAAGCGCCTCCAGATACATTGCGGTTTTGAATTTCAGTCCGAAGCCGACTGTGCTGAGATTGTGTAGTTTGTTGTTTTGTTTGTTGTCAATCAACCCTGAGTCAAGCGCGAGGAGTGTTTTCCTGAACTTGAGAGTTATCCCCAATCCGTAGCTGTGCAAAAAAAGGAGTGAGGCAAAGGCTATAATGAAGCCGTTTTTTGCCATGAGAGACGGTTCGACAATGAGCCAGCCGGCAATCGGCAAGAGCGCGAAGGCGATGGCGTGGTCGAAGGGAGCATAAGGAGTCTCTTTGAGCCGTAGAGGAAGAACGGAGTAAGCGAGGCCGAAAAACCAGCCCACCGCCATAACCGCTATTAAGATGTAGTTGAGCGTCACTACCAGCAGAGCAATCAGAAGAAACGCAGCCATAATGTTCTGAAAGATGAGCGCTTTTCTGGCTGTTCCGGCATTGAGCTCACCGGTAACCAATGTATTAGTGGGGCCGTACAGGCGGTCTTCTTCGCGGTCCGTATAGCTGTTGGCAAACTCGGCAATGGACTGAATTGTGATAACGGTTGCGATGAAGATGGCAAGCGAAACCCAATCGGGTGTTCTGCCATCAAGTCCCAGCAGTACAGCGCCAATCCAGGCCGGGGCGCCGATCCAGACCCAGTGAGGGACGTTGGCCTTCCACAATGCTATGAGAGTTCGGATGCTCAGGCTGACCTCCTCCCAAATGGAATACTGACTTTATGAAGAAGTTTTGCCCCTAGAGAAAGCTGCCGAATCTATACTATAAACGCCTGCCTTAGGGCAGGGCGGGAGGTGGAAACCGGATTTAAATCTATAATTGCTGGCTTTCGGCTGGATATTCAAAAAAACTAAATTATTTTGCCGAAAACACTCACTAGAGTCAACGGCAGCCCGAAATCTTTGCTGCCTTCGTTAGTTATTCTTTTAAAAATTCGTGCAAGTACTTATTATTAGGTACTACTTAGGTACTATAGACTATAGCAAAGAGAGGCGAGTTGTCAATATACTTTTAGAGACCGTTTAGCAACTTGAGAAAAAATCCCTTAAAAAATGGGAGAGGGTATAGCGGACAATAGTTGAAGCTGTTATTGTTAAGGAAAGGAATACTGGAGGCTAAGATATGGCAAAG
>Ga0194113_10008860_pt1 | contig 12285 bp, 9 predicted proteins | sample TA2MahC200mmetaG_FD_146193 | JGI IMG/M metagenome (GOLD analysis project Ga0194113, IMG submission 146193) | Freshwater microbial communities from Lake Tanganyika, Tanzania - TA2015017 Mahale Deep Cast 200m | ecosystem: Environmental > Aquatic > Freshwater > Lake | place: Tanzania: Lake...
TGTCACCCGAGGCGGCATGGACGTGGGGAAGCGCGACGCCGGAGAGCGCCCCGGCGGCGGCGAGGGTCCCGGTGCTCTTCAGGAAGCCACGACGGGACGTGGAAGTGGGAGAGGATTCAGTGGGCACCAGATGATGTTCGCGCCGCATGTTGTCATGTGTCAACTGCACTCTCTCTGGTGCACTCTTTCTCTGGCCGACTCCTCGAGGAGGCGAGAGGTGCCACGGTCGCACGGCCCCCGAGGGCGGTAGCCACCCGGTGGCCGGGTTGGCAGCCGTGCCTCCTGCCGCCTAGGCGCCGAGATAGGCGTCGCGGACCTTTTCGTTATTGCGGAGGGCCTCGGCCCGGTCGGCGAGGAGAATGCGTCCTGTCTCCAACACGTAGCCGTCGTGGGAGATCTCAAGGGCCCGGTGGGCGCTCTGCTCCACGAGAAGGATGGTGAGCTTCCGGACCCGATTCAGCTCCACGATCTTCTCGAAGATCGTCCGCACGAGCAGCGGCGCGATGCCCAGGGAGGGTTCATCGAGCAGCAGGCATCGCGGCTGACCCATCAGGGCCCGACTGATGGCCAGCATCTGCTGCTCCCCACCGCTCAGCGTGCCGGCCAGCTGGGACTCCCGTTCCTCGAGGCGGGGGAACAGCCCGAACACGAACTCCTCCTCCCGAGCGATGACAGCACGGTCCCGCTGCAGAAAGGCCCCCATGCGGAGGTTCTCCCGGACGGTCAGGTTGGCGAACACCATCCGGCCCTCGGGACAGTGGGCAAGACCCCGGCCCAGAAGCCTGTGCGGAGGAATGCCGGTGATGTCCTTTCCCTCGTAGAAAATCTGTCCCCGGCTGGGTCGGACCATCCCGGAAATCGCCCGGAGCGTGGTGGTCTTTCCGGCGCCATTGCCGCCGATGAGGGTGGCGATCGTCCCCTCGGCCACCTTCAGGGAGACCTCCCGTAGTGCCGCGATCGCGCCGTAGTGCACATCGATGTTCCGGACTTCGAGCATGGAAGGGGTTTCCTAGGCGGCGGTTCGTTCCTCGCCGAGGTAGGCGGCGATGACGGCAGGGTTCGACCGGATCTGCTCGGGGGTTCCCTCGGCGATCTTCCGTCCATATTCCAGCACATGGATGCGCTGGCAGATCCCCATCACGACCTTCATGTCGTGCTCCACCAGCAGGATCGACAGCCGGAACTTCTCCCGGACGAACTGGATCAGACGCATGAGGTCGACCTTCTCGGACGGGTTCATCCCTGCCGCGGGTTCGTCGAGCAGGAGTAGCCGCGGACGGGTCGCCAGAGCCCGGACGATCTCCAGCCGGCGCTGGTCGCCGTAGGAGAGGCTCCTCGAAGGGGCCCCTTCGAAGCGCTCGAGGTTGAAGATCGCGAGCAGCTCCCGAGTCTGGTCGCGGATCCGGTTCTCCTCCCCCCGGAACTTCGGCCCACGGGTCAGGGAATGGAGGGCGTCATGGTCGAGGTGGAGGTGGAACGCGACCCGGACGTTGTCGAACACCGAGAGGCTGGGGAAGAGGCGGATGTTCTGGAAGGTCCGGGCAATGCCCATCTCGGTCAGACGGTAAGGCCTGAGTCCACCGGTCGGCTGCCTTCCGAAGCGGATCGAGCCCCCGGTGGGCTGGTACACACCGGTGATGAGGTTGAACATCGTGGTCTTGCCTGCGCCGTTGGGGCCGATCAGGCCGACCAGTTCCTGATCGCCGACCGTCGCCGAGACCTCGCTGACCGCCGTGAGGCCACCAAACCGGATCGTGACCTGGTCGAGTTCCAGCAGCGGGCTTTGGGAGGCGGTGGTGGACATCCGGAGTACAGGGCTCAGTTCGCCGGGGCGGTACGACGCCGCAACGGCAAGGTGAACAGGCCCTGTGGGCGGGTCAGCATAAGCCCGATCAGGAGCAGCGCGTACAGGATCATGCGCCAGTCCCCAAGCTTCCGGAGGGGTTCCTGCACGACCGTGAGCAGGATGGCTGCAGCGATGACACCGATGTGCCGTCCCATGCCGCCGAGGATCACCATGACCACGATCTCGATGCTGCGGTTGAAGTCGAATCCGGTCGGGCTCAACGAACCCTTCAGATGGGCATACAGCCCACCGGCAACACCCGCGAAGAAAGCGCCCACGACGAAGGCTTGGATCTTGTAGCGGGTCGTGTTGATGCCCATGGCCTCGGTGGCCACCTCGTCGTCGGCCACCGCGATGAAGCCCCGTCCGAAGGTCGAGTCCACGAGGGCCCAGACCCCGTAGATGGTGATGCAGGCCGTGGCGAGGTTGAAGAAGAGGACGGGCTCGGCCCATCCGCGGTTGATGGGCGTGGGAATGCCGTTCAACCCGAGCGCCCCGCCGAGCAGGGGCACGTTCTGGAGGATCACCTTGATGATCTCGCCGAAGCCGAGCGTGACGATGGCCAGGTAGTCGCCCCGCAGGCGCAGCGAAGGAGCGCCGACGAGCAGGCCGGAGACGGCGGCGGCCAGCCCGCCTGCGAGGAGCGCGACCGGAAGCATCAGGAAGGGCTGGTTTCCCAGCAGGGATCCGAAGGACTTGCCGTAGGCCACGGTCAGCAGGGCCGAGGCATAGGCGCCGACAGCCATGAATCCGGCGTGCCCCAGGGAGAACTGACCGGTGAAGCCGTTGATGAGGTTGAGGCTGACGGCAAGGGTGATGTTGATCGTGGCCCCGAGCAGGACGTCGAGGACGTACGAGTCGATCCGTCCCGCAATGGGGGCCACTGCGGCCGCGACCAGGATCGAGCCGAGGAGCCAGCGTTGGGAGACCGGGATCATGAAATCGCTTGGTGAGGGCGACGGCGTGGACTGACCGAGTCCCGCTCCGCCTGCCCACCGACGCAGGCGAGGTTAGGGCGAGCGCCTCCGCCATGGCAACGGATTCACTCCGAGTCCTGTCCGCAGCGGTCACGCCCTTGGATGGACAAGCCGGGTGTGATTCATAGACTGGGCGGAGTGAATCGGACGGAACACAAATCGGCCGGCTTGGAATCGGGGTGGGGATTCCGACCCCACCTCCGTGTCCGTTCCACGGACCCGTCCGCTCGGGCCTCCTTGTCCGCCTGTCGTCGAGCATGAGTCTGTTGGTCCTTGGTCTGAGCCACCACCAGGCTCCTGTTGCAGTTCGGGAACGGTTCGCGGTGCCCGAGTCCGACATCCCGTCCTTGACCCGTCACCTGCAGGCGCAAGGCGTGGTCGACGAGGTCGTGGTGGTGTCGACCTGCAACCGGGTCGAGCTCTACGTGGCATCCCCGCTTCCTGTGGATTCCGCGGCGGCCGGGTTGCGGAATTCGCTGGAGCATCGGGGCGCCCCGGACTCGTCCGAGGGAGCCGCCGGGTGGTATCGACATGAGGGCAGGGCGGTCGCCTCCCATCTGTTCGGGGTGGCGAGCGGCCTCGACTCCATGGTGTTGGGTGAGACCGAGATCCTGGGGCAGCTCAAGCGTTCCTACGATGTCGCCAGTCGCCATGGCGGCACGGCGCGGGTGCTCAACACCCTGTTCCAATCGGCCTTCCATGCCGCCAAGGAAATCCGGTCCACGACCGGCATCCAGCGTGGCAACACCAGCGTGGCCTCCGTGGCCGTCGAGCTGGCGCAGTCGATGTGTCGTGGTCTTGAAGGGCGTGAGGTAATGGTCATTGGGGCGGGGGAAACCTCCGAGAAGACCGCGCGCGCGTTGCTCGGCCGCGGTGCCCGGTCGGTGATCGTCAGCAACCGGTGCCAAGACCGCGCCCTGGCCCTGGCGGGTGAGCTGGGGGGGCGGGCCATCCGGTTTGACGCGTGGGAGGAGGAGTTTGCCCGGCTCGACATCCTGATCAGCAGCACCCGGGCGCCCCACCACATCCTCGACCGCCCTCGACTCGAGCGGTTGCTGGCCCATCGCGCCCGGCGTCCCCTCCTGCTCATCGACCTCGCCGTTCCGCGGGACATCGACCCCGCCGTTCGGGATCTCGAGGGCGTGTTCCTGGTGGACGTCGACGACCTGCAAGGAATCGCCCAGGGCCATCTGCAGGCCCGGGAGCAGGAGCGGAACCGCTGCCGAAGGATGGTCGAGGAACGGTCCATGGCCTGGTTTGAGGGAATGCAGCGTCGTCTTGCCCGGATGGGGGGCATGGATCCTGTCCGACACGATGCCGCTCGGAGCTGACATTCCGGTCCGTCTGGCCACGCGCGGTTCTGCATTGGCCCTGGCACAGGCCCGGGAGGTCGAACGGCTCCTCCAACAGGCCCATCCCGGACTCCGGGTCGATCGTGTCGTGGTCGAGACCTTCGGGGACCAGCGCCCCGGGGCTCCGATCTGGGGTCCGGGGTCTTCCCAACCGCTGGGTGTGTTCACCAAGGAACTGGAGGAGGCACTGTTGGCGGATCAGGCCGACATCGCGGTGCACAGCCTCAAGGACCTCCCCACGACGCTGCCCGAGGGACTCGCGCTTGCCGGGGTGCTGCCGCGTCAGGATGTCCGGGAGGTCCTGTTGTACCGGAGCCTCGAGGGTGCGGAGGCTCCCGCTCCAGGAACCCAGGACTGGTCGCCGGGTGGACGACAGCCATGGTTTGGCGGCCCCCATCAGACCCTTTTGGACCTGCCCCCGCGCTCGATCGTGGCCACTTCGAGCAGCCGACGCCGGGCCTCGGTCGAGTCCCGACGATCGGACCTCCAATGCGCGCCGATCCGGGGCAACGTGGGGACCCGTCTGCGCAAGATCTGGGCGATGCTGGAGTTCGACGCGACGCTCCTGGCCGCGGCCGGATTGTTCCGGCTGGGCTGGGATCTGAGCCCAACGGGTCGGCTGCGGATCGATCCACGCCTGCCGGCGCCGGTGCGCGCTGCGCTGGAGCCGCCCCCGGAAGGAATCCAGGGGACCCTCCTCGATCCCTTGGAGATGCTGCCCGCACCGGGGCAGGGAGCGATTGGGCTGGAGATCCGTTCGGGCGACGATCGGTGCCGGTCCCTGTGCCGTGGCATTCACCACCGGAACACCGGCGTTGCCGTCGAGGCCGAGCGGTCCTTCCTGGCGGTATTGGGGGGAGGGTGTCAGCTGCCGGTCGGAGCCTGGGGTCGGGTCCAGGGGCATCAGGTGGTCCTGACCGTGGAATGGTACCGGGATGGGCGGAGGTGGACGGCCGAGGATCGGCTGCCGGTCCACCAGGCTCCCCAACTAGGTGTCCGGCTGGGTGCCCGAGTGAAGGCGGAGCGGGTTGGTGGCTGACGGGCCCGCATCGCCCGTGGTTTCTGTCGCTACGCGAACAGGCTCTGGATCGGCTGCCCGACGCCGTCGCGGGTGACGTAGAACGGACGTTTCTCGATCTCGTAGGCCAGCCTGGGTGGGATGCCCATCGCCCGGTAGATCGAGGCGTGCAGGTCCTCGATAACAACCCGGTCCTTCAGTGTCTTGCAGGGGCGCTCATCGGCGGTGACGCCATGAAGGTGTCCCTTCCGCATGCCACCGCCGAAGAGCAGGACGCATCCGGCGTCGGTGAAATGCCGGTGCATGCCGTAGTGGGCCGGTGACTCGATCCTGTCCGGTACCGGCACCTGGTTGGTGATGGGCCGGTCGGGCTTGCCCTCCTGCATCATGTCCCGGCTGAACTCGCTGGCGAGGACGATCAGGGTGCGGTCCAGGAGTCCGCGTTCCTCCAGGTCCAGGACAAGCTGGGAAATCGCGCCGTCGATGGCACGCTTCATCTGGACGAGCTTCTCGTGGCCATTCTCGTGGGTGTCCCAGTTGAGGAACGGGATGTACTCGGTGGTGACCTCGATGTAGCGGGCTCCGACCTCCGCGAGGCGTCGGGCCAGCAGGCAGCCGAGTCCGAAGCGTTGGATATTGGACTTCTCGTAGTTGCCGTCCCGCGTGAAGTCCCCGCCGAGGCGTCGGGAGAAGTCCCAGCCGCCGGGGGCGTACTTCGCAACGACCTCAGGCTTCTCGAGCGAGAGATCGAAGGCCTTGGCCGCGTGGGAGCCGAGCAGCCGGTGGGCGTTGTCGAGGGATCGGAGCAGGGACTCCTTCTGGTAGGTGCTGCCCAGCTGTCCGACCGGCGAGGCCTCCACGAGCTTGCGATAGAACCGGTCGCGGTTCTCGAACCGGGATGGACTCATGCCTCCGGGAGGAGTGACGACGTCCTTGGCGGCATCCGGGAAGGGCACGTTGAAGGGGCCAAATTCGCTGCCGAGGAACCCTGCCGAGGTGAAGGCCTTCAGTTCCTCGCCCTCGCCGACGTCAAGTCGTTGTCCGATGTTGATGAACGCGGGAACGGCAGGGTCCTTGGGTCCGAGCGTGCGGGCGATGACGGACCCGATGTGCGGGCATGCCACCGTCTGGGGCGGGGCATATCCGGTGTGCCAGTGGAACTGGTGCCGGGAGTGCAGGATGAAGCCCAGATCTCCGGCGGTGTAGCTCCGGATGAGGGTTCCCCGATCCATGACCTTCGCCGTCCTCTCCAGTCCCTCGCTGAACCGGATGCCGTCCACCGCGGTGGGGATCGACGGGAAGGTCGACAGCACGCGGTTGGGATCGAGGCCCTTCTCGAAGGGGGTGTAGCGTTTCGGATCGAAGGTCTCGGTCGCGGCCATGCCGCCGCCCATCCAGAGGACGATGACGGTGTCGGCAGTGGCAGGCAGCCGCCCGGGAGCGGATTCCCCCAGCACGGCCCGCGGGTATCCCGCAGCGAGGGCTCCGAGGGTCGAGGCGCCCAGGGTCTGGACGAACTGGCGTCGGGTGAAGTCGGTGGTTCGCATGGCGGATGGGCGTTCTCCGGGAATCAATACATGAATTGGAACTCCGGCAACAGGGTGACGCTCCACAGGAGGTCCTCGACGCCCTCGCGACTGGGCTTCCTGCCCACGAGCGAGACGGCGAGCTCGAGCTCCTTCCTCGATGGGGGACGGGACAGCGCCTGAATGAACACCCACCGGGCCAGCTCCGTGCCGTTGGGATGCTTCAGGACCAGCTGATCCGACCCCTTCTGGAGCAGCTGCGACAGGGTGTTGCCGTTGGTGAGTTCGAGGGCCTGGATGGTCGTCGGGGTCGAGGCGCGGACGGTGGTGACCTGTTCCCGGTTGGGTCGTCCCAGCGCAAGGCTGAGTGGGTCGGCTGCCGTGAGCGAGGCGCGGACCTGTTCGGGTCTGTGGGTCCGGGCGACCGCCTGGGCCACCCTGGGGCCGATGGACCAGGGTGCGAGGTCGGTTCCGCCCAGCACCTGTGCCTTGGACCAGGTCCTGGCCGGGAGAGATTCCGTCCAAGGAGCCACTGGGCCGATGGACACGGTCCAGGAGGCGTCGGAGGCGAAATCAAGGATGGCACCGGGTTTGGATCTGGAGCCACGGACCTTGCCATAGGCCAGGAGTCCCGCCGGATTTGATCCATCGCCGACGTTGACAGCCTCGATGCCGATGACGTTGGTGCCGGTCTTCAGGAGCGGACGCAGGTCGAGGACACTGGGTTGGCTCCAATCTCCCGATTCCGTGCCCTTGGCCTGGGTTCCATTCACGAACACCCTGGCGGAGTTGTCGGCAAAGACCCAGAGTGTGGCTTCCTTGGGCGGGGCATCGAGCACGAGGGTCCTGCGGAACCAGTTGGTTCCCGGCGGGACCCCGGTGGCTCCATGGGGATGCCCCCAGATCCAGAGGGGATCCACCTCGAGTGCCCTGGCGCCATCCGACGTCGCCAACAGGGCCTCGAGGCCCCCCTCGGGCCGGTCCTGCCAGACCCCGGTGATCGATCCGATGGCGTCCCGGAACTGTTCGGCGCTGAGCCGTCGGATGCCGGGTCCCTGGAAGACGAAACCCTCCTCGGGCTTCTCCGGAAGACTGACCGCCGGCAGCTGGTAGGCCTTCGAGGTCAGGATCAGTTCCAGGGTCCGCTTGATGTTCCAGCCATGGGCGACGAGATCCTCGGCCAGGGCGTCGAGCAGGTCCGGATCCCAGGCCGGGTTCTGCATGACGTCGAGGGGTTCCACGAGTCCGCGACCCATGAGACGGGCCCAGAGTCGGTTGACGATCGTTCGGGAAAGCCGGCCGTTCTGTGGACTGGTGATGATCTCGGCCAGGCGCTTGAGCCGCTCGGGTCGAGGGGCGCTGGCGTCGATCTCACCCAGTTCGGGAAAGAGGAACTTCAAAGGGGCGTACTTCCCGGTGGGTTTGTCGCACTGGACCATCTGGAGGCGGTCGTTGGCGTAGATCCCGGCCAGTCCGTAGGCATCGCTGAGCTGCCAGTCGTCGATGAACGAGTCGTGGCACGACGCGCACTTGAGGTTCACACCCATCAGCACCTGGCCGATGTTCTGGGCCGCCTGCATGGCCGGGGTCATCGAGGCATTGACCTCACCGCGCCAGACGATGCCCTTGGTGAAGCCCTCGCTGGCGTCGCTCGGATCCACGAGCTCCCGGACGAACCGGTCGTAGGGCTTGTTGTCGCGCAGCGCGGCGTAGAGCCAGGTGCTGATCGGCTTGCGCCCACCGTCGATGTATCCCGTGCCCCGGTAGTCGTTCCGAAGGAGGTCGTTCCAGAACGTCAGCCAGTGCTGGGCATACTGGGCGTCGTTGGCGAGGAGGCGACGCACGAGGCGTGTCCGCTTGTCCCTCGAACGGTCCCTCACGAAGGCATCGAGCTCGGCCGGGGTCGGCAGAAGGCCGAGGGTGTCGAGATGGACCCGGCGTGCGAACTGGCGGTCATCGACGGGGGCGGGTGCCTTCTGTCGGGTCGAATCGAAGTAGCGATCGACGAGCGGGTCGATGGGATTGGCCTGCCCGGGGCCCGGGATCTCCGGTCGGCGGGGCGCAAGGTTGCGGGCCGGCGGCTTGGCGAACGAGACGGTGTCGGGCCACGGGAGATCCTGGTCGATCCAGGCCCGCAGCAGGCCAACGGCCTCGGGGGTCAGTCGGGTGCCCTTCTGGGGCATGACGTCCTCGGGATCGGTCCCGGCGACGAGGTGGACGAGGCGGCTCTGTGCGCTGTTGCCGGGGACGATGGAGGGCCCGGAGTCCCCAGGCCGCAGGGCGTCCGCCCGGGTGTCGATCCGCCATCCACCCTTCGCCTTGCCCCGGGCGTGGCATTTGATGCAGCTGGACTCGAGGATCGGCTGGATGTCGCGGCTGAAGTCGATCCTGTGTTCCGACGTCGGAGGGAGCTTTGCGATGGAATCCGTGGAGGGCGGTGTGGCAGCGACCAGCCAGGGGAAAAGGGCCCAGCCCAGGCAGGAAAGCAGGAGACCGGATCTCTTAGGGACCATGTCCTGAGCATACGGATGGACCCGGACCCGGGGCCAGTGATTCCGCAAGATCCCTGCGTCGGACTGCGGAAACCGACACCCGAAAGAGGTTCCACTCGATCCTCCGCGGTATCCGGGGACGATCCTTGCGGTGCGTCAATGGGGATGCCGGGTGCGGGTCTGCGGTTGACGCCACTGATTCGTGGGGCACGGGTTGATTCAAATGGATGAGCAACGATTGGACGGATCCCGGGTTTGGTTCATCACCGGAGCCTCGGGCGGGTTGGGACGAAGCCTTGTCGAGAGGGTTCTGAAGGAAGGGGAGCGGGTTGTTGCCACCACGCGTCGTCCCGCGGATATCGCGGATCTCGGGGCGCGTTTTCATGGGCGCCTCCGGGTTGTCGAGCTCGACATCACCCAGCCTGATCGGATCCGCGCGGTTCTCGACGAGTCCGTTGCGGAGTGGGGAAGACTGGATGTCGTGGTCAGCAACGCTGGCTGCGCGCTGCTCGGCGGGCTGGAGGAGTGCTCACGGGAGCAGATCCAAAGGAACATCGCGGTCAATCTGATGGGCCCCATCGATCTGATCCTGGCCGCGTTACCGACTTTCAGGGCCCAACGGTCGGGGCATCTGATCCTCGTGGGTGCCGCCGCGACCATCTCCAACTATCCCGGGTTCTCCGTGTATGGAGGCTCCAAAGCGGCGATCGAATTCGTGGCGGAGTCCATCAGGGCCGAGGTTTCGGCCTTCGGCGTGCGGGTGTCCGTGGTCCAGCCGGGTCCCATCCGCACCCCCTTCATCAAAACATCCATTGAAGCCGCGGCGTCGACGATTCCGGACTACGAGTCGACGTCCGGTCGCTTCCGGACCCTTCTCGGTCGGATGGACGGGCGTCAGCCGGGTGATCCGGCCCGGGTGGCGGACGCAATCCTCGCGTTGTCACGGGCGGACAATCCGCCGTTCCGACTCGTGCTCGGTCGATATGCCCTCGAGAAGGCCCGGAAGGCTCTTGTCGCGCGGGCGGGTGAGCTCGATGCGTGGGAGGCCACTTCCCTGTCGGTGGATTTTGTCCGCCAGGCTGGCTGAGCGGATTCAGACGGTCCCTCGATCGTGGGAGGTCGAGCGTGGGGCGGCATCGGACTGCCGGCGCCATGGATGCCTCGGCTGGCGGAGTGCAAGGCTCCGCCGGAACTCCTGGAACGGTGATTTCTGGGAGGCGGTCGCCAACCGTATTTCCCGTTGTGGGAAGAACGGGGTCCTGGTCCGGTCGGCGCCCCGAAGCGAGTAGTCCCACGACTCGCATTCGTCCTTGGGTGAAGGATTCCTTCGGGAGCTGGCGATCCCCAGGAAGCCGGAAGGGATGTGGATGACGAGCTTTGCGTGGTAGGGACCCATCGGGGACCTTTGCACCCACGGAGACTAGCCATGGGCCCCAGACCCTTCAATTCCGCCGTGATGGGTCCGCCGGGCGGCAGGAGCGCCGCCCTGGACGGGCCTCAGAGTGTGGGCAGGTAGGGACGGATCAGGTCGAGCTCCACGGACCGGACTGATTTCCTGTCGATGCGGGAGGCCAGGGTCCGGGCGGCCTCTCGGTGGTGATTGGCCCCGAGCGCGGCGACGTAGACCACCTGCCAGCGGGGTTGGAGATCCTCCCACCTAGAGAACGAGGATTCGATCTCGGCGAGGGCCTCCGAGTGCCTGTCCTCCTTGAGAAGCGCGAGGGCGGTCAGGAAGCGTGCATTGGAATCGCTGGGTTGGATGCTGGCGATCCTGTTTGCGATGGATTTGGCGTCGGCCGAGCGGTTGTCGACAAACAGCTCCGCCCAGGCGCGTTCCGCCGCGACCGAATCGTCCCCGGGCAGTTGTCGGTTGAGTTCACGCAGCACATCGCGCAGCAGGAAGGCATCATCGAGTCCCCGCAGGACCCTGAGGCTCTCCACGGCAGCCCAGATTCCGTGTCCGGGAATCTTGAAGAGGCGTTGGTAGGCCTTCACGGCAACAACCGGGAAACCGGTCGCCTCGGCGGTCCGAGCAATCAAGACCACCCGGTCCACCGTCACATTCGATTGCTGGAGCGCATTCTGGAACTCCACCTCGGCGGTCTTGCGGTCGTCTCGCGACAGCGATCGTTGGCCCCTCAGCAGATGAGCGACGGAGGCCTCAAGGGCCGAGTTCTTGTTGTCGAGGATCTTCATCAGATCCTCCCACTGCCCCGACTGGGCAAGTGCGAAGGCCCGCACGGAGGAGAGGGAGGAGTTGGTTGCGGCCATCTCCTCGGGGATCACTCGAAGCGCTGCGCGTGCCTGGGAATGCTGGAGACACCACTGCCCCAGCAGGGAAAGCATCTCGGGAGTCGAATTCGTGGCGGAGATCTGAGCCGTCGTCCGGGCCACGGTCTCGGCGGTGACCGCCGGGTTCAGCTTGATCCTAAGGTTCTCGGCCTGGATCAGGTCCGTGGCCTGGGGATTGGTTCTCGAGCGGAAATCCCGGATCAGAAGATGGGTCTCGCCCTCGGACAGCTCTGCGCTCTCGGCGAGGGCGTCGACCGCCTGGTGGCAGTATTCCTCTCCGGCGAGGGCGATTCCCCAGAGAAGGCGCTCCCCGGATCTGCGGATCGTCGGCTCGGTGCTTCGAACGAGGAGGGAGCCGAGGAGAAGCTGGCTCCTGCGGTTGCTGGGTTCGAGGGAGACCGCGTATTCGGCGGTCTGGGCGGAACGCTTGTAGTCGCCGGCGATCTGCTGCTGGAGGGCCAGCAGCTGCACCAGCTCGACGTCCTTGGAGTTTCCCTTGAGCAGGGTCTCCAGCTCACGGCCGGCCAGGTCGGATCGGCGGAGGGCGAGCGCGAGTTCAATGTAGGCCTTGCGGTCGGACATGGAGGAGGCTCCCGAACCCATCAGCCTCTCGAAAAGGCCAAGACCCGCGGGATTGCCGAAGTCCTTGTACAGGCGGGCGGCGGTCCTCAGCACCTCGGGATCCTCGGGAGCAAAACGGAGTGCGGCATCGATCTTCGAGAACGCGCCTCGGACGTCTCCCGACGGAATCAATGCCCGGGCCTCCTCGGCGTATGAGATGC
>Ga0194113_10008862_pt1 | contig 12282 bp, 11 predicted proteins | sample TA2MahC200mmetaG_FD_146193 | JGI IMG/M metagenome (GOLD analysis project Ga0194113, IMG submission 146193) | Freshwater microbial communities from Lake Tanganyika, Tanzania - TA2015017 Mahale Deep Cast 200m | ecosystem: Environmental > Aquatic > Freshwater > Lake | place: Tanzania: Lake...
AGTGATGAACAAGGAGAAGAAGAAACTATTGGATTGTGCAAAATGATTATGGAAAGAAGGAAACCCAGTTTTATCTATAAGTTCTTTGAATACAACAGCCTCAGAGAAGGTTAACATCTGCCACAGCTTCACTGTCTTCTTGGCAGAGGTCAAAGCCATCCAACTGGCCCTGAAAGAGTACCACCGCCTCCGAAAGGAGGGCTCGGTCGAAAGGCCCCCAGCACTGGTCATCAGCAGCGACAGCCAGGCAGCTATCCTCGCCCTCACCAACACGGACATTAGATCCCACACGGTGCTCGAATGTAAACGCCTGCTGAACTTGACTGCGGGGTTTACCCCAACACACCTCCGATGGGTAAAAGCGCATGCGACGTCCCACAGGAACAACTGGGTGGATCTGCTGGCCAAGGAGGGAGCCAGAGAGGCCCGCTCTCATGGCCCCTTCCCGACCAACACGATCCCGATGTCGTTCCTCAAAACCACGCTAAAGTCATCCCAATGGGGGGATTGGACGCACCAGTGGGAAATACACCCCACCTGTCGGCAAACAAAGATGTGGTTCCCGGCCCCGAACGCCAGCCTTAGTCGCAAAATCCTACAACTCTCCCGTAAGGAAATAGGAATCCTCATCCGATGATTGATGGGCCACAACTTCCTACGTCGACACGCCAACATAGTGGATCCGTACACATACAGTACAGCACAATGTCGTCTGTGTGGTATAGAACCCGAGACATCGTCCCACATCATAGCGGACTGCATGGCGCTGGACTACAACAGACTGGCAGCCCTCAAAGTCACCCACCTGGTTCAACCATATACCTGGGACCTACACAAGGTACTACGGTTCCTGGAACCCTTAGCGGAAATGATGGAGGACACAGAGGCACCGGCTCGAAGGCTCACCTTGAAAGCAAGGTATGGTACGCGAACGACCATGCTAGACTGCATAGCCCGACATCGGGACGGACAGTACTCGCAAGACATGATTGCACCAAGGGACACCAGACTTGTTTGAGGACATCGCCCGGCACCTTTAACCCCCGCCACACCTCAACTGGGGAAACCAGTGGAATTCATTTAATATATTAGTATATAATAGTTATTGAATGAAATACACACTTCACTCCCCCATTTGATCAAGAAATAAGTGGGACAATACAGCTCAGGGGGACCCAAAGCCCCACATCAGTCAACCCCCGGCAACATAACGGGCACTAGGGGTTACCCCGAGCCCCGGTCGAGGGAAAGTGGCGAACCCGACTGATCCCACCAATGACCCGTGGGCCCCGAAACGGCACCACCCAGGCAAAGAAAACGTTCCATTGATGATCCAGGACTTCTGGCCCACTCCGGGCACGGGCGGGACGGCAGCTCTCAGGACGTTGGACTCCACGCCAGACCTGAAAACTACAAACGGACAGATACATTGTTGCCACCACACAGGAAGAACGGGGGTCAGAACAGCTACTCACCTGGCGGAGCCTTCACGAGTGGCATGAACCTCGTCCTCAATAAATAGAACTCTCTCATCCAAGCCATGACTCCAGGGGAGGGCTTCCTGGACTGGGGCCCACTCTGCCCCACTCCAATGACGACAGCAGGGGGACCAAGGCCAATGTGTGGACGTCGTCTGACTCTAGGACAAACCATACCTGCACCTCTATCGACAATACTAGGACAAGAAGAACTGTAAGATACCTCCTCCACATCATCCACCAGGACGGTGAGAGTCCCTCTCATTGGCTTCCAAGCATGTGATAGTTAATGAGGAGTCACCGAGACAGTCCTATAAGAAGGTCACCATGAATCGCCTCCCAACTAATGCCAACTGCCGCCCGCACAGAAAAATGTCCACCTGGCAGGTTCCAAGGGAGATGCTAAAATTTTCGAATCACTACTTCTCTGACAAATCCGTGGTCAAATGGGACCAGAAAGCTGATGTCGTGATTATAAACACTGGATTTTATATCCGGGCCGACATCTTTCCAACATACTCTTCTTCGAAGGAGGAAGAAGTTCCCCGAGCAGTCCGCGACTCTCCCAGAGGGACAGGAGACTGCTCATCGGTAGACCCCCCAAGAAAGAAACTGCGCGCGAGGGGTCCAGACTCCAACCCGATAACCCACCTTGGACGCGGAAACACCCCTGGTCTATGCAATACTTGGACTCCCCGACGAACCTCTGCTCTGGGCAGTAAATGAGGATAGTTGACCGGCTCACGACTGAAAGACACAAAAGACGCTGATTGGGTCTACCACGTTCCCCAGAACAAAACTACAGACCTGCTCAATCTGCTGGCCAGCAGGGCTCCCCCGGCGGAACTCTGTTCTGGGCAGTAAACGGGGATAAATGACCAACTCAAAACTGAAAGACAAGAAAAAGAGTCGAACAGAACCTCGCTCCTCAAAACAAACCCACGAATCCGTACGACCTACCGAACGGCTGAGCCTCAACGGAAATGACGTAGAGGTGGCTTGCCCCGGAAGAACGTGCGAGACGGGAGGGTCGAAACAACTTCCCCCGCAAAACCCTTAACGGACTCATCAGATCACCCCCGGTCGTCAAATATTGGGTTGGAGTGAAGTGGTTTCCGGGAAGTGCCAGAGTGAAGAAGAAAAAGAAAAAAAGGGTGAAATTGCCTAGAAGTTACTAAACAAAACGAAAAAACGTCGAAAATGAGTGGAATTTGTGAAATGCTACTGTGGATTCAATGGGTTGGGATTGTGGAGGCAGTTGGTGGTGGAAAAATGGAGAAAAGGGAGTCCAAGAAGGATTTCCGGACAGAATCCACTTTTTCGATGCGAGCCACAAGCGTGTGGGCCGTTCGAGCTTCATTAATCGATCTAAACTCATCGCCGAGACGATACCTTTCATTTGGACCGATATGTCACACGCCACCTTCAAATTAAGAATGAAAAACGCAACACCTCTGCATCTATGAAACTACTAAATTCAAACACAAATCAATCACCTATTCTACACTGTAGTAAACCATGTTAATGTTCATGTACTGTCAATTTGTCTTCATGCTGTCATGCGCTAGACAATAAACGATACAATACAATACAATACAATACAATATACCTACTTTCCAACCACCGGCTGAAAACCCCGACAGCAAACGAGTATAAATGGCCAACTCAAGACTGCAAGAAGCAATAGCTGAGACCTTCAGGTGCCAACGTTAAAAGAAACTTCTACAAACATACGTGCCTGACCAGGCGGACGGGCCCCAGAAGACCGGGGGTTGAAGAGCAGCCCGAAGATGGCGGCAGACCAACCCACATGGGCCCACACGGACCCCTTCCAACGTCGGCGCTCCGACACTTCCTCAACGCCGGTCAGACGAAGGGGCCCAATGGTAAGACTCCAAGCACCAGGATAGACAGGTCACACCACCCCCGTACTGCCTTGACCGGCCCCTGCAAACAAAGAATCAACACATTGGCCTCTCAATACATTTATTGTTCGGAAGACATACAACTCCTCGATATTATCTGGTAAGACCTCAGGTTGTACTCTCAGCGTCGCCTTCATCAATCTCCGGACCGGACTCAGTGGAGGCCAACTCCGCCTCGGACGAGGCTATCTGAACGTCCAGTCCCTGGATCTCATAATACAAGGTCTGCATACGCAGCAGGTCAGGCACCCGCAAACTCCACATCTACAACGAAATAAAAGTCGGAATTTGACCTCCAACCACATTCACTTCACACTTACGTAGCGTTGCCACCAGGTCCAGCCCGGGGACGGAAACTCGATACCCAATCCATGGAAACAGGGACAGGCAGGATCCACTCCCTTCAACAAATCGGCCTGACCCATCGAGAAAGCTCTAACAGGATGACCAACTCACAATGCGACGCCACCAGCAAGCTCTGAAACCTCACTCAGCAAAGGTCGCCCAAACAACACACATCCTGGCCCAGGACGGCCTACCGTACCGACGCCACATTCGGCGCGGAAGGAATGCAATGCATAGCACCGCCCTGCACCACGCCGACGCGACGAATTGAAACACCCCCGGCGCCTTCATCAAACACGGTACACTAGCTGAACTTCGCGCTCCCACGCCTCAACAAGGTGCGCTCCACCACCCCCCACCCCCTCACAGATGACGAACCAGCGACGTCAAAGACGAACGGACAGGAACCTGACGGATGCCGCAGACACGACCTGCCATAGGGGAGATATGCAGCAACCGGCCCAGCTCAGACAGACCGACACAGTCCGACCTGGCGATGCTGTTGAAGCTGCAGCTCCCGCGAGTCGTCAACAATACACTGTCATTACAGTACACCGCCCCACTGGCGCCCCCTCCAATGACAGGGACACTAGACGGGCTCGTGTCAGGGGTTGGGTTCCCTCCCCGTCAGGAGGGGGCTTATATCCCCTGCCAATGAAGTCGATGGTGATCCCACCCGGTACTGTGTTCACACGGACTAGGGCGTTGGCCTGTAGGTCTCCCCCCCTTGACCCGCTGGCCCGAGGACAGCGGGGTTCTGCTCGTGGTACTTGTCGGACTACTGATCAGAACACCGCAAGAGGCAGGTTGGGTCGAGGAGGGGCCTGACTAGTCCCTGAGGAGGCTAGGTGTCCAGCGCGGGTCGGCCCCGTCCCCCCTTACTCACTCCCGACGGACGTCCCGGGCACCGAGGAGCAGAGCGGCCGGACCCCCGAAAGGCCGTCCGGGTTAAGCTCGCCCCGGGAAAATTGGACCGCGGCATATGTACCGTGGCCTGACCAGATACCCGGTCCGCTCTCGTCCACCCCCACCCGAAATGTGAAGTCACAGATTACACAGTTGGTGCTTTCCCGACAACAAGACCACTTTCCTTGCTGTCAAGGACACCTACTGGTCGAACTCCCCTGACACTCCCTGTCACCTGGCATACCCTGGATTGGGCGCCTATCCCCCGGCTTTAGGCGTCGGCCGGGGGCGGTGAGTGGAAAAAAAAAAGGAGGGGGGGATTGTATTTTAAAACTTTTAGCCAGATTAAAAATTAAAAAGCCCTACCCGGACCGAGAAATTGTGGGCCTGACCCACCTCTAGTTTGATTAGAAATTATCAGTCGAGAGCTTCAGGTGGAGATAACAGCTTACAGTAAGGGTACTTTGGGCTGACTCTTGAAGGTGGTGGGAAACCTGACTTGAGCGAGAGCCATAGACAAGGAATACATAGACCTAGCACATATTAAGAGAGAGGTGGAGAATAAACTTCAGCTGTTTCACAGAAGGTAAACAAACAAACAACTTTACATTTGGGTGCACAAAATAGTAGTGACAACAGCTGAAAATTTTTCCACAATTCTTATTCTCTGGTGCTCAGTCTACATATTAGATGTCTAAGGCGAGAGGACACACAACTTGAAGGAGGGTAATAAAGATCATTTTTCACTATCTCTTATTTTATGTTTTCACAGGAATGGACCAGTAAAGAAAAAGTGAGGTTAGCCTATTTCTTGAATAGAGGATTATTGTGAATTCTTTTGTTCATCTCTCTTCAACAATGGAGTCTTGCCAAATGTGGTTCAAATTTACCTTTGAAGTCAAAAATGAAAACCAGTGGACATTTTTTTGATGAAAGGTCCAAATAAAAAGCAATGTGTCACAACTTTTACTGTTTGGCCATTCAAAAAAAGTGATAGAAGAAACACAAAGAATAAGAATTAGAGGAAACAACTGGAAAATATTTTGTTGTGGAACCAATGGACATGAGACTAACAGTAAAGAATCTCTTCAAAATATTTTCTAGCCAGAAGTGGTTTCCTCAAAAGTAGTGGTAAATTTGCATAGGCAGCAAAGTCAAATGTCTTATTGGCAGCATTTCACATCTTGAGGAGCCAGAATCAGTTTGACAAGTCTGACAAGTTCAGTGTGGAAAAGCTCAAAGTATTGTGTAAAAAATCATGCGTCAGAAATCAAGATTGGACATTAATGCCATTGAGTTACTACACTGTGCTGGCACAGCTACCATACTAAACATCTTTTTACTTTTATGTTAGATTTTCATTCATTTCATTTGAATAAGCTTGATTTATGATACCAGAAAGGTTGAAGTGTTCAATGTAAAAGCATTTCTTATTGCTTCAGAAAACAAGATTTTGTGCAAAGTTGATTAAATGATTTTGTAAAAAAATATGTTGTAAAAATAATGAATGAATGGTCAACACCCTTGTAAGATCAGTGCTGTTATTGCCATATAATTTCATTTATGGAGACTGCAGATCCTTGTTATTTTTGCAATCTAGGGTTGAAAAATGCTGGCAAAACTGGGTATTGAGATTGCAACTTGTGATTTTGTTTCCCTCTTTGCAGTCAGGTACCTTTGACTTTTCAGACAAAATAGTGGAGAGTCTTGCTTGATTCAAACATAAATCAATTAAACAAATGAGATTTAAGTTCCTCTAAGGTCTGATTTGGTTCAATAGATATGTAACTTTAGTGAAATGGAGGCTGCTTTAATTTTACAAATGTTAGAATCCTTGCTTTGTTGAGACATTGTAGGAAAGCAATCTTCATGTAATTATGTCAGCCTTTATTTTCTCTGCTGGATATTTCGAAGATCGTGTCTCAAAGGTTTGCATAACATTTTGAAACCAAAATAGTGGATGACAATAGACTGAAATCACGATTAAAGAAGTGATGAGTTATAGTTGTTGAGTGTAGAGGCTGTTGCAAAGGATATTCTTCCTCAAATAAAAACTAGAATTTCCTTAAACTTCAAGTTAGATTTACAACAAATATTTGATTATTTGATTCAATAATTTTGAGGTTAACACCTAATTTTCTGCATGATTCTGTAGATATGTGAATTTGTTTTTTAAGTTTTTGTGTCACTGTTTATGATTATCTAGCTATATTTATAGATTTTTGTGTCTCTGTTATATGGTGTTTTCTCCAGAAATGGGAGAGAGAATTTTTTTCTTATTTTTATTATAAGCAAATTTTTAAAAAGTAAATCAGCCGATCTGTTCCAGCCTTGAGTAAATGCCATAATCCAATAATCTATCAGTAAGGACTTTCAAGTCATATAACACTGATGGACTGATGGAATTGATAAAGATAAACTTAGAATTGAACCGAAATAACCTTTATTAAGTGATTAAAATTGTGATTCTTTACCTGTTTTTACTAATCTTGATTGATTTTTTTACTTTTTATGATTTTGATTGATTTTTATTTGAAATTTACCATGTATTTTATTTTTATTGTTTTTACCACTCTTAAAAAGTTGTAAAATTATTTTATTTCGCTGGAGCGTGAAAATATACGAATACGAATACGTACAATTCAAGATGCCAAATGAAAATACATTTGAGATTAGATAAAGTCGCCAAAATGTAAATGACCCGGTTGGCTAGTTAAGTATATTTAGCATTTCACAGTGACTATTTTTCCATAAGATTACAATAATCCAGAGAGGCAGATTACACCAGGTCAGCACTATTATACTTCAGAGAATGCATAAAGTATTTCATTCATTTGTATTTCATTTTATGGAGTCAGAATGGTCATGTAGGTTAAATGCCAGATTTCCATCCTGTCGGCCCAGGTTCGACTCCCACATGGGATAGCCTACACTGTTTAACCAAGTGTGCCTTAAATGTACAGGATTTTGCTTGGCATATTAATTAATAAATATTAAACCCTAACGTCGCCCATTTCTGATTGTTTCAGGTCTTAGAAGGGTATTCACATTAGGTGTAAAACCACCTTAAATAATAAAGTTAGCAGGTGCCATCATAACTTGTAATTTGAGTGACCAATTTGTGTTGTGAGAACTAAAAAGTTTTGTCATATGTATTTTTCTTGTTTTCATCTTTTGTTTTCAGCATTTGAGAGATTGTGTGACCGCCAGTCTTGGGTGCAGCCTGGTTTTCTTGTTTAGGAAGCCATTTTGGCCAAATTAAAAGATGAGATTGGTGACCTTAGGAATGAGAGCACTACTGCAATATTTTTAATGGCAAAAATTAACTTTTTCTATTCTGAAAATGGCAAAAACTGACTTAAAATCACCTTTTGGCAATTCAAATCAAACTCAAAGTTAAAATCAAAGGTTGAGGCTCAAAATGAAAAAGAAGAAGCAAATCAAAAGGATAAACTTGAGGTATAAAGTCAACTTAGAAAGAAATCAAACTCTTTTTAACTCATTTATTCTTCTTTAAAATGGCAAAAATTGACTGCAAATTTTCCAAGAGGTAAAATCAAAACATGGATCAGGAATTGAATGGCAAAGCAATCAGAATTCTGATGAAGAAATCATTTTTTAACTTTTTGAAAATTTGATCATTTTTTATGATTATTATTGATATTTCTGTATTATATTTGTGATAACTGATTTGTCAGTTTTAACTTTGAATTGTTGTAAAGTTTTTCTCTGAGGAGAATTTGAAATAAAAGTGAATGTCAAAGGAGCAAGGTCAAAACAACACAAAACAGTGGATGGAACAAAAACTTCTGATTTCAGGTGACATTCAAACAAACTCAGGGTAAATTGGTAAGATCTTTCACTTATGACAGGCAATGATGGTAAGTTTAAAATAATTGTTTGACATTTCCACTCAGTTCAAGAGACCCAATTGAGAAAGGGTTCATCTTTCTTGAATACAATGACTTTTCAAAGCAGTAATAAGTATCTAACTCTTATCTCCTAAAGTATAATCAACTCTTTAACAAACATGTGTTTTGAGCTGAACAACAAGATCTTTAACCTTCATTATTATTAAACAAGTTGCTAACATCTATGTCGAGAATGAAAATTAAAAAGTCAAAAAAAGTCATTTGTAATCAATGCTTGTCTTATGACCTTACTTAACTAGAGTTCTTAAAATTTATTCAGGTATGCTGTCTCCCTTGAGAATCTCCTTCTCAACTAAGAATCAAAACCCTCAATTGAGTTTATGATTTTCTGCTTCACCAATGCCAAGAGCAAAAGTTATTTAGGTCTGCTGTCTGAGAAGGCAGTTGACAATCCTTTTCTCACCTTTGATTTTGGTGCATCACCAGACTTAAGTTAAGTATTTTTATTGACAAAAAAATTTTAGTACTGAAACTGTCACACAAAATACTTCTTTGATTCCCAGACTTGACTATTTAAGAGATGAAAAATTATGGATTGCCTAAATGATTGAACCTCTTCATGAAGATGATATACCACAAAATATGAAAAGTGTTGTACCTTTTGAAGATTTGCCAATTTCTTTTTAATTCAGATTCATTTGCCTTTTTATCATATCTCTTACAAACCAAAGGGGACAAAAACTCTACAAGTGTTTGTCCTCTATCTGCATTTAAGAAATACTATCAATGCCAAAGTCCCATTTGCTACTTTTTTATCAAGTTCATTTGCCTTTTTAATCATATCATTGCACTAACCAATTATCATAGCTCCATTTAGTGGTTGCTTATTGCCCTAATATTTGTTTGTGTAATTTCTTTTAATCAACATATGATCCTCAAAAATCCTTTAATGTTTACATTTTATTTACAGTTTTAGTGAATTCTTTTTTTACATCCACATCACTCATAGGTGATCTGGTTTACAGTTCTTTTAAATCATCAAAGTTATTTTTGACATGACTTTGCCTTACTCAGGGCAAATCTTGCATTCACAGTTTTTAATTACAATACAACCTTTTTTTTCTAATCATTTTGATGTAAAAGTATAGTTTGTAACTCTTTTTTTCTATTGAAGTGGGTAATCCTCTGAACTACTCACTTGGTCAGATTTACATCACCTTTTGTAGTCACTATAAGTTAGAATTTACAGGGGTTTTTTGCCATAAAATGATGTAAGTGCCATTAGTTATGGCATGAAATAGTAACTTACAGCCTTTCTCTCTAAAAGGGATCAACAATAATGACATGAAATCTTAACTGCTCTTGAGTGATCCCTTTCTGAATAATACTGCCAGTTAACACATCAATTCTTATTCATGAACAGTTTCTCATCCTTTCATATTGGTGTCTCAGATTTACAGTTCTATCTAATATTTACAGTTCATTTTGATTACAGCTCATCTTCTTCATGATTTTAAAAAAATGTTCACAATCAATATCTTAAATCTAATCTAGACAAAAAATTCCAAAAAATAAAAGTTGAAAAAACCCCACTAATTTCAAATTGATTTTAGTCATTTAATATCAGGCTCAGGGGTCATTGATGCTTTGTAAAAATATATCTGGAAAATGTTTGGGCATACAGTAAAGAGAGAGTGAAAAAATGCATATCTCAGCCAATAGTTGGTCAAAAAAATCTGAAACATTGATGAAAAATTACTCAGTCTTAATATCAAAATAGCACTATTAATAGACTTAACTTTTAAATGAAGCACAAAGACACAACTTTAAATTCCAATATCAAGTGGAGCCACTCATAAAAGATAAGTTTTGAGTAGATTTTACAAATTTTTAAAGACATATTCAATTTATTTTGACAAAATCAAATACCAAAACCTGTAACATTTGAACTGAACATTGCTTAACAATGCTAAACATATTCTTAAAGGTCAGCAGCTTTTCAGGTTTTTTACAAGTTGGAAAGACTTTTCACCACCTTTTCTGTCATAATTCTCATTTAGTTTATTGCAAAGTAAAGCTGTAAATTGGAAACACAGAGGGTGACTTTTGATTGAAGAACATTGGACAGGTTGTATTTGGGACTTAGGGTGATAGGGTCTAGGGCCTTTACCCTTTACACAAATTAGAGGTGGAAGAGGCGCAGAAAACCCAACCTTTTTTTGATTGTGTGCTTTCTTTAAAATGATCTAAAGTGAATAAACTAATTAATGATCATATGTTACAAAGTAGGCAAAACTCTGAAGTTGACAATCTTCAGTTCGGAAATAAATATTGTATTTGTCTCTACTTTTAATAAATTTCATAATTATGATTTTATTTTTAATTAATCAATCATGAAAAAACATTGTCTGATTTAACATTCTCTCAACAATAAAAGTAAAAAGGGGACTTTTTTTGGAAAAAGCCAAGAAGTCTGAAGTTTCCATGTTTTCAACTCTTTTAGGGAAGTTGTGGTGGTGTTTTTGAGCATTTCATAGTTTTTAGGTCACTTTATAACTTTTGCAATCACTGGGCTCAAAAGGGAGCCATTGTTTTGAAAATTGCCAGCTCAGAAAGTCCATTTCTTGTTCTTTCTGTCTAAAAAACTCCAGAAAATGTTTGAAAATATTTATTCTCTCAGAATCAACTAAAAGTTTTCCTTTTTTGCACTAAAATCAGTAGAGAGTGGATCTTGCTTGATTTTTCCAAAAGCATATGCTAGATATTGTTTATCAATCATTCTGCATCAAACTTGTCAAATTGAGGTGATTTGAAAACTTATCTTTCTTCTATGTCACTTCGAAATCCATTCTGTTTCTACACTTTAACATCTTTTCTCTGTGTTTGTTGGACCAATTTCTAATTCTTTTTTCTCCTTGTGTAACTTTAAAATTTCAACTATGTAGGAGAGCGAGCAACTGCTGATAAACTTTATATTGATCAACTAAAACTGAAAAATACTCACCTTTATATTCCACTGTTTTCTATGGCCATACTGAATGCTCAATAGAAATTTGCAGTCACATGTAGAAAAATGTTGATCGTGGAAAAACAAAGATGAACAAGGAGGGCTGTAGAAATTGGTGGATTCTGAAAGAAAAGAGAGAAATTAGTAGACTAATGTAAAAAAAAGAACATAGATAGAAATAAGAAAAACACAATGCTTTTCAGAAGCATTGACTTCTATAATTCTGAGAATTCGCTGATCAAAAGGAACATTTTTCTCAGCAGAAAAAAGGTTTTCCTAATAGGAAGCTGGTAAAAAAGAATAGAAAGTCAGAATCTTGTCATTAATCTATTCTGGCTGAATTTTCTTTCCAAATCATGAGATATCCAAAATACATCTGGTGATACTAGAGCTCCTTCTTTCCATCTGGTGATGTAGAGTATACAAAAGCTCCATCCAAAAAATTTACACCATTAACTTTGAAAGCTTACCAGACTCTTGTCATCACCAACTAAAGTTTCTTTTAACCAACACAGTAAAAAAACATTCCAATCTCAGCTATTTTCCTCTTTTTTCTTTGTCCCCAAATTAGCACATAACAGAATTCTTTGATTTTCAGATGAAATCTTCCTATTTCTACTTTTTTTCTCCCTTGCTACATTGAGTGATAATTTGGGGACAAAGAAAATAGCTGAAAACTGAAGATTTATATACTGTGAAAGTAAGCTTTCTTTAAAGTGACACTAGCTGATAAGATGACAAGAGGAAGT
>Ga0194113_10008865_pt1 | contig 12280 bp, 10 predicted proteins | sample TA2MahC200mmetaG_FD_146193 | JGI IMG/M metagenome (GOLD analysis project Ga0194113, IMG submission 146193) | Freshwater microbial communities from Lake Tanganyika, Tanzania - TA2015017 Mahale Deep Cast 200m | ecosystem: Environmental > Aquatic > Freshwater > Lake | place: Tanzania: Lake...
GGGTTTGGGGGAGGGGGCCAAGGGCAAAAGCCCTTGGCCCCCTCCCCCAACAACAACTTTTCGTAACAGAAAGTATAGACTCATTAGAACAAAGTATGGAATTCAGCGACAAACAAAAAGAAATCCGACGGCTGCTTAAGGACCGGCGGGCCATCATGCTGGCCCACAATTACCAGCCTGCGGAAATCCAGGACGTGGCCGATTTTGTGGACGATTCCCTGGGCCTGTCCATTACCGCCAGCCAGACCGACGCCGAAGTCATTGTGTTTTGCGGCGTCCATTTCATGGCGGAGACCGCGGCCATTATCTGCCCCGACAAGACGGTGCTCCTCCCCCGGCTGGATGTGGGCTGCTGCCTGGCCGAGTCCGTCACCGCGGCCAAGCTCTTGGCCCGCAAGGCCGAACTGCCCGGCGTGCCGGTGGTCACCTATGTCAATTCCACCGCGGCAGTGAAGGCCGAAAGCGATATCTGCTGCACTTCCGCCAACGCGGTGCGGGTTGTCAATTCTTTGACAGCCCGTCAGGTTTTAATGATCCCGGATCAGAATCTGGCCCTATACACCGCCCGGCATACCTCCAAAGACATTGAAATCATCGCCTGGGAAGGCTGGTGCAACGTCCACGATGGGCTGACGGTGGAAGAAGTGGAGGAGTGGAAGGCGGCTCGCCCTCAGGCGCTCTTTGTGGCTCATCCCGAATGCAACCCTGAAGTTCTGGATCTGGCCGACGCGGTGCGCTCCACCAGCGGCATGCTTAAATTCGTCCATGAGTCCCCGGTGCAGGAATTTATCATCGGCACCGAAAAGGGCATCCTCCACCGGATGCGCCGGGAAAATCCCGGCAAGCATTTTTACAGCCCCTCTAAACGTCTCATCTGCCGCCCCATGAAACGCATCACCCTGGACGACGTCATCGCCGCGCTCACGGAAACCCGCCACCGGGTCACTGTGCCCGAAAACATTCGGGTTAAGGCCCTGCGGGCGGTGGAGCGCATGCTGGCCGTGCCCCGGGATTAGGGGGCAGGTTTCAGGTTTTAGGTTTCAGGTTTTAGGTTTTAGGAAGATATTAGGCACATATAGATAATGTAAGGCGGGTTCTGCTTTAAACCATCCTTAATTTCCCCTCAGTCTTGGCTCGAATTTTGCTTTTGAATAAAAAAGCCGATACTACTATCAAAAAGAATTTGATGATTACCGATTTGGAATCTGGGAAACCCTTCCAGGATATCCGGCACTCTTTGCACGATCTGGCCCAGCCTTTGGCCGCGGTCACCGGATTGGTGGACCTGTTGCTCCTGGAAGTTGACGAGACCCATCCCTGGTTCCAGGAGATCATGACCATCAGCCAGCAATTGGAGAAGGTTTTGGATATCGTAGGAGAAATCCGGCGCATCGCCCGGGAAGCTTCCGAGGAGTTAATGATGCCATCAACCCATTGAGACGGTTTCCGGTTTTCCGTCTAAAGAATCAGAAAAAGGGAGTAATTGCCTTATTTTCCGCCCCCAGTGCCCCTACCCTTGAGTCCTGTAAAATTTTGACTCCATGAGTCGCCTATCCGATAATTTGCCCCCTCAAGACAATGCGTTCCTTTCCACCTCAGCCCCGGAGGCATTACAAGCCGCGGCGGATCGCCTCACTCCCAAGGTTATTCGGGAAGGCTGGAATACTGGACCGCCATCATTGGTCCGAAGTTTTCCGAGCCGGAACACCGAACGATGAACCTAACGCGTTAACCCAGTTGCGGTACGACCTCCGAAAAATGAAAGCCCACGGCTTATTGGAACGAGATGGCAAACATTACCGCTATCGTCTCACCGAAAAAGGATGCAAGGCGAGCATCATGTTCGTCCTTTTCCATAAACGCTTCTGCGGCCCTGGCTAACTCTCTTTTTAGCTACCGACCGGAAGCCAACCTGCAGCCCCACAGCAAGCTTGAAAAGGCTTATCATCAAGCCGATTCATACATACAGGATACCATTGATATTCGTGCCGCCGCGTAATATTGTTAGAGATAAATTCTCAGAATAGGTTGTTTAAGAATCTATAAACTGAAAACTGTATTTCATCCCGGAGGCGAGGATGCGCAGGTCCCTCATTTATGCTTTTAGCGGATTTTTGCTGTTTGGCTTGTTGGTTTCCTTACCGGCTTTAGGCCAGAGCCAGAAGAAGGACAAGGGCGTCAAACCCTTGCCGGTGAAGCTGCAGCACCCCAGGGCCTTGGAAAAAGAGGTGTTTCGCCTCACCAATGAAGCGCGGCGTAAGAATCATTTATCTTCCCTGGTGGGGGACGACGCCTTAGTCGCCGCGGCCCGGCGCCACAGCGACGACATGATGAAGCGGGATTTTTTCGATCACGTCAATCCCGACGGCAAGACTCCCAAGGATCGCTTTGCGGAAAAGTCCATGGTTCCGGCCCGGGTGGGGGAGAACATCATGAAAGGCTCCCGCCATGACCCTTCGGATATCAAGACCATGGCCCGGGTCATCGTGGATGGCTTTATGACCAGCCCGGGCCACCGGGCCAACATTCTCAATCCCGAATACACCCATCTGGGGGTGGGGGTGACGGTGGCGGGGTCACAAATTCGGGCCACCCAGCTTTTCTCCACGGTGAAAAGCAGGAAATAATTCCGCCCCTCTCCTGATTGTCACATGTCCCTTAGACGGTCTTCCGATCCTGATTGGTCCGCCAAAATCCTGGCGGAATGCATCGGGGAAGAACTGCCCCCGTGCCAGGCGGCCTGTCCTCTGGATATCCGGGTGCGGGAAAAGCTGCGCTTCATGAAAACGGGCCGGATGGACGAGGCCCTGGCCGTGGTTTTGGAGCGCTGCCCCTTCCCCGGCATCCTGGGCCGCATCTGCGCCCACCCTTGTGAAACCGCCTGCACCCGGGGCAGTCTGGGCGGTCCCATCGCCATCGCCGGGCTGAAACGGTATCTGGCGGATCTGTTCCCGGACGCGGTTTTTCAAGTGGCTCCTGGCCCGGCCCGGCCCCAGGGGGTGGCGGTGGTGGGGGGCGGCCCGGCCGGTTTGATGGCGGCCTATGAGCTGCGCCGGTTGGGGTACTGGGTTGCCTTGTTCGAGGCTGAAAACGCCCTGGGCGGCGCCCTCCGGCGATACATCCCCCCTTACCGCCTGCCCCGGGAGGTGCTGGACCGGGAACTGGCCATCCTGGATAAACTGGGGGTGGAGGTGTTCCTGGGGACCCGTCTGGGGCGGGAGGTGCACCTGGAGGAGCTGCGCCGGGACTTCGCCGCGGTGTTCCTGGCCTTGGGTGCCCATAAGAGTCTCAACCTGGGTGTGGCGGGAGAGCATCTCCCAGAGGTCCGGGCTGGACTGGATTTCCTAAGCCTGGCCAACTCCGGCGCGCCGCTTGAGGTCGGCCCCCGGGTGGCGGTCATCGGCGGCGGCAACGCCGCGGTGGACGTGGCCCGCACCGCGTTGCGGACGGGGGGCCGCCAGGTTACCTTGGTATGCTTGGAAACCTTGGACGAAATGCCGGCTTTCCCCCAGAAAATTAGCGAAGCCCAACGGGAAGGGGTGCAAATCCTCCATCGCTGGGGGGTGAAGGCCATCGTGGGTGCGACCCGGGTCACCGGGCTAGAGCTTAAGGCCGTGACCCGGGTGTTTGACGGCCAGGGCCGGTTTGCCCCTGCCTATGATGACGATACGGTGAAGACCCTGGAGGTTGACGCGGTGTTGGTGGCCATCGGGCAACGGAGCGAGCTTGGCCCCTGGGCCGGGGCGCTGGCCTCCGGCTCCCGAAGCCTGCGAGTTGACCCAGTCACCCTGGAAACCGGGCTTTCGGAAGTCTTTGCCGGGGGAGATATGGTCACCGGCCCCCGCACTGCAGTGGAGGCATTTGCCGCCGGCCGCCGGGCGGCCCTGGCCATTGACGCTTATCTCCAGGGGCAGCCCCTGCCGGAGGTTTTACCTCCCTTGGCCAGCCGGGGCACCGGTCTTATCCCGGATATCAACGGCGCGGTCCCGGAACCACGCACGGACATGGACCACCTGCCCGTTAAGGCCAGGATGGATAAGCCGGAAGCGGAAGTGGAAATGGGTTTCACGGCGGAGCAAGCCCTGGCTGAAGCCGAGCGCTGCCTTTCTTGCGTCTGCTCCAAGTGTGTCACCAACTGCACCTTTCTCCAAAACTATGTCCGGCATTATCCTTTCACGGAAAAAGAGATGATGCGTCTCCTGCGGGAGCGGGGGGCGGAAGAGCCTCTTATTCCTTATTCCTGCCACTTTTGCGGCCTCTGTCAGGCGGTGTGCCCCAAGGACCTGCACGCCGGGGAGGCCTGCCTGGACTTTCGCCAGCGCCTGGTGGACTCCGGTAAAGGACCCCTGCCGCCGCATAAGGGCATCCAGAACTACGTCAAGTGGGGCACTTCCCCCTACTTTACCCTGACCCGGCCGGACCCGGCCACGGGCAAAGCCCGATGGGTCTTTTTCCCGGGGTGTTCCCTTCCGGGGTATAGCCCGCATCTGGTGAAAGCCGCTTACGCCTACCTCCGGGAGAAGCTGACGGACGTGGGAATCATTCTCAACTGCTGCGGCGCGCCCAGTCACCTGACGGGCGAGGCCGCGGTATTTGAGGGGGTCTTGAGCCGAGTCGCCTCGGACCTGGAGCGCCTGGGAGGGCCGGAGTTAATCGCGGCTTGCACCCATTGTCTCCATACCCTGAAGGATTTCCGGCCCGGTCTTCGGGTCCGCTCCATCTACGAGGTCATGGCGGAGAAGGGGTTGCCGGAAGCAGGCCGGGCCTTGGAGCCGGGAGTCTTCAACATTCACGACGCCTGCGGGGCCCGGGGGATGCCTCAGATTCACGACGCGGTGCGTCGGCTGGTGACTGACATGGGCCATGGCCTCGAGGAGATGCCCCACAGCCGGGAGGCCACCATCTGCTGCGGCGCCGGCGGCATGGTGGAGGCGGTGAACGCCCCTCTGGCCCAAAAGATGCAAGACTTTCGTTTATCCGAAGCTAACCGGGACCTGATCACCTACTGCGCCACCTGCCGGGCCCGGTTCCGGGCCGCGGGACGTCCCGCGGCGCACCTGCTGGAACTGCTCTTCAACCCCCGCTGGAGGCAAGCCCTGGACGCGCCGCCCTCCGGGTCCCTGAAGCGCTGGTGGAACCGCTGGCGATTAAAAAGCAATTTTTCCAAAAATTTTAAGGGGAAAACGAAACGCGGGATAACCAGGATAAGTAAAGATTATGCCACTATGAGGTTTAAACGAAATAGTTGGGGCGAATTTATTGCCTCAAAGATTACCCGGGACCTTAATAGCATCCAAATACCTTGAACCTCTTAGGTCTTGGGCAAATCCTGAGATTCCTCTTCATGATTCGGCCGGTTTATTGCCAACAGGGACATCACCACCATCCCTATGAGCATCCCTAAAATGGCTCCGGCGTAAAAAGCCAGAATAGTCATCGTTATCCCTTTCTAAAAGGATGCTTGTTCGAGGTTGTCCGCCAAACAGGTTTTTCCTCTGTTTATTATATAATAAGATCTGAGATTTCCAGACTCAATAGGTAGAATTACCCATTTTTAGATAGTACTACTACGTTAGATAATATCTCCCATATCGCCCATGATAGGCCAACCATTGGATATTACTGACAATCAGTTTTGTCACCCTGAGCCGTAGGCGAAGGGTCTAGATTCTTCGCTTCGCTCAGAATGACAATAAATACAAAGAGTTGTACTGAAGCAGCCGGTAATTAACGTTGTAGTGATAGGCATTAATACCTATTAGCAGCAGTGCGGCGTCGACGCCAGTGTAGCAGGAGCCAGACGACCGCGCCCAGGAGAAAGATGACCCCGAAAATTATCAGTTCATATTTCTTGAGGTCGCCCAGGAAGATTTCCAGGGCGCTGCCGAAGAAATAACCGGCGGTGCCTACGACCGCAGCCCAGGCCAGGGCGCTGATGGCGTCCAGGATCAGATAACGGCTGACCGGCACCCGGCTGAGGCCCACCGCCAGGGGCGCCACGGTGCGTAGCCCGTAAAGAAAGCGGAAACCCAGAATCAGAAAGTAATGATACCGTTCCAGCAACTGCTGGAATTTGCCCACCCGAGTCTGAAGGCGAGGGAACTTCTGCAGGATCGCCGGCCCCTGGCGGCGGCCCAGAAAGAAGAAAACCAGGTCGCCTAGATAACCTCCCATAAAAGCCGCGACTATCACCAGGGAGAGTTTCAGATAACCTAAACGGGCGCTTATGCCCCCCAGAATTAAAATGGTCTCACCCTCGGAAAAGGTTCCCACCAGAACCGCCAGATAACCATATTCCCTGACTAACTGCTCTAACTCAGGCATGGGGAATATTTCTCCAGGGCCGGCCTGGGCTCAGGCCCAACCTAGTTTCGAACCAGGGCCGCCAGCCCGGCCCCGGCGTGCAGCGCCGCCACCGCATAAAGGACTGGCAACAGACCCCATACGGGGAGAATGATCAGGCCCATTCCCAGGACCCCCAGGGTTGCGCCCAGGAGGTCCGCGGCGTAGATGACGCCGCCTTGTTCCCGGGCTTCGGGGACTGCCAGGGTCCAGAGGGCGGCGCTGAGGACCAGGATTCCGCCCCCGGCGGCCCCGGATAGGGCCAGAATGGCCCCGTGCCCCGCCAGGATTAAGGTTTCCCGATCCGGTAGAACCAGTCCCGAAACTTTAGGTAAGGCCAACGCCAGTAACGCGGCCAAAACGGCCAACCCGCCCTGGAGGATCGCCAGGAGCAAAGGCCCCGCCCGACCCCGGGCCGCGGCCCGATGGACCAGCGCTCCCCCCACCCCCATGCCGGCCATGAAGGCCGCGAACAGAACGCCCATCTGGCGGTAAAGATATCCCTGATGGATCTGGTAAAGGATGAGCACCACGATCTCCAGGGACATGGTCCCCAGCCCCATCACCATGACCTGGTAAAGGTAAGCAGGACCGGGACGGCGGCGGCACAGGATTCCGGCCACCAGGCTCAACAGCGCCGCCGCGGCCACGGGGACATAAGCCGGGAATCGGCTCAGAGCCAGCCACATGCCGGCCAAGGGCAGGCCCTCCTGGAGGCTGCTCAGGGACAGGTCATAAAAATAGCACCGGGGATTAAGGTCCGCGTTCACCTCCACCGGGGGCTGGGTCAGAATTTTTTCCAGGTATTCCATCCGGGACCGGGAAAGGTCAAAAATGAAATAATATTCCCGGACGTAAGAGAGATTTAACCCTCGTTCTCTCAATCGGGCCAATAATTCCCCGGGCTCGGATAACAGGGTCCCGGGGGTGATGGAGGCAAAGAACCGCACCCGCTCTCCGGGGAAAGCCAATACCTGGGGAAAGACCTGCTCCAGGGTGCGGCGGCTGACGGCCAGGTACGCGGCCCGGAGTGGCGGCAGGCTGGCCGCGGCCCCCGGCAGGGAAAAGCTGAAGACCCCCTGAGGTTCCAGACGCCGGGCCACCAGGCGGAAAAATTCCCTGGTATAGAAGCGGTTAACCTGGGCGCTGTCCGGCTCGGGCAGGGCCATGAGAATGACGTCATAACGCTCCTTCGTCCGGGCCAGGAAATGACGGGGGTCCTGAAAAATCATGTGGACTCGCGGGTCACCCGCCAGGCCGGGAGCGTCTCCCAGCAGACCCTGGGCCAGTTCCACCAACCGGGGGTCGGCCTCCAGGTAATCCAGGCGGGTGATGCCGGGTGTTTTGAGGATTTCCGGGGCCAGACCGGCGACGCCGCCCCCCAGGAGCAGCACCCGCCGGGGGTGAGGATGCTGCAGAAGGGCCCACTGCACCTGGTGCTCCGCGGTGAATGGGTCCGGATAGGTGAAATACCACCGGTTATTGGCGAAAAAGCTGTACTGTTCCGCCTCCCGGGTGGCGGTGAGCAGGGCATAAGGGCTATCCACCGCCGCGGCCACCTGGCGCCCCGGCCACTGCCATTGGCGGCTCGCCTCCTCCAACCGGGGCGTGAATATCAGGGCAATCCCTAAAAGCAGAATATTCAGTGCAAACCCCAGCCGGGGCATGGCCCTGGGGAGACCGGCCAGCCACCAGGCGGTAAGGGATGCCAGCAGACCGGCCCCTAAACTTAAAAACAGGTTGGGGTAGCGGCCGAAGAGGAAAAGCTGGAGGACCGCCACTCCCAGGGCCGCGCCCAGGGTCTCCAGATAATAGACTCGGCCGGTGCTCCCCGCGGGGGACTCGGCGGCCAGGACCTGGCAGGCCCGGGGAAAGAAGTTCCCCGACATCAGCCCCACCGGGGCTGTGAGCGCCAGGAAAATGAGGAGTGCGGTAAGGGGCGGCAGGGATTGGCCCCAGGGTAAAATCCCCAGGGCGGGCAAAGCCCGGGCCGCCAGAATGGTGGCGGGAAGGAGCAGCCCCAGGAAGTTTAAAAGTGCGGCCAGAAGGGCAGGGGAGGCCTCGGACCGGGCTAATCGTCCGCCCAGGAGGCTCCCCAGGCCGGTCCATCCCAGCCAGCACCAGAGACCCAGGGCCAGCTTCAATTCCTGCCCCTGGGCCAGGACCAGCAGTTCCCGAAGGACCAGAACCTGGGCCACCATGGTCCAGGCGCCGTAAGCCAGGATTATTCCCGCGGTCCGGGAGAAGGGTGGGGGTGGGGGCATATTAGCTGTCAGCGGTCAGCTATCGACAGTCAGCTTCTTAAAGAAATTTTTGGCTGGTAGCTGATGGCTGATAGCTGAAAGCTTTAAGTTTTTCTCATTCAATATTATAACGCCGGAGCTTCTCCCGCAGGGTCTTGCGGTCGATGCCCAAGGCCCGGGCGGCTTCGCTCTTGTGGCCGTTGCACCGCTGGAGGGTCTCCAGGATGTGGTCCCGCTCCAGGTCCCGCAAGGACGCGGAAGACCCGGGCGTGGCAGAGGGGGTGAGAACGGTGCCGGCAAAGACCATGTCCGCGGGTTCCAGGTAAGGCCCGTGGCTCAGAACCACCAGACGTTCCATGGTATTTTCCAATTCCCGGACGTTGCCGGGCCAGTCATGGCGCACCAGCAAGTCCATGGCCTCCGGGGAGACGCCCCGGATATTTTTCCTTACCCGGAAGTTGTATTTCTCTAAGAAATGGTTGACCAGCAAGGGGATGTCGCTTTTCCGCTCCCTCAGTGGCGGCATCTGGATGAGCACCACATTGAGGCGGTAAAACAGGTCCTCCCGGAAAGTGCTGTCCTTGATGGCCCGGGTCAGGTCCTTATTGGTGGCCGCAATGATGCGCACGTCCACGGTAATGACCCGATGGCTCCCCACTTTGGAGATTTTGCGCTCCTCCACGGCGCGTAGCAGTTTGGCCTGCACTTCCAGGCTGATGTTGCTGATTTCATCAAAAAAGAGTGTGCCGTTATGGGCCATCTCGAACTTGCCGATCTTGTTGGTGTCGGCGCCGGTGAAGGAACCTTTGACGTGGCCGAAAAGCTCGCTTTCGAACAGGGTCTCCACCAGGGTGCCGCAGTCCACGGTGATGAAGGGGCGGCGGGCCCGATGGCTGAGCTGGTGGAGCTTGTGGGCCACCACCCCTTTGCCGGTGCCCGATTCCCCGGTGATGAGCACCGTGCTGTCCGTGGGCGCCACCCGGGTGACCATGTCCATGATGCGCCTCATGGAGTCGCTTTCATAAACCAGAGTGGCCCGTTCTTCCTTGGACTTCAACTCCTGGCGCAGATAGAGGTTTTCCAGGTCCAGGCGCCGCTTTTCCAGGGCGCGGCCCACCAGGTTGCGCAGGTCCTCGGGCACAAAGGGTTTGGAGAGGAAGTGGAAGGCTCCGGCCTTGATGCATTCCACTGCGGACTGAATGGTGCCGTAGCCGGTGATAATGATGACTTCCACTTCCGGGTCCAGGGCCTTGATCTTTTTCAAGGATTCCAGGCCGTCCAGGTCGGGCATCACCAGGTCCAGGAGGATCACGTCAAAAGTGGTGCGTTCCAATGTGGACAGGCCCTGGCGGGCGTTGGCGGCCACTTCCACCTGATAACCCTGACGGGTGAGGGTCTGGTAACAGGCGTCCCGCATGGCCTTATCATCGTCAATTACCAGGATCTGAGCCGGGGCGTCAACCATAGGCTGATAATTCCTTGACATTATTCTATTAAATACGCCTTAGAAGTGTCAAGAAAACAGGTATAAGGTTTTAGGTTTCAGGTTTCAGGTGTAAGGAGGATGCGGTTTGGCGGTTCAGCGGTTTAGCGGTTTAGTCTAAACTCCACTGAAAACGGAAAACTGAAAACCTGAAACCTGGAACCTGGAACCTGGAACCTAAAACCTAAAACCTGACTCTTCGCTGAACCCTCCTTTTGTGATAAAAGAAAAAGGTGCCCATTAAGCTGTTCATACCCTGTTTCATCGACCAGGGCGCGCCGGAGCTGGGAGAGGCGCTGACGAACATCCTTAACCGCTTGGGGGTGGCGTGGGAATACCCTCGGGACCAGACTTGCTGCGGCCAGTTCGCCCATACCCTGGGGGATATTTCCACCGCCCGGCGCCTGGCCCGCCATTTCCTCCGGGTCTTCGGGGAAGGAGAGGTTCTCTGCCCCAGCGCCTCCTGCGTTTACATGGTGCGTAACGGCTATCCCTCGGTAATGGGGGAATTCCGGGAACGCCGGCAAGCGGAGGCCCTGGGGGGCCGGGTTTGGGAGATGAGCCAATGGCTGGCGGCCAGGGGCCCCCTGGCCTGGACGCCCCGCTTTGACGGGACCCTGGTACTGCATCAATCCTGCAAGGCGCGGCAACTAGGGGTTTTGGACGATGCGACCCAAGTCCTGTCCCAGGTGGCCGGGCTTAGGCTCCTCACCGTGCCGCCCCATTACACCTGCTGCGGCTTCGGGGGCACCTTTAAAGTCCAGCACCCGGAGTTGTCCCGGATTATGGGGCAAGATTATCTGGAGGCGGTGCGGGCCACGGGGGCCCAGGGGCTGGTCTCTTTGGACTACAGCTGTCTGCTGCACCTGAAAGACGTGGCCGCCGCCCGGGATTGGGATATGCAGTTTTATCACCTAGTGGAGATTTTAAACCGATAATTTTTTGCGTCCTTTGCGCCTTTGCGACTTGGCGTGAGAAATTCTGAGGATTGCTTCATGGAAGAAGAGACGGCCTTCTGGGGCCAACTGCTCATGGTGGGAATTCCCGGCCCCCGGATGGACCCGGTGGCCCGGGAACTGGTGCGGGACCTCCGGGTGGGCGGGGTGATTCTATTCGCCCGCAATATTGAAAGCCCGGCCCAGGTGTGGGAACTGAACCGGGACCTGCAGCAGGAAGCCCTGGCCGCGGGGAAGCGGCCCCTGCTCATCGCCGCGGATCAGGAAGGGGGCACGGTGCAGCGCCTTAAGACCCCTTTTACCATCATCCCTCCGGCTCGGGAGCTGGGAGCCGCGGCGACCCCGGAACAGGTGGAACGGCTGGCCCAAAAAGTGGCCCGGGAACTGGCCTTGGTGGGCCTAAATGTCAACCTGGCCCCGGTCCTGGACGTGGCCCGGGGTCCCCAATGCCCCTTGTGGGACCGCTCTTACAGCCCCGATCCGGAAAGGGTGGCCCTTATGGGAACTGCCGCCATCCGGGGATACCTGACCGGCGGGGTCATCCCCACGGCCAAGCATTTTCCCGGTCTGGGCGACACCGTCATCGACTCTCACCAGGATCTGGCCCTGGCGGAGTCGGGCCAGACCCACCGGGAAATGGACCTCCTCCCCTTCCGCCGGGCCGCGGCCGCGGGGGTTCCCATGATGATGACCGCCCATCTCCTGGTGCCGGAGTGGGACCCCCACCGGCCCGCCACTTTGTCCCGGAAAATTTTGCAGGGAAAACTCCGGGAAGAGGTGGGCTTTGACGGGGTGATTATTACCGATGATCTGGAGATGGGGGCCATCTCCAGAGGCCTGGAGGTAGCCCCCGCGGCCCGGGAAGCCTTGGCCGCGGGGGCCGACCTGCTGTTAATCTGCAACAACTTTCAAGGAGCCTGGGACGCAGCCCGGCTGCTGGCCCGGGATGAGTCCCTGATTCCCTTGGCCCGGGAGGCCGCGGCCCGCCTGGACCGGTTGCGGGAAGGGGTCCGCGTCGGGGCCGCGGATTTGTCCGAGGTGAAGGAATATTTTAGTAATCAGTAATCAGTAAGTAATCAGTAATCAGTGAGCAGGGAGCAGTGAGCAGGGAATAGGGAATAGGGAGTAGTACTATAACGTTAAGTGTTGACAATTAATTTCCCATGTGCAAACATGGGGAGCATGGACAAACAAGAATTGCTCGAGGCCCGTGGTCGCCTGGAGGCTTTTCTTGAGCCGCTTTTGCTCATGTTGGG
>Ga0194113_10008869_pt1 | contig 12278 bp, 10 predicted proteins | sample TA2MahC200mmetaG_FD_146193 | JGI IMG/M metagenome (GOLD analysis project Ga0194113, IMG submission 146193) | Freshwater microbial communities from Lake Tanganyika, Tanzania - TA2015017 Mahale Deep Cast 200m | ecosystem: Environmental > Aquatic > Freshwater > Lake | place: Tanzania: Lake...
CATTCCATACTGTTTCATCATATAATAGGCGCCCGCGATCTTATCCTCCTTCAATTCCTTATAGCTCAGGCCGGATGGCTTCAGCTCAAGCTCCACCACCTCCTCATCACTTTCCCACGGGAAAACCTCTCCCATTCCCATCTTATTCGCCAACGCTTTCCAGAACGAAAACTCCGATTTGCACTCGTACAATGGCTCAATCGCCTTCTTCCTCAACATCAGGTAGGGCATCCCGTGACAGACATTGTAGCTATAAGCCAGTCCATTCTTCTCAAGGTGCGTGCACCCCGGAAGCACATAATGAGCAAGATCTGCGGTCTCTGTCATAAACAGGTCCAGGACCACCAGTAAGTCGAGCTTCTTCATCGCCTCCCGGAAGGCATTCGAATCGGGCATGCTGACTGCCGGATTTCCTCCGGTGACGATCAGCGCCTTGATCACCTTGGGAACGCTTTCAGGAAAACACATCACCTGTCCGTATGGGCTTTTCCTTCCCCAGATCTCATAAAAGAGTGAATAATCCTCAGCGCCGATAGGAGTGCTCTCGGTGTTAATGCCCAAACCTGTCAGCGAAAGCCTCGGACTGATCACCCAGCCTCCAGGGTTGTTGATATTTCCAGTGATGATTTGAAGAACGGAAAAAGCACGGCTATTCTGCGTTCCGTTTGCTGTCTGGTCTTGGGTATTCGTCCCCTGAAAAATACTGGCGCTTTCTGCAGTGGCAAAGAGTCGGGCAAGCTTTCTGATGTCTCCCGCAGGAATCCAGGTGATCTTTTCCGCCCATTCCGGCGTATAAGGTTCGATATGGGGAACTAATTTATCAAATCCATAAGTCCATTTCTCGACGAATTCGCGGTCGTAAAGATTCTCTTTGATGATGACATGCATCAAGGCAAGGGCAAGGGCTCCGTCCGTCCCCGGGCGAATCGGCAGAAACATTTCCGCCTTTTCCGCGAGCGGAATTTTCTTTGGATCAATAACTACAATTTTCGATCCCTTCGGGAGGTTTTCCTGAATGGCCAGATTCAAGGGAAAATCAGATTGCTCGGGGTTGTGGCCCCAAAGCACATAAAGCTTCGTATCCTTTTCTTCAACCGGATATTTCCCAAAAGTCATCTGCCTTGCCCGGATTCGCATCCGATAGCAGATCCCCTCCACGGAGATAAAATTGGGGGTGCCAAAAGCTCCTTTAAATCGCTGGGCCAATTCCATCATCTCAAAGTTTTCAACTCCAATGGAACCGGAAAAGATGCTCAGGATCTCCGGCCCGAATTCCTTTTTCATTCTCTGAAGCTTATCCCCAATTTCGGAAAGAGCGTCATCCCAGCTTAACCTTACCCATTTTCCATTGACCTTCTTCTGGGGATATTTCAGCCTATCAGGATGGTAGACCATCTCAATGGCTTTTTCCCCTTTTGGGCAGAGCCAGCCATGATTAAGAGGATGATCCTTCAGACCTTCCACCTTGGTGATGCGTCCCCCTTCCACCAATACATTCATTCCGCAACTGTGATAGCAGATCGTGCAGTCCGTTGCCACCCACTTTGAATTTGTATTTTCCATCATCTTTCCCTCCATCATCTTAACAGTTTGCTGAAAACTTTTATTATGCAGGATGCTCAAAAATGCCCAGATACGAGGCGCCCGAAATCCTGAGAGTGGCGTCGCGACGAATAAGGAGCGACTCCTTGCCACGCCGGCGAGTCGGTGAGCCGGCTACAAGACGTACTTGGATGTACGCCGCAACAAGCCTGCCCCGTGCTTGACACGGGGAAGGATGAGGGGAACAAAGTAGATGGGCGTTTTTCAGCATCCTTTTAATTCGTGCGGATTCGTTGCCAGACTCATCCCACGGACGATCAAACAGTTCACCTCATCACAATGCTCCAGCAGATCATACTTTTCACCTTTGAGCAACCACCGGGTCACCATATGTTCTAAAATTCCGAGAAGCAACTGACGAAGAACATAGATGTTCACATCGTCCCGGATCACTCCTTCCTGCTGTCCCTCTTTGATGATTTCCAGCACCTGGTTGGTGAATTGCCTAAAAGATTGGTAGGCTTTTGCATTCGCAAAATTCTTGCTGACGCGTAACTCAAGCATGAGCGTCCTGGCGTATTCTGGGTTATTCTTAAAAAAATAGAGATAGTACCATATAAATTTGCCGATTTTATTGACGACTCCGTTGATCCCCTGCAGATGGAGCTCCAGCTCCCTCGAAAATTCTTTTGTTTTTTCAACCGGGATAGAAAAGAACAAGTCTTCCTTATTCTTGAAGTACTGATAGATCGTTCCTTCGGCTACCCCTGCCTTTTGAGCAATCTGAGAAATAGTTGAATTTTGAAAATTATTCCTGCTGAAAACCTCAATGGCAGCCTGAATGATCATTTGCCTTTTGATAATCTTTTTGGACATAGGATGACTCATACAAACGCATTAAATTCTTTAAAATTGACCCCTCACCCTTCCCCTCTCCCCTCTGAGGGGAGAGGGAGGGGGTGAGGGGTGGGCAGCCCGTTGTTAAAATTGATATTGTGTTTGTATAGCAATTGAATATTGAATATGGTTCAATTTTATTTAAGAAATAAAATAATGTCAAGTCTTTTTTATAAAAAAATCAATAGATTAAAATAATTGAATATTATTCATTTATTCAATGATTTTGGCCATCCGATCGATTTCCAATACACGGGTTAGATGTTCGAAAAAAAACCGTTCATCCTGAGGTTCTCGAAGGATGAACGGTTCAATCAAGGCAAGCCTTTGGAACTATGAATGGAGTTGATTCAAACGTATTAAATATAATGTAGGGCAACCCTTTATGGTTGCTGAAAGCCTACCTGCGGTAGTCAGGCAAGGCTTAAGCCTTGCCCTACAGATTAAATTATTTATTGCCCTTGTATTAATCCACCCTTCGATCCCGCCAAAGCGGGACTCAGGGCGAGCGGGTTATGCAAACCGGGGGTCACCCTCCTCCCAGGGGGGTAAAGAAGAAAATCTCATCCCCATCTTGAATGGGTGCGGAGATATCTCTTTTAACCTTTCCATTGATAGAGACAAGATAGGCAAAGGAACCATCTTCCCCTGTTAATTCCTTCTCTAATTCAGGTCCATTTTTCTTGATAAGAGAGGAGAGTAAGTCTCCTAAGGTCCCCCCAGACCAATCCATCTCTAACTTATTGCCGCCGATTTTCTCTGATAAAGGTTGAAGTGCTTTAATCTTAATGGCCATCTTCAAGCTTCCAGTTCTTCAATAGAGAGGTTCACGTTCCGGCGCCGCCTCTCGCGAACTGCCGTTTCAACCTCCCCATGTTCAATCGCATTTGTCATACAATACTTGACGCATTGGGGATCGCCGTCGCAGAGCTCACACTTCACGACCTTGTCTGGCAAAGCCATCATCACACCGAAGGGGCATGCGCTGACGCAGGCTTCACAGCCAATGCACGTCTCCTGATTGATCTTCACACATCCATGGTCATCCTTTTGGATGGCATCAACTGGACAGGCCTTGCCACAAGGGGGCTTCTTGCACTGGGAGCAAACAATCGGCGTACTCAGACCCAGAGAATGTTTCTTTAAGATTCGGATCCTTGATCTGCTCAGGTCATTCACCTTGTCATTATAAAGGACACAGATTGATTCGCACAGACGGCAGCCTGTGCATCGTTCAGGATAGACCACTATCTTCTTCATATCACAGCTCCTGCCTAACAAGTATCAAACAATATAAAAGGTTAAAATAATGGAATGATGAGAGATAATTATTTTTAAAACCCATTATTGATGACCTCGAAAAAATTCGCCGTTCACCCTTCGACAGGCTCAGGGTGAACGGCCTAACCTATTGATATTCCGTTCGTGCTGAGCTTGTCGAAGCATGAACGGAATAGTAAAAAACGACTTTCTACGAATCCATCATTATTCCAATATTCCAATATTCCATTATTCCAATATTCCTCTTCTTATAGAAGGTGGGTTGGCTCTTCTCCGAGTTCTAATTGTTCCAAGGTCTCCCGGGTTGGAATCCCTTCCGCATCCCACCCCTGCTCTTTGTAGTATTCATCGAGGAGGGTTTCAAATTTCTCCTTCTCGATGCACGATCCTTTTTGATAGCCATATTGCCAGGGTTCAAGAAAACGCTCCGGGACTCGATCGTCCTTCCGGTCGAGTCCTTCCCGGATGAGGAAGAGTCGCTCGAGATTTGAAATCCTTCTTCCTGCCTCCATCAGCCTTTCCGGTGTGAATTCATACCCTGTCACAGCAGAGACCGCCTCTGCCAATTCATTGAAGCCCAGAAGACCTGGGCTCAACCACTTTGTCACAAATCTGCAAATCCCCAGAGCATCTCCTACTGCGCACAGTCTCTCCATCCAGATGGCTGGGTAAGCCTTGCCTTCATAGGAGTCTGGATCAGAGGAGACAGGACGGCCAATGATCTTTTTGGTCGCCTCAGGAGGAAGGTCCATCTCCTCCATGGTAAAACGACTTCTGAGGTGACAGCCTCCTCCACGGGACGCAGTGGCTGCTCCAACAGCCATGGCCTTGGTCCCCCGGGTGTCCTGATCTACGGTCATCCCCTTAATTGTTGGAATGTAACGCTCATACTCCTTTGCTTTTTCTCCAAAGAGCTTCAGGTTGGCCTTCTGCCAGCCATCGGAGAGTATCCCTCCGAATCCCTCCCGCCGGCCCATCTGATGGATCAGCGTGGTCATGGTATCGTGATCTCCCCAGCGGATGGGCATGCCTGTGATTGATTCATCAATCAGCTCCCTCTGATACAGTTCCATGACCCAGGCAATATATCCCGCTGTGGTCAGAATATCGAGTCCATACTGATTAGAGAGGTCCCAGCACTCCATAATGGTCACCCAGTCCCCTGTTCCGCACGAGGATCCAAAATAACCCGCTCCTCCGTATTCAGGACCTGAACCCGTGAGGCCCTTATGTTCTCCCGAAGGGACACGGTGAAGATGTTTGGTATGTACAGGGCAGTTGAAACAGGACATCTTCCCGTATTCATACTTTCGGATGAAAACCTCCGGGTCAAACTCCTCCCCTCCTGATTCGAGCATGTTGTATTGATAATTTAATGCTGGTTCCTGTCCCTGGGTTCTGGAGATGGCGAGCCGCATCAGGGTTCCGTAAAGGGCAGTCGCTTTGTAACCCTTGGTTTGTGTGATCTGGCGATACTGTTTCTCTGCTGCCTTCATCAACCGCTCGGGATTACTAATATGGATAGGTTGTTTCCCCCGGACGGCGATTGCCCATAGGTTTTTAGAACCCATGACTGTGCCCATTCCGGTTCGGCCTGCCGCATTTCCGATGGTACACATCACATTGGCAAAGACGACCAGCTTCCTCCCTGCAGGACCGATCGCGGCAACCTGAATATCCGTATCTCCCAATTCCGCACGGATGGCATCCAACGTTTGGGGAAGATTATAATCTTTTAAATGACTCGCGTCCCTGAATTCGATCTCTCCGTCATGGATCCAGAGATAGACCGGAGAGGGAGATCTGCCTTGGATCAACAGATGGTCAAATCCGGCAAAGCGAAGTTCTGGGCCGAAGAAGCCGCCCGAATTGGAATCTCCGAGGTTGCCCGACTCAGGAGATTTGGCGGAAATATTGAACCGTGCCGTGGCCATGCCATGGGTCCCTGTCAGAAGACCTGCCCCGAAAATAAGAGGATTGTCCGGTGAAAAAGGATCCAGCCCCTCTCTGAGATGGTTATAGAGAAGGTACATATTGATGCCCCGGCCTCCCAAAAAAAGGAGACGAAGCTTTTCGGGGATGGGTTTGACCACCACCTTCTGAGTGGATAGGTTGATGAAGGCGATTGGATTCATTTCTTGACCCCTTTCATTTTCGCTTGAAATTCTACCCAGGACTCCGGTGCAAGGATGGTGGCTGTGGTTTCATCAAACCATTTGAGCCGCCATTTCTGCGAACAATTTGGGCACTCCGTCAACTCCTGACCAGAAGGGACTTTGAAACGTTGATGGCAGGACCGACACCGGACTTCAACTTTTTCTTCCATCTTTCCTCCTTTGAGACTTCAAACTCGATTCATCCAACGTATTTAAACATACCTTTAAATTTTGATAGTTTCAAGGTGGAACGATTTATGAATAGGTATTGACAAAAAAAGGGTTAAATGGTAGAAATTTTTGACTTAATTAATCCCAAAAAAGGAGGTTGGCAGATGAAGCGTTTGTTTATTTCAACCAGTATTGTTTTATTAACTCTCACCTTGTTGATCGGCCTTTGTCAGGCTCAGGTGAAGCCAGGCTGGCCCAAATCCGTTACCATTGGGGCTGCTCCTGTCGGCGGTGTCTATTTCGTTTGGATGGGAGGGTTTGCAAAACTCTTACATGATAAGGTGGGGGTGCCGGGAAATGTCGAGACAACCGGAGGCCCTGTCCACAACACCCAGTTGGTCGATGCCAAACAACTCGACTTTGGGGGAGTAACCGCGGCTCCTATTTGGGAAGGATGGACAGGAGAGGGCTGGGCCAAAGGGAAGAAACATCAAAACACCCGAGTGATCTTCCCCATGTATGCCACCTATTTTCAGATGTACGCCCTGAAAAAAACCGGAATTAAAACGATCCACGACCTTAATGGTAAAAGCATCGGGGTCGGTCCGGTCGGTGGGACGCCAGCCACTTACTGGCCTAAAATTCTTGAGGCCGCAGGGGTGAAGCCAGGACGAATTACCAATGCGGGGTCATCCGACCTCAATTCCCAACTCAAGGACGGGATGCTCGATGCCAATGGACAATCCGTAGGACTTCCATGGGGACTCATCAACGAGGTCGAGACGACCCACGACGTCAATGTGATTGGTGTCCCAAAAGCCGACGCCGAAAAGTTCATTGCCAAATATCCACTTTTTGCTCCTGGAGTAATTCCGAAGGGATATTATAAGAGCAATAAGGATTACGATGTGGAAACGATTACTGTCTGGAACTTCATGATCGCCCATAAAGATGTCCCGGGGGACTTTGTTTATGAGGTGGTCAAGAAGACCTTTGAAAATGTGGATATCCTGATCGCCACCCATGCCTCGGCAAAGGAGACAAAACCGGAACCCATCGTCTTCAGCCCAACCCCTCTCCATCCCGGTGCGATCAGATATTACAGAGAAAAGGGAATCAAGATTCCAGACAAATTGATCCCTCAATAGAATCGATGGAAGATTTTAAAGTCCTTTGAATCAAGCAAATGTGCGGATGAGCCATGGCTCTCATGGCCATCCGCATTTTTTTAAAGCCTTGTTATCCCGTAAGAAAATAGAAAAAACCCTTGGTGGGGTGCTTCCTATCCTTGAGGGGAAGTGGGAGAAAGGAGAAGAGGGAAGATGGCAGAGGAAAAAGTAGTCGATATAAAAGAGGTAGAAAAGAAACTTGAGGAGATGCATATCAGAGATATCGAAGTTTCGGGTGGAAGGGAACTGACAGGATTCCTTTCCAAAGCGGTCTTTGTAGTCGGCCTGGCTATGAGTCTCTTCCACATCTATGTCCTGACCATTCGGGCCATTGATCCCTGGTACTTCAGAACCATGCATGTGGTCTTTGCAGGAGTCTTAATCTATGCCGTCATCCCTGGATGGAAGAACGCTCCTAAGGATCGTATTCATTTGATCGATTATCTCTTCATCCTGTTGACCATCGCCCCTGCCGCCTATATCTTTATCGTATTTGATGAATGGATCTATCGGGTCGGTGTGGTTCCGACCACTCTGGATTTTATCTTCTCTACCCTCTTTGTCATCACAGTCGTGGAAATGACCAGGCGGACCACAGGATTGCCTCTGGCCATCTTGTCTGGAATCTTCATCCTATATGGCTATTTCGGCAATTATATGCCAGGCCTCTTCTACCATAAGGGCTACTCCTGGCCAAGGATGATGACCTATCTCTTCAGCCTGGATGGCATATTGAGCCTTCCTGTCCTTTCCTCTGCTCATTACATCTTCCTCTTTGTCCTCTTTGGGGCATTTGTGGAGGCATCCGGAGCAGGCAAGTTTTTTGTCGATTTTGCACGCTGTGCCGCCGGCCGCCTGAGAGGGGGACCGGCAAAGGTCTCCATCATCTCAAGCGCTATCATTGGAACGGCTTCAGGATCCTCTGTGGCCAATGTCGTCGTGGATGGTGTCTTCAATATTCCATTGATGAAGGCCAGCGGTTTCCGGCCTTCAGCAGCCGGAGCCATCGAGGCCATGAACTCAACCGGTGGCCAGATCATGCCTCCGGTCATGGGTGCTGGAGCCTTTCTCATGGCGGAGATCCTGGGAGTCCCATACTCTAAGGTTGCCCTGGCTGCAGTCATTCCAGCTTTAATGTATTATACCTCAGCCTACTGGATGATCGATTTCTTCTCTGCCTCCGAAGGATTAAGAGGCATGAAACGGGAAGAACTTCCGGTCTTTCGCCGAATCATGATGGAGAAAGGATATCTTCTCGTTCCGATCGTCGTCCTGTTGATTTCTCTGATGGTGTTGATGTATTCTCCCTACCGGTCTGCCCTCTATGCCATTCTCTCCCTCATCATTGTGGGTTGGTTGAGAACGTCGAGCCGGCTCGGTTTCAAAGGGATTTTTCAGACTCTTGCTAAAGGGGCGAGAGGTTCGATTGAGATTGCAGCAACCTGTGCTGCCGCAGGGATCATTGTCGGCGTGCTCACACAGACGGGCCTCGGAATGAAATTTGCGATGATCATCATCAACTATTCAGGAGGCAGTCTTTTGGTTGCTCTGATCTTTACGATGCTCATCGCCATTATCCTGGGAATGGGAATGCCAACCACAGCAGCCTATGCAATCTCCGCATCGGTTCTCGCTCCTGCGCTGATTCAGCTCAAAGTGCCTGCCATTGCCGCGCACCTCTTCATCTTCTACTTCGCCTGTCTCTCGGCGCTGACTCCTCCAGTGGCTCTGGCCGCCTTTGCGGCAGCTGCCATTGCCAATGCAAAGACATGGAATGTGGGGTGGTTAGGAATGAAATTTGCGCTGGCTGGATTCCTCATCCCCTATATGTTCGTTTACGGGCCTGCCATGGTCCTTGTGGGAAGTCCAATGGAAATCGCGATTGCAATCATCTCAGGGCTTTTGGGGACATTGGCCCTGGGAGCTGCGGTCCAGGGGTGGTTGTTGAAAAGTGCATCATGGGTCGAGCGTGTTCTTCTCTTAATTGGAGCCCTTTGCCTGATCAAGCCAGGATGGATCACAGACCTCATTGGTTTCGGATTGCTCATCATCGTTGCTGGATACCAATATACAAAATATAAGAAAGGATAAATTATCCTCAAAGGAATAAAATGATTCATCACATCGCTGTCATCCCCGGGGATGGAATCGGTAAAGAGGTCGTTTCGGAAGGGGTCAAGTGCTTGAACGCCCTCTCGGAAATATTTGAGTCCATGCGATTCGAATTTCAATCTTTTCCCTGGGGGAGCGATTACTTCCTTCAACACGGGATGATGATGCCCGAGAATGGCTTGGAAATCTTAAAAGGATTCGACGCCATCTATTTAGGCGCGGTGGGTGATCCCCGGATTCCTGATGATGTCACTCTTCACGGACTCCTCCTCCCAATCAAATTTGGGTTCGATCTCTATGTGGGCCTTCGTCCCGTCTTTCTCTTCCCTGGAATTAATTCTCCCCTCAGAAATGCCTCTGAAGGTGAGATCGATATTGTTGTCATCCGTGAAAATACCGAAGGTGAGTATTCGAATGTCGGGGGCATTGTTGGTATCGGAGAAAACCAGTTGGCAATCCAGAGCGGCATGTTCACGCGAAAGGGAATCGAAAGGATCATCACCTTTGCCTTTGACTACGCAAGGCAGAAGGGCAGGAAGAAGGTCACCTCCATCACCAAGTCAAACGCCCAGCGATATGGAATGGTCCTCTGGGACAGGATTTTCAAGGAGGTCTCTGTCCGATATCCTGAAATCCGGACCGAATCGAAGCTGATTGACGCTGCCTGCATGGATGTCGTTCGCAATCCAAAGGGATATGATGTGATCGTGGCATCCAATCTCTTTGCTGACATTCTCTCAGACCTCACAGCTTCGGTCACAGGAGGCATGGGACTAGCGCCTGGCGCCAGTTTTAATCCTGTGGACAAAACCTATCCCGGATTTTTCGACCCGGTCCATGGCTCTGCTCCGGATATCACTGGCAAGGGTGTGGCCAATCCCATCGCAGCAATTCTCACAGCCAAATTGATGTTAGACTATTTAGGAGAAACAGAGGCGGGCGATCTTCTCTTTAGGGCAGTCAGTCAGAATCTGGCTGAGAAAAAAGTGAGAACCATCGATTTGGGGGGCTGTTCCAAGACGAATGAAGTGGGAGACGATATCGTCAGAATCCTCTGCTCATCCTCCTGACTTATTTCAACCGACCTTCCAAGGCTCGACCGATCTCGCGTGCAGTCTTTTGAATTTCCAAAATCACCGTTTCCATCTTCTGATCATTGAGGCTTGAAGTAAACCCGACCGCCCAAATGGCGGCAGGAGGAAGGGAGGCTAATCGGATCGGTACGGCAATGGCTCTGACGCCAAGGAGATACTCTTCATCGTCAATAGCATACCCCTGCTCTTTTGTTTCCACCACTTCTCTTAAAAAGGCTTTGGGGTCCGTCACTGACTTAGAAGTAAATTTCAACAACCCCACCTTCTGGATGATCTCCCTTGCCCTCTTTTCATCGAGCAGGCTGACAAAGGCTTTGCCAGTAGCGCCTGCAAGAAGCGGGAGTCTGGTCCCCGGCGGAGAAGTAATTTTCATCTCATTATGTGACTCCACGACATCCAGAATGGTAATATGATCTCCGTTCATAATGCCGAGAAAAACTGTCTCCCCGACTTTCTCCATTAATCTCTCCATTGGGGTTCTGGCAATCTCTCTCCATTCGATTCTCCCATAAGTCTTTCTTCCCAATTCCAGCAACGTGTATCCGATATTATATCGCTTATCAATAGGATCGCGGACCAAAACTCCTAACGCTTCCAAGGAGGAGGTAATCCCGTGGACCGTGCTCTTTCCTATTTTTAATTGTTTTGCCAGTTCACTCACACCCACTCCAGATGAGGAATCGGCAATCGCATGGAGGATTTTAAAGGCCTTTTGGACCGATGGAGCAGAATAGGTACTCTTTTTCATTCGTTCACCATATTGAACCAGCATTAATGGTATCAGAACCCGGTAAACTTTGTCAATAGGCTTTTTAGGGTTCGTTCAAATCATACAAATCGGACCCTAAAACAAGTTCAAGGTGGCCTGGAAATCGGCCTTTTGTCATGCTAAACTTGGTCCAGCATCTCATATTGATAGACGATCATTGGCCTTTTGATTAATAAATCTTGACAAGAGGGATGTATATGCTATGATTAGCCTAATTCGGGTTGTTCATTATAAAGAACCCCCTTGGTCAGGAGAAGTTGAGCATGGAAACCGAATTTCTGCCTCCGATAAACTTAAGAAAGCCTTTTAAACCCCAACAGGAATGGAAAGTGATCATTGCCATCTATCTCTATCTGGCAGGAATGGGAGCGGGTTCATTTATCATCGGTACTCTGCTCCGCTGGACTGGGGTAGAATTAAATACCTTATCCACGCCTTTTATTGAACTTCTTGGAATCCGTTTCGACTTTGCAACGATCCCCATCTTATGGGGGCCGGTGATGGTCGCGATCGGGGCCCCTTTCCTGATTCTGGACCTCGGAATCAAGTGGAGGTTCATGTATGCCTGCCTAAACCCCCGAACCTCATGGGTGGCCCGTGGATTTATCATCCTCTCAGTCTTTATCGTCTTCGGTCTGGCCTTAATTGCCAAGTCGCTTCTGCCTTTTAAATGGCTCCATCCGCAATCCGCCTTTTGGTTCATCCCGGAGGTCATTGCCTTTATCTTTGCCTTTGCAACCGCTCTTTACACTGGCATCCTTTTAAAGGCAACGAAATCAGTTCCCTTATGGAATACCCCTCTTCTTCCCCTGCTCTTTCTCGTCTCAGCACTTTCCACTGGATCGATGTCCATTATCCTCTCCACTCTGGGAACCGGCCTGCTTTCCTATGATAGCCATACGATGAAAACCTTAATGATTGGAGAGCAGATCCTTGTGGTGATAGAAGGGATCCTTCTCTATTTCTTCCTGATTCAAAGATACAGGGCATCGGAACAGGGAAAGGACTCGGTTCGCCTCCTCGTAACAGGCAAATTGCGTTATGTCTTCTGGCAGGGCATCATCCTTCTCGGTTTTATTTTTCCCAT
>Ga0194113_10008870_pt1 | contig 12277 bp, 9 predicted proteins | sample TA2MahC200mmetaG_FD_146193 | JGI IMG/M metagenome (GOLD analysis project Ga0194113, IMG submission 146193) | Freshwater microbial communities from Lake Tanganyika, Tanzania - TA2015017 Mahale Deep Cast 200m | ecosystem: Environmental > Aquatic > Freshwater > Lake | place: Tanzania: Lake...
GCGTGAGCGACACCGCAGGCGACGTCACGTGAACCTCTGTCACCGCGAGATACGCCGGCTGCGGCTGCGGCTGCGCGCTCACCACTGGTCCGCCAAGCGCCACGAAGAAGAGCGCGACCACTGCGGCCGCCGCCGCCCACCGCATCCCCAGCCAGGCGCGGCGTGCGCCGTGCGCGTCGCGCAGCGCATTCCAGGCCCGGCCCAACGCGCCCATGCGGATGGGCATCTCGACGCAGCGATAGGAGAACTCCGCGATCAGCGCGGTGATCGCCAGGCGAGCCGCCAGCAACCATACGCCGTCCAGCGCCACGTCGAGCTGCGGCCGCGTGACCATGAACACCGGCCAGTGCCACAGGTAGATGCCATAGCAACGCAATCCGATCCAGCGCAGCGGCCCCCATCCTAGCAGCGCCGCAATCACGCGGGCAGTGGGGTGAACCGCGCACGCGATCGCCAGGGCTGATGCGAGTGCGACCGCGACGAAGCCCCCCCGATACAGAAACGGCGTGAACTCATCCATCCGCACGCAGAAGGCAGCCAATCCGCCGAGCGCCAGCAGGCCGAGCAGGTTTGCCGGCCAGCCCTGGCCGCGACCTGCCCAACGCGGCGGCTTTCCCGGCAGCCAGACAAGAGCCAGCCCCGCGCCGATGAGCAGCGCGGCGGCGCGCGTGTCGCTTCCGTAGTAGACGCGGGACGGATCAACATCAGGCCGGTAGAGCAGCGCCATCAGCGTCACCGAGGCGGCCGCAGCCGCCGCGATTACCCAAACCAGATGCCGGCCGCGGAACACGCGCGCGGCGCCCGCGAAGAGCAGCGGCCACAACAAGTAGAACTGCTCTTCGACCGCAAGCGACCACAGATGTCTCAGGAGCGATGGCCGGCCCACCGTCTCGAAATAGGACTTCTGACTGAAGATGAGATACCAGTTGGTAGCATAGCCGACCGCGGCCGCGGCGTCGCTGCGCAGGCCGGCCACCTCGGCGGGCAGGAAAACCACGGCAAAAGCCAGGACGCTTGCCAACAGCAGGAAGAGCGCCGGCAGCAGCCGTCGCGCGCGGCGCAGCCAGAAAGCCCTGAAGTCCACCCGGCCGCGCTCGCGCCACTCCGCGAGCAGCAGCGAGGTGATCAGATAGCCGCTGATGACGAAGAAGATTTCCACGCCCAGGAAGCCGCCCGGCATCCACGGCAGGCCGGCATGATAGAAGACCACCGCGAGGATTGCGAAGCCGCGCAGTCCGTCCAGGCCGGGCAGATAGGGCAAACGCGGCCCGGCCGGCTGGCGGCGTCTTGTGGCTGACATCCCGTCATGAGACCTGGCGCTCATCGAACACACTCTTCTCGCATCAGCGAGCGACTTGGACAGTATAGCTGATCGTGGTCGGCGCGGCGTCGGAAGAGACCCGCAATAGATACCGCTGGGTGGCCGGCAAGCTGCCGGTCCAACGGCTGGCGCGCTCCGAAGCCGTGACCAGGGCCTGCCCATCCTCCAGGCCGCCGAGCTCCATGAACACATTCTGCGCGGGCGATGTTACGGTCAGCGTGACGGTCTGCCCCGCTTCGCCAGCCAGAAGATAGTACATCGTCTCGCCCGGCGTCAACCCCGAGCGCATCGCCGTCGTTTGGCTAGCAGGCGGCAATGCCAGATCCGCCGGGATGACCACGGTCAGGGTCACATCGGCGTCTTGTCCGCGGCCCGCGACGCGCACCAGGTAGTCTTGTGTGGCCGGCAGTTGGCCTTGCCAACGATCCACGCTTGCCGTCGCCGGCGGCAGGGGGGCGGCGGCATCGGGCCCCCAGACGGTGAGAGCAGCGTCTCCGCGCAGGGACCTGGCCTCCACCAGCATTGTCTGACCCTGAAACGCTCGCAAGACCAACGAGCGGATTTCGCCGCTGGCGATGCGGAGTGGCAGCGCGGCCGCGGTAGCGCCCGTCGCGAACTCGATGCGCTGCGGCTGCGGGGCAGGCAGATCTACGCCCGGCATCGAGCGGTCCTGGGCGCAGGTGAGCTCGATCGCATAGATCTGCTGTTCTGGCGCGCTTTGACACGTCGAACAGGAGGCCCCTTCGGCCGCCATCCATGAAGCGTGCAACAGGCAAAGGATGTTCCCCTGACGAAAGGCCGCGGCGCTCTCCTGGACGGCGCTCGACCGATAGCTTCTTTCCTCTTGCCAGCCCTGGAGGGCCAGCATCTTGCGCAGCAACGCATCCAGCGGCTGAAACAACACCGCACTGCGGCCCAAGACGCGCACCTGGCAGCCCCGCCCACTCTCGCCGCTGAAGGGATCGCCGAAGGGGACGATCGCCTGCCCGGCAGCCAACCCAGACAGCGCCGTCATGTCCTGCGCCAGCGCGTCGCACCTGGCCGGCGCGAAGCGCGCGGGGCCGCGCACGATCGCGACCAGGGGAACCGCGGCCGCCTGACGCACCGCGAGCTTTCCCTGATCCAGCGCGATCGTCGCCACATCAGCGACCCAGGTCGGCCCGCCGCGCAGATCGCCCAGGATGACCAGGTTCTCGTTGGCCTTCAGCCCGGTCGCAGCGCAGACGTAGCTGATACGCCGATCGCCCACCATGCCAGTTGCGCCTGTGGCCAGCCGGCAGATCGTCCGATCCTCCAGCTCGACCAGCCAGGCCGCGTCGCCCCGGCTGATGATCGCATCGGGCTGCGGCAGCCGCTCGGTCAGCCTGACCAGGATGCCGGCGGCGCCGGTCAGGGGGTTGGGCTGGCAGACGACGTGCTGGCCATCGGCCAGGGGAAAACAGGGATCGAGGACCTGGCTCCCCACGTTGCAGCGCCAGGCCTGCCGGTTCGGCACCGAGAGCGCGTTGGTCCAACACGCGCCGACCCGCGCCTCGCCAGAGGGCCGTTGCGGCGCGTAGTCTATTACCAGCGTGGCCGACGACGGGGCCGGCTGCGCGGTCGCTGCGCTCTGGTGAACCGGCTGCGGCTCGGCCGCACGCAACGCGTGCGGCGCCGTGGCTGCGGCCAGCTCCGCGGGGCCAGATGTCGTGTCGGGCTCGACCGTCGGCTGGAGAGACGCCGCGGGCCGCACGATCAACGCGCCGGCCTGAGATGGCGGTGGAGGAACGGTGGTCGGCGGCGAGGCTGTGCGGCTGGCGCACGCGGCGAGCCACACCGTCATGGCGACGGCGAGCAAGGCGATCAACATGCGCCGGGAGTGTGTCAGTTGGCCATCCCTCATGGCAGTCGCTTTCTCTAAACCAGATTACCGGGATGGCTCGATTGTAGCACAGGGCCATGCGACTGCACATCAGGGAAAGCGAGTATTCGCGCGGAGCGCGCTGGTAACTGATTCGAGGTATAGTAGCCGGACGGCTTTTAGCCTCCGGCGGGCCTGGCTGTCGGCCGTCGCCCGCGCAGCCAGAAGAAACCGCCCGGCAGACTGCCCAGGATGATCACGAGCTGCATCAACAGCGATACGGCAAGCGCGTGACCGGCCGGCACGCCGCCCAGTCCAAAGAAGAACGGATAGGCCGTCTGGCTGACGCCGATCCCGCCGATGGAGATGGGGATCATCAGCACGAGTGCGATCAGCGGGTTGAACAGGAAGATCACCGGCAGGGGCATCAGGCCGCCCATGGCCTGCGAAAGCGACCAGTTGACGAAAGTGGTACACAGGATGCCAAGCAGCGCGACTCCGAAGGCCTGCGCCAGAGCGCCGTAACGGAACCGGTAGGCGTTGAACGCCTCGGAGACGTGTTCCCAACGCGGGGCCAGAGGCGCCAACGGACGCCAGGCGAAAACGCGGCCGATCAGGCTGCGCAGCCGGCGACTCAGCAGCACGCCGAAGCCTGCGGCCAGGCCCCCCAGCGCAACGAGCGCGACCCCCTCGACTGCCCGCAGGTCGCGGTGTCCGGCGACGTTCACCGCCACGAGCGCGGCGATGACTGCCGTGCTCATGTACGCGATAAAGCCGACGATGCGATCCACGATCACCGAGACGGCGGCCGCGGCCGTGCGATCGGTGTAGCGCGCCAGCGTATAGCCGCGCATCACATCGCCGCCTACGTTGGGCAGGAAGTTGTTGAAGAAAAAGCCGACGAATTGGAACTCCAACAGCGCCGCGAACGGGATTCTTACGCCCTGTGCGACCAGCAGAATCCGCCATTTGGCGGCATTGACCGCGATCGCAGCCAGATAGAGGATCAGCGCCGCTGCGAAGAGCCATGGGTTGGCCGACGCGAGCTGTGCGCCGACTTCGGCCAGCTTCACCCGGCTGAATACCCAGGCAATCAGCGCCGCGCTGATGATGAACTTGAGGATAGTGGTGAACTGAACGCGCAAAACAAGAGCCTTTCGTCAGGATTTTCGCGCCAGCGCAGCCGGCCGCGTGTCGTCCCCGCGCCGCGTGATCTGCCGTTCTGCTTCCACATCGGCCTTTTGCGACCAGGCCATGTCCCAGACGACGTGGCGATCCTTTTTGACGGCGAAATCGTACCAGCCGAGCACCCTCGACCAGCCCTCTAGCACGGCCAGCAGGAACAGGGTCCAGATCAACTGCAGCGCCCCCCAGATTTCCTTGAGCGCGATCCGGGCGACGCGCGTGTTGCGGATGCTGGAGACAGCATAGCCGTACTTGGCCTTCAAGTAGAGGTGCCCTGCGTGATTGCGCCGGCGCTGGGTGACGAAGTCATGGATCGTTTCGGGGCCGGTGTTGTAGACCACCGCATCGGGCGCATAGCGCACCTGCATCCCACGCTGGATGAGCAGCGCCTCGACGAACGCCTCATCCATCGCCACGTCGGGCGGGATGCGATCGAACACCTTGCGGAACGCGATCATCTCGCCCAGCCGCGGGATCTCCAGACAGAGCTGATGCTCCAGGCGCAGGCGCAGATGGGTGAACAAACCGATCAGGTGATCGGGCGTATTGACCGGCATCTTGTGTGCGCCCGTCATGCCCACCGTGGGATCGTGAAACATGCGCACCAAGTGTTCGACCGCGTTTTCATCCGGCAGCGTGTCGCCGCTCTCCAACACGCAGATGTTCTCCTGGGCATCGGCCAGGAAGATATTGACGGCTGCGGTCTTGCCTTCGCGTTTCGGCTGAACCAGCAGCTTGATGCGCGGGTCTTTCAGCGTGTACGATTCGACGATCGGCACGGTGTTATCAGTGCAGCCGCTGGCGACGACGATGATCTCAGCGACCTCGACCTCGTGCAGGTGTTGATCCAACAGCGCGGCCAGCAGCCGGCCGATGTTGGCCTCCTCGTTATAGGCTGTTACGCCTACGCTACAACGCAACTTGGGGGATTGATGATCCAACCACGCCTCCTTGGGTTTCGCTCATCGGTCCGGCAACAGCTCGGCGATGGACTGGCCGATGACATGGGTCGGCGTCCGATGCAGCGGCAGGTAGCCATCGGCGACCAGCTCGGGCGTCGGAACGCTCGCTTCGTCAGGTTTGTCGGACACGGCCATCAACACGCAGCCGCGTGCGGTCAGCCACCGCGCCAGATCCACGACCTCGCGCGTCAGACAGATCTCTTCGACCAGACGCCGCGCCAGGGGTATGTCATCGGGCAGATGGCCCATGCGACTGACGGTCTCCCGGTATTCGCGGCGGCGAAACGCCTTGAACGGGGTCGCGTCTTTGGCCTGCACGCGCGCGTAGATGTCGTCGTGCAGAGTCTGCAGGGCCGCGTTGGGCAGGCGTGAACGCATCTCGTGGACCTCAGCGATGAACTGACCAAAACCCTTCAGGCGGCCGCTGTCTACCTCTTCCAGCACTCCTTCCAGCGACCGGCAGCCTGCACTGATGATCAGACAGATGTAAGCCAGGTAGTCCTGGTTGTCGGCCGTGAAAGGATGGTGCTTCGGGGTGTTGATCGCGACATAGGCGCGGCGGAAGACTTCCTGATCGAACGCCGGGCCGAGGGCCTCGGCGACGGTAGCTTCGATCGCGGCGATGCGCGCCCGGTCAATCGCAGCGTCGTTGCGGCCACGCGCGCCCAGGGCTGTTTTGTCAATGTCCAGGATCACCGCGGTGCGTGCATCAAGCGCTGCGCCCTCGCCGCGCAGCCAGGAAGCAAACTCAGCCAGTGCGTTCCAGCGATTGGCGACGAAGACGCCATCTCTGATGTCCACCTGCAGGGTTTCATCCCGCTCCGCGGCAATGAAAGCCCAACCGCGCCAGCCGCCTGCCCCGCGCACGTTGCGAAAGGCATTGGCGTCCGCCAGCGCGGTGTCGCCCAGATAGACCAGCTCCGCCAACTGGTCGCGCATGCCGTTGAGGTTGCGGCCGCGGCGCAGCAGCCAGGCCAGCGTCTGCGCATAGGCCGGGTCCTGTTTGCGCGGACGAGCAGGGCCCGATAGTCCCATCTCGCGCCACGCCTGGTCGAAGCCGGGAATGCGGGGGTCCATCGCATTCAGATCGCGGAACACGACCAGATCGCCCAGTAGATCGTAAAGGGTTAGCTTGCTCGACATAGAATTGACACTCTCGATACTCACGCCCGCCAATCGAGCCGCCGGCTGACGAACGCCAGCGCGGCCAGACAGAATAATACCAGCACCGCCAGATTGAGCCAAAATCGGCCATCCAATGTTGAAACCAGCGCGCTCCGCACGGCCTGCGTTGCATAGGTCGTCGGCGTCAGGTAGCTCGTCGCCTGCAAGATCTTCGGCAGACGCTCGATCGGCGCCATCACCGGCGAGAGCACCGCCAGCCCCAAGGTCAGCAGCGTGATGATGATCGAGCTTTGCTCTCGCGATCGGCAATAGACTCCCACGATCGCGCCCAACACCGAGAGGGCGATCGAGCCGAGGACAAGCGCCAGCGCCAGCAGCGGGTGGGGCTGAACCGGCGCGCCGAGCCAGGCCGTCCCGATGAGCAGGGCGAAGAGCGCGCCCGGCAGCGACATGACCAGGAACGCCAGAACGACGGCCAGGATCAGCGAAACCTTGTCCGTCATCAGCGTGGCATAGTAGTCCAGCGCGGCCGTCTCCTGCAGGAAGGCGAAACGCGATGCAACCTCGCGCATGTTGCCGAACAGCAGGCTGATCACCACATTGCCGGAGAGAAAATAGATCGCATCGGACGAGCGTGCGCCATAGCCGGCGACCAGCAGCTTCCAGAACGTCAGTGTGAACAAGGGCAGAAAGAAGCCGCCGACAAGGGTCGCCCGCCAGAACCAACGCATACTAAGCAGTTGCATCCGAAAGAGCAGCCAGAGCGCGGCCAGCGGGTTGACGCGAAAAGGTCTCGGCATGTATAGTCTCTCGTTGTGAAGGACACCTGTCACGTGGCGGCTGTCGTCTGTGAACCCACCACGCGCCAGGAGCTTCCGAAGCGCCTGCCGCGTGGCGGTGATTTCCAGGACAGTCGCCCATGCCGCGGCCGGCGCCAGTGCGCAGCCTCCCTGTGGGACGGCGGATGAAAAGTCATTGCGAGGAGCGTAGTGTGCGACGAAGCAATCTGCCTCGCTAGCCGGGAGATTGCTTCGCAAACCGCGCTCGCAATGACTGGCGGGAACGATTTTCAGGCCAGCAACCCTTCGTTGCCTGTGACGGCCAGGTAGTAGTCCTCCAGGCTGGCACCGTGGATGCGCAGATCGGCAAGATTTCGCAGCGAAGTGCGCATCAAAAGCCGTTGCACGGCTTCGTCCGCGACGGTCCTGGCGGTGGTGATGCGCCAACGACAGGCATCGAGTCGCCGCGCCGGCAGCCCCAATCCCGCGATCAACTGCTCGTTGGCCGGGCCGGCCTCGCGCCAGGTCAGGTCGAGGTGCACCTGGTCGCCCAGGCTGGCCCGCAAGTAGCCGGGCGCGCCCTGCACCAACAGCCGGCCGCCCGCGACGATCGCCACCCGCGAGACGACCGTCTCGGCTTCCAGGACGTTGTGCGTCACCAGCACGATGGTGACGCCGTGTTCCCGGTTCAGCGTGAGCAGGTGATCCCAAACCAGGCGACGCAGACCGGGGTCCATGAAGTTGGTCGGCTCGTCGAGCATCAACACGGCGGGCGCGCCCATCAAGATGCTGACCAGGCCGACCAGCCGTTGCTCGCCGCCCGACAGGCGTCGCACAACGCGTTCGCGCAGCCGCGCCAGCCCCCATTCCTCGATCAGGCGATCGGCCTCGCCGCGGGCCGGCCGGTGCGCCAACCCGCGCAGACGCCCCGTGAAGTAGATCGCCTCCTGGACCGTGAAATCGTAGAGCGCCTGGCCCGTCTGCGGCAGATAACCCACCTGCTGAGCGATCAGCGCGGGCTGGCGGCCGATGTCGCATCCGTTCAGCAACACCTGGCCTGCGGTTGGCTTGAGCAATCCGAGCATCTGCCGGATTAGCGTCGTCTTGCCCGCGCCGTTCGGTCCGAAGATGCCCCACACCGCGCCCGCGGCGATGCTCAATGAGATGTCCTGGTTCGCGGTCACCGCTGGCGGGCCGGCGTAGACCTTGGTGAGGTGCGCGACCTGGAAGACAGGCTGCGGTTCGCTCACGCCAGGAAGCCTTGCGCGGCCAGCAGCTCGGCGTTCAAGAGCGCGCCGCCGGCTGCGCCGCGAATCGTGTTGTGGCCGAGGACCAGAAACTTATAGTCTTGGATCGGGTCCGGCCGCAGGCGACCGACGCTCGTCGCCATGCCGTTGCCCGCCATCCGGTCGAGCCTGGGCTGCGGACGGTCCTCGGCGGTGTGGAGGATGATGGCCGGGTCGGGCGCGGTGGGCAGGCCCAGGCGCTGCGGCTCGCTGCGGTAACCGCGCAACGCAGCAGCCACTTCGTTCAGTCCCGCCTGTCGCTTCAGCTTGACCGAGACCGCCATCAGGTGGCCGTCTTGCACCGCCACCCGGTTCGCCTGCGCTGAGACGACGAAATCGGCCAGTGCGACCGCGTCGCCGGTGAAGGTCCCCAAGAGCTTGCGCGGCTCTGCTTCCAGCTTGGGCTCTTCGCCGCCGATGAAGGGAACCACGTTATCCAGGATCTCCATCGAGGCCACACCAGGATAGCCCGCGCCAGAGATCGCTTGCATCGAGACCACATTGACCGCGGTCAATCCAAAGGCGTCGTGCAGCGGCTTCAGCGCGCAGACCAGGTGCGTCGTCGTGCAGTTGGGATTCGTGACGATGAAGCCTGACCTGCGCTCTCGCGCATCCCTATCGCCCTTCGGGGAAGGAGGCTCAAGGCCGCCCCAGCCACGTCGCGCCTGTTGGATGGGGATCAGCGCCGTGTGATCCGGGTTGACATCGGGGATCAACAGCGGCACATCGGGATCCATGCGGTGCGCGGACGCGTTGGAACAGACGACGAAACCGGCCGCCGCCAGGCTCTCTTCGTGGGGGCCGGCCATGTTCCCTGGCAGCGCGGAAAAGAGCAGACGCACGGCTGGCGAGATCGCAGCCGGCTCCGTGGAAACCAGTTCCAGATCAGCGACCGCCGCCGGCATCCCACCCGGCAGCAGCCAGTGGCACGCGTCGGCATAGCGCCTGCCCACCGAGCGATCGGACGCGGTCAGTGCGGCGATCTCGAACCACGGATGATCTGCCAGCAGTTGAATGAAACGTTGGCCCACGGCGCCGGTCGCGGCCAGGACGCCGACCTTGAGTTTGGGGTATAAGGGTTCAGTTGCCACGGTTGCGCCACTCCCAGTATTGCTGCAGGTTTCGGTACGGAACATCGGAATCAATAGCCCGCGCCATGTCATCAGTGAGGTAGTTCATCCAGTAATCGTCGAACACCCGTTGGCCGTGCGCCGAAAACGGACCGCTGCCCGCAGCCAGAGCTGCGATGCTGCGCACCGAGCCGATGTTCTTCGTGTTGCCGCTGCCGGGACGATCGCTGGCGATGCGCCACTTCTCCTGAAGCAGAAACTCGAACTCCTTGACCACCGATGTGATGCTTGCCAGGTCATCTAGCGTGTAGACGCGGCGTTCGTCGGCTGCTTCGATGCTGCGGGTGTAGATGACGCCCAAGACAAAGTGCGCTGCGTAGTGCTCGTAGGGAAAGGTGATGTTCTTGGTGGACTTGCGTTGGCGGAAGTAGCCGGTGAACGCGCCGAGTGTCATTCCATTGACGTTTTGGCCGTCCGTGCGATAGGTGCTCTTGAGGTCTACAGCGAACTTCGTGCCATCCCGGGCAACGAAGGTGATGTCGGGATAGTAGTTCTGATGATCGCATAGCACCAGGCGATAGTCATTCTCTGCGGCGAATCTCGAGATGACCGGGAACAACAACAACTCGATGACCTTGGAGATGACCTTGGTGTCCACCGAAATGGAGTAGATGTTGCGATAGACATCTATGAAGCCCTTGACCACCCAATCACCTTCATCGGTGGCAAGCACGCGTTTGAGCTGCTCAAAACGAGCCAGCAAGCCAACTCTGAAGTCATCTGCTTCCATGTCTGTACCCTCGAAAGTCGCTATACGCCGATGAGAAGGATCTCCTCGGATCGTGAGTTAGTTGAGAGGACATATTTGTAGGCGCCATAGCGTTGCACGCGTACATCTCGTTTGTATTTCTCGAGCAGGGATATCAGTTCTGGTTCAGAAGGGATTCCATCGCTGCGATAGGAAACGACGATATGGCTATCGCGATAGCGCCTGAAAAGGCGGTCGAACGCAGCCCGAATGCGATTCTTATCGGTCCACTCGTTTGACACCGGCCTTAATCTGCGATGCTTCGAGTGAGTGTCGAGCCACAGGCCCCACTCGTCGTACATCGTCAGTCCCTCCAGGAAGTGGTAGAAGTCGCGATAGTCTACCGCTATGCCCTGCGCGGAGATGTAGGGAGGATCCACATAGACCAGATCGAAATCGCCGGGAACTTCGAGGGCATCCAGATTCAGGGCGCGATTGGGCTGCCCATTGTCGAAAACGCTCAGATTCGCTTCTTCGACAAACTGCCGAAACCATTCGTCGAAGGGTCTGTCCCAGGTGGCCTTGTTCCCAAATGTGCGCTCGACCTCGGCCAGACGAATGTAGAGATTCTTGCGGTGAAACAGATTGTAGGGCCGCTTGACGATACAGGCCTGACACAGCGCGAAGAAAGCCAGGGCGAACTCATATGGGTTGGACAGGCGGCGGATATTGGTTATCGTCTGATCAATCCAGGCATTCTCCCGATCGGTGAAGTAGATATCGCGAAAGCAGTCTTGGACAAAGCGCGGGTAGACAACGTCTCCATGTAACTGCAACAGTCTATCAACATCGGCAGGGTTCAGGCGCACGCTACTGTTTTCGATGAGCGCCAACCCGAAATAGTGATTGAATCGCAACAGATCGTTGTAGGTAACTTGCTTGCCGGCTTGCTTCAGCCGGTAGGCGACCGCGCCTGTGCCGCCGAACGCATCGAGACAGGTCGTGAAGTCCAGGTCAGCGATCTGCGCCCAGATCCAATCCACCAATTTGGCCTTGCTGCCCTGGTAGCGAGTAGCAGGGAACTCGGCGGCCAGATCGGGAAAGAGCGCATCTTGATAGGCGACTGTTCGTTGCATCTCGAACCGTACTCTACGCTGTTTGCTCGGCCAGCGCGATCACATCCGCGTGTACGCCGGCCGCGGCGGCATCCACGCCTGCGCCGCGACCCTGGAGCGCCAGCGGCGTGTCGGGATAGTAGCGCGTGTGAAACGCGACCAGGTTGTCGTTGTCGCGCAGCCGGCCGAGCGCCGAGTCCAGCGGGACGGCCTGCAACCCGACGGTCGCGCGGCCCTCCCGCAGCTCCGCGGTGTAGCGCAGTGCTTCGCCCGCGGCCTGCGCCGCGGCGGCGCGCGCCGCGAAAGCGTCGTTCAACTCCGGCAGGCGAGCCAGGCAATCCGCCAGCGACAGTATACCATACTCCGCCGGCAGGAACGCGGCGACCTGGACATCGCTCAGCTCCAGTCGCCAGCCGAGGGTGCGCGCCAGGATCAGCGCCTTGCGCGCCACGTCCATCCCGCCCAGGTCAATGCGCGGGTCTGGCTCAGTGTAGCCCCGGCGCATCGCCTCGGCCACCAGGTCCGAAAAAGGCTGCCGGGCCTGCAGTCCGGTGCAGATGAACCCCAATGTGCCGCTGAGCGCGGCCTGCACGACGCGTATCTCATCGGCGCAGCGCAGCAGCCCGCGCGCCGTCTCGATGACCGGCACGGCCGAGCCGACGGTGGACTCGTAGCGGCAGCGCCCACTGCCGACCAGCCGGTCGAAGACCGCCTGCGGTCCGCACAGCGGGATCTTGTTCGCGGTCGCGGCCGCGTAGCCCCGATCCAACGCCAGCATCAGCGCAGGCACGGTCGCATCGCTGGCGGTGGCATCCACCACGATGCAGCCATCTGCGCCCGCCACAT
>Ga0194113_10008877_pt1 | contig 12273 bp, 10 predicted proteins | sample TA2MahC200mmetaG_FD_146193 | JGI IMG/M metagenome (GOLD analysis project Ga0194113, IMG submission 146193) | Freshwater microbial communities from Lake Tanganyika, Tanzania - TA2015017 Mahale Deep Cast 200m | ecosystem: Environmental > Aquatic > Freshwater > Lake | place: Tanzania: Lake...
AGCGCCAGCGTGGCCGCATCGTCCAGCGTGAAGTATTCCGCGCCGGTGTTTTCAGCCAGCGCCTGGGCTAGCGTGGTCTTGCCGGTCTGCCGCGCGCCGTTGAGCAGCACCACGGGCGTGTCCGCCAGCGCCTGTCGGATCGCGTCTTCAATGTTTCGCCGGATCATGGCGATATATTCACCGGTTCGTGGTGAATCTGCAAGAAGTCAGAAACTGCCGACCGGAGCAAGCGCGATGGAGCGGAGAAGGGCGATCTGAACTCGCTGTCAACGCCGAGCAGAGCAGCGGAGCGGCGGTTCGCCTCGACCGAGTGGTTGGGGATCATTTCATCGCGCTGCTGGGTTGGCCATGCAGGTGGCTCGCTGGCAGGATTTTCACGGTCTTTGGCCCCACAACCACGGCACATAGCGTTGTGGAGAAAGGCTGGTACGGCTGTTCCAAGGTGCTCCTCATGACCCCGTTTGTCCTAATGCAATCCAAGTTTGCCTGGACCCACTGCTTGCCGGAAGTACACTTGCCCGATCCGCCAAAAGACAAAGCTAATCCAGTTGCTTTCTCCTCCTGCGAGAAGCTCATCGGCCACCAAGTACGTTTGGCCTGTGTACGCCGGAAATGTCCGAACATTCATGACCAAATCGACGGCTCGCGGTGGGTTCGGAAGGGCGAAGTGGAGCCGTCCTGTGAGTTGCTGCAGTACGTTCCCCGCTAGAGCACTAGCAGGCTGCGCCCCTGGCCTTTGTGAGGCAGGACGGACGTGGAGGTCAAATCGTTGCCATCTTTGCTTTGCAGCCTCGTCTTCATCGAGCAAGGCAGTCCGACCGTCTGGAAAATAGACCTTCGTTACTGCTGGTGAATGTCGCCATGCCCAGAATGCGAAAACCAAGATTACCGCCCCGGAAACGGCGGAGAGGATTTTCAGATGCGAGGACATGCTACTATTGAGCCCAACAGTGTTAATAAACCACAAAGTTCAAGAAGGCGGCCTACATGACGGTAATTCGCCAATTCCCGCTGCTCCTCGGCCGTGAGTGTTTCGAGTCGGGCTTTTTCAGCCAACTCGTTGACTCGTTGGCGGTCCGGTTCCGGCAGTTGGATGCGAAGCAAGCACTCCGCCGCCTCGCGTGCGAGGTCGCCAGCCTCGGGATTAACAACCCGCTCCCAGATGGCCACTTCTGAGCTTTCAGCGGTTGCGCCTATACGATGGAGTTTGTTTCAAATCCGACGGTGAGTCAACAGCAGCTCTTCCGGCTTGAGGGTCACTTCCGCGGGCATGCCCTCATGAACGTCCCTGGCGGAGCACATCCATGCGACCGTGCGTTGCGCGTGGTTCGCTTTGGTAGCCGACACACTGAAGCTCGTCGCGCTGGTGAGGGAGACCGGCCGCAGCAAGCGGGCCACTACCTCCTCAGGCGACTTCAGGGTCAGCGGCGTGGTTTCACGACGACTACGGCGGACGATGGACTGCCAGTCACTCGCGAATCGCCCTTGGCTCTCATGCGGCTGCGGTTTGACCATCATCTGTCTTTTGACTGCCTCCATCCACTGGTGGCTGAGCCGGACGTGCTCGTGTCGGTCATCACCCAGGTCGAGATTCTCGGACGGCCTACGGCTGGCGCAGTCTGAAGAAGCGGCTGGGGAAATCGAGCGGCGCGGACAAGAACTGAAAATCGCCGACGCGTTCGCCCTGTTCCGGAGCAAGGCGCCAGCTCTTGGGGTCGAGAAGGTCGGTGGTGACCTCGAGGACCACAGGCTCTTCGGGCACAAGCCAGGCGACCGTCAACTCGTTGCCGCATAAACTCACCTCGAGCCGCCAGTCGGCCCCAACCCAGGGAGTGGCGTTCAGCAGCAAGGTCACACTGCGCGATTTGCTCTCGCTGGCGCCCACGGCCAAGTCCGGACGTCCGTCCTGGTTAAAGTCGCCCACCGCCAGCACCGTCGGCCAGGGTGGCACCACCACGGTCTGGGGCTTCGCCAGACAACCCGTGCCATTGCCCATGAGCACGCTGAGCGTCTGGCCAGGTGAAAGGAGCTTGCCCCGGTTGGCTACCACCACGTCCAAGTGCCCATCCCCATTCAGATCGACCAACGCCACGGCGGCGGGACCGGTTCCGACCTCATACGTGGTCCGCGGTCCCAAGTTCCCGTTGGCGCGCCCAAACAACACGCTGATGGTCTTGCCTAAGTCGTCCACGCCCGGATTGACCACCACCAGGTCCAGGTAGCCATCGTGGTCGAGGTCGCCCAGGGCCGGGCTGCGCGGCCCCGGCCCCAGGGCCAGCACCTGCGCCGGGCCGAACGTGCCGTCGCCGCGGCCCAGCAGAAGGTTGCCCGTGTTCCCAACGTTCTGCCAGCCGTAGTTGGCCGTCACCAAGTCGGGCGCGCCGTCCCCGTCCACATCGCCGACCGCCAACTCGCGGGGACCGGCACCCAGACTGAAATCGGCGAGCGCCGCGAACGTGCCGTCGCCCTTACCCAGCAGCACCCGAACGCGCCCATCCGACGAAGCCACGGCCAGGTCCGGTTTGCCGTCGCGGTTGAGGTCCGCCACCGCCCCGCTCGAGGGATCGCTGCCGACCGAGTAGGTCCTTGGCAGGGCGAACTTGCCCAGGCCCAGCGCAAGGAAGACGTGGACCTTGCTCTCGCCCACGATAGCGAAATCCAAGTGCCCATCGCCGTTGAAGTCGCCGGCGCCGAGGATGCGTGGATATTGCGGTGCGGATCCTATGCGAGTGTAGGGGGCGGTGGCCAGATTGGTCCGAGCCGCCACAAAGCCGACGGCCCACTGGGAGTTCACCCCGATGTCCACTCGGCCATCGCCGTCTAAGTCGGCTGCAAAAAGCCCGGTGAGCTCGCCCCCCATCGGATAGACCACCGGCGCCACAAAGGGGCCGGTCAGGCTGCTCACCGCCTCGCTGGCAGGTCGGCGCAGCAGCACGGCCACCGTCCCCGCTTCGTTGGCGCTCACCAAATCCAATTGCCCATCCCCGTCCAGATCCGCGACCGCCAGGCTCTTGGGTCCTCGGTCCACGACATAGTCCAGCGAAGGCTGCGCGAAGGTCCCCCCTCCCAGGCCGACCAGCAGGCTGAGCGTGTTCCCGTCCCACCCGTCCCAGTCCCAGCCGAAGTTCGCCGTGGCGAGATCGACGACGCCATCGCCCGTGAAGTCGCCCAGCACGACCGCCTTCGGGTAGCTCCCATAGCAGCCGACCGGGAAGGGTGCACCCGGGCCCAAAGTGCCATTGCCCTGATTGAGAAAGACCGTGACGCGGTTGTAATTGTCGTTGGCCAAGACCACATCGGGTCGGCCGTCGCCGTTGAGGTCGCCGGCTGCGACCGACTGTGGGTCAGGGTCGATCCCACTATACTCGACGGCCGGCGCGAAGCGGCCGTTGCCCAGGCCCAGCAGTGTGGCCAGCTTGCGCGCATGAGCCGACAGACTCAGCCACGGCCACCGCCTGCGGCCTGCCGCCCACCGCGTAGGTCGGGCAGGGGTCGAACTGCGGGCTCGAGGCCGCCCGAGTGACCACCGTGAGTGCCATCCAACCGATCCCACCGCTCACCACCAACCACACCCAGTCTCGCTTGAGCATAAGCCACCTCGCTCGAATCGCTCCGTACGCCGCATCCGCTCCCCTGTCGCTCGCCTCTGGTTCCCGTAGTCCCGTAGCCCCTTCCGGGCACCATGGTGAGTCACGCGGGGCTTCCCGGGCATGCGCCGGAACGGGCGCTGAGGGGGAGTTGTGCTTGTCGGGGTCAAGCACTGGTTGAGGATCGCCAGTGCCGTCATTGGCCAGGTGCACTTGGGCTCTGCGATGCATGACGGCAAAACGCGCGCACAGGCGGGCATGCGACCCGTTCGGTTGCGCCAGGGTGCAACCCTTGCCAAAACGGCGCTTCGCGGCAAGGCATTTCGGACAGCTCCACCCAGCACCGGGCGGTGCCAAGGCGCGTAGCGGCTTGCTGGCCGCCGAGCCTGGCCACTGGTCCGTTGGTCAGAGGGTTGGAAAAGCTCTCCGGAGCGGGCGCTTCGGCTTGACCGGTTTCAGGAGCTGAGGCAAGGTCCGCCCCTGCTGGCACGACGCGAGCTGGCGCGGCCGACCGCCCGCCGCAACGGCGGGAACAACCACATGACAACCACTCCTCCGCTGCCGCCTGACACCCCACCCGCTCCCACGGGGGATGGCGCCCAGCAGGGACCGGAGCCCGTGCCGCGTCGGCGCGGGCGCCGGCGCGGGCTGACTTCCGAGCAGTCCGAAGCGCTGAAGTCGGACATCCTGCGCCGGCATCACGCCGGCGAGATCGGGTCGGACATCGCGCGCGCGGTCGGCGTTAGCCGCCAGTACGTCCATGCCCTCCTCAAACAGATCCAGCGGGAAGGTGAAGCGGTCACGCTCGCCAAACGCCGCGGTCGGCTCCGAGACAAACCGCTGACGCCCTCGGAAGTGGTGGCGCTCCGCGCTCACATCAAGGCGAGCCAAGACCCGGTGGGCAACCCCCTGCCGACCTTGACGGGAAAGGCGGTGACGGCCTGGTTTAAGCGGACTTTCGGTCGCACCCTGCCGATCTGTCAGTTGCGCCGGTTCTGCACTGAAGACGGACTGAAGCTGGCGCTGGTCCCGAATGCGGACCGGTATGCGGAGGGTGAGCGCGTCGCCACGCTGCCCTCGGTCGTCGAGCCGTCGGGTGCCGCGCCGGTCGTCCAGGCGCCGGTCGTCCAGGCGCCGGTCTTCGAAGCGCCGGAGATCGGAGCTCTGTCCGCCGAACGCAAACGGGGTCGACCGCGCAAAGACGCTCCTCGGTTCGATCCGGAAGAGCTGACCCCTGAGGTCCTGGCCGCCATGGAACAGTCCAACCAGGAAGTGAGGCGGCGGATGGCGGAGCAGGCCCCCTCGCCTCAGCCCACTGCGCCGGTGCGCCTTCCCGCCCCCAAGCTCGGCCGCAACGACCCGTGTCCCTACGATCCGGGGAAGAAGTTCAAACGTTGCTGTGGCGCCCAGGGTGCGAAGTGGTGCTTGCGCCAGGCCGCCGAAACCGAAGCATCGTCCGCCGGGGCTGCGCCTCGCGACGCGGCCGACTCCGAGCCGCCATCTCGAGGCAGCGAGAGCGAGGAAGATCCCAAGACCTGATCGCACCGATCCCACGGCACCCGTGGTTGGCAGGAATTGCTTCGGGGACCATCGTGACGGACGCAGAAGCCGCCGTCGTCGCCGGCCTCGATGTCATCGCCGTCCAAACATGCGCGAGGCCGTCGCCTACCTCGATGTGTCCGACCCTATCTGAGCGCCATCGCCGCCGCCCACATCTCCGAGGCCGTCCAACTCTGCAACCTCGACCGCCAGCGGTGCCGGCATTTATCCAAGGACGTGATGGTTGGCTACACGGACATTAACCCCCCGGGAAGCGGTGTCTTCTTGGTCCGCCAAGAGTGGTGGAGCCGGCATTTATTCTGCCAGTGTTTTAGTAGTTGACAAGCCCTGCGCTACACGCTGCACGCCCTGGAGGCCGCCACGGGTGAGTTGCTCTGGCAGGACGCGGGTTTCCCCAGGTGGTTCACGGGAGCAGTGTTGGGGCCTGACGAGACTGTCGTCCACGCCAACGGCTCGTCGGTTATCGGCCGCGACATGCGCACGGGAACGGTGATGTGGGAGACCGCGCTGACGAACGAAGTCGGTTTGGGGGAAAGCAGCTTGGGCGTCAAGGTCCTGGCGGTAAGCCCAGACCGTGAAGTCTACGCTCAGGCGCTCTCGGTGACGCACTACGACCCCCCCGAGTCGCTGGGGCCCGGGGCAGCCTGGCAGGCGGTAACCGCAACCTGGTTCGAGCTCCCCACCCAACCGTGGCCGCTTACCCCCGCTGAGAGGCCCCAGTTCTTTCTGCCTTCGGCGCGAATAGCGATTCTCTTCCTCTGCGCGTTACGCCCTCTGCCCGCTGAGCCCGTGCCTGACTCTGAATCTCGGCACAGGAGCGCCCAGCGCCCTCAATGCCTTGGGAATACAGTACCTATATCAATACCCAAATAAAGGGTCGAGACGACCGCACCTTGTCCGCTCGTGCGGACACCGGCGAATTGCTCGCGCGTCCAACCGCAATCGGTCATCGACCGCAGCAGTGTTTGAACTTCTTACCGCTGCCGCACGGGCAAGGTTCGTTGCGCCCGACTTTCTTCGGTGGCTGCGGGGCCTGTGCCGCAGTTCGGAGTTTGTGCGCTCGCCTGGCGTTCCGGTGCAGTTGGCGCAGAACTCGTTGACGCCGCTTTAGCCGGACTTTGAGTTCGGGATTCGCAGCTTGCAGCGCGGCGAACAGGTCCAGCTCGGACGGCCAACCGCGTGGCGCTGTCTTCCTCACCTTGATCGAGCCCGTTGTGTAGTCGAAGCTGACGGACGCTAGATCCTTCTCTTTAACCACCACCTTTGGCTGTCGGGCGATGTTGCCGGGTACTTTGGCGATGTCCAAGTAAACCTCCTGGCAACTGCAATCCGGCCTGGTGCAATAGCGTTCCAAAACGGCCCATGCGCTGCCGGCCTTCTCGAACGAAATCGTGCGCGCGTGTGGAAAGACCTCCTGATATTGCATCATCACACTTGGGTCGGCCAACACCTCCTCAGGAAAAGCTGCCTCCAAATCGCCAGCATTCTCAGGCTCGGAATGATCCGCCTTGTCCGATCGATAGACTTGTGCCGCCAGCTCCCAGTCCTCCGCCGTGATGCGTGAAGCCAGTCCTTCGCCAAGCCGCCGGTCGCTGTCCTCCGTCGGCAGCCCGCAACCAACTCGACGAGCTTCGATGTCCAACCGCAAGTGGCGGGTCGGCCCGGACGAACCCGAGTCAGACCAGGGCCGAAGCCATAGCTCGAGTACCCGGCAGTCGCACGCAGGATTTTCGCAACAGCCGAACGCGACCACGTACCGCTCAAGCGCCCCAGAACTCGAAATCACCTCATACAGTTCCCGCCCGAGCGCCGGATCCCATTTCAGGAAGGAAAACCCGCCGCTGCCCATGCCGGCCGAAGCGGGGAGTTCCGTAGCGTCCGACGGAAGATTGGGCGTCGGCATGATCGGTCTGGAGTCTTTGCTCTTGGGCGTGGCGGCAGGAATTCCCCCGGAACCTTCTAGTGCCCGCTGCAATACCTCGAACGGTCGAATCGGCTTCGCGGAGCGATGCTGTTCCATGGCCAAGATCTCGCGGAGTCGCATCGCACGAACCATGTGTTCCGGGCCGTCTTCATAAAACGCCGTTAACCGATGCCGTTCCAGCGGTTCCAGGGTCCGCTCGGCCACCGATCGCACCAGTTCCTCCACGCTGGACGCATCCCAGAACCGGGACTCCCACTCCGAGAACACGAGTTTGGAGTCGTCTCGAAAGAAATCCTCCGGTTTGGGAAGCGGCAGGCGCGGGTCCTGCACCGTCAGGAAATTGTATTCGTCAAAGAATTCGCCTAGGGCACAAGTGCGCGGCACCTGTTGGTCGAAGAACACCAGGAACTTCGTCAGGCGCAATGTCGACCGGACATAGACATGCAGCCCGTCCGATCCGACCCAATAACAAGCAGCCAGAACCACCGGTTGCCGTTCGGGTGAGACCTCCTCGTAGGCTTGCGGAAAGCCCATCGCCTTGGCTTCAAACTCATAGTTCCACGTCCAGCGCCCCGATGGCTCTGGCGTCATGCAACGAAGTCCGCGAAAGGTCGCTAGCACCCTCGCGCGGTCCGCCACCCGATAAACGATGCGCGCGGGCAGGAACAACTCGTTCGTTGTGGTCATCACCAGCGGTCGCTTTGGCTCATTCATATCACCGGGTTCGAAGCCGCCATCTTCGGTGACTGCCTCCATCGAATCAACACGCGAGTAGGCGCGGTCGCGGGGAGTGCTCTCGGGCCCATGGCCGTCGATCCGGACGTTCATTGCCAAGGCATTGGAGCCAAAGCTGGTCGACACCGGCAATGAATGGGTGCGGGGCAAAGGTTGACCTTGGCCCCGGGACGCTGAACAGTACCTTGAAACAAGCAGGACAGGTGGTCTGAAGTTCCGAGGAAAGTTGGGGTGGCTGACGGGATTTGAACCCGCGACAACCAGATCCACAATCTGGGGCTCTAACCAGGCTGAGCTACAGCCACCAACCGTGGGCCAAGCTAATTTTCACGCGCGAACCCGTCAATAGGTTTTCCGTCGAGGTTTTCGGCACGGGCCGAGCAACCGGCGGCTTGCCGCCCACAAGTGTCCCGCTCACACGCCGCCAACTCCCGTTCACCCCCGATTCCCTTCGATTCGCCACAACAGCTTTCAGGGCGCGGACCAGGATCGGTAAAAGCTACCGTACATCTTGATCGGCAGTGCCTTACCGTTCCACAGCCGGGGCTGAGAGCGGCAGGGCTAAGCCCTCGAACTCGGGGGCACGTGGGCGAGCGCGAGCTGGCCGCAAACTGGTTGAGGTACAGGCGATGAAGCAACTCTGGAATCCGTGGGTTGGGTGGTTGGGAACGACCGGGCTGGGGCTGGTCTTGGCCGGCGCGCTTGTGGCCTGTAAACCCGAGCCCGCTGTGGACGGCCGACCGGTGGGCAAGCCGGGGGCGGGTGCCGGCGACCATGGGGCGCTGGTCGTGGCGGGGCCGATCCCAGCCGGGCCGAACGACGCGTTCGAGGAAGTCGCGGCCCGGGCAGGGCTCGCCTTTGTGCACCAGTTCTGCGACACGCGGATTGCAAACATCATCGAGTCCAACGGCGCCGGGGCGGCCGTTTTGGACTTCGATCGGGATGGTTGGATGGATGTCTACCTCGTCAACTCGGGGCCGCTCGACGGTGTGACCCACCATGAACCCGGCACCGCCCGCGAGCCGAGTCGGCTCTACCGGAATCGAGGCGACGGCACCTTCGAGGAGGTGACCCTGAAGGCGGGCGTGGCCGGCCGCGGCTATGGCACGGCGGCGGTTGCCGCCGACTACGACGCGGACGGATACCCGGACCTGTACGTGGTGAACGTGGGGAAGAACATCCTGTACCGGAACCGGGGCGACGGCACCTTCGAGGAGGTGACCGACCGCGCCGGTGTCGGCGACGCGGGGACGGGCATCGGCGCCGTCTTTTTCGACGCGGACGGCGATGCGAAGCTGGATCTTTTCGTGGCGAACTACCTCACCTACGACCCCAACTACAAGCTGTACTACAACCCGGACGGCTACCCGGGGCCGCTGTCCTACAGGTCCGAGTTCAACGTGCTGTATCGGAACCGAGGCGACGGCACCTTCGAGGACATCAGCGCGCGCGCGGGTGTGCGGCTCGAGAACAGCCGGGCCATGTCCGTGTGCGCCTTCGACTTCGACCAGGACGGCGACGCGGACCTCTACATCTGCAACGACGCGACGCCGAACCAGTTGTTGGTCAACGACGGCCGAGGCCAATTCAAGGACATCGCCCTTCAGGCGGGCGTGGCCTTCAACGCGTTGGGGGAGGCGGCTGGCTCGATGACCGCGGCAATTGGCGACTGTAACGGTGACTTGTTGTTGGACATTTTGGTGTCGCGCCTGGGCTACGGCTCGCTCTACCTGGCCAAGACCAATCGCCTCTTCGAAGACCGCATGATGGCGTCGGGTCTGGGGCAGTTGACCGCCGAGTTCGTGGGTTGGGGCAGCAATTTCCTCGACTTCGATAACGACGGCGATCTGGACATCCTGGTGGCTAATGGCGATGCGCACCATTTGGTGGGCTGGGAAAGTCTCTTACTCGAGAACACCGGCGCCGGCAATTACACGAACGCACGAGAGAAAGGCGGCGCCTTCTTCGACGCCCGCCTGCGCAACCGCGGCAGCGCACTCCTCGACTTCGACAACGACGGCCGCCTGGACCTGCTGATCACGGGGGTTGGCGATCGCGCCTTTCTCTTGCACAACCGTCTGGCCAACGGGCACCACTGGCTCATGCTCGATCTTGAAGGTGTCCGCGGCAACCGCGAGGGTTTCGGCGCCCGGATCACGCTGACCGCTGGATCCCAGCGATACTACACCGAAGCCCGCTGTTTCGCCGGCTTCCTCGGCTCGTCCGATCGCCGCCTCCACTTCGGCCTCGGCCAAGCCCGCGTCGTGGATCAGATCGAGATCCGCTGGCCCAGCGGGACCGTGCAGCGCCTCGAACAGGTTCCCGTCAACCAGATCCTCAAGGTCAAAGAACCATGAACGAGTCGGTTGCCCATAGCTCGGCTCGACCGCGGCAGCCAGCCGGGCGCATCGCGCTTGGGCTCGCCGGGTTGGTAGGGCTCGGGCTCTTGGCTGGCGGTTGCGGCCGGTCCGTGCCCTCGGGTTCGCTCGTCCTTGCTCAAGTGCCGGTGGCGCCCGGCGCGTCGGCCACCGCAGCGGACGTCCTGGATGAGCGCTACCCTGCTGGCAGCCGGGTGCTGTTGGTTTCTCCGCCCTTTGGCCCAGACAACCTGCGCGTGCTGTCGCGGGGTCTGGTGGCTGCGGGAGACCCGGTGGTCGCCCCGGACGGCCGGCGAGTGATCTTCGTGGGGAAAATGGCTCCGGGCCAAGCCTGGCAGATCTACGAGGGGCGGCTGGGTGGGCAGCGGCCGAAAGCCCTGACGGCGATGCCGGGGGGTGCGATGCACCCGGCCCTGATCGCGACCGATGAGATCGTCTTTAGTTCGCCCGTTCCTAAGCTGGGCGAGATCTGGACGGCCATCGAGCCGGCGGCCCTGTACGCCCGAGACCACGCCGGCCAGGCGCGGCGACTGACCTTCGGCAGGCGCGCGGCCGTCGAGCCCACCGTGCTGCAAGATGGACGGATTCTGTTCGTGTCGGCCCGGGTCGATCCCGAGGAGGGCAAGGCGCCGAGTTTGGCCTTGTTCACCGTGAACAACGATGGCTCGGAGGTCCTGGCCTATGCCCTGAACCGGGACGGCGCCCCATTCGTTCGTCGGCCGCGTGAGTTGCCCGGAGGACTGATCGGATTCCTGGCCAGCGAATCCGAGCGCGAGCACGCAACGTTGCGCGCTGAAGCCGTGCGCAGCGCGCGACCGTTCGCCTCGCGCACCAACTTGTTCCCGGGCGCCGTTGCGCCCTGCCGTTCCCTCGAGCCGGGCGCCGACGCGTCGCTGTTGGCCTGTTTCGAGTCGCGCGGCGCCGCGGGCAGCGAGAACCGAGGCTCGTTCGCGGTGTACCGCATTGCCCCGGGTGAGACCGCGCCGGGCGAATTGGTGTTCGACGATCCCGCGTGGCATGAGGTCGAGGCCACGCGCCTGGCCGCGCGTTCTCGGCCGATGGGGCACATGTCCGCTATGAACCCCGAGCGCGACACCGGCATCCTGCTCTGCCTCGATGCCAACTTCACTCGGGTGCGGGTCCCGGCGGGGCAGCCCGCGCGGACAGCGGAACGCGTGCGCGTGTTGGCCGCTCGGCCGGCGGGCGGCAGTGAGGCCCTGGGCGAGGTGGTGTTACAGTCGGACGGCTCGTTCATGGCGGAGGTGCCTGCCGACACGGCGCTAGGCTTCGAGAGCCTGGATGCGGAAGGCCAGGTGATCCACCGCCTGGCGCCTTCGATTTGGGTGCGCCCCGGGGAGAACCGGAGCTGCGTGGGTTGCCATGAACCTTACAACCGCTCCCCGCGCAACGCCCGCCCGCTCGCCGTGGGCCTGCCGCCGGCGCGGATCCCGGGACCCAGCCCCGTCGTTACCCAGACCACCCCAACCCGATGAAACGCCGCGGCTACATCGCCCTCATGTTGGCGGCCCTGATGGGTTCCGCGGGTCTGGGTGTGGGTGGCTACTTCTGGTCGGTGGGCCATGTGCGCCGTTGGACGGGCCGTCCCGAGCTCGGCTACGTGGGCTGCAACCACTGCCACTTCGTCAGTCTCGAGAAAATGCCCTGGTCCCACCCCCGCCCCCGCCACGCCGCCCCCGCCGGCCTGGCCGTCACTCCGGATGGGACCCGCCTTTTTGTTGCGTTAGACGATCGCGACGAATTGGCCGAGGCCGATACCGCCACGCGCAAGATCACGCGGCGTGTGGCCGTGGCCGGCGGTCCGTTCGGGTTAGCGTTGGATCCGACCGGCGAACGCCTCTACGTCGTTTGCCGCGACGCCGACCGCGTCGCGGTGCTCGACACCCGCGACCTGCGGGAACTGGACTCGATCGAGGTGGGGACCGCACCGGTAAGTATCGCCTTTGGCCGGACACCGGCCGGCGACCGTTTGGTGGTGGCCAACTCGATGTCCGATAACGTCTCCGTGTTGAGCGTCGCTCCGCTCGAGGAACTCGCCCGCTGCGAGGCGGGTCGGGAACCGTACGCCGTC
>Ga0194113_10008880_pt1 | contig 12269 bp, 7 predicted proteins | sample TA2MahC200mmetaG_FD_146193 | JGI IMG/M metagenome (GOLD analysis project Ga0194113, IMG submission 146193) | Freshwater microbial communities from Lake Tanganyika, Tanzania - TA2015017 Mahale Deep Cast 200m | ecosystem: Environmental > Aquatic > Freshwater > Lake | place: Tanzania: Lake...
TCGAGCGTTTTGTGACGGATTCCCGCTGCGGGAACGAATGCGGCGAGTGGCTTTGCAGCTCCGACACCAACTGGAGCTTCAGAACGCCGAGCACGTTCCGAATCGGCGGCCGGGCAGTAGGTTGTGACAAGCTCGCCGGTAACCGTGAACTACACTGCCATTATAATGTCACACGCCCGTCGCCACGGGCGACGCATCACGTGAAGGCGCCGGACGGGACGGGCAATGCCCACGCCCCGCCGTACGCCTCGATCCCCATGCTCGGCGGCATCGCTCCGTTACACGTGCCACTGTGTGCGGAGACGCGTATTGCCGCGAGCGAACAGCTCTCATAGCGAGACGGTTCTCCAGCAAGCTGCCGCTCAAGGCACGCAGTGCGAAGCGGCAACCGACGTCCCATCAAGTCCGCCGCCCCGGTAGAGACCGGGACCTCGCCTCGCACTGCGTGCCCCAACCGGCGGCCTGTTGGAACACGCTCTCCTGCCGTTCCGCGTTCGCCTTCGGCCAGACGCGTCTTCGCACGCAGTGGCACGCCCCCCCGTCCACCCTAGACCCTAGTGCCTTGTCGAGTTGTGATTACCGGGTAGGACGGGCACTCTAGCCCGTCGAATGCCGCGACGGGTAAGAGTGCCCGTCCTACGGAACCCGTCATTCGAAAGTCGACAGAACGCCAAGCGGATCACATGAGGTCGTTAATCAGATCCATGTAGGGATTGAGGTAGAGCGTGACGACCAGGTAGATCACGACGAAGGCGATCAGCGCGAGGATCGCGCCCCAGATGACGAACGAGGCGATGAGGGCCAGGGCCTTGGAGGCCGCTTCCGCTCGTTCCTGGAGCTGTTGCGAGAGGCGCGAGAGCGACTCGGTTTCGGTGCCGGTCTCTTCGGCGTTGCTCAGGGAGACGAGGAAATCGTTGGGAAACGCGTTCGTCGGCCGCAGTGCCTCGTGATACTGAACGCCGCGCATCACGGCCGCTTCGACGGCGTTGTTGTGTTGCGTGTAGTAGCGGTTCTGCGTGCTGTCGAGGGCCATGCGAATGGACCGGCAGGCGTCGATGCCGGCTTCCAGTGCGAGTGACAGCGTCCAGGCCACGCGTGCCAGGGCCATCGTCTTGATGCTGTGGCCGACACCTGGAATTCGCATCATGACGGCGGTGGGTACCGTGCCGAACCATCCTCGCAGCAACCCCCAGACGCCCAGGCCAAGTGCGGTCAGGCAGAAGGTCACGATCAGCGTGAAGATCAGCAGCCCGCGTGGTCCGGCCAGGCCGAACACGCCCTTCGAGGAAGGGTCGATCACGCCGAGGACGAGGATCAGCAGGCCCAGGATGAAAAGGGCCAGCGTCAGTTGCATGGCTGGCCAAGCGATGGTGGTGAGAAAGGACCGGCGCACGGCGCGGATGTGCTGGTAATGATCCGCCAGCCGCAGCAGGACCTCGTCAAGCCTGCCTGTCTGCTCACCGACGTCGACCAGTTCGCAGGTCAGTGGCGGGAAGTACCCGTGGCATGCCCGCACGGCTTCGGCGAGCGTGCTGCCACCGCTCACGCGGCGGGCGATTTCCGACATGTGGGAACGGAACGTGGAGTTGCCTTGCGCGGATTCCTGCTGCAGCACACGAAGGACATCGACTCCCGCTCGCAACGACGTGCCGAGTCGGTAGCACAGATTCGCCAGGTTTCGGAGACTGATTCGGCCCATGATTTGATTCCAGGAGCTCCACCGGCGATCGTCCACCGGCGAACGTCCGGCGCGGGATGGCCGCGTCGCGAGGGAGCGGGAGACCGGGGCGGGCCCCCAGCGGTTTGGGGTTCACCACGTCCGTAGCTTACCATTGTGGCCGGTGATCTGGGTAGCGTTTCCGCGCCGGCCCCCCTCAACTTTTTCGCGGATCTGTTACAATCGCGTCTTCTCGCGGGCGGCCGTTGGGCGATCCTGGTCGCGGTCTGGTTGTCGGCCGGGCGCGGGCGGTTGGTTTGAGTCGGCTTTGATCGGTGGATGCGAAAATGCGTTCCGGTCGAGGTCGTGGGGAAGTCCTTGGGTCGTGACGGAAGGGGCGTGACGGACGCGATGATCCCGGCGGACAGGTGGGATACGGTGGCGATTGTCGGTGTGGGGCTCATCGGCGGGTCGATTGGGCTGGCCATGCAGCGGCGGGGTCTGGTCCGGCGCGTGGTGGGTATCGGGCGGCGCGAGGAGAGTTTGCGCCGGGCCGAACGGCACGGCGCGGTTACGGAGGCGACGACTTGTCTGTCGGAGGGCGTAGCGGACGCGGAGCTGGTCGTGGTGTGCACTCCGGTGGCGGACATTGTCGAACGGGTGCGGCAGGCCGCGCGTTTTTGCCGGGCGACGGCATTGATCACCGACGTGGGCAGTTGCAAGGCGGGGATTGTCAGGGCGCTGCGCCGGATGCCGATCGGCGGGGCGTCGTTTATTGGCAGCCATCCGATCGCTGGCGGCGAGCGAGCGGGTCCGGAGCACGCGGATTCGGATCTGTTTGTCGGTCGGGTCGTCGTGGTGACTCCGACCTCCGCGTCGGACCGGGGTCAGGTCGCGCGGCTGACGCGGTTCTGGGAGTCGCTGGGCGCGACGGTTCTGGAGATGACGGCGCCGCGTCACGACCGGATCGTGGCGTCGACGAGTCACGTGGTGCATCTGGTGGCGTCTGCTCTGGCGGCGGCGACCGCGCCGGCGGAACTCCGGTTGGCGGGCAGCGGCTGGCGGGACACCACTCGCGTGGCGGCGGCGGATGCGGGACTGTGGCAACAGATCCTGTCCGGCAACCGCGACGCCGTCTTGAAATCGCTCGATCGTTTTGAGCGCGTGTTGTTGAGGTTCCGCGAGGCGTTGGAACGTCAGGACACGGTGGGGATTGAAAGGCTCTTGGACGCGGGAAAGAAGATCCGTGACACTTTGGGCAATTGACATTTACGCGGCGGAAGGTCAGCCGGATCCTCGCGCTCGTGCCATTGCGGCGGAAGCGCGCGATTTGGGAGTCGCCGAGGACCTGGCGGTGGTGGCGGCTCGCGGTTATCTGCTGGAAGGTGACGTCGGCGAATCGGACGTGAGGCGATTGGCGGCGGAGTTGCTCTCCGACCCGATCGTCGAACGGACGGTCATCGGGCGCGTCGGCGATGCCGCACTCCATAAGGCACCCGCGGGCTGTTCCCGCTTGGTGCACGTGTTGCCGCTGCCGGGCGTCATGGATCCGGTCGCGCAGAGCGCGCTGAAGGCGATTGCCGACTTCGCTGTTCCCGTGCGCGCCGTTCGCACGTTCAAGAAGATCTGGCTGTCCGAGCTTTCCGGCGAACAGATGGAGTCGCTGTGCAGGAAGGTGCTGGCCAACGAGTCGATCGAGCAGGTGGTGCACGGCCCGCTCGCCTTGGACCGACTCGATGTGGGTGAGCCTTACGTGTTTCAGCTGGTCCGCGTGCCGATTCGTGATCTGGACGATGAGGCGCTGGCACGGATGAGTCGCGACGGCCAGTTGTACTTGAATCTGGCGGAGATGCGCGCGATCCAGCAGCATTTCCGCCACTTGGAACGGGATCCGACGGACGTCGAGTTGGAGTCGCTGGCTCAGACGTGGAGCGAGCACTGCAGCCACAAGACGTTGGCGGGCCGGATTGCCTATTGCGACGACTCGTGCGAGCGGCGGTTTGAGAACATGCTGCGGGAGACGATCTTCGCCGCGACGCGGCAGATTCGGAAGCAGTTGGGAGACGCGGATTGGTGTGTGAGCGTCTTTGAGGACAACGCGGGAGTCGTTCGGTTTGACGACGAGTACAACGTCGTTTTCAAGGTGGAAACGCACAATCACCCCTCGGCGCTGGAACCTTACGGCGGCGCCAACACGGGGATCGGGGGCGTCATTCGCGACCCGATGGGAACGGGCCTTGGTGCCAAGCCGATATGCAACACGGACGTGTTCTGCTTCGCGCCGCCCGATACGCCCGCCAGCGCGTTGCCTCCCGGCGTGCTGCACCCGCGGCGCGTGATGCGAGGCGTGGTGTCCGGCGTCCGCGATTACGGCAACCGTATGGGGATTCCCACGGTCAACGGCGCGGTCTATTTCGACCACCGCTATCTCGGCAATCCGCTGGTCTTCTGCGGCACGTTGGGGATCCTGCCTCGCGACAAGTCGCGGAAGGAGCCGCGGGCCGGCGACCACATCGTCGTCGTGGGCGGGCGCACGGGACGCGACGGGATCCACGGCGCGACGTTCAGTTCCGCGGAGCTGACGAGCGAAAGCGAGACGGTGTCGGGCGGCGCGGTGCAGATCGGCAACGCGATTACGGAGAAGATGCTGCTGGACGTGATTCTCGTCGCGCGGGATCGTGGCCTCTACCACGCGATCACGGATTGCGGGGCCGGAGGGCTTTCCAGCGCCGTGGGTGAAATGGGCGAACACCTCGGCGCGGAAGTCTGGCTGGACCGCGCGCCGCTCAAATACGAAGGACTCTCCTACACCGAGGTCTGGATCTCCGAAGCCCAGGAACGCATGGTGCTGGCCGTCGCGCCCGAGTGCTGGGACGAGTTCCGCGCGCTCTGCGAATCGGAAGGCGTGGAAGCCGTGATCATCGGCCGGTTCGGGACGACGGGACGACTGCGGTTGACGTACCACGGTGTGGAAGTGGCGGATCTCGAGATGGCGTTCCTGCACGAGGGGCGTCCGCCCATCGTTCGAGACGCGCATTATGTGCCCCCGCCTGCCCGGCCGTTTGACTGCCCCGATCTGGAGCACGACTACTCCGCTGATCTGCGGGGCATCCTGGGTTCGTTGAACGTCGCCAGCAAAGAGTGGGTGATTCGGCAGTACGACCACGAGGTCCAAGGCGGCAGCGTGATCAAGCCGCTGGTGGGCGTGGCGAACGACGGCCCCGGGGATGCCGCCGTCGTGCGACCGGTGCTCTCCTCCTCTCGTGGCTTGGCCATCGCCTGCGGCATGAACCCGTGCTACGCCGAACTGGATCCTTATCACATGGCCGCCAGCGCGATCGACGAGGCGGTTCGCAACTGCGTGGCCGTGGGCGCCAATCCGGAACGGACGGCCATTCTGGACAACTTCTGCTGGGGGTACACGGACCGGCCCGAAACTCTCGGCTCCCTGGTCCGTGCCGCATTGGCCTGCCACGACATCGCGGTCGCGCTCGGCACACCGTTCATCAGCGGCAAGGACAGCCTGAACAACGAGTTCAGTTACCTGGACGACGAAGGTCGGAAACAGACCATTGCCATCCCTCCGACACTGCTGATCAGTGCCATCGGACAGGTGCCCGACGTGCGAAGGTGCGTTACGATGGACCTGAAGAAACCCGGGAACCTGTTGTATCAGTTGGGCGTCACGCGCGACGAGCTGGGAGGGTCGCATTTCGCCAAAATACGGCGGCTCGCAGGCGGCACCGTGCCCTCCGTCCACGCGGCGGCGGCAAAGACCTTGTTCCGTACGCTTCACGGCGCCATCGCTGCCGGCCTGGTTCGCAGTTGCCACGACCTGAGCGAGGGCGGCCTGAGCGTGGCAGTGGCCGAGATGGCATTCGCGGGCGGGTTCGGCGCCGAAATCGACGTGAGCCTGGCACCCCAGGAACTGATCGGACTCAACGAACCGGCGCGAATCGTCGCCCTGCTGTTCTCCGAGTCCAATACCCGTTTCGTCTGCGAGGTAACGCCGGAAAACCAAGTCGCCTTCGAGTCATTGCTCCGCCGGCAAAACGTGCGCCATGCGCGGATCGGCTCCGTTCAAGCGTCCGACAGGCTGGTGCTGTGGGCGTCCGAATCGCGCGCGGAACCGCGGCGGCTCGTCAACGCGTCCCTTGCCGAACTGAAGGAAGCCTGGCAGTCGCCGTTACGCTGGTGACGGTACCAGGCTCCACCGCCCCCCACGAGCTTGCTCGTGGGAGCGAGAGTCTGGTGAGCTAAGGCAAACGTCACGTGCTGGTCGCCCCCCACGAGCTTGCTCGTGGGAGCGAGAGTCTGGTGAGCTAAGGCAAACGTCACGTGCTGGTCGCCCCCCACGAGCTTGCTCGTGGGAGCGAAAGTTTCGTCAGCTAAGAAGCACCCTACGAAAAAAAATACGAACATGCCCACACCCCGTGTCTTGATCCTGCGTGCACCTGGAACAAATTGCGATCACGAAACGGCATTCGCCTTCGAACGAGCCGGTGGTCGGCCGGAACTGGTTCACATCAACCGATGGCTGGAAGATCCCAGCTTGCCGCACAACTTCCAGATCCTCTGCCTGCCGGGCGGGTTCAGCTATGGCGACGATGTCGCGGCCGGGCGCATTCTGGCGAATCAGATCCGCCATCACCTGGGCGAGTCGCTTGCCGAGTTCAAAGCGGCGGGGAAGCTGATCCTCGGGATCTGCAACGGCTTCCAGGTCCTCATCAAGTCCGGCGTGCTGTTTCCCGACGACCCGCAGGCGGGCCCCCAGGCCACGTTGACCTGGAACGATTCGGGGCAGTTCGAGGACCGGTGGATTGAGCTGGCGAGCACGGCCAACGAGTGCGTGTTTCTCGCGGGGATCCAGCGGATGTACCTGCCGGTGGCTCATGCCGAGGGGAAGTTCGTCGTGCGCGATGCCCAAGTACTGAACCGACTGCGGGACCGCGGGCAACTGCCGCTGCGATATTGTTCCCGCGATGGTGCGGTTCGCGAAGACATCCTGCCCTTCCCGGAGAATCCGAACGGATCGGTGGCGAACGTGGCGGGTGCGTGCGACGAATCCGGACGCGTGTTGGGGCTCATGCCCCACCCGGAAAGACACGTCGATCCGTTGCAGCATCCGCGCTGGACACGTGCCATCGCGGAGGGTGAGGGCGACGGATTGACCCTGTTTCAAAACGCGGTCAGGTTTTTTACCGCATGATGTCCGCGTGCAGGCCTCGCTGCCGTTCATTCCTGCTACCGACCGCCACGTCGTGCCCGGCGTTGCTGCGCCGTCCGCGGACGGCGCAGGCAGTGGATGAAATCGATCTTACGGCGAGCGGCGTTGATGGCCGTGGTCTTGCTCGGGAATCCCGTGAGGTACTCCTCCCTGCCCGTGAGTTCCTCCCGCATCCGGACGCTGTATTGATCGCGGGGCACGGTCACGCCGCGCCTGTGGTGTTCCACGATGATCTGCCAGCAACCGTGCGACTCCTGAGCGATGACCTTCAGCCCCGTGTGGGGCGAGTGGGGCTTGTCAGTCCGTCTGACCGTTGGCCGTTCGAAGCCGTTCGTTGGTGACGGCGTGAAATGCATGGGATCCACCCTTGACACGACGTGAGCTATCCGCGGCCGAAACTGCCGCTCGCAGGGGGGCCTGGGTCCGAAGCTGTGGCAACTCAATAGTATCGGCTTGCGTGGCATGGTGTCCTCACGAATTTCGCGGGAGAACCCAGGAGGCCCGTGGGTGAGCGGTGAGCCGTTCGCCGCCTCGGTACGAGGGTTTCCGGGGTATTCCAGGACGTTGCCGGCACACGGATCCGCCGGCGAAGCAGGCCACGACGCGGCGAATGCCTATAATGGCGTGTGCCGGGAACGCACCGCGGCTTTGGGGAACACGCATCGGCCCAAGCCCATAAGTCCCATAAGTCCCATAAGTCCCATAAGTCCCATAAGTCCCATAAGTCCCATAAGTCCCATTGGTCCCGTTTGTCCTAAATTTCATTGTGCCGTTTTCACGCAACCGGTGGTTGGCGGCATCGCCTCGGCAAAGTCAAGGAGCATCGTGACAATGGACCGCATCACGCACCAGGCGCGCCGGGCATACGCACGTCTGCTGTTCAATCAGTTGCTTGCTCATCTCACCTGGACGATGTCCGTCGCGATGGTGCTGGCTCTGGTTGCCGCGACCATTCCGAAGGTTTGGGCCGTGGGAGTCGACGGCCGAACGTGGGCGATGGCGTGGACCGGCGGCCTCATCGGAGGTGCTCTCATCGCCGCGATAGGTTGGACCTACGTCGCGCGGCGAGGCATCTTAGATGCGGCGATCGAGATCGACGTGCGTTGCGGCCTGAAAGAGCGTGTGTCGAGTGTCCTGGCGCTGACACCCGAGGAACTCCAGACCGAGGCGGGGAAGGCGCTGTTGGCGGACGCGGAACGGCGCGCCGAGCGCATCGAGTTGCGGGAGTACTTCCCGACGACCGTGACCTGGTACTCGCTGTTGCCCGCCGCGATGGCGGTCGTCGTGTGCTTCATGGCGTTCTCCGTCCGGGACGCTGCGAGCAAGGAGGCCGAGGCCTCCGCCACGGACGCCGCATCGTCGGAACAGGTTCGTCGGTCCATCGAGGAACTGAAGCGGCGATTGGCCGAACGGCGGAAGCTGACCGAAACGTCCGAATCGCCGGACGCGCATGCCGTCCTGGTGAAATTGCAGGAAGCCGTGGACCAGATGGCGAAGAGCGACGTCGATCGCCGGCGCGCGCTGGTGCAACTAAACAATCTCTCGAGACAACTTGCGGAACGCCGCCAAAAAACGGAGAGCGTTGAGAAGGTCCGGGACCAGTTGCGGCAGCTGAGCGGCTTTGAGGAGGGCCCCGCGGAGCGGATCGCGAATGCGATGAAAGCGGGCGACATGCAACAGGCCCTCGAGGAATTGAGCAGGCTCAACGACCGGCTCCGCGACGGTACTCTCACCGACCAGCAGAAACAGGAACTCATCAAGCAGCTGCGGCAATTGAGCGGCGAGCTGGACAAGATGCTGGCTGCCAAGCGGGACTTGGAGCAGAAGAAACGCGAGCTGGAATCGCGGATCGACGAACTGAAAAGGGAGGGGGACCTGGCAACCGCCGGCCAACTGCAGGAGAAACTGGATCAGATCCAGAAGAGCCTGGACGCGATGGCACGGCAGAATCCGCAACTGCGGCAGCTGGAGGACTTGGCGAATTGTCTGCGCGAATGTGCTGATTCCATGCAGCGCGGCGCGGAAAGAGAGGCCGCGGACGAAATGGACCGGCTGGCCGAGAGCCTTCGGCAGATGCAATCGGAACTGGACGATCTGGAAGCCACGGATGAACTGATGGAGGAAATCGCGAGCGCCAAAAGCGCCATGAGCTGCAAGAGCTGTGGCGGCAAGGGCTGCGACGAATGCCAGGCGGCGGCCATGGGTCTGCAGGGCAACGGCATGTTCAGCACCGAGCCGGGACGAGGGTTCGGCGAGGGGCAGGGAGTAGGAGACCGACCCGAGGAGGAGACGGAGACAGCCGCGAGTGAGGCGCGCGTGAGAGGCAAACCGGGCAAGGGCGAAGCGGTGCGAGTCGGGAATGCGGGCGGCGCCAACGTCGCCGGCGATACCCGCGAGTCGATTCACGAGGAGATGGCCAGTCCGGTGAGCGAAGACGCGGATCCGGTATCGTACGAGGAGCTGCCTCGTCGCGAACGGAACCAGGCCCGCGAGTACTTCGAGTCGTTGCGGAAAGGGGAATGACGCGAGCCCGGATCATTCACGAGTCGGTCACGGTCGCGGTGTGGTGGCGGGCCGCAGTGCCCAGATCTGAATTCCCGCGCGCGTGTCGTCGACCACCATGTGCATTCCCGCGGCGCGCATTTTCTCCGCGTCGAAGGCCGTGCCGCAGATCCTCGTGTCCAGCAGGCAATGGGTTACGCCGACGCGGCACAGTGCGGAAACTCCGCCTCTGCTGGGAAACCCGGCCAGTTTGGGCTTCAGGAGGAGGTAGTCCGTGGGGATCATCCCGGAATACCCGTTGATCATCGGGCGTCTGTGAAACATCTGAAAGTACATCCACTCGGCGGTCCGCAGGCCCTCTGCTGCTTGCGGGCCGGACGCCAAGGGGAAGCAGGCGAGCACGATGGCTGGCTCGGGCGCGTCGCGGAGCCACCGGACCCAGGTGGCGTGCGTGGCGATCGACGGGACCGCGTGCAGTGGCCGCGGGGGCGGCCAGGCCTCGACGGCCACGATCGCGCCCAGGCCGAACATCGCCAGGGCGATAAGCGAGCGGAAGTTGGGGGACGCGGAATGCGCGCGTGCGGTGAGCCGGCGCGGCGGGCGAACCACGGCACGCCGTTTGCCGATGAACCGCGTGAGGCGAACGTGCATCGCGTGCAGCCCGATTGCCGCCAACACCACGAGCATCAAATGCGCGAAGTAGACGAACCGGAACAGGTTGCGCGCTCGGTCGAAGCCCGGATAGTAACGCGTAAGCAGATCGTGAGGCGAGAACCCGAACACGTTCAGACGCGGGCCCATCGCCAGCAGGATTGCCAGAACCAGCACGCTCGTGCAGAACAGCGTGAAGCGACGGCGACGCCGCGTCCACACTCCCCAAACCAGGCCGACGCCCGCCAGGACCATTTTGAACGTGCCCGGTGACAAGGCCCAGGGGCTGCCATCCGTGTTGGTCGCCGGGCCGGGAAGCGGCACAAGTTGTCGCCCCGGCGTGCGACGAAAGTGCGTCAAGTTGACCGATAGCTCGCGAAACCAGCCGGCCGGCAACGCACTTCCATGCTCCCGCGTGAACGTCATTTGGGCCCAGCAGATGGGGCTTACCAACAGCGCCGCCACGGCGAGCGCACAGCAGGTCCACAGCCAGAACTTCGCGTCCCGCAACCGTCGAGCGCACAGCACGGGCCAGGTGATCAGCAGCAGGATGCTGAGAAACAAGCCGTAGTAGCAGCACGTCCCGTACGTGCACGCGAACGCGGCGGCCACATGCACGGCTCGCCACGCCGTCGGCCGGCGCGCGAAACTCGAAAACGCGATGAGCGTCCAGACGACGCACCAGAGTGCCAGCAGTTGAAATACATCGATCTGCCAGTGCACGAGCGGCAGCAGGCAGATCATCGCCCCACCGGCCCACGAAGCGGGCCAGGCCAGCCGCAGACGTTCCAGCAGACGGCACGTGAACCACCCGTTGAGCGCCAGGAACTGAATGATCAGCACGTTGTACGCCAGCACCGGGTTGGGGACGATTTTCCAGATCGGCCAGGCCAACCAGCCCGTGACCGGTTGGGGCTCGGAACCTGCCAGGACGCCGCGCGTGGGGAAGTAGATGGGCGCGTCCCAGTAGTCGCGATAGCCGTGATCGATGCGATTGACGTTCCAGTCGATCGTCCACACGTTCAAGAGCGGAACGGTCGCCGTGGGTGCCGCGCCCACGGGTAGGTGCGAACGGGCGAACGATGCCAGCGGCATCGTCGAGGCGGTGGCCAAGGCGACCATCACGACATACTGGGCCAGCCAGCGCCAAAGATGGCGTTTTGCCTTCGCATACGGACGCGGCAACTTCACGCTCCGAACCCTCGGACTTACTTCGCGTCGCGCGGCATGTCGATCAACTGACCGGAACCTTCCACCAGCATGACCTCGCGGTCGGTCGGCACGTTGTCGAACGTTTCTCTTTCCCCGCTGGGCCACCGGACAACCAGTTGGTCCACCTGCTTGGCATCGCCCAGCCCGAAGTGGATGACGCGCTGACAGCTGCACTGGAATCCGTGCCCGGCGTGCAGATGCCGGACAATCTCACGGTCTCCGACGGTGGCCACGGCGGTGGTCCCAAAGGCGTCGCGGGCAGTCCGCGTGGCGGTGACGTGCAAGGTCAGATAGCGGCCGACCGGATCGGTCGTGTTTGACAGGAGAGACGAGGGCGCGTACAGGTGCAGCACGGCATAGTCCTGCTTTCCGTCGCGATTCCAGTCCAGGGTCGCCACACTCCGGCCAAGGTACTCTCCCTCGAAGTACTTGCCCAGCGGCTTCGCCGGAAGCAGTTCATAGCGACCGTTGCCGCGGTTACTGTACAGCTGGGGAGGCATCATGTAAGGCTGGTCCTTGTGACGATAGTCGTCCACGTGACCGCAGGCCACCACGAGGTCCAGCCGGCCGTCCAGTTCGAAATCCATGAACTGGGTGCCGAAGGCCAACACCAGGATGCTCGGCTCCCGCAATCCCATGTTTCGCGTGGCGTCGATGAAGAAGTGTGGCGACTCCTGCTTGTAGTAGTTGTTCGACTGCCGGAAGAAATTCGTCACGAAAATGTCCAACTGGCCATCCTCGTCGCCGTCACCCATCGCAATGCCCATGGACGCCTGTGCCATACCCTCGCCGTCGAAAGCAACGCCCGCCAGCATGGCCTGGTCCTGGAACTGGGGTGGGCCGCCGGGTTTCTCCGCCTGGTTGACGAAATAGAAGTTCGCCGTCGTATCGTTGGCCACGTAAATGCTGAGCTTGCCCTCGCCCGCCATGTCGGCGGCAACGACCCCCAGTCCCTTCCCGTCGGCGGCCACGATGCCCGACTCCTCCGTCACGTCCACGAACCGGCCATCGCCTTGACTC
>Ga0194113_10008882_pt1 | contig 12267 bp, 15 predicted proteins | sample TA2MahC200mmetaG_FD_146193 | JGI IMG/M metagenome (GOLD analysis project Ga0194113, IMG submission 146193) | Freshwater microbial communities from Lake Tanganyika, Tanzania - TA2015017 Mahale Deep Cast 200m | ecosystem: Environmental > Aquatic > Freshwater > Lake | place: Tanzania: Lake...
AAAGTAGCAAAAGAAGAAGGAATTTTTAATGAAAAATTTGAATATGGGCCAGTTATAATCTGTGTTGGTGAAGGGCAGATATTAAAAGGTTTAGATGATGAATTAGTTGGCAAAGAAGTTGGAAAAATGGTTATAGAAGTTGATGCTGAATCTGCTTTTGGAAGAAAAAATGCTAAATTAATAAAATTAGTTTCGATAAATGCTTTTAGAAAAGAAAAAATTAATCCTTATCCTGGTTTGCAAGTTAATGTAAATGGCTTATTTGGTTTGGTTAGAACAGTTACTGGTGGTAGAGTTATGGTTGATTTTAATCATCCTTTAGCTGGAAAAGATGTTGCTTATGAAGTAAGTATAAAAAGATTTGTAAAAGATGCTAAAGAAAAATTAGAAAGTTTAGTAAAATTAGATTTAATGCAAAAAAAGTATGAAGTTAAGATTGAAAATGAAAAAGCTGAGATAAAAATTAAAAAGCTTACAAAAGACATTGAAGTTAAGTTTAAAGAAAGAGTTAAAAGATTAATACCAGAGCTTAAAGAGCTTGTTTTCTTGGAAGATAAGGCCAAAGAAGCTTAAATGCTTACTCTAGCATAATTAAATTTAAATACATGGTGATATTCTCCCTTTTCGTGATTTTTAATGGACCATATAATTGATAGTGTAAGAATCAGAGAAGGTGGCAAAATTGGTTATGGTATTAAGGATAAACCTAATAAAAGCAATCCTTTAGATGAAGAGTTAGAAGCTATTTTAAACAAACAAAGAGCTAAAATTAAGGTTATAGGTGCTGGCGGTGCCGGAAACAATACTATTAATAGAATTTCTGAAGTTGGTGTTGTAGGTGCTGAAACAGTTGCGATTAATACAGATGCTCAAGATTTATTATATGCTAATGCTGATATAAAGATTTTAATTGGTAAGGAAACTACTTCTGGTTTAGGGGCAGGAAGTATTCCACAGATTGGTGAAGAATCTGCCAGAGAAAGTGAACATGAAATCAGAGAAAAAATAAAAGGATCTGATATGGTGTTTATAACAGCTGGTTTAGGTGGTGGAACAGGTACTGGAAGTGCTCCTATTATAGCTGATATTGCTAAAAAAAATGGAAGTTTAGTAGTTGCTATTGTTACTTTGCCATTTGCAATGGAAGGTAATAGAAGATATGAAAATGCTATTATCGGTTTAGAAAGATTAGAGCAAGTTGTAGATACTTTGATTGTTATTCCAAATGATAAATTATTAGAATTAGCACCTGACTTACCATTACATACTGCTTTTAAAGTTGCTGATGAAATTTTAACAAATGCTGTTAAAGGTATTGCAGAATTAGTTACTAAAGCAGGATTAGTTAATCTTGATTTTGCTGATATTCGGACTGTCATGGGGAAAGGAGGAGTTGCTGTTATTGGTGTTGGTGAATCTGATACTGCTAATAGAGCAGTAGAAGCTGTTGAAAAAGCAATAAATAATCCTTTGTTAGATGTTGATATCTCTGGCGCTAATGGTGCTTTAATTAATGTTTGTGGGGGTCCTAGCATGACTTTAGATGAAGCAAGAAAAGTTGTTGAAACTGTTTCTGAAAAATTAGATGAAGATGCTAGAGTTATTTGGGGAGCTCAGATTTCAGAAGATTTAGAAGATACAATAAGAGCAATGTTAATTGTTACTGGTGTTAACAGTCCTCAAATATTTGGTGGTAAAAGAAAAGAAGATGACAGAAAGAAGAAAGAAATGGAAGATGAACTTGGAATAGAGTTCGTTGACTAAAATGGAAAAATATAAAGTTGGTTTAGAAGCTTGGGGAATTTTATCTGAACAATATTTTTATGTTGAAGATGGTATAGTTTTAGCTTATACTTTAGACAGCAGAGGAATTGAAGAAGATGAGCCAACCTGGGCACCTGCTGAACCTGGTCTTGCTGTTTGTTTCAGAGCTAATCCACATTTTGGGCCAGTGAGTGTTATGCCTAGAATAGGTTCTTATCCTGAATTTGTGAGTAGGTGTAATGCAAGAGTAGATTCTAGAAAAGTTAAATCCATTGACGAACATTTTGAAAATCCATTAAAATGATAAAACTTCATGTTGGTTCTGAGGGTATTTCTCCGGATTTAGATTTATATGTAGAAGGAAATATTGTTGTTGGTGAGAGAGATCATGATATTGGATATTTTAGAAAATATTCTGAGAGAAGATTTGAATGTGAAACAATTGTAACTGGTTATGTAAGCGGACAATATAGTGAAGATGGAAAGAGATTTATTTTTGGGGGTTTTTCTTTAAAACCTAAGATAGGTTATTTTCCTGTTTTCTTAGAAAATGGTAAAAGAAGTAGATTTAACAGAGCAATAAGATCTATTGAAGAAGATGTACAAAATCCTTTTTAAGAAAGCTTTAAATATTTTTGGTTATTCTCTTTTTTAAATGAAAAAATTGATTCCTTTGTTAATTGCTGCAGGTTTAGGCATTTTCACCCAAAGAGCATTACCGGCAACTTTAGATTTAAGAGATGGATCATCTATTAAAGATGTAAATTTGTTAGAATCTATTCTAGGTTTTGACTCTCCACATGGTTTTGCCCAAATAAACCAAAATGATATTGCTTATTTAGATCTTTCAAGTGATAGGGAAGGAGAAGATTATGTTAGATTATTAGATGGTTCTGTTTTAAGAAATTTAGAATATGGAGGAGATTCTTTGCCATTTAGTTCTCCTGTTTTAGGGGATATTGATGTATTAGAATCAAAAATAAAATCTGTAACTTTTGGCGGGAGTACTAATATTGGATCCGGGAGTGTTAGTAGCGGTGTATATGGAGATTATGTTCCTTTTTATTTAGATGGTGAAGTATGGTTAAAAGATGTTGATGGTAAAAATCCAAGACAATTAACATATACTAACGGCGCGATGAGAGGTTTATCTAGTTTTAGAGATATACAAAAATCCCCAGATAGAAAATACCTTCTTTTGTTTATTGCTAATTCTGTTTCATATGATTTTCCGGATGGTTTCTATCTTTTAGATCCAAGAAATGGTAGGTTGAGTACAATAATAGAATCTCCATTAGTTGGCCATCCAGTTTGGTCTCCTGATGGAACACAAATAGCATTTAATAAAGAAGAAACTGGAAGTAATTGGGAGATATATAGAATTGGTATTGATGGCAGTAATCTAACTAGAGTGACTTTTAGCACTAAAGACGAGTATCCAGAAAAATGGAGTGGAGAAGGGATAGTATTTATACGTCCAGATGATACTCGTAATGATATGAAGGAAATATATTATGCCATATCCCCCGATGGTGGGGAACCAAGAAGATTAAACTAAGTTTTTTATTTTTCCAAAATTGTAAATTTTATCTTGAACTATGAAAACTTTGAAATTATTTAAATTTTGATTTAGAAAAGGAGATAATAATTTTTCTTTTAAAATATCTGTTCCTTCTGAAGTTAAATTAAATGAAGGTTGAACTATTAAAGTTTTGTTTTTGAATTTTCCTAATAGAAAGCATTTGTAAGTTTCTTTTCTTATTTTGTTGCTTATTGAGATTGCTGGATGTTCATGAGCTATAATAATAATTTTAGATGTTGAGAAATCTAAGTCTTTTGGTATTTTATTGCCATGGCAAATGTAAATGTTATTTATTTTATAATAATCTTTTATTTCTAGATTTCTTTTATTTGCAATTGGGCCTAAAATAGTATCATGATTTCCTTTTAGTAAAATAACTTTTGCTTTTTTTGTTAAAATATCTAGAATTTTTAATGTGTTTCTCCATTCTGTTTCTGAAATTGTATGAAATTCATGTTTTAAATCTCCATTTATAATTATTAATTTAGGTTTTACTTTTTTTAAGGTAGAATTTAATTTATTTTCTATGTCTTTGAATTGGTTTATTGGTATTAAATAACCTTGTTTGTTTAATGATTCTTCTAGACCAATATGGAAGTCTGCGAATATTAAGATTTTTTCTTTTTTTAAGTATAAAGATAAATCTATAATTTCAATATTATTTGTTATTTGCATGGAAATGATTAATTTATATATTTTATAAAGGATTTGGTTAATGGCTTCAAGGCCAGCCGGACCAAGACTAAAAATTAATTTGAAGTTATAGTTAGATTTATAAAATAGAGAATCTTTTTAAGATTATGAAAAAAATGATAATATTTTTAGTTTTGATTAGTGTAATTTTTTTAGCTGGATGTGCCAAAAATGAACCTTCTGGTGCTTACTGCATAGGATTGATAGGGGATGATACGTGTTATCAATTAGAAGATTTAACTTGCGAACAAGTTTGTACACAAAGCATATGGTCTCAAGAATTAGATAAACAATTTATTGGCGGTCATTGCAGTTCTAGACAATGCGGACATTTAAAAAATAATGCACCCCGTGCTGGTGGAACTACTGGAGATTGCGAATTACAAGAAAAAACTTGTTGTTGTGATGTAGAATATACTAACTTAAAGATTTGTCCAGAAGAATGGATTAAAGACCAAACGGGCTTTACAATGTTACATACCCCAATATCTAAAGGAGAAGAAATTATTGAACCTGTTAGGTGGGAAGATGAATATTTTATGATTAATGGAGAAAAAGTTCCCGGGTTATATGTGGATACAGAATGGGTTGAAAATAATTGTGATATAGAACCCACAATAATTCCTTGTGATTTGGTTTGTGAAAGTGAAGAGCAATGTGTTGGAAGCTGTGCTGATTCTAATATAACTAAATTAGCATCTGATTACGGGGTATTTGATTTATGAAACCTTTTGAGAAATATCCAATAAAAACAGTTTTTGTATATTGGCTAATAACTTTATTATCTTGGTTAATTGGTTATTATATTGTTTATCAGTTAAACTTAATTTTAGGCATTTTGTATATTATTTATGTTTTGATCTTAGAATTTAAGGTTTATAAAGAAGGTTGTGTAAATTGCTGTTATTATGGCAAGAGATGTGCTTTTGGAAGAGGTGTAATTGCTGGCAAGTTTTTTAAAAAAGGTGATGGTAAACTATTTTGTATTAAAGAGTTTAAATGGAAAGATTTTATACCGGGTATTTTAGTTTTATTAATACCTATTGCTATAGGTGTGTATTTTTTAATTAAAGATTTTAGTTATTTAATGTTAGTGTTTGTTGTATATTTATTATTAATTTGGTTTGTGTTTAATGCTTTATTTTATGGAAAATTAGCTTGTTGTTATTGTAAACAAGGAAGTATTTGTTGTCCTGCTAAGAAGTTCTTTGATAAGAATTTCTAATGAGCTCAAGCCCGCTCGGGGCAAGATGAAAGATAGATTTTTATACTAGTTTTCTCTTAAAATTTAATATGGGTTACAAAGAATTTTTTAAATTTAACATATACAAATTAGTCGTTTTTCTAGGTTTTGGCGTATTAATGAATTTAGCACCAAAAAACGTTGGTGTTTGTGTTGATGGCATTGATTTTGGTTATTGCATACAATATTATGGTTTTCCATTTAAATCTTTTATAATAACCGGCGAAATACAAAATATTCCCGCAGATCATTTATCTAGCATTATAAGCAAAGGCATTTTAGGCGCATTAGGGAATCTATTAATAGCTTATTTGATTGTTTCTATCATTTTTTATTTTATTTATTCAAAGAAATCTTAGCTAAAACTAAATTATGCATTCTTCTTAAGAATTCAACTTTATCTTCTATTTTGTAAACATCTGCTCTTGCTTCTAAAACAATATTAAATGCAAAAGGACTTGGAATTAAAGTAGTAACTTCTTTTATTTTAATTTTTGATTGTGTAATTCCATCTAAAACTAGTTTAGCATTAGCAACATCCATTAAATCTTCTAAAACTTCTCTTTTTGCTTCTTTGTAAATTGGAAAATCTAATGAAATTCTTTTAACTGCATTAATAAGTAAATTAGAAGAAACTTGCTGTCTACCAGTAGTTCGTTCATGACCTTTATAACTTCTTAAAATCATTAAAGACCTAGCTGCACAATGTCTAAATCTTCTTTTTAATACTTCTGTGTGTTCTAGAGCAAAATTCATAATTTCATTTAAGTTTTTAGAGTTTATTTGTTTTAAAGCATTTAAAGCCTGTATATTTTTTTCAGAGGCTAAGTAAAAACCATTATCAGTAATGCCAAGTTCAAAGTCATGCCTATGAATTTTAGATGCAGAATAAGCAACTGCTCTTGATAAAACATCATTTACTCTTCTGCCAAATAATGTATGAAAGATTACATATTTTTTATTTTCTTCATCTGTATAATGTTCTATAACAATTTTATTCAAATTAGGAATTTCTTTTATATATTTAAATTGCTCTTCAAAATAATTGTAAATTGCTAGTTTTGCATATTCATCTACATATAAATAAGAATTAATAAATTCTAGAATTTCTTTTTTAGATTTTTTGGAAGTAAATTGTTCTTCTATTAATTTTCTAAATCTTTGAATTTCTAAAGCTAGGTCAAAGTTCAAAGGTAACATTTCAGAGAACCAAGCTGGAATTGTTGGTGGTCTATAAACAGAAGCATTTACAAAGGCAGTCATACCTTTAGAATACCTAAATTCGTATCTTTCTCCGCCTAAAACGAAAACATCGCCTTTTTTTAGTCTTTCTAAGAAAGCTTCATCTATATGGCCTATTATTTGTTCTCCAACTTTAACTTTAACAAAAGATTCACTTGGAATTGTTCCAATATTCGTCATGTAAATAACTCTTGCTAATTTTCCCTTTTTACCAATCATTTTTGTTTCTTGGTCATACCAGATTTTAGCGTAAACATGTCTTTCTTCTAATTCTGAGTAAGCTCCTGATAAAAACTTTATAACTTCCATAAAATCTTGCTTTGTTAAATCTCTAAAGGGATATGCTTTTTTAATTAAAGAAAATAAATTATTAATATTAATTTGATTAGAAATGGCTATTCCATAAATTTGTTGAGCTAAAACATCTAAACAATTTTCAGGAATATGAATTTTATCAATATTTCTCTTAATAACATTTCTTAACATTACAGAACATTCAATTAAATCATCTCTATCAAGAACAATAACTCTTGCTTTAATAGTATCATGTAATTTATGACCTGATCTGCCAGCTCTTTGTAAAAGACGAGCTATTGATTTCGGAGAACCTAAGCAAATTACTAAATCTATGTAACCAATATCTAAACCAAGTTCTAAAGAAGTTGAAGAAACAACTGCTTTTAGTTTTCCTTGTCTTAATCTTTCCTCTAGGTTATGTCTTAAATCTTTTGATAAACTTCCGTGATGAGCACCGATGTTTTCAGTATATTTGGTTGGAAATTTTTCTTTTAAATGATGAACAACTCTTTCTGTTGCTGCTCTTGTATTTGTAAATATTAAAGTTGTTCTGTGAGATTGTATTAAATCATCAATTAAACTATACATTGAACTATGGATTTCTTCATGAGTTGAATTTATCAAATCTTTTAATGGAGATAAAACTTTCATATCTAGTTTTTTAGGAAAATTAATATTTGCAATCTTACAGTTTCTATCACTACCCACTAAAAATTGAGCTATTTTGTCTAAAGGAGCAATTGAAGCACTTAAACCAATTCTTGTTATCTCTTCTTTATTATTATATTGCAGTCTTTCTAAGCTTAGAGATAAGTCAGTTCCTCTTTTACTTTCTGCTAAAGAATGAATTTCATCTAAAATAAAGTATTTTACATCTTTTAAAGTTTCTTTAAATTTTGGAGATGTTAAAGTTATTGCTAAACTTTCTGGGGTGCTAACTAATATATGAGAAGGTTTTCTAAGCATTTTTTGTCTTTTTGATGTTGATGTATCACCTGTTCTTAAGCCAACTCTTATGTTTAATTTCTTTTTATGCTTTTTAGCGATTTCATTAATTTCTTTTAAAGGTTCAACTAAGTTTATATGGATGTCATTAGACAAAGCTTTTAGTGGAGAAATATAAATTGCATAAGTTTTATCTTCTAATAAATTTTGGTCTGATAAACAAACAAGTTCATTTAAAATTGATAAAAACGCTGTTAAAGTTTTAGTACCGCCAGTAGGAGCTGAAATTAAGATATTATTTTTATTATGAATTTCTAAAACACCGAATAATTGAGGTAAGGAAAAATCTTCAAATTTATTTAAAAACCATTCTTTAACAAAAGGATGTAAAATAGCTAAAATATCTTCCTTTTTACTTGGTTTTTCTAGGTTAGAAATTTTCATAATATTGATATAAAGGAAAAATTTAAAAAACTATAGATTGCCACGAGCTTTCTCAGCTTCAAGAATTCTTTTTATTGCTATACCATAAGCTGCTAAACGCATATCCATTTTTTTCTTGTTAGTAACGTAAAGATTGTAAACTTCGTCAAAAGCTGATTTCATTAAAGAATCTAGTCTTTTTTCTAAATAAGACATTTCAAATAAATTTCCTGATTTGTTTTGAGCCCATTCAAAATAACTAACAACAACACCGCCTGCATTAACTAAAATATCTGGAACAACTGTAATGCCTTTTTTCTTTAAAATATGGTCTGCATCTAATGTTACTGGACCATTGGCTACTTCTAGAATGTATTTAGCTTTTATCTTACTAGCATTTTTTTCTGTAATCTGGTTTTCTAAAGCTGCTAAAACAAGAATATCAACGTCTAATTCAAGTAATTGTTCATTAGTTATTTTCTTACCTAAAGGATATTTTTCAACTAAATTAGTTTTTTCTTTTATTTCTTTAACTTCTAGTATATCGAGACCTTTTTCTTTGTAAGTACCGTTAGAACTATCGCTTACAGCAACTATTTCAAACCCTTCTTTATGAAGCATTAAAGCTAAGTTTAATCCAGCATTACCAAAACCTTGGATAGCTATTTTACAATGTTTTTTATTTATTTTTTTGAGTAACTCTTTTAAAACTATAAAGGCGCCGGCTGCTGTTGCTGTTTCTCTAATTGGGCAACCTTGTAAAGAAATTGGTTTACCAGTAATCATTCCAGGTTCATGATATCCTTTTATTTTTTCAAATTCATCTAGCATATAAGCCATTATTTTGGCATCTGTATAAACATCTGGAGCAGGAATATCTTTATCTTGGCCAAGGTAATTATGGAATTTTCTGATATATGCTCTGCTTAGTTTTTCTAAGTCTTTTGGAGAAAGTTTTTTTGGATCTACTTTAACACCACCTTTTGCACCACCATAAGGCAAGTTAAGCAAAGAAGTTTTTAAACTCATCCAAAAAGCTAGTGATTTAACTTCATCTTCTGAAACATTTGGGTGATATCTAATACCGCCTTTTCCTGGGCCTAAAGCAGTATTATGAACTATTCTAAAAGCAGGATAGTTTTTGCCATTAACATTTAAAGTTGCTTTTCTAATATGTTTATGTTTTAATAATAAGTTCATTTCTTTTTCAGAAATATTAGCAATCTTAGAAATTTCTCTTACTCTTTTTTTAATATCTTCAAAGGTCATAAAGTTATTTAAATTTACTTATTTAAAAAGATTTTGGAACAAAGGGAGCATTATTTTTTGTAAATTACATAAATATCTGCTTCTATCATTTTGTTGTTTTCATAATAGTGGTGAGTAAAGTAAACATTTCCTTGTTTATCTATAGTAGATTCTCCTGCAAGATTAGAAACAATTTCTTCTGGTTCTGTCCATTGTCCATTAACTTTTTTAGAGCGCCAAATCCCATAATTTCTTGTAATCCAGAGTTCATCTTCTTGCGAATTTAAAGCAGGCCAACCCTCATCAAATTCAGAATTAATATTTTCTAGGTTTATTGGTTCTTGCCAAATATCATTTATTTTTTTAGACATCCAAATATCTAAACCGCCTTTAGTACCTGGTTTAGAAGAATGAAAGTAAAGTTCAGTACCATCGTTTGAAATATGTAACTCTCCAACTTTATATTCTGGATCAAAATCTGATATTTTTGCAATAGACCATTTCCCATTTTCAAATGTAGATGTAAACCAATGCAAACCTTCATAATTTTTTCTTGCACCGCAAATCCAAAGTTTATCATCTTGGAAAAATCCACAACCATCTAAATGCGGTTCTCCCGGTTTTACTAACCATATTCTTTCAGGTTCGCTCCAAGAATCTTCTTGTTTTTCAAATTTGTAAATTCCACTTACTAAATCTTGAGATTGTTCAATAACATCCATTTTATTATTTGGGGTAAACCAAACATAAAGTGTTTTGCCATCTGGCATTATAAAAGCAGAATCTTCTAAACCGTTTGTATTTACTGGATAAGGCAAGGGAATTGGTTGTTCATATTCATCAGAAAGTAATTTTGGAGAGGTTTTATCATTTTCAGGAGTCATTTTAATTGCATTTTCTGGAATCAAACTTTCTCTATTTGGTAATTCGGTTTTATTTCCGCAACCTGAAATGAATAGTATTAATAAAAATATAATCAAAGTTTTGTATTTCATAGTAAAGGTTTTTATTTCTCACTTTAAAACTTTTCCGGTATTTCAGAAAGATTTATAAACCTATTAATTAAAAGTTAAATTATGAATAAAACAGCACTAAGATTTATTGGATTTATACTCATTATTATTGGAATATTCTTTATTATAACTGGTATTTATAATATGTTGTTTAGTTCAATTAGTATGGGTGCTACTAGTGGAATAGGGATATTTAAAATATTTTTTGGTGGTGTTTTCATAATAATTGGTTCATTTATGCTATATATTTCATACATTGGAAAAATAGTTTCTTATGCAACAAAAGAAGCTGCTCCTGGTGTTGAAAGAATTTCAAGGGCAGTTGGAAAAGGTTTCTCAAAAGGATATAGAAAGAAAAAGAAATAATTGATTTGAAGTTATCAAAAGGTTTTTATAGGTATTTTCTTAATAGAATTATATGAATTTTAAAGAAGCAATAATGCCAAATAAGAAGAAAGTTATTTTTTCAATTATAATTGTAATTATTTGGGGTATTCTGATATTTATATTCAATTCAGGTTCAGGAATCATGTGTGAAATGTGTCCCGTATTTAAAGAATGTAATTTTGATCTTTCTGTTTTGTCTCCTTTTGCAAAATCAAGATGTTACTGTGGATGTTATCCAGTAGATAGATTGATTAAAGATTATGTTATTATTTTACTACCAGGAATAATTTTTTATGCAATATATTCTATTATACAATGGATTAGTTCTAAGAAATAATTATTTTAAAATTTTACCTGTTTTTATATACCACAAATACAAATCTAGTTCTGCTTGATTTAAATTTAATTTTTCACAAAGTTTTTCTAAAGTTTTTTCTATTTCTAAGTATTTTTTCTTTGTTAAAGATTTAGGCATTTCAATTATTTTTTCTTTGCTTAAAAGTGTTAAAATGTGTCTATCTAAAATAGCATAATCAAAATAACCAATATTTCTTAAAAAATGAGAACTTTCTTTGTAACCAAGACCTTTTATATTTTTAACTAAAAATTCTCTTGGATTTTTTTCTTTAACTAAAATTTCTTTTATGTTTTTATATTTTTTAGCAAGAACTATTCTTTCTGCAATCTGCGGCCAAAAGCGATGACCTTCTTTTTTTAAAAATTTAGCTAAATCTTTTTCATTAAAAGAACAAAAATTATTTTCACAAAGTTTTTTTTGTAATTCTATTGCTTCTTTTGCTTTCCAGTTAGCAGTTGTCAAACAAAAACAAAGTTCAGAGAACCAATCTTTATTTGATTTAAATTCTTTTAGTTTAGAATCTATTATATTTTTTATTTCTGTTTTCTTTAAATTTTTAATAGTTTTTATTAGATTTGTCATTAAGTTTTCCAAATACCATGGACATTGCAATAAATTCTTGCTTTTATGTCATAAGTATTTGTGCAAAATTCTACTTCAGGTTTGTCATTAGGTTTTAAGTGTTTTCTGTAAATTTTATTATCTGTAATTATTTCTACAAATTCTATGTAATGAGCTTGCTCCATTGGATGGGGCATTGAACCAACTTTTATTAAAAAGCCCTTATTTGTTTTTTTAATTACTGGTTTGTGTTTTTCATGGCCTGTATCTTTTACTATTTCTTTTAACAATTCCATTTCTTGTCCACAACAAACTAATCTGCCTTTTCCAGGATGTAGTAATTCTACAATATTGCCACAAATGTTGCATTTATAGATTTGTTTTAATTCTGTCATTTTAATAGTTTTCTGCTAACACTTCGTAAAATGCTTGTGCATGTTTACAAGCAGGACATAGTTTTGGAGCTTCTTTTCCTTCATGAACATAACCGCAGTTTCTGCATTTCCATTTT
>Ga0194113_10008895_pt1 | contig 12258 bp, 15 predicted proteins | sample TA2MahC200mmetaG_FD_146193 | JGI IMG/M metagenome (GOLD analysis project Ga0194113, IMG submission 146193) | Freshwater microbial communities from Lake Tanganyika, Tanzania - TA2015017 Mahale Deep Cast 200m | ecosystem: Environmental > Aquatic > Freshwater > Lake | place: Tanzania: Lake...
CCGAAGGCGATGGTGTTGCCACGGGTGGCGACACCGCGCATGCGGCCGCGCTGCTGCTTACGGAATTTGACGCGTCTTGGACTCAGCATGGTTCAGGCCTCCTGATCACTCTTCGTTCGAACGGTCTTCGAACTGTTGGGGCCGACGGCTGGCGCGGCGCTTCGGCGCAGCACCCACGGGCACCTTCTCCTGGTTGCCGGGCAGCACTTCGCCCTTGAACACCCACACCTTGATCCCCAGCACCCCGTAGGTGGTGGTGGCCACCTTGGTGGCGTAATCGATGTCGGCGCGCAGGGTGTGCAGCGGCACGCGGCCCTCGCGGGTCCACTCGGTGCGGGCGATCTCGGCGCCATTGAGGCGGCCGCTCACCTGCAGCTTGAGGCCCAGCACCCCAGCGCGCTGGGCGCGCTGGATGGCCATGCGGATCACGCGGCGGAAGGCCACGCGCTTCTCCAGCTGCTGGGCGACGTACTCGGCCAGCAGGTAGGCATCGGCATCGACGCGCTCCACCTCGACGACGTTGATCCGCACCTGGCGGGCGGTGTCACCGATGGTTTTCTGGATGCCGCTGCGCAGCTCCTCGATGCCGCTGCCCTGACGGCCAACGAGCACGCCGGGGCGGGCGGTCTTGAGTTCCACCTCAAGCTGATCGGCCTTGCGGGCGATCACCACGTCGCTGATGCCAGCGGCGCCGTACTTCTTGTGGATGAACTTGCGGATCCGATCGTCCTCCTGGAGGAGGGTCGGATAGGTCTTGCTGGGGGCAAACCAGCGGGAGCGGTGTTCCTGGGTGATCCCCAGGCGCAGGCCGGTTGGATGGATCTTGTGTCCCATCGGTCGGTGTCCTCGGGGGTCAGGTGGCAGGAGCCACAGCGATGCTGATGTGGCAGGTTTTTTTCTGAATCGCGTAGGCGCGACCCTGGGCCCGGGGCCGGAACCGCTTCATCACGGGACCCATGTCCGCACTGGCGGCACAGATCACGAGGGAAGCGGGGTCGAGACCCAGGTTGTGCTCGGCGTTGGCCACCGCGCTGCGCAGCACCTTGGTGATGGGGCCGGTGGAGCGGTAGGGCATGAACTCGAGCATGATCAGCGCGTCGCGGTAGGAGCGACCGCGGATCTGATCGAGCACCCGGCGGACCTTGGAGGCCGAGCCGCGGATGTAGCGGCCGTGGGCCTGAGCAACGGTGGTTTCGGTGTTGGCCATGTCCTCAGCGACCTCCTTTCTTGTCCTTGATGTGGCCGCGGAAGTTGCGCGTGGGCGCAAATTCCCCGAGCTTGTGGCCCACCATCTGCTCCGTCACGTAGACGGGCACGTGGGCCTTGCCGTTGTGCACGGCAATGGTGTGGCCGATCATCATCGGCAGGATGGTGGAAGCACGCGACCAGGTCTTGATCACGGACTTGTCATCGGCTGCGTTCTGCTTTTCAACCTTCCGCAGAAGGCTGTCGGCAATGAACGGACCTTTTTTGAGTGAGCGTCCCATAGCGGTTTAAACGAACAGCAAAGCGGTGAGTTGGATCACGAATCGCGTCCGCCGCGGCTCCGCTTGGAGGTGCGACGACGTTTCCGGAGCACAAACCGATTGCTGGGTTTGTTCCGCTTGCGGGTTTTGAGGCCCAGGGCCGGCTTACCCCAGGGGGTGACAGGGCCGGAACGGCCGATGGGCGCGCGGCCCTCGCCACCACCGTGGGGGTGATCGCAGGGGTTCATCACGCTGCCGCGCACCTGGGGGCGACGGCCGAGCCAGCGGCGACGACCGGCCTTGCCCAGGCTGGTGTTGCGCACTTCGGAGTTGCCCACTTCGCCGAGGGTGGCGTAGCACTCACGGCGCACCAGGCGCACCTCGGTGGAGGGCAGCTTGAGGGCGACATAGTCGCCCTCCTTGGCCATCACCTGGGCGCTGGCACCGGCGGTGCGCACCATCTGGCCGCCGCGGCCGGCGTAGAGCTCCACGCAGTGGACGCTGGAGCCGAGGGGGATGGCCGACAGCGGCAGGGCATTGCCGTTCTCGATCGGAGCCTCGGGGCCGGACACCACGGTGGAGCCCACGGCCACCCCGGCCGGAGCCAGGATGTAGCGCTTCTCGCCATCGGCGTAGAAGAGCAGCGCCAGGCGGGCGTTGCGGTGCGGGTCGTAGTGGATGGCGGCCACGCGGGCCTCCACACCGTGCTTGTCACGGCGGAAGTCCACGAGGCGGTAGAGGCGCTTGTGGCCACCGCCGCGGTGGCGGCAGGTGATCACGCCACGGTTGTTGCGGCCCTTGCGCTGGTGCTTGGCCACCACCAGGCCCCGCTCGCGTCCGCGGCCGGTGACTTCAGCGAAGTCGCTGGCGACACGGGTGCGGGTGCCGGGGGTGATGGGGCGGTACTTACGGATTCCCATGATTCGTTAAACCCCTCAGGCTTCAGGGAAGAGCTGGATGGCGTTGCCATCGGCCAGGCGCACCACGGCCTTCTTCACCTGGGCACGCTTGCCGGCGAAACGGCCCACGCGACGGGTGCGACGCGGGGGATTCATGGTGCTCACACCGACGACCTTGACGTCGAACAGTTGCTCGACGGCGGCCTTGATGTCGGGCTTGGCAGCCCGGTGGTCCACCTCGAAGGTGTACTGGTTCTGCTCGATGGCCCGGGTGGCCTTCTCGGTGATCAGCGGCCGGCGGATCACATCCGCCAGACGACCGTTAAAGCGTTCAGTCATCGCCGTAGACCTCCTGAATCTTCGCGAGCGCTTCCTCGCTCACCACCAGATGGTTGGCGTGGAGCAGATCGAACACGTTGAGCTGATCAGCGGCGATCAGCTTCACCTTTTCAAGGTTGCGCACCGAGCGGCGCACCACCTCGCTGGGGGCATCCAGCACCACCAGCACCTTGGCGCCATCGGCGATGCCGAAGCGACCCAGGGCCGCGGTGATTTCCTTGGTCTTGGGGGTGTCCAGACCAGCGGCGAATCCCTTCACCACGGTGATGTCGGCAGCGCGGCTCATCAGCGCGGTGCGCAGCGCGAGGCGACGCTCCTTGCGGTTCATCGCCAGGTTGTAGGTGCGGGGCTTGGGCCCGAACACCACGCCACCACCGGGGCGCAGAGGGGTGCGGATCGAACCCTGACGGGCGCGACCGGTGCCCTTCTGCTTGTAGGGCTTGCGACCACCACCGGCCACTTCGGCGCGGGTGAGGGTGCTGGCGGTGCCCTGACGGGCGTGGGCCAGCTGACGCACCACAGCGCGGTGCACCAGGTCGTTAGCCGAGGTTTCCTTGGCGACTTTCAGCTCAAGGGTGGCCTTGCCGGCCTCCTTGCCCTGCCAATCGCGAACAACACAGTTAGCCATCTCTGTCCTCCTCAGTTCGCGGCTTTAGCGCCCACCCGCTTGGCGGGGAGGATGTTCAGCAGGGCGCCGGGCTTACCGGGCACCGAGCCTTTCACCACCAGCAGATTGCGCTCGGCATCCACTTTCAGGATCACGAGACCGCGGGTGGTGATTTGCTTGCCGCCATAGCGACCAGCCATGCGCTTGCCGGGGTACACACGGCCGGGCGTGGTGCCGGCGCCGGTGGAACCCGGTTCGCGGTGGTTCTTCGAACCGTGGGTCATGGGGCCGCGGCTGAAGCCGTGGCGCTTCTGATAACCAGCGAAACCACGACCGATGGTGTCGCCGCTCACATCGACCTTCTGGCCCGCCTCAAAGGCGGCCACGGTGATTGCGCTACCGAGCTCCAGACCGTCGACGGAATCGACGCGGTACTCCTTCAGGTGGCGCAGAGGCTCGCTGCCGGACTTGGCCAGGTGACCCTTGGCCGGCTTGTTGACGAGCTTCTCGCGGATGTCACCGAAGCCCAGCTGGACGGCGGTGTAGCCGTCGGTGCTGTCGGTTTTGAGTTGGGTGATGCGGCAGGGACCCGCCTCGATCACGGTGACCGGGATGGATCTGCCTTCGTCGTCGAAGAACTGGGACATGCCCAGTTTCTTCCCAAGAATGCCGATGGACATAAGTAGGGAGAAACGCCAGCAGGACCACCACTCCTCTGGAGTGGCGTGGCTGAATCGGGTTGCGCAGTTGGCCGGATCAGTAGGGCGGCTGCCGGAGCGATCCGGAGCAGCAGCGCAGATTCGGTTGGGCTAGCAGCGTCGAAACAGCGGGGGCTGGGACTTGCTGGGATGGGCGGGAGACCCTTGCGGGATCCACGCATCAGATTCAGCAGTTTCCCGGTGACTCAGTTGAGCCACACAGGCCCGGGAAGGCCGCCACCACTGGCGACCTTTGTGCAGTGCGCTGGAGGCCCGGCTAGCGGACGGGCACAGTTGCAATTGCACAAGCGAACATGGTATCTCACAGCCGGTCACCCATCCTGTGGCGGTGTCCTGCCAGACTCGCCCCAGCATCCCGCCCAGCCCATGCCCCTGCTGCTCACCGGCCGCGGATTCCGCCAGGAGCTGGAGCGGGCCGGCGCCCTCGCCCTCTACGCCCCATTAGAGGGTGGCGCCGAAACGCGCCTGCTGCGCCGCATGCGGGCCGCCGGCTACCGGGCCCAGATCACTTCAGCCCGCGGCCTCGGCGATCCAGAGGCCTTCCTGCTGCAGCAACACGGCGTGCGTCCGCCCCATCTCGGTCACCAGAGCGTCGGCCGCGGCGCAGCCGTGGGCGAGGTGCAGATGGCCGCCCCGCAGCTCGGCCATCTGTTTGATGGCAACGCACCGGTGCTGCTGTGGCTGTTGGAAGGCCAGGTGCTCTCCCAGGCCGAACTGTCGGCCCTGCTGGAGCTCACCCGCCGTGAACCCCGCCTGAAGATCGTGGTGGAACTGGGCGGCGCCCGCGCCCTGCGCTGGCAGCCCCTGGCCTCGGTGCTCGCCCAGGCCGCTTGAGCGCTGCGGCGGCTCCAGAAGCCGCTCTGGCGGCCGGCCGCTTCGTGAAGCTGATCTGCGGCGCGGGCAATCAAGACCTAGCCGCGATTGAAGATCTCTGCGCCGTGTACAGCCTGGCCGGCGTGCACTGCATCGATGTGGCCGCCGATGCCGCCGTGGCCGCCGCCGCCCGGCGCGGCATGGGCTGGGCGGTGGAACGGGGCGCCAGCCAGCCCTGGCTGATGCTCAGCCTCAGCGACGGCGCCGATCCCCACTTCCGCAAGGCCAGCTTTGATCCCACGCGCTGCCCCAGCGATTGCCCCAGGCCCTGCCAACGGGTTTGCCCAGCCCTGGCGATTGGCCCCAGCGGCGGTGTGTTGGCAGAGCGCTGCTATGGCTGCGGGCGCTGCCTGCCCGCCTGCCCCCTGGGGCTGATCGAGGAGCAGCAGGTGCTGCTCAGCCCGGAGGTGGTGCCGCAACTGCTGGCGGCGGTGCAGCCGGATGCCGTGGAGCTGCACACCCAGGCCGGCCGCCAGGAGGCCTTCGCCCAGCGGCTGCAGCAGGTGCAGGCCAGCGGGGTGCCGCTCCAGCGCCTGGCCGTGAGCTGCGGCCTGGAGCGCGGGGCCAGCGCCAAAAGCGATGCAGGGGCAGCTCCGCCCGACACCCCCCTCAGTGCCCGCGAACTAGCCGCCGAACTGTGGCAGCGCTTCGCCCTGGTGCGCCAGGCCCAGCTCCAACCGCTCTGGCAACTCGATGGCCGGCCGATGAGCGGCGATGTGGGCGCCGGCACGGCCCGCTCCGCCGTGAAGCTGCTGGAAGCGATCCGCCCCTGGGCCCCGCCCGGCCCCCTGCAGCTGGCTGGCGGCACCAACGCCAGCACCGCCGCTCTGCTCCCCCCCAACAGCGGTGCCGCCGGCGTGGCCTTCGGTGGCATGGCCCGCAGCCTGCTGCAACCGTTGCTGCAGGAGGCCGAAGCGCGTGGCGGCCCGCTGCGGGAGTGCCCGGAGCTGTTGGAGCAGGCCCTGACCCTGGCCCAGACCCTCCTGGCGCCCTGGCAGCGCCGCTGATGGCTAGAACGCCAGTTCAGGAATGCCGGCGCGTCCGCCGGTTCCGCCCCCTGTGATGGTTTCCGCTCCGATCAACCCCCAGCGCATCACCGACGATCTCGATCGCCTGCTGGAGGTGTTGCCCGATGCCGTGCGGCAGGCCCTGGCACCACCGGAGGCGCGCGAGCAGCTGTTGGAAGTGGTGCTCGATCTGGGCCGCGTGCCGGAGGCCCGCTACCCCGGGCGGGCCGTGAGCCTCGGCGAGGCGGTGGTGGAACGGGCCGACCTGGCCGCCGTGGTGGAGCAGCTGGGGGCCTTCGGCGGCGACAACCGCGCCGGCATCGAGCGCACCCTGCATCGCATCAGCGCCATCCGCAACCGCACCGGCACGATCGTGGGGCTCACCTGCCGGGTGGGCCGGGCCGTGTTCGGCACCGTGGCGATGGTGCGGGATCTGATGGATTCCGGGCAGTCGCTGCTGCTGATGGGCCGTCCGGGTGTGGGCAAAACCACAGCGCTGCGCGAGATCGCACGGGTGCTGGCCGATGAGCTGGGCAAGCGGGTGGTGGTGATCGACACCAGCAACGAGATCGCCGGCGATGGCGACATCCCCCACCCCGCCATCGGCCGCGCCCGGCGCATGCAGGTGGCCCGGCCGGAGCTGCAGCACCAGGTGATGATCGAGGCGGTGGAAAACCACATGCCCGAGGTCATCGTGATCGATGAAATCGGCACCGAACTGGAGGCCCAGGCAGCCCGCACCATTGCCGAGCGCGGCGTGATGCTCGTGGCCACAGCCCACGGCAACGAGCTGGCCAATCTGGTGAAGAACCCCACCCTCAGCGACCTGGTGGGGGGCATCGAATCGGTGACCCTCGGCGATGAGGAGGCGCGGCGGCGGCGCAGCCAGAAAACCGTGCTGGAGCGGGCCGCCGAGCCCACCTTCCCGCTGGCGGTGGAGATGCACAGCCGCCACCGCTGGCTGGTGCACCGCGATGTGGCCCGCACCGTGGATCTGCTGCTGCGCGGCCAACTGCCGCGGCCGCAGGTGCGCGAGCTCGATGGCGATGGCCGCCTGCACCTGCAGGAGCCGAGCCCGCCCTTGGCGCTCAGCCGCCCGGCACCGCCTGCGGCAGGGGCCGCGGGCGAGCGCTCCTTGCACCAACGCCGCCACCCCAACCTGGCGCCCGTGCCCCTGCCGGATCCGGTGGCGCCGGCCCAACCCGCCATCAGCAACGACGACGCAGGCGACAGCGACAACGCCCAGAGCCCCCTGCTGCTGTTCGGCGTTGGCGTGAGCACTCTGCTGCTGGAGCAGGCGATCCGCAGCCGACGGCTGCCGGTGCAATGCGTGGAATCGGTGGAGGAGGCCGATGTGGTGCTGGCCCTGCGTCAACAGCTGGGGCAGCACCCCGAACTGCGGCGCCGGGCCCAGCAGGCGGGTGTGCCGATCCTGGTGATCAAGGCCGACACCCTGCCCCAGGTGCAGCGGGGCCTGGAGCGACTGCTGCAGCGGCGTGAACCGGCCGAAGCCCCCGAGGCCGAGCCCGCACGCAGCGGCCCCGACGATGATCTGGCGGCCCTGGAGGAGTGCCGCTTGGCGGTGGAGCAGCTGGTGCTGGCCAAAGGGCAACCGGTGGAGTTGCTGCCCCGCAGCGAGCGGGTGCGGCGCCTCCAGGCGGAGCTGGCGGCGCACTATCAGCTGGCCTCGGCGGAGTTCGGCAGCGGCCGCCAACAGCGGCTGCGCATCTTTCCGCGCTGAGGGCACCAGGGCGTTCGAAAGGCTGAGATTGGCGGCCGAGATTGACGAAGGTCGACCCGCTGTGGGTAACTATCTGAGTGCTCGCACAGCAGCGCCCCGGCGACTGATCTGAGCGACTCGTTGGGCCGTCGCCAAGTGGTAAGGCAGCGGGTTTTGGTCCCGCCATTCCTAGGTTCGAATCCTAGCGGCCCAGTTTTGAAACCCTCCCAGCCATGGCTGAAGCGCCGCTGCTGGTGTTCGATTTCGATGGCGTGCTGGTGGACGGCATGGCCGAGTATTGGTGGAGCGCCCGGCGAGCAGCGCTGGCCCTGCGCCCGGAGCGCGAACTCCCCGAGCAGGCACCCGCGGGATTCAGCCAACTGCGGCCGCTGATCCACAAGGGCTGGGAGATGGTGCTCGCCGCCCTGGAGCTCTCCAGGGCCGAACTCAACCTGGCGGGCTACCTGGCCGATTACAACGCCCACCTGCAAGCCGCCCTGCAGCGCTGGCAACTGGAGCCGCAGGCCCTGCAGCAGGCGCTTGAACAGCTGCGGGCCGAGGCGATCCAGGCCGATCCCGAGGCGTGGCTGGCACTCCACCATCCCTACCCCGGCGTGATTCAACGGCTGGAGGCTCTCGAGGCCGAAGGCAGCCCCTGGCGGGTGCTCACCACCAAGGGCGGCGCCTTCGCGCGGCAACTGCTGGAGGCCTACGGGCTGCAGCCGCAAGCGGTGGATGGCCACGAGCAGGGCAGCAAACCCGAAGTGCTGCTGCAGCTCAGCCAAGAGCAGCCGCGGCCGATCTGGTTTGTGGAGGATCGCCGCCCCACCCTGGAGAGCGTGCGCGCCACGCCGGGGCTCGATGCCGTGCGCTGCTTTCTCGTGGCCTGGGGCTACCTGGCACCGGGCGACCTCGAGCAGCTGCCGCCCGGCATCAGCCCGCTGCAGCCGGAGCAGTTCGCCGCGCCCCTGGCGAGCTGGCCCTGATCCGCTAGCGTACGCCTGTACTACAGCCAGGTGAAGCCGGCAGCGGTGAAACATCTGGCGCCTGCGGTGGCACTTCTCTTGATGAGGTCGCCCAGGATGAGCCCGGTTCCGCCGGCTCCCTGCACCGCGGCCTGCCCCCATCGCTGAATCGCAGACATGCCAGCCGACACCAAAACCAGCAGCTCCGCCGCCGGCGCTTCCAACACCAATCCCGAGCGCGACAAGGCCCTGGGCCTGGTGCTCAACCAGATCGAACGCAACTTCGGCAAGGGCTCGATCATGCGCCTGGGGGATGCCTCCCGCATGCGGATCGAAACCAGCCCCACCGGCGCCCTCACCCTCGACCTCGCCCTGGGTGGCGGCTATCCCAAGGGCCGCGTGGTGGAGATCTACGGCCCGGAGAGCTCCGGTAAAACCACCCTCACCCTGCACGCCATTGCCGAGGTGCAGCGGCGTGGCGGCGTGGCCGCCTTCGTGGATGCGGAGCACGCCCTCGATCCGGTGTATGCCGCTGCCCTGGGCGTTGATATCGAAAATCTGCTGGTGTCCCAGCCCGACACCGGCGAAATGGCGCTGGAGATCGTGGATCAGCTGGTGCGCTCCGCCGCTGTGGACATCGTGGTGGTCGACTCGGTGGCCGCCCTCACCCCCCGCGCTGAAATCGAAGGCGAGATGGGCGATCTGGCCGTGGGCAGCCAGGCCCGCCTGATGAGCCAGGCAATGCGCAAGATCACCGGCAACATCGGCAAATCCGGTTGCACCGTGATCTTCCTCAACCAGCTGCGCCAGAAGATCGGCGTGACCTACGGCAACCCCGAAACCACCACCGGCGGTAATGCCCTGAAGTTCTACGCCTCGGTGCGCCTCGACATCCGCCGCATCCAGACCCTCAAGCGCGGCACCGAGGAATACGGCATCCGCGCCAAGGTGAAGGTGGCCAAAAACAAGGTGGCACCCCCCTTCCGCATCGCCGAGTTCGACATCCTGTTCGGCCGCGGCATCAGCACCGTGGGCTGCCTGCTCGATCTGGCGGAGGAGAACGGCGTGGTGGTGCGTAAGGGCGCCTGGTACAGCTACGAGGGCGACAACATCGGCCAGGGCCGCGACAACACGATCACCTGGCTGGAGCAGAACCCCGAGCCCAAGGAGAAGATTGAGCGCCAGGTGCGCGAAAAGCTGAGCGAAACCAGCGACTCCCTCAAGCCGGTGGCCGCCGCCGCTGCTCGCCTGGCCGCCAGCGGTAGCGCCTCCAGCACCAGCGAGGAGGCCGTTCCGGCCGCCAGCTGACCCCAGCGCAACAAAAAGCCCCCGCGTTGCGGCGGGGGCTTCACCTCAGGCTTGCCTTGATCAACAGCGAGGCGCTTCAGGCGCCCACCGCTGAGGCAACGGGAGCGGACTGGCTATGAAGGGCAGCGGCAACGCGCTCAAGCTCCTGGATGGCCTCGGCCCCTTCAAACTTCACCAGCTCGTGGCCGTTGCGGGATTCCACCCAGCTGATCCCGTAATCCGACACGAGAAAACGCACCATGTGGCCATCGCCAAGATCGGCCACAAACGAGGCACCGTGCCCATCACGGTCGTCGCCGCACACATAGCAAGTGGCAGCAAATCCCTGTTGCTGCAGACCATCGGCGAGAGCGCGAAGGCTCATCACCAGGTCTTCAACAACCGATCGGTAGTGCTCAGCCAGACGCGCGAACATGAGCGCAGAGCATTGAATGCACCGATCCTAAGCTTTTCTTCAGGTTTGCGTGGGTAGGAATACTCAGGCCAGTGGGTACGTCACCGTTTGCCCACCTGAAAAGCCACGCCGGGATCAGCCGTCCGCGAGGGTCCACCAGCCCGCTGCCGGGCCAATAAAGCGAACAATCACCCAGAACAGCACCAGGGCGCCGATCCCCACCCAGGCACCGCGCGTGGTGATCTGCACAAATTGCTCACCCTGGCGCTGGGTGAGCGGCAGCCAGGGGGCCAGGCGCGGTGAGGTATCGGCAGGCTTGGCTTTGGCCGGTTTGGGACGCGGGGGCAATCCCTGGTCGGCGCGGCGCTTGGCCTCTCCCATCGAGCCGGTTCGCAACAGCGCCCCAGGCTAAGGGGCTCAATCGGGCCGTAACCGGGTGAGGGCCACCCAGGGCTCCAGCGCCTGCAACACCGTGCGCCCCCAGCCCCGGCGGCGCATGCGCCCATCCAGCACCGCCAAACGGCCGCTGTTGCGGCGCACACCAGCCACCGCCAACTGCAGGCGCTGCAGAGCTTCCGGCAGCAGCAACTCCCGGAACCAGTCGCGCCCCCGCAGGCGCAGCGCCGCCACACGGGCAGCGGTGAGCGGATCCTCAAGGCTGGCAATCGGCAAGGTGGCGGCCACCAACTGAGCCGGCAGCGGCAAGCGCGCCTGGTGCTCCAGCCACCAAGGCCAACTGCAGCAGATCACGCCATTGCTCTCTGGCGCGGTGAGCTGATGCCCCACCCGGGAACCAAATTCCGCCGCCAGGGCACTGGTGAGCTGCAGGCGCAGGCCCTCGTCATCCACCAGCACCACCGTGAGGCCGCTCTGACCGAGCACCAGTCGGCGGCACTGATCGAGCAGGTGGGTGTCGTAGTGGGGGGCATTCGGCAGGGGCTGGCCCTGCGGCGCGAACAGGGGCAACGGATCCAGCAAGGGCGGATCCGCCAGGGTCAACTGCACCTGGGGAGAGAAGCCCAGCACCGGGCCTTGCGCCTCGGGCCAAGGCCCCACCAGCACCACGCCGCGCTGCTGCAGCAAACCCGGCAGTTCAGCCAGGGGCTGGAGCGGCTGGCGGTGCCACTGCCACTGCAGCACGGTGGGATTCACCTGGGCCCAGCTGGTCCAGCCCTCGCCGGCGCACTCGAGCCAGCGCGGCCAGGGTTCGGGCAGCGGGCCGAGCACAGCGAGCAACTGCCGCAGCGGCGCCTCCTCCTCCGGGGCAATGGCCACCTGCTGATGGGGCCCGCAGGGCCGGGCCAACAGCCGCCGGCTCAGGCGTTCATGCAACTGCAGCAAACTCGCCGCGGCCGCAGGCAGGCTGCGGCGCAGCTGCTCCCAGTGGCCCGTGTCGATCACCACAGCGAGGGCCTGGCGCAGCAGCGGCTCCAGCAGCTCCCCCTCCGGCACCACCAGCTGATGATCCGCCAGGCCCCCAAGGCGCCAGGCCAACACCAACTGCTCATGCGACAGCAACCAGAGCTGGCCTGCTGGCGGGGGCTGCGGATCTTCCCAGCAGGCCAGGCTGAGACCCACCGCCTCCAGCCGCGGCAGCTCCACCTGGAGCAGCCGTTGGCGCAACGCCGGGCTCACCACCATCGCCACACGCTGGGGTTGCAGAGCCAGGGGCACCAGCAGGCCCAGCAGCCAGCTCGGATCACTGCCGGGGGCCAGGCGAATCAGGGTTTGGTCGGCGCGGCGCAGGCTGCGGGCCACCAACCGGCTCAAGGTGAGGTGATGGGGCCAGCGCGGTTCACCGGCCTGGCGGAGCAAGGCCTTGAGTTGGTGGTGAGCCCGCGCTTCCAGCATCGTGAAAGCGTAGGAAGCTGGCCTGAAGCCACTGTTCACAGATGACATCCAGCCAAGGGGAGTCCGGCCTGGGTCCTGGCGCCCTGCGCGAGCGGCCTGTGGGGCTGGTG
>Ga0194113_10008897_pt1 | contig 12252 bp, 11 predicted proteins | sample TA2MahC200mmetaG_FD_146193 | JGI IMG/M metagenome (GOLD analysis project Ga0194113, IMG submission 146193) | Freshwater microbial communities from Lake Tanganyika, Tanzania - TA2015017 Mahale Deep Cast 200m | ecosystem: Environmental > Aquatic > Freshwater > Lake | place: Tanzania: Lake...
AAGAAAAAGAGAAAAGGGATGGATCTGCTGGATTGTATGAAATCAGGCTGAGAAAGAGGAAGAGGGCGATGGCAATCAGTAAGAGTCCAATAATCTCACGTTTCAATTTCTCTTTAATCGATTCCTCGACCACATTACCCCCCCTCAGACTCATTCGTGTCATTCGCTGTCATTCGTGCTATTCGTTTCTTATTTCTGTGTGATGAGCTCAAAATTTTTAGTAATCGTTTCACTCACCTTTTCCATCAAGACGTTTCTGTCCTTCACGGAATAAGGTTCTGTTTCAATGGGGTCGCCTATTCTGATCCGGATCTCACCTGAAGAGGCGGTCAATCGCTCCTTGGGCATGATCTCCCGGCTTCCGGAAAGCGATATGGGGACGATTGGAACTTTCGCCTTCAAGGCCAGGCTAAATCCTCCCTTTTTAAAAGGTTGGATCGATCCGTCCGGACTTCTCGACCCCTCCGGAAAGAGGGTTACCGACATCCCGTCCCGGATCTTTTGTGCAGCCTCATTCATCGCTTCCACCGTCTCCCGCGTTCCCTGCCGATCGAGGCTGATATAGCCTGCAGCGCTCATCGCCCAGCCAAAGAAGGGGATGGAGAAGAGCTCCTTCTTCACCAGCCATTTAAATTGAAAGGGAAGATGGCCAAGGAGGACAAAGATATCATAACTCCCCTGGTGGTTTGACATAAAGATAAAAGGTCCCTTGCTTTTGATCTTCTCCAGGCCTTCGACTCTGACTTTCACTCGATTGGCAAGCAGCGCAACCCTTCCCCAGAGGCGCGCACAATGGTGGCCTATCCTCCCCTTCCGGTCAAGGGGGTAACTCGCAAGAGTGAGGAGACCGAGAACCAAGGTGGCAACAACAATGCAGGTCCAAACAAAAATAGTACGAATCATAAAATCTCAAATTCGAAATCCGAATATCGAATCTCGAAACAAATCCGAATTTTCTAAATCCAAATGTCATAAACATTTTGGATCATTCGAAATTTGGTCATTTGAAATTGTTTCGAATTTCGTGCTTCGAATTTCGTATTTAGAGGCTTTGCCTCTAAATTCTTTTGTCTAACTCCTTCAGGATCCCTTTCACTTCTTCTCTGATTTTATTGTCAATATCATAGGGAGACTTCCCCTCCCGGTCTGCCTCCAGGATCTTTGGATTAAAGCTCATATGCCCCAAGATAGGAAAATCGGAAAGACCCTCTTCGATCACTTTTCGATCTTCTTCGGAATTGACCTTATTGCCGACGATCATCACCTTTTTAATCTTCAGATCCTCTCCCAATTTCTTAATCTGTCGGGCTGTCTGGATCGCCCTCTGCCCTGGCTCAACCACGATGACAAGCCCATCCACATAGCCTGTGCTTCCCCGTCCCAGATGTTCAAGCCCTGCCTCCATATCAATGATGAGCGCTTCATCCCTCAGGACGAGAACATGGCGGACCAGGTTTTTTAGAAGTACATTTTCAGGGCAGAAACAACCTCCGCCTCCCTGCGGGATAGAGCCTAAAAGAAGAAGTTTAACCCCATGATGGGTCACTCCAAGATCATCGGGAAGATCATCCACTTTTGGATTCAGTTTAAACATCGACCCATAACTTCCCTTTTTTGATCCTGTTCTTTCTTCGATCAAAGAGGTCATGGAGGCAATCGGGGAAAGTTTGTCTAAAGGTTCCTTAGGTAAGCCAATGGCAGAGGCCAGATTCGAATCCGGATCAGCGTCAATGGCAAGAACCTTCTTTCCTTCTGCAGCCAGGATACGTGCCATCACCCCCGCAAGCGTCGTCTTTCCAACTCCACCCTTTCCCGAAATTGCGATCTTCATTAGATATTCTCCTCAATTTATTGTCTAATCATAGCCAAAAATTAGAAAAATGTCTAATAACGCCTGTAATGTCATTCCGGACGTGATCCGGAATCCAGTCTTTTCAATTTCAATTAATTTAATCTTCTTAATCGTTTCGTAACCTGTGTAATCAGAGATTTCAGAACCTTTTCTGAAATCTCTTAATTACTATTTGACAAACCGAACGATAATCAATAATGATAAAAGCACTATGGCAAAGATGAATAAGAAAATTCTGGGCCTCCTCAGCGTCGCCCATTTTGTGACCGACTTAAACCAGGGAGCTCTTCCAGCCCTCCTTCCCTTTTTCAAAGATGCCCTCAACCTCTCCTATACAATGGCAGGGACCATTCTTCTTTCTGCGAACCTGACCTCCTCCATCATTCAGCCAATACTGGGTCACCTCTCAGATCGGAGGCCGATTGGATGGTTTTTACCACTGGCACCCATCATCGCCTGCCTGGGTATCTCCGCTTCAGGCTTTATTCCAAATTACTTCCTTCTCCTGGTCTTAATCATCATCACTGGATTCGGGATTGCACTCTTCCATCCCGAGGGATTTAAAACATCATATTTTTTTACAGGTGAGAAAAAAGCAACAGGCATGTCCATTTTCGCTGTCGGTGGAAACCTGGGCATTGCCATCGGCCCAATCTGGGCGCTTCTCCTGGTCACCTCGCTGGGTCTCCATGGAACGCTTGGTATGATCGTACCGGGAATCCTCATCGGAGTCATTTTGCTCTTCAACCTGTCAGAAATCACCTCTCCTGTACAGTTGGCTCACAGGGAGGCTAAAAAAGTGGAGAAAAAGTCACTCACAAAAGATCAGAAATGGACTTTCTTTCTCCTTGTCACCATTGCCACCATTCGCGCATGGGTACAATTCGGCCTGGCCACCTATATCCCCTTCTACTATATCGATTATCTTAAGGGAAACCCCCTTTATGCGGGGAAACTCGTTTCCACTTTTCTCATTTCGGGAGCTGTGGGAACGCTCATTGGAGCTCCCCTGGCGGACCGGTGGGGTCACAAGAAATTCTTAAATATCTCCCTGCTCCTTTCATTTCCTTTTTTCATCCTTTTCTATTACAGCAGCGGCTTCGTCTCATTCATCATCCTCGGAATTGCAGGAATGGTCTTGATCTCCTCCTTTGCCCTCACAACAGTGATGGCCCAGATAACCCTCCCTCAGCATCTGGGAATCGCTTCAGGAATGATGGTCGGCTTTTCCATGAGCGCAGGAGGAATTGGCGTCACCATCCTCGGTGCGATTGCGGATACCTGGGGAGTACCCATGGCAATGAAGACCATCTTGATTCTCCCGTTGATCGCCTTCGGTTTCTCCCTGATGGTGAAGTATCCCGTAAAATTGAAAGGTGAAGAATGAAAACGATTCTGGTCACAGGCGGAGCAGGGTTCATCGGATCACACCTTTGCGAAAGACTCCTTAAGGAAGGCCATTCTGTAGTCTGCCTTGACAACTTTGATAGTTATTACGATCCCAACCTGAAAATTAGAAATGCCGAGCAGATTAGCAAAAAATACCCAGGACCTTTCACAATGGTCACAGGCGATATACGGAATCGCAACCATCTCACAGAAACCTTCGAAGAGAACAGGATCGACACAGTTTTTCACCTCGCCGCAAGAGCCGGAGTGAGACCTTCCATCGCAGATCCCCTGCTCTACCAGGATGTGAATTTAAAGGGAACAGTCAACCTTCTGGAGGTCTGTAAGGCTTTTGGGATGAAAGACTTGATCTTCGCTTCCTCCTCCTCAGTCTATGGGGAGAATCAGAAGGTTCCTTTTTCTGAAACCGACCTTGATATCCAACCTATCTCACCCTATGGGGCCACTAAACGGGCAGGAGAGCTTCTCTGTTATTCTTATCATCACCTTTTTGGATTGAATATCGCCTGCCTCAGGATCTTTACGGCTTATGGCCCAAGGCAGAGGCCGGAGATGGCCATCCACAAATTCACCTCCCTGATGGATCAGGGAATAGAGATTCCAATCTTCGGGGATGGTTCTTCAAAAAGGGATTACACCTATATTGATGACCTTATCGACGGGATGATGGCTGTCCTTCAAGGCCATAAAGGTTATGAGATTTACAATCTCGGAGAATCCCAAACCACCTCCTTGAAAGAACTGATCGGCCTGATCGAATCGGCGCTCGGAAAAAAGGCTAAGATTCAAACCTTAGATCCTCAGCCTGGGGACGTCTCCATCACCTATGCCGACATCAGCAAAGCCAGACGATTGCTCAATTACCAACCCAAGATAACAATGGAGGAAGGAATTAAACGATTCGTCGAATGGTACAAAGAAAAAAGTTAAATTAAATATCCCCTCCTCTTCAAGGGGAGGGTTAGGGTGGGGATGGGCAATGAGGTCTTCAAATAAATAGAATCCCATCCTCCTCTCAACATCCCTCTTCCCCGCCCCGGTCTATTGAATAGGGCGGGACCGGGGGAAGGGGGAGGAAATTAAGTGGAAAATTTCAAATATATTTGTTTAGGATTTTTTAGGAGGGAAGCATGACTGCCACGTTGCCGCCCATTTTGATCGCAAAAGGGAAGAAGGATGTTTCATTATTGCCGAAAATGGCAAACCGACACGGCCTCATCGCTGGGGCTACAGGTACAGGCAAGACCGTCTCCCTGCGAGTGCTGGCTGAGCAGTTTAGCAGAATCGGTGTCCCGGTGTTTATGGCCGACATCAAAGGGGACCTCTCCGGTTTGCCTTTGCCAGGAGGCGATAACCCAAAAGTGGTCGAAAGGGTGACCGCCCTCGGCCTGAAAGATTTCAGCTTTGAAAAATATCCAACTACCTTCTGGGATGTGTGGGGAAATCAGGGTCACCCTGTGCGGACTACGATCTCGGAGATGGGCCCCCTTCTGTTGAGCCGCATTCTCAGCCTGAACGAAATCCAGAGCAGTGTGCTCACCCTCGTCTTTAAGATCGCAGACGATAATGGCCTTCTCCTCCTTGACCTAAAGGACTTAAGGGCGATGGTCCAATTTGTAGGCGATCAGGCAGAGCAGTTCAGGACGCAATACGGAAACATCTCAGCAGCCAGCATTGGAGCCATTCAGCGAAGCCTGCTGACCCTTGAAGAACAAGGGGGTGACAAATTTTTTGGAGAACCTGCCTTAAACATCCAGGATTTCATTCAATCCGACTCAAGCGGCAAGGGCATGATAAACATTCTGACTGCGGATAAGCTGATGCAATCCCCGAAGGTTTATACCACCCTCCTCCTCTGGCTCCTTTCGGAACTCTTCGAGCAGCTTCCCGAGGTCGGCGATCCTCCAAAGCCTAAACTCGTTTTCTTTTTTGATGAAGCCCATCTGCTCTTTGACGATGTCCCGAAGATCCTTCAGGACAAGATCGAACAGGTCGTCCGTCTCATCCGCTCAAAAGGCGTGGGGGTCTATTTTGTGACACAGAATCCACTCGATCTTCCTGAGACCGTCTTAGGTCAACTTGGCAACAGGGTCCAGCATGCCCTCAGGGCGTTTACTCCCAAAGACCAGAAGAGCGTGAAGACGGCGGCTGAAACCTTCCGTCCCAATCCCAAATTGAAAGTCGAAAAGGTGATTACTGAATTAGCCGTTGGCGAAGCCCTGATCTCTGTGCTTGACGATAAAGGATCTCCAACCATTGTGGAACGCGCTCTGGTCTGCCCTCCTCATAGCCGTCTTACTCCGTTGACACCTGATGAGCGGAGTCAATTGATTCGAGGTTCTGTACTATTTGGATATTATGAGAAGGTAGTGGACAGGGTGTCTGCTTACGAAAAGTTAAAGGAGAAGGCGGAATCATCAGCAGCGGAACCAGAGGAAAAACAGACCCCAACACGAAGAACCGCTGAACCTAAATCCGAGGCAACTAAAATCATCCAGGCCATGGCCAAGAGCGCAGCCCACGCGGTCGGCAGTCAGATCGGCCGCCAGATCATCCGCGGGGTATTAGGCTCCATCTTCGGCACCGCCCGAAAACGGTAGGTATTTAAGAAATGAGGGACACTTCCCTATTTTTTCATCCCCTGCCGGGTCAGGGAAGCGTCCCTGATTTCATTTCACCCGCTCCCAGGTAAGAATGGCGCGGACCATTTTGCCCAGGTGAAACCTTGGGTTAGTGGAGGATATCCAACCACTAATGATCTTCAAGCGATCACCTTCCAATTTATAAAACCGCACCAGCTCATTGACTGTCCATGCCTCGTTCCAGGAAACATCGACCTTGATTGTAAGCTTGTCTCCTTCAATCCGATACAATCCGGAATAGGCATACATGCTTGTGAATGCTGCCGCTCGTTCCTCATCCGTTTTGGGGGCTTTGCGGTCCCCTGCTGTAAACACGGTCATCGCTCTCCCCTCGGGTGTAAAGATCAGATAGCCCTTTGGGTTATTGCCCAGGATCGGATTCAACTCGCCTGTTTCCTGGAGCTCGGCATCGAAAGAAACAAGCTTCCAGGTACCCATAACTTTTGATTGATCAATAGCGGAAGCAATTGGTTCAAGGCTAAGGGCAACCCCAATCACAACCAGAAGTACTGCCACTAACATTAGCGTCCATCTCTTAAAATTTGATTTCATGGCGACCTCCTCCTTTTATCCTTATAAGATCCTTATAAGATTCTGCTTGATTTTAATTCCTGCGTGTAATATCTTACGGTTTAAACCGTGAGATTTTTTTATAACTCCGCATAACATTTTAAAATTCCTCATCTTTTAAAAAACCGGCCGGGGCGTAAAATGGACGAAAGACCCAGACAGTCCATCAGGATTGACCTCAGTCAGTTCAAGCTCCATATCCATCTCAAACAAAAAACCGAGTTAACTCTTCACTTCGACTCGCCCTCGCGGATGTTCTACTTTGCCGTAATCGCCCTTGTGGTCAACGAGATGAAAAGACTGGGGAAAATCACATCCATCTCCCTGAAGGATCATTCTGATCTTCTTGCCTTGTTTAATGAAACGATTGGAGGGTCAGCAGGATCATCGGATAAGGAGCGCCTCATTCGGAGGGTTTACCGGAAATGGAAAGATGCGCTTCCCGATCTGGAAAATGGGCCCCTTTTCAAGGTGCTTGGTAAAAAGAAAGATTTAGAGGAAGGGGCTGGTAAAGCGTATCCTTTTACGGAGGCTGAAAAAGACAGTTGGGCCAATCTTTTTGAGTACAGGGGAAGCGAAGAGAATATCCGGCTCAGGTTTTCGATTGATAAGCTGGAGACGGGTTTGGATGATATCGTTATAATCTATGAAGGATACCAGAACGAAGAGGCTTGGAAGAGGTTTCTTTTAACTCTCAGACAGGCGGGCAGGGTTGCATCCTTGGACCGAATGGCATTCCCACTGCCTGACAAACCCTCCATCGCCGTGCTTCCATTTGTGAATATGACCGACGACCCCCGCCAGGATTCCTTCTGTGACGGCTTGACCGAGGAGATCATCACAACACTCTCAAAGATCCCTAAACTTTTTGTGATTGCCCGAAATTCCACGTTTACCTACAAGGGAAGACCGGTCAAAGTGCAACAGGTCGCAGAAGAATTGGGAGTGCAGTATGTCCTGGAGGGGAGCGTAAGGAAGGGCGGGGAGCAGTTAAGAATCACGGCCCAGTTGAATGATGCCCTGACCGGGCACCATTTATGGGCGGAGCGTTACGACCGGAATCAAAAAGATATATTTATTGTTCAGGATGAGATTACAACACACATCATCACGGCCTTGCAGGTGAAGTTGACGGAAGGGGAGCAGGCCCGTGTATTTTCAAAAGGCACTAAAAATCTTGACGCCCATATGAAGGTCATCGAGGCAAGGTATTTATCCTACCAGACCACCATTGAGGGGAATATCAGGGCAAGGCAACTGGCAGAAGAGGCGATCGCCCTTGACCCGAATTACGCATCCGCATACAGGGTGCTCGCGCTCGCCAACATCATTGATGTATGGCTTGGGTTGAGCAAGGATCCACGGGAGTCTCTGAAACAAAGCCTTGAACTCTATAAGAAAGCGGTTACCCTGGATAACTCGTTTGCCATAGGTTACGTCGGGTTGGGTTATACATTGATGATGATGCGGCAATATGATGAAGCCATTGCCCAGGCGGAGCGGGGGCTCGAACTTGAGCCAAATTCTGCTGACGTCGTTTTTGGATATGCCTTTATCTTAGTTTACATAGGAGGTGATTCGATCCCCTTCTTTGAAAGGGCAATGCGGCTCAATCCGAAACCGCCCAATCTCTATTTGCGTATCTATGCGGAAGCGCTTCGTGATGCAGGACGATATGAAGAAGCCATTACTCAACTTAAAAAAGCGATCGAGCGGGAGCCCGAAGATATCTTTTCCCATATTTTCCTCACCGCCGCGTATAGCATGGCAGGGCATGAAAAGGAAGCCCGGGCAATAGCAGCCGAGGTATTCAAAATCAACCCAAAATTTTCTCTCGAACAGTTTGCAAAGGTCCTCCCTTACAAAGACCCTGTCGCCAAAGAGCGCTACATCGACTCCCTCCGCAAAGCCGGAATGAATTGAACGACCACCATCCGCAAGCGGGTGGATTCTCTAATAAGATCTCCAATATGAACCCGTCCCCAATTCCTACTCCAAAATAGGGAAGTGTCCCTCATTTCAATCACTTCGCTGACTGAAGAAATCGTTCGACTTCCTCCCAAGCGGCTGCGGCAGCTTGCGGGTGGTAACCGATTGTCCCAAATAAAAGCGACCAAGTAACTCCCCCTATCCCCCTCTCGGTTTCGAGTCGCAACGACTTAATTTAAGAGGGGGAAGTAAATCCCTCCCTTAAGATAGGTCGATCAGACCCGACACGGGAGGGAAATATATTCCTCCCCTTAAGATAAGGGGAGGTCAGGTGGGGTTATGAGTCTTTGAGCCCCTGGATGAGTTGACTATAGACAGTGTCGACTCCGCTGTAATCTACTTCTTATTTCTTTTCCGTGGGGAATAGAAATCCTCCCTCATTTTCTGGTATAAGTCGCTCTGGTCTTTTCACCATCGTCGATGATCATTTTATTTCCATCCTCACCAATTTGGCCCTTGGCATCTAAGGTGCCTATAGGCGTTATTAACTGAACCTTTTTAATACCACTCTTATCAAGCTCACCTCGCATTGCTTCGCTTCCCGGTGGCATCCAAGGAGTTCCTGTCGGTCTAATAACCACAAAGGAGCTTCCATGTTGAGTTACCTTATAAACAACCCGGTAGTTGCCAAATTGGCTCCATGGTCCGTAGTTCTCTAAATAGACATCCCATTCCCCGTTTAAGTCCCAAATCACCTCACCATTCGGGAGTGTAATGGTCTTCTTTGTTCCTTTCTCTACTGTCTGGACGGGGGGAGTGGAACTCGTTGGTTGGGCAGCTTTAGCTTGGATGAGTGTCACTGTTAAAAACTCTTTTACGGCCTTTAAGGATTCGCTGTGTGCTTGAGCGTTGTAGGCGATCGTTGCACCACGTTCCGCACAAGAGGATGTCATGCTGGGGTCTGGTTGTTTCGTCTGGCTATTGATGATCCGACCTACAGGATTTTCCTCCACCCTGCAGTTTCTTATTGTTTGAGCTCCCGGCAAACGCATTGGAGCCCTAATAACCGTTAAATCAAAGTTGTGATGTGCGTCGGGATATTCAAAAATTCGCACATCCTTCCCTGCTTTTTGAAGTCTTTTGACATATTCCTGGCAAGGGCCTATAGGCACATAATCATCAGCCAATCCATGAAAAAGTCGAATAGGCTTGTCGCTCACTTCCCCATCGTCAATGAATGTTACGTAACAGGGAGTATAAAATCCCACGTACGCTGCAAATTCGATGTCACCCGGGGCATGCGTACGTTTGAACCGCTTCAAACTCGCATAAAGAGCCACTAAGCCTCCCCTGGAAAAACCTATGATGCCAATACGGGACGGATCAATGCGGGGGTGCTTGGCAAGTAATTCGAGCGCCCGGTAGGTATCATTGATCATGGTTAGCATGCCAAGTTGTTCTTGATCGGTTACCACGTCTACGATGCCGCGCCCGGTAAATCCATCCAGAACGAAAGTGGCTATGCCGATCTTGTTGAGTTCCTTTGACCAGTTATCAACGTTATCCATGATCCCACCTGAACCGTGTACAAGAACAACTGCAGGCAAACGATCTCTCCCCGGCCGTGGAATCCGCAACTCTCCGGTAATAACATCAGGCTTACCCTCCTTGACTCCGGTTAGAAATTGCTCATTTGTCAGGGTCATTGTCTTCATGGAGTGAATTTCAACCCTTGCAATTTGAGCACAGGCATGTCTTGGAAGAACCCCTATATGGCCGACGTATTGGATGATTGAAAAAACCACTATGATAAATATTATTCGATACTTCATGACACCCTCCTTTGTAGTTTAAGCTTCTATGGATTAATCAAAGACCAAAAGATAAAAGCCTCCAGAAGGGCATTATGCCCTCCTGGAGGCTTTACATGGGTACCTTCTGGATTCTTTCCCCCATAATCCTCTCCAAAAGGTTAAAGGTTAGGTTGTTTTGTTAATTAGAAACAGGTGGGTTATTTCGTGCAACAAGTATCATTAAATACTCAACAGGTCACTCTAAAACGCCTAATGAAAATCATTCTGAACGACACCTATACAACTTTTTGAAGCTTCATTTTGAGGAAAATTGGGTTATGGAGGTCATTTATTTCTCTCCAGCCTGATACAAAGCTTCCTTTAAAACCGCATCGCTTATCCATTCTGGTTCCTTCCACATTGCCAATTTTCCACCAGCGCCCCCTCCCTGAAGCACCTCGTGTCTTACTTCCTCGGAGATCGCGATAACATCAAAAATTGAGCGCAGAATATCAAGACGATTGATCAGCGAAAAAGCGATCAGAGGGCCTGTATTACAGACCAATATCTTGCTCATATTTTTCTATCCTTAAACTCTTCGTCGATCTCTGTTTGATCCCAATCCACGGTAGCTGCACCATATCGCTTGCAATTCAGTAGAAAGGCAACTCGTGAGATGCCAGCCAGTTCTGCCGCCTGCCCAGATGTTAAACGCCCCAATTCAAACAATTTCACTGCTAATGCAAACCTTGCCTCTTGCTCAAAAGCCTCAGGGCTTAAATTCAGAACTGCAGGTATGCTCTCAGGATAGTCTATTTGTAATGTTTTCATATGATCACCTCATGTACAAAAATATTACCCCAATTGAGCCATAATTTTTGGAAAATCCCCTCTAACTCCCCTTTGCTAAAGGGGAGAACCCATTATTATCCCCCTTTGGAAAAGGGGGATTTAGGGGGATTTTAAAATGAAGCTTAAACCCCTCTGAAGTAGCCTATCCATCAGAGAAATATCTGAAAGAGGTAATTATTTTTCACTCAATTGGGGTATAAATTAAATCTATTTCAATCTTATCTGAGTTCCATAAACAGGTCAAGACCAAAATGAGCCAATTGTGTTATCATAAGAATTTACCTTCTACCCTCTCACTTAGTTGAAGGTTTGGGCTATGACGTGGGATGTAGGCATGAAGGCAAATGTAATACACAAAATAATTCCGAAGACAACGAACAGAACTCTCGTTAGCATGGCAATTGCTCTCCTTTATGAATAGATTTTTAATAAAAGCGACCAAGTAACTCCCCCTTACCCCCTTATTTTAAGAGGGGGAAGTAAATCCCTCCCTTAAGATAAGTCGGTCAGACCCGACCACGGGAGGGGATATGTTCCTCCCCTTAAGATAAGGGGAGGTTAGGTGGGGTTATGAGTCTTTGAGCCTCTATATTACCTCATTAAAGACTGGTCAGTTTGACTCTGATCTCCTTCTTATTTCTTTTCTGTTGGGTAACCGGCTTTAAGCCATTCTTCCCAGCCTCCCTTGAGGAGGAATACATTCGTCTTGTTAAATCCATCCGGATGTTCCTCTATGAGATGTTTTACATCAGCGATGCTCCTCGTTTGATCAGGTGAAGCGCAATAAATAACAAAGGTCTTTCCTTTTGGATAGGTCCGTGCTGGGATACAAATAAAGTCATGGACTCGAACAGCCCCTTTGATCTTCAAATCGCTCGGGAAGTAGTCACTGCCCATGCGAACATCAAAAATCACCAAATCGGGATTCTCAAGCATTGTTTTAAGTTGCTCCTTAGTCATCGTGGGAACATCAGCAGAGAAAGCAGATAGAGGAAGCAATCCAATCACCGAAAAGATTAACATTAAAACCGATAATTTAATTTTCATGGGAGTCTCCTTTCATAAATGGCGATACCAATTTCCTCCGTTTCGGGTAATGGGAAAAGGTAAACCTATTTCTTCAATTCGTAATTTCCGGTGACCCTGGCGCAGCCCTGGGTTGTGCCGGGCACGATCGGCTTGCCGCTGGTAATTGGTTTTGATT
>Ga0194113_10008898_pt1 | contig 12250 bp, 12 predicted proteins | sample TA2MahC200mmetaG_FD_146193 | JGI IMG/M metagenome (GOLD analysis project Ga0194113, IMG submission 146193) | Freshwater microbial communities from Lake Tanganyika, Tanzania - TA2015017 Mahale Deep Cast 200m | ecosystem: Environmental > Aquatic > Freshwater > Lake | place: Tanzania: Lake...
CCCCAACGGAGGGCCCGAGAATCGTCGCGCCACGCAGACAGACTCACCGAGTGTAGTACAGCCCCGTCAGCGAGCGGTTCAGCGGAACTCGAGTAGCGCGAACACCGGGTAGTGGTCCGAGGGGTAGCGCCCGTCCTGATTGTGGATGACGGTTTCCGCCTCCAGCGCCTTCAGCCCGCCCCGGTAGAAGATCCAGTCGATGCGCGGCCCCTCCGTGTTGCCTTTGAACGCACTGAAGGTGGCTTCCGGGCCGGCGCGCTTCGCTGCTGTGGTCCAGGCATCCCGCAAAGCCGGGGACAGGCCGCCCTGTCCACCGGGGGACAGGGTAGCCTGTCCCCGCTCCTCCAGCAACACCTTGTAGACCTCGCCGCCGGCCGGGGCGTTGAAGTCCCCGGTCAGGATGAAGGGCACCCGCGGCGGGAGCTTCCCGATCCGCTCGGCGATCAGCCGGGCGCAATTCAGCCGCGCCGGCTCGTCTTCCCGGCGGTGCGGGAAGTGCGTGTTGTAGAAGTAGAAGCGCCGCCCGCTGCCCTGGATCTCGAACAGACCCCAGGTGACCATGCGCGGCAGGCTCACGTTCCAGGAAATGCTGCCGGGGACATCGGGCGCTTCCGACAGCCAGAAATCGCCCGATTCCACTCGCCGCAGCTGGTCCCGCTTGTAGAAGACGCCCATGTGCTCGTCCTGCTGGTTGCCGCGGCGGCTCAGGCCGAACCAGGCGTACTCCGGGAGCTTCTCGACGATGTACTGCCCCTGCTCGTGGAACAACTCCTGGGTGCCGAAAATGCCGGGGTCCTTCAAGCGAATGGTCTCCACCAGCAGGTCCCTGCGGTTCTCCCAGATGTTGGGCCCGTCGCTCTTGGCCGGGTAGCGCACGTTGAAGGTCATCACGCGCAGCGTCTCCGGGCGCGCGGCCAGCGCCGCGACGGGTAGAAAGAGACAGGTTCTCCGCAGCATCGCGCGCCTCCTACCAGAGCAGCTTCAGGCCGAACTGGATCTGCCGCGGCGCGTTGCTCTGCGAGGAGATCACGCCGAAGGAGCTGGAGGTCACGGTCGTGTTGGGGCCGCCGAAGCGCGGCGTGTTGAAGGCGTTGAGGAACTCCGCGCGGAACTGCACCCGGATCCGCTCCGCCGGAACGAACTCCTTGAAGAGCGAGAGGTCCCAGTTGCGGATGCCGTCGTTGCGAATGTCGGGTAGCCGCTCGCCTACGTTGCCGAAGGTGAAGGGCGCGGGCTGGCTGAAGACCGTGGTGTCGAAGTAGCGGCCGAGGCGCTCGTGGACGGGTCCGGTCAGCTTGCCACTCTGCCCGCTGTTGTTGGTGCGCGTCTTGGGGTTGAACAGTCCGGCGGTGTTACTGGCGCTCAGGCTCAGGGGAGTGCCGGTCTGGAACGAGGTGATGCCATTGATCTGCCAGCCGCCCAGCAGCCAGTTGACCCAGCCGGCCGCGCCGGCGCCGTAGCGTTTGCCGCGCCCGAAGGGCATCTCGTAGATGTAACTCACCACCAGCCGCTGCGCGATGTCGATATCCACCAGCGAGCGGTCGGCCCGGATGTCGTAGCTGTTCTGGTGGCTCATGCCGTTGTCGATGTTCTTGGCCCAGGTGTAGGAGCCATCCACCTGCAAGCCGTGCGTGAGCCGCTTGGTGAGAGTCACTTGCAGAGAGTGGTAGGTGGAGGACGAGCCGCTCGAGTACAGCGGGATAACGTCGGTGAACTGCGGATACGGCCGCAAGAGCTGCGCCCGCGCGATCCGGGGTCCCACCAGCACGCCCCGGTTCACCGAGGTGGCGAAGGGATTGTCCACCAGCTCGTTGAGCTTCGAGCCCAGGGCCATGTGCTCGGGCAACAACTGGTTGAGACTGAGGCCGCTCTCGGCGTTGCGCGAAAGTTGCAGGCCGCGCGTTCCCACGTAGGCGGTCTCCAGCATCACCTGGCCCGGCAGGTCGCGCTGGATACTGAAGTTCCACTGCATGGAGTAAGGTGTGATGGTGTTCCGCAAGGGGGACTGGAGGGTGGAACCCGTCTGAGTGAGCAGCCCTTCGGCGGCCCCCGGCGGGGGCCTGAATCCCTGCGGGTACGGGTTGGCCAGCAGGTTGTACGGCGTTATGCCGTCCAGCGTAGTGACCCACAGGTTTTCAGTGCGGAAACCCATCGGGCCGACGGTGCCGTGGGCCTGCTGCGGCGAGGGGCCGAAGATGTGGGCGTAGGCGCTACGGATCACGGTCCGCTTGGTGAGCTGATAGGCCAAGCCCAGCCGTGGGGCGACATTGTTGGTGTCCCACAGATACTGGTGCCGGCTGCGCCCGTCCACGCCGACGAACACCACTCCGCCAGTGAGATTCGGGAATTGGGGCGTGATGCGGGCCAGCGGGGATGCGGACGCCGCGTCGAAGTAGTTCATGCGGTTGTAGCGCTCGGTGCGCGGCGTCTCAAGGTCGTAGCGCAGCCCCAGGTTGAGGGTCAGCTTCGAGGTGACGCGCCAGTCGTCCTGGATGTAGCCGGCGTGGTAGTAGCTCTGCGCGGCCACGTTCTTCCAGGCCTGGATCAGCGTGTTGCCGGTGGTGCCCGTGCCCAGCAACAACGAGGCGGCGCTGTTGCCCGCCGTCGAGCTGGCCCGGTTGGGGTCGGGCCCTTGGGTGAAGCCGGCCGAGAAGTTGAAGGTCCCCGCGCTGCGGGCTTCCCAGTTGGGCACCCGGATGAGCCGGCCTTCGTACCCGATCTTGAGCGAGTGGGCCCCGCGGATGTGGGTTACGTTGGCCAGCCCGGTGCCGCTGTTGAAGGCGTTCCAGCGGTGGTCGCCGCCGCCCAGGTTCGCATAGCCGGAGGCGCCGATGCGCGGGAACATCTGGCGGTCCACCGCCGCGTCGATATCCTTAGGCAGCCCCAGGCTGGAGGGCAGGAAGCCCAGCCCCTGGTTGGCGTGCACGTACAGGGTGCGCGCGAAGCCGAAGCGCACCGTCAGGATGGTGGCGGGCGAGAGCGTGTGGGTGTAGTCGGCCACCGCGTTGCGCGCCCGGTTCTCCTCGTTGATTCGCCCCTCCGCGATGCTGAGTTCCGGCGGCACAAACGACGCCGGGTAGTCCCGCACCAGCCGGTGCGAGTAGCGCGCGAAGAAGCGCTTGTTGCTGGCGATGTTGTGGTCCACCCGGAAGTCGTAGTTGTCCGTGTTCAGCCGCCGCGAGCCGCTGCTGTAATAGTTCTGCTGCTTGGTGACCGGATGCCCCGCCGTGTTCGCCACGGGGTAGTACTTCAGGGCGTTGACCGCCACCCGGTCGAAGCGCGTGGCCGGAATGCGGTTGTCGGGGAAGGCGTCGCGAATGTAACCCGCCCCGGCCGGATTGGGCCGCGTAGTGAAGGGGTCGAAGATGCGGATCAATTGCCCGTTGGACGCCAGGGTCTGCGAGAAGTCGCCCCGCCGCTCCAGATCCGTGGGCACGGTGGTCGTGGCCGAGGAGAAGCTGCGCTGCCGCAGGCCTTCGAACGAGACCATGTAGAAGAGCTTGTCCTGGAGGACGGGACCGGCCAGCATCCCCCCGAACTGGCTGCGCTTGAAGCTGGCCAGCGGCTGGTTGAGCCGGTTGGCGAAGAAGTTGTTGGCGTCCAGCACCGAGTTGCGCAGAAACTCGTACACGCTGCCGTGCAACTGGTTGGCGCCGGACTTGTACACCACGTTCAGCACGCTGCCGGCGCTGCGGCCGAACTCGGCCGAGAAGTTCTGGGCCTGCACCTTGAACTCGTCGATGGCGTCCACCGAGGGGAACACCGAAATGCCAGTGTAGCCCTGCACCGTGGGGTGAGAGCCGGTGACGCCGTCGATGATGGTGTCCATCATCGAGGAGCGCGCTCCGTTGATGGCGTAGCTCAGGCTGTTGTAGTTGTTCCCGATGCTGCCAGCCACGCCGGGTGTCAGGTAGATCAGCGAGTAGACGTTGCGCGAGTTCAGCGGCAGGCTCATGATGCGCCGGTTGTCCACCACCTTGCCGATGGTCGAGGTGGTGGATTCCAGCAGCGGCGCGTCGGCGGTCACCACCACCGATTCGCTCAGGGCGCCCACCGTCAGCACCAGGTCCACCCGGGCCTGCTGCTGCACTTGCAGGACCAGTCCCTCGCGCACGGCCAGCTTGAACCCCGGTGCTTCGGCCTGGATTCTGTATTGGCCGGGGGGCAGCAGCGGCACGGCGTAGTTGCCGTTGGCGTCCGAGCGAGCCTCGGCGCGGGCGTTGGTGCCCATGTTGATGACGGTGATGGCGGCGTTGGGGACCACCGCGTCGGTGGTGTCCTTGACGGTCCCCAGAATCGTGCCGGTGAAAGACTGGGCGGCCACACTGGCGGCCGCCAACACAAATGCCAAAATGGTGCGCCTCATGTTCAGACTCCGTAAAGGGCAGTATACCTCGCAAGTGCGGCGAGGGGATTGGGCTATACTCCTGAGCATGGCTCCGGCACTGGAAGGCGTCCTCCTGGAATGGTGCGCGGCCAAGCTGCGGCAGCTCGCCGGCCGCATCGTGGACTGCCTCGGCAGGCTCACCGAGGAGCAGATCTGGCTGCGCGGAAACGAGAGCTCGAACGCTGTGGGCAATCTGGCGCTGCACCTGTGCGGCAACGTGCGCCAGTGGATCATCCACGGCGTGGGCGGAGCGGCGGATGTGCGCCGGCGCGCGGAGGAGTTCGCCGCCCGCGGCGGTCCCACGAGTAAGCAACTGGCGGAACGCCTCGAGGCCACCCTCGGCGAAGCCGTGGCGGTGATCGAGAAGCTCACGCCCGAGCGCCTGGCCGAGCGCGTGGTCATCCAGAACTACGACGTCACCAGGCTGGAGGCCGTCCTCCACGTCCTCGAACACTTCGCCCAGCACACCGGGCAGATCCTGTTCGCCACCAAGCTGCTTGCCGGCGCCGACCTGGGCTACTACAAGCACCTGGACCGCGCCGGGCCGCCTGGTGACTGGACGCCGTAAGGCGGCGGCTTGGCATATAATGTGGGACTTGCGGCGGGACGCCGCAACGGAGGTATCGTGCAGCAGATCGCTCATGATGTCCTGATTCTGGGAACCGGACTGGCCGGGCTGCGCGCCGCCGTCGAGCTCTGCATCCGGACGCGGGGCAGCGCCGACATCGGCATCGTCTCCAAAGTGCAGGTCATGCGCTCGCACTCCGTGTGCGCGGAAGGGGGTACCGGCGCGGTGATGCGTCCCGAGGAGGGCGACAGCTTCGAGCTGCACGCCTGGGACACGGTGAAAGGCTCCGACTTCCTGGCGGATCAGGACACCGTCTTTCGCTTCGTCAATACCTCGCCGGACGAGATCCGCCTTCTGGAGCACTGGGGAGTACCCTGGTCGCGCCGCGAGGATGGCCGCATCATGCAGCGTCCCTTCGGCGGGCATTCCTTCCCGCGGGCCTGCATGGCCGCTGACAAAACCGGCTTCTTCGAGATGCAGGCCCTCTACGACAACCTGCTCAAGTACCGCAGCTTCACCCGCTATGACGAGTGCTTCGTCACCTCCATGCTGCTGGAGGACGGGCGCTTCGCCGGCCTCACCCTCTTCGACGCGCCCACCGGCGAGTTCTACATCCTGCGTGGCAAGGCCCTTCTGATCGCGTCCGGCGGGCTGGGCAACCTGTACGGCTTCACCACCTACTCGCAGACGGTCACCGGCGATGGGCACGCCATCGCCTACCGCGCGGGCCTGCCCCTGGAGGATCCGGAGTTTCTCCAGTTTCACCCCACCGGGCTGGTGCCCTCGGGCATCCTGATGACGGAAGGCTGCCGGGGCGAGGGCGGCTACCTGCGCAACAACCGGGGCGAGCGCTTCATGGAGAAGTACGCGCCCAAGATGATGGAGCTGGCGCCGCGCGACATTGTCTCCCGCTCCGAGATGACGGAAATCCTGGAGGGACGCGGCTTCCCGGGGCCCGACGGGCTGGACTACATTCAGCTCGACCTGACCCACCTGGGCGCCGAGCGCATCAACAAGCGGCTGCCCTTGATCCGGGAGGTATGTATCAAGTTCCTGGGCATCGACCCCATCACCGAGCCTATCCCCATACGGCCCGTGGCGCACTATTCAATGGGCGGCATCGAGGCCGACATCGACGGGCGAACCAGGGTCGAGAACATCTGGGCGGCCGGCGAGGTGGCCTGTCACTCCATGCACGGGGCCAACCGCCTGGGCTGCAACTCCACCGCGGAGTGCCTGGTGTGGGGCGGGATCACGGGCACCGAGATCGCCAAGTACCTGGCGCAGGATCCCAAGCTGAGCGCGCTGCCGGAAGCCAAGGCCCGCGACGAAGAGCAGCGCGTCTTCGGCGGTCTGCTCCGCCAGAGCGGGACGGAGAACCCGGCGCATATCCGCCGCGAGCTGCGGACCCTGATGGACCGGCACGCTGGCGTCTACCGCACCGGGGAGTCCATGCGGGAGGGTCTGGAGAAGATTCGCGGGTTGCGGGAGCGCTTCCGCAGAATCTCCATTCAGGACAAGAGCCGCGTCTACAACTCCAACCTTCTTCAGGCGCTGGAGACCGAGAACATGCTGGAGCTGGCCGAGGTGCTGCTGTTTGCGGGCCTGGCCCGCGAGGAATCCCGCGGCGCGCATTCCCGGACGGACTTCCCCAGGCGCGACGACGAGAAGTTCCTGCAACACTCCATGGTGTACTGGACCGGCGGCGCGCCGAAGCTGGAATACAAGCCCGTGACAATCACCGCCTGGAAGCCGGTCGAACGCAAGTATTAAGGCGGAGCGGGCAAGCGGAGGTGTTGGATAATGGCCGAAATCAACAGACACGATAACCGGCTCGGGTTGTGGGGGTGGCTCGGCGGCGGGCGCTGGGGCATCGAGCGCTATGCCTACATCCTCCACCGCCTTACCGGCCTGGGCATTCTGGCGTACTTCCTGATGCACATCTGCGTAACCAGCCTGCGCGCCACCGGCACCTACCTGTGGCTCCCAGGCGAGTTCTTCGACCAGCCCGCCTTCAAGTTCGGGGAGTTCCTGGTCTTCGTGGCGTTCGCCTACCACGCCCTCAACGGGATCCGCCTGGTGCTGGTGGAACTCGGGTTCGCGGTCGGCAGACCCCTCGAGCCGGTGTATCCCTACAAGACTTCGCTGAACGTCCAGCGGCCGTTGCTCATCGCCGTGATGATCCTGGCGGCGGTGCTGGTGGCCGCCGGCGGCTACGAGTTCCTGGGTTTGGCCCACTAGGAGGACCGATGCGCGAAACCAAGTATTGGACCTGGCACATGGCCGCGGGAGTGCTGATCCTCTTCCTGCTGGGCCTGCATATGCTCATCATGCATACGGGCGGCATCACGCACCTGTTCGCCCCCGAGGCCGGCGGGGCGGTCTCCAAAGAGAACAGCCTGTTCCGGGATGGCAAGCTGTTCTTCACTCTTACCTATGTGCTGCTGCTTGGCGCGGCGCTCTACCACGGGCTCTACGGCCTGAGAACCATCCTGTTCGAGCTGACGCTGAAGCCGGCCCTGGAGAAAGCCGTCACGACGGTTCTCCTCGTGCTGGGCGCAGGATTGTTCGGTTTGGGCGCGTGGGCGGCCTTCGCCGCGCACGCCATCGCGGGAGCCAGGGGGTAACCATGCCGGAAAGCAAGCACACCGTGCGGCAAGTCAACTTCCACGTCACCCGCTACAACCCCGAGCGCGACGAGCGGCCCTACGTGCAGACCTATGCCTTGATCGTGCGCGAAGGCATGACCGTGTTGGACGGCCTGCACTACATCAAGGACAACCTGGATGCCTCGCTGGCCTGGCGCTTCTCGTGCCGCATGGGAGTGTGCGGCTCCTGCGGCATGCTCCTGAACGGGCGGCCCACCCTGGCCTGCAACACCCAGATCCTGCACATCGCCCAGACCGACCTGACCGTGGGGCCGCTGCCCAACTTCAGCATCGTCCGCGACCTGGTCCCGGACCTGATGACCATGCTGGAGAAGCACCGCTCCATCCGGCCCTACATCGTGCGCGCGGATGAAGCCGAGCTCAACGATCCGGCCGGTGAATTCTACCAGTCCCCCGAGGAGTTGGAGGCTTATCTCCAGTTCACCTACTGCATCAAGTGCGGCTGCTGCATGGCCGCCTGTCCTACGCTGGCCACCGACGTGAGGTATTTGGGGCCTATGCCCCTCGCGGCCGCACAGCGCTACAACCTGGACACCCGCGACGACGGGCGGCGCGAGCGCAACCAGCAGACGGGCAGCCGCCACGGCGCCTTCCGCTGCCACTTCGCGGGAGAGTGTTCAAGGGCCTGCCCGAAGGGCGTGGATCCGGCCAAGGCCATCCAGCACCTCAAGCGCCGCCTGGTGCTGGACTACCTGCACCTGGCCCGTCGCAAGCAGCCCTGCCAGAAGCTCGACGGCCCGGGCCACGGCACGCCGCTGGCCGACATCCCCGCCGCCCCGGCCAGGACCGTGTAAGCCGGTCGTCCCCGCGCGGCTCCGGCGGCGCGACAGCACGGGGCCAACTTGCGGTCAGTAGGTGGTGGAGGTTCGACGTAGGATGGCGGTAACCACGATCAGTAGTTGCCTGGGGTAAAGGTCGTAGAAGATACGGTAGCTCCCGACCCGGCGACCCCAGGCAGCAGGCTGCGCCTTGAGGCGTGCGATGTCCCCAGAGAAGGGGTCCTGCTGCATCGCAACCAGAGCAGCCCTAACGCGGGCCTGGTCCCTCAGCGGCAGCCTTCCGAGGTCTCTTCGAGCCGGGCCGGTGACTTGCAGACTCCAGGCCATGGAGAAGTTCGTCTAAGGATACGAAATCACCACGGACAAAGGCGGCTCGCCCCCGGCGGATAGCAGCAAGCTCGGCCTTCGTCGGGGTAACCACGGGGTAGCGGCTCGCGAAGTACGCGCGCAGCGCCTCGCGGACGAGCTCCGAACGAGTGCGGGATTCGACCTTGCGCACACGCTCGAATTCCTCGACCATTGCCGGTGGCAAGGAGATGGTCATGGTCAGGGTGGTTCTCATGGGCCTGCTGTATCAACTGGTATGACTCAATCTTACCTGCTAGCATAGCCACGGTCAAGGCCGATCGTGGCGAACAGCCCTGCCAGAAGCTCCTCTGCCCGGGCCACGGCCAGCCGCTGCCAGACATCCCCGCCGCCCCGGCCAGGACGGTCTGACGTAAGCCACTGAAAACAAGCCGAATGTTTGAGTCGTTTTTTGCTTGACATGTACTAGACAACTAGTACACTATAGAAACAGATGAATGGCCCCACATCAAACCGCCGCCAGCCCTTCCGCTTCCTACTGGATGCGCACAGCGGCGTGCCCGCCTACCGCCAGATCATTGACCAAGTTCTGGCGGCCACCGCCGGCGGAGCCCTCAAGGCGGGCGATCAACTGCCCACGGTGCGCCAGTTGGCGGTGGATCTGTCGATCAACCCCAACACCGTCATGCGCGCCTATCGGGAGCTGGAGATCCGCGGCGTGCTGGCCACCCAGCAGGGCACGGGTACGTTCATCGCGCCCACCGAAGTGCGGCCTGACGAGGCTGAGCGCCAGCGGCGGCTGAGCCACCTGGTGGGCGAGTTCGCGGCCCGTGTGGGCGGCGAAGGGTTCACGCTCCAGGAAGTCATCGGGCGCCTGGGCGAGTTGTTAGCCGAGCAAGGCAGGAGGAAGTAACGCCATGTCCACGCCAACCAGGAGTGGATCGGTGCATCGGGACGACACTGCCAGCACAGTGGCGGTGCTCATATTCGTGCTGCTGGGCCTGACCGGGCTCGCCGGCACGCCCCGCATGGCGATAGACCGCATGATCGGGACACACACCATCGCCTGCACCCGGCAAGTGCTGTCTGACCGCTGGACCCAAACCTGCGAGCGATGGGATCTGTTTCAATTCCTGTAGGAGGATACACCGCCATGCCGTTCATTCCGATTCCCGCGTTGAAGCAGTTCAGGGAGCCCAAGGAGCCCAAAGAGCGCAGGGCGCTGCACGACGTCAGAACGCCTCCGCCGCGCTTCAAGATCCAGCCCGTTAGCCCTATCGGAGCGGCGCTGGGTGTGATCTTCGCCTTGGTGGGAGGTCTCACTACGGCGCTGATGAAGGACACCGAGCCGCCGCAACGATTGATTCCGCTGTTCGCGGGCATCCTCATCGGCCTCTACTTCATGTTCGCCATCAAGGTGGCGGACCAGTGGGAGAAGTCCGTCGTCCTGCGCCTGGGCCGGTTTCGCGCGCTGCGCGGGCCAGGACCCTTTCACATCATCCCCGTGGTGGACACCATCAGCAAGTTCGTGGACCAGCGCGTGCGGGTGACCGACGTCACGGCCGAGTCGGCGCTCACGCGGGACACCGTGCCGGTCAATGTTGACGCTATCGTCTTCTGGCTGGTGTGGAACGCCGAGAAGGCCATCCTGGAGGTGGAGAGCTTCTACGACGCCATCACCCTGGGCGCGCAGACCGCGCTGCGGGAGTCCATCGGGCGGCACGAGCTGGCGGAGATGATCACCGAGCGGGAGTCGCTCGGCCAGGAGCTCCAGCGCATCCTGGACGAGAAGACCAACTCCTGGGGCATCACCGTGCAGTCGGTGGAGATCCGCGACGTAAGAATCCCGCAGGAACTCGAGGACGCCATGTCGCGGCGCGCCCAGGCCGAGCGGGAGCGGCAGGCGCGCGTGATTCTGGGCACCGCCGAGACCGAGATCTCGGGGCTGTTCGCCAAGGCCTCCGAGGTGTACCAGAACAATTCGGTGGCCCTGCACCTGCGCGCCATGAACATGCTGTATGAGGCCATCAAGGAGAAGGGCGCCATGGTGATCGTGCCTTCGAGCGCGGTCGAGACCATGGGCCTGGGCGGCACCCTGGCGGTCACTGCCCTAGGCGGCCAGCCGCCCAGCGAGCAGCGCTGAGCAGGGGCCGGCCCGCATCGGGGTGTGTTCCGCTGATCTGATGCATGCACGTGCATGTATAATGGAGTTGTGAGGACGACCATCGAGATCAGGCCCGAGCATAGGGCAAGGCTGCTGGAGCTGGCTGCCCGGCGGGGGGAGAAGGGCTTCTCGTCCGTGGTGGGTGAAGCTATCGACGCTTACCTGGAGGCGGGATCTGCCAACGACCGTTTGCGGGAGAAGGCGTTGCGCCTGCGCGGAAAGCTCAAGAGCGACGAGGCGGAGGGAATGCGCCGGCGCGTCGCCAAGGTGCGTGAGTTCTGGCGATGATAGTGGCCGACACGGACGTTCTTATCGACTACCTGGCGGGCCGTGAGCCGGCGGCCGCACGGGTGGCTCTCGAACTGGAGCGGGGGCGTCTGAGCACTACGGCCATCACCCGATTCGAGTTGCTCTGCGGCGCCAGAAACACCCGCCAGGAGAACCTCATCCGCGGCTTGTTGAGTGCCGTGCCAACCCTGCCGCTGGACCAGGAGGCGGCGGACCGCGCGGCGCTAGTACGGCTGGCGCTGGAGCAAGCGGGGCGCACCATCGGGATGGCCGACAGCCTGATCGCCGGGATCGTGCTGGCTCAGGGCCGCATCCTGTTGACACGCAACCGGCGGCATTTCGAGCGGGTGAGCGGTCTTGAGCTGGCCGGGCTTACCGGGGCGGAATGAGTTCCCGGCTGCCTTCGCCCGTCAATCCGTGATCGTAACCAACGGGCTAGCCGGCGGGCCGATTTCGGCTACGCGGGAGGCGGTGAGGCGGGCCAGGTCCAGGAACCAGACGGCGCGCGGGTCGTTGCCGTCGCGCGCGGCCACCGGCAAACCGATGTCGCCTCCGGCGCGCACCTCGGGATCCAGCGGCAATTCGGCTAAGAGCGGCACGCGCAGCTCCTCGGCGGTGCGCCGACCGCCGCCGGAGTTGAACACGTCCACGCGCTCGGCGCAGTGCGGGCACAGCAGGAAGCTCATGTTCTCGACGATGCCGAGCACCGGTACATGCACCTGGTGGAACATGCGCACGGCCTTGCGTGCGTCGCCCAGGGCGACCTCGGATGGCGTGGTCACCACGATGGCGCCGGTGATGGGTACGGTCTGGATCAGCGAGAGCTGCACGTCGCCGGTGCCGGGCGGCAGGTCCGCCACCAGGTAATCGAGCGCGCCCCAGGCCACATTGCGCAGGAACTGCTGAATGGCGCTGTGCAGCAGGGGCCCGCGCCAGATCACCGGCTGGTCGCCTGGAGCGAGGAAGCCCATGGACATCAGCTTGATCCCGTATCGCTCGAGGGGGATGATGTGCTGGCCGTCCAGCTCGGGGACTCCCTCGGCGCCCACCATGAGCGGCACGTTGGGACCGTAGATATCGGCATCGAGC
>Ga0194113_10008901_pt1 | contig 12246 bp, 9 predicted proteins | sample TA2MahC200mmetaG_FD_146193 | JGI IMG/M metagenome (GOLD analysis project Ga0194113, IMG submission 146193) | Freshwater microbial communities from Lake Tanganyika, Tanzania - TA2015017 Mahale Deep Cast 200m | ecosystem: Environmental > Aquatic > Freshwater > Lake | place: Tanzania: Lake...
TTTCAACGCTTCGAAACAAACAGCCATCAAGGGCTTTCGCTGAAAAATTGCTTTTCTATTCGCTACGCCAATGAGTCGAAATCCCCCGTCAAGTCTCCGTTCAGAACGATAGGGAAACTGAAGGTTACTAAAGCCAGCTCTACTGTCATTACTTGTTACGGATATCATGCCGCCATTTTCCTCTGCGCCAATCGCAATAACACCCTTCCCGGTCTTGTCAGACACGGCTAACCCACCACCTGTGTCGGTTATGTTCATCATCACAATAGCCTTATTGTCGCCATCACTGACGCGTACGCCGCCCCCATTGGGACCTACACCCATTCCAATGCAAGGTTTTCCATCTTTGTCCAACACACCTACACTACCTCCGTAAGGTGACACGCCCACCCGATAGGCAGAAACGCCAGCGCTATTAAACACCTGAATCACGTCGTTTACATTGTCGCGCTTCGTCAGTTCTAACCGAGCAACTTCCTTTCCTGAAGCATCTACAACACGTAAGCTTCGGCACGTCACTGTGTCAAACTCAGGCGACTTATTATTCCCCCGTGTTGTTGTTTTCTTGAATAATGCACCGAATAACGGTATGCCTACTATCAACATCAGCCCGCTAAACGGGAGAGAAGCCTCCCAATGTGATGTCACCTGCGGAATAATGGTGGCTGACAGTACCTGTCCTGCTACTACAAATGCACAACCAAGTGCGAAATACGCTAGTTTCTGTTTGAATTGCATATTAGACCTCCTTGTTATCGTTTAGGGCAATCGAAAGGGGTACTTCTACCCTCTTCAATTGCTCTGAATACTTCAAATCACTGATATTTCTTGCAAGTTTTCTTTCCCAATAGTTTGTCAAGAAATCCAAATCTCTTTGACAAGCTTTTAGGCTTACTACCCAGAGCCAGCGAAAAATTCCCTTTCACCCCTAAATGGCTCTGAATAATCAAAATCATCTGTTAGATATACACTACTATGCGTCCAGCAAGCCGCCCTTTGTAAACGCTTTTTCCATCTACATAGACTTCTCCCGGACCAGGGTCAGCATCGAAATGCGCTTCGCCTGAATAGTTAGTAAATTCTGGACCACTTACTCCCCGCGTTAAGCCTGAGAATCCCAATGAGACACGTTTACCTTTGGCAGGCTTCCCATCACTCTCATAGCAAACTTTGACTGTTACCATCATTCTCCCTCCTTTCGGTTAATGTGAAATTTTGAACGCACCAGACTTATAATAGGCTGCACAAATGCTTTGCGAACCATGTTCCGAAGAATCGGGTTCACACTCAGCACCCGCGCCACAGGTGGAGAGAGGAGATAGTAAAGGCCCACCAGGACCCCACCAAGCCTTGAAGAAAGCAAAACGTTGTCTCGAAAATCTCTGAGTGTAATGACTTCTGGAGCAACCTCAGACCCATACACGGCTGTTGCAAGGAAGCACCCACCACTTTTTGTTTCACTAGGCCTTTGAGTTCCGTGAGAGGTGTCTTGTTTACCCCCAATCTTTACGCTTGCTAGTCCCTCGGAGAACTCCCCTGCGTAATCAAACAGAGGTGCGATAACCACTCGACCCGTCTTGTCAATGTAACCATATTTATAATCAATTATTACCGCTGATAGCCCCTCGTGGAAAGACGCTAGCCCCTCGTGGGAAGAGTACGCAATATCAAACTGTGGTGCAATGACCACTCGACCCGTCTTGTCAATGCAACCATATTTACAACCTACATTCCGCCAAATGCCTAAAACCCAAGCTAATCCTTCCGAAAACGACCCCGCGCTGCTAAACTGCGGTGTGATAACCACTCGACCCGTCTTGTCAATGTAACCATATTTATCACCAATTTTTACGTACGCTAGCCCATCGGAGAACCTCCATGCTGTATCAAACTGCGGTGCAATAACCATCTGACCCGTTTTGTCAATATAGCCATATTTACCACCATCTGGCTTGCTAGTCCAGCCAAATTCACCCCCAATTTTTACGTACGCTAGCCCATTGGAGAACTCCCCAACAATATTATTAAACTGCGGTGCGATAACTACTCGACCTGTCTTGTCGATGTAACCATATTTACCACCAATTATTACGTACGCTAGCCCATCGGAGAACCTCCATGCTGTATCAAACTGCGGTGCAATAACCACTCGACCCATCTTGTCAATGTAGCTACATTTATCACCAACTTTTACCTGTGCAAGCCCTTCGGAAAAAGGATGCGTATCATCAAATTGCGGCGTGATAACTACCTGACCCGTCTTATCAATATAGCCATATTTATCACCAACTTTTACCTCTGCAAGCCCTTCGGAAAAGTTCCCAGCCCTGTCAAATTGTGGTTTGATAACTATCTGACCAGTCTTATCAATATAGCCATATTTATCACCAACTTTTACCCTTGCAAGCCCTTCGGAAAAGTTCTCAGCATTGTCAAATTGTGGTTTGATAACTATCTGACCAGTCTTATCAATGTAACCCCATTTATCCTGTTCGAGATTTGACGATGAAACCGATTGTGATTCGGACTCATCATCAATCCGCTCTTGCGACGGCCTTGTCCATGTTGCCCTCCCTGTTGGACTTTCACTCGCTGGCACGAAATCCGCTGGCTGTTCTCCTTCTTGATAAACAATTGTTGTCTTAGGTTGTTGTTCAGGTAGTCCGTATTCAATTTTGATAGCCTCAATCTGATAATACGGCTCATCATCTGTTCCCCAGTTCCGAATCGTTAATTGCCCTACTGGTCTTTCACTCATGGCCTTTTCCACCGATTCCCACAAATCAAGCGTGATTTCGGGCATTAACTCGAGTTTCCCGATATGGGTTACCATCGCAGCATCAATTAGTACAGGGAATTCAAACGAAAGGTCATCAATGCCGAGCCACTGCGGAAGGTCTCTATCGATATGCCCGGCCATCTTAAGATTTCCTTTTTCAATCAAATCACCTAATCGGATTCTTACCATGATTGCTCCTCCTTTCATTACATCAACGGCAAAAATACACGGCAACCTCCGCCGCCATCTTCAGATTACTCAACCCGAATTATAGCACATTTTCCCCCTCAGGGTAACCAAATTTTGTATCTTCCTTGATTTTTTCGTCTTGTGGGCTTCCAAAATTGTAGGCAGAGGGAAATTTTCATCTGCTAAAAATTCCATTTTTCACCTAAAAGTCATGGAACAGACCCTTAAGCCGGCTTCTCACTTAACGGCTCGAAAGAAATGACAGGCTTAACCCCAGCCGCCTTCGCATATTCATACAGGGTTTTAAGGCTTGGGAAGGTGCTACCGCTTTCAATACGGGCAACTGCTGACTGGGTCATCCCCATTCGGGAAGCGATTTCTTCTTGAGTCAGACCAGCGGCAGCCCTCGCTCTGATTAATGCTTCAATCAGAGCATACTTTTCTTCCAAAAGAACATAGTGCGCTTTGATTTCCGGGTCTTTTAGAGCTTCTTCTTTTACTTCTTCAAAGGGTATGGTCATAATCTTGCCTCCTTTACACGTTTTAGAGCAAGGTCTATAGCCCGTTTAGGTGTTTTTTGAGTCTTTTTGATAAATATATGCACCACAACCAACCGTTTCCTCTTTGTGGTGACATAAATTGCCCTCGCTATACCCGATTTACCCTTGAAACGGATTTCCCATAACTTATTACCTAAAGGTTTTATAAAGGGCATTCCTACGGCTTGCGGACCATTCCTCTCTATCATGCCGATAACATGCAAGTAATTTGCCTGCATCTCTTTGGGTAGTGCCTTAAACTCCGCTACTACACTTTGATTAAGAAACTCAACTTTCCACATATAATTTATTATAGCATATCTGATATATATGTGCAAAGGGAAATTGGCAAAAATGAATAGAAATTCCTCAGTGTTTCTTTTGATGGAAAACTTTTCTTGACAATTACGAAAGTTTTCGTGTATAATATACGTGTTGTTTCGTACGAAAAATCTCGTATATAGACTTGTAACACCATAGCAAGGAGCAAATTATGTATGCAGATGACATCCACGCCACATATAAACTTTTGGCGCATCAGGCACCGTTGGAACTTCGCGCGCTGAAGGTTCATGCAGATGGACGTACTACTTGCATCCGAAATTGCTTAATCCATTCATCAGAACAACTTGTGAAAATTTGTGAGGAATATGATGGCGTTGCGAATATCTACGTTGGCTTGCGTGAAAGGCGCGGCGAGTTCGCGCCACAGCGCGGCTCAAGCGCAAAAAAGCAGGACATCGGCGCAGTGACAACTTTGGTAGTTGACCTCGACCCGGTTCGCCCACAAGGTTTGGAAAAACAGGCAACTACGGAAGCGGAACTTAATGCGGCAATCGCCGAAGCTCAGTATCAAAGCGAATTGATTGCCAAACGTGGATTTATTCCTCCGCTATTGGCGATGAGCGGCAATGGATGCCAACTATGGTTTTTTATTCCGCGCTATGAACTTTCCCCCCCGTCGACGGGGGGGAAAGGGGGGGGTTGGTATCCTATCCGCAAAAATCCAAAAACCGGCGAGGAAATTATGACGCATACGTTTGAAAGTCGATTGAAAGTGTTTGAAGAGGAAGTGCGTCAATCGCTGTCAAAAAAAGGAAAAGAAGAAGTCAAGGTTGATTCAATTTATGACCTGCCGCGGATTATCAAAGTCATTGGCACAATGAGCGTCAAAGGAGATGCAATCAAATATCCCGACCGCCCGCACCGGGTGAGCAGATGGTTGGATACGCCGATTCGCCGGGAAGATGCGAGATTGTTAGATTATTTGTTAAATCTCCCAGTCCAAGCCAACACGTTAAATTTTACGGAAAACCTAAGGCTTCCGCAGATTTTTCTTGATGCGCTTGCATCAGATTCTAAGCTCCGAAAACTTTGGGAAAATCCGCCGCGAAATGGTGATACTTCCGCACGCGATTGGGCGATAGGCTTAGCTTGCCTTGAACACGGCATCCACGAACCGCAGATGCTTTTCGATATTCTCTCTCAAAAACCGCACGGTAAATACCAACGCGATGGTTATGTCCCTTATCTCCATACGACTGTCTCGAATCTGCTTGCGGCTCTGAGAAACCCGTTTTCGGGAAAACGGGTTTCTGGCGAATTGACCAAAGCAGAAAAGCTGAGATGCTTCATGTCTCTATTTCGGGGACGCGATGATGTGTTCGCTAAACGGTGGGAGAAAAAGGATGGCTCAAAAAGCGGGTATAGCCCCGCCTGTTACAATGAATGGGCTTCGGGTATTTGCAAAAAAGGAAAAGGCAAAAAATGCGATGAGTGTGATAAGCGTGAGTATATTCCGCTAAATGAAGAACAGGTTGAACAACATCTGCGCGGTCAGATAACGATTGGTTTGTACCCCTTGCTAAAAAACAATACTTCTCATTTTCTCGCTGTGGATTTTGATGGAGCGGATTGGGAAGGTCAAGCAAAACGCTTTGTCGAAATATGTACGCAACATGCGCTTCCTGTCTATGTCGAGCGGTCGCGTTCAGGAAATGGAGCGCACGTTTGGTTTTTCTTTTCGGACGCTTATCCTGCATATAAAAGTCGGAAGATTGCCTTTGAGCTTCTTAAAATAGCAGGAATGGTTGACGAATTTACCAAAGTCGATAGTTTTGACCGGTTATTTCCAAATCAAGATTACCACACTGGCAAAGGATTTGGAAATCTGATTGCGCTGCCGCTTCAGCATAGTCCACGGCAAAAGGGCAATAGCGTGTTCGTTGATGTAGCGAACGATTTTACGCCCTACTCAGACCAGTGGAAAATATTAACAACGATTCAAAGGATTACTCCCCAGGTATTGGACGCGCTTTTTGAGAAATTCACCGGTGCTGCCGGTAAAAAGGAGACTTTTTCAGAGATTTTGGAACTGACGCTTCGGAATCATGTCGTCATCCCCAAAGGGAATCTGCCCAAGAAATTGACTGACTTTTTAAGGGAAGAACTTCATTTTGTCAACTCACAATATATCATTAACCAGCGTTTAGGAAAGAGCACTTACAAAACTGAACGTTATTTTAACGCAATAACACACGACGACCATTCAATCATGGTTCCACGTGGTTTTCTGAATCGACTCACTCAGTTTTTGAACAAAAATAGGATTGACTTCCATATCCGTGACGAACGGCAAAAACTGGATCCAATCGATTTGACGCCCACGTATGAACTTTTCCCTCACCAGGCGAAAGCCTTACATCATTTCGAGGATAAAGAAAGCGGAATTTTGGTCGCGCCGCCCGGGTCGGGAAAGACGATTATGGGACTTGAACTGATTGCCCGTAAGAAACAGCCATCACTCATCATCGTCCACAGAAAACAGATTTTTGACCAATGGCTTGAGCGAATTGAAACCTTCCTTGATATTCCAAAGAGACATATAGGTCAGTTCGCCGGGGCAAAGAAAAATATTCAAACGCCCGTTACCGTCTCTATGATTCAAACCCTAAGCCGATGCAAAAATCTCAATGAGATAAGCCAGAACTTCGGCACAATTTTAGTGGACGAATGCCATCATATACCTGCCAAAATGTTTCGCGACGTCATCACACAACTTAATCCATACTATCTTTTCGGTCTCACAGCAACGCCGACGAGGAAATATAACGACGAAAAGCTGATTTTTATTTATTTGGGGGATATTGTTTACGAAGTGCCGAAAGACTATAATCATGAACTTTTTTCGATGAAGGACATGCTTACGATTCGTATTCGAAAAACAGATTTCTCAATGCCGTTTCGGGTGAAAACGGATGATTTCCATCTGCTTTCCAGGGGATTGATATTCGACCGGGCGCGGAATGAATTAATCGTGAAAGATGTATCAGAATATGCAAAGCAGGGATATAAATGTTTAATTTTGACCGAACGCAAAGAGCATGTTGACATACTCGAACTCTATTTGAAACGTGATTTTGAAGTTATCACCTTCACAGGCGGCTTGAGCGCGCGGAGTCGGAAGAAAGTTGAAGAGCAAATCCATTCGGGACATTTTCAAATTCTCATTGCTACCGGGCAATTGATTGGCGAAGGAGCCGATTTTCCCAATCTGGATTGTCTGTTTCTGGTGTATCCATTTTCTTTCGAAGGGAAATTGATACAATACATTGGGAGAATAGAACATGGGGAGTCCAACTCTACGGCTCGAGGTCGGTTCATTTTTGATTATCGGGATAGCAATGTCCCTGTCCTTGAAAAGCAGTTTAAGAAGCGAAATCGGTATTACAAAAAATTGCGTCATTCGATTATTTTACCGTAACAGTATAAACGTTTTTTTCTGAAAATATTGACATCCGCCACAGTTTTAGATAAAATTACCACATAATATCAATTCTCCATAAAGCTAAAGCGTAAAACGAGAAGGAAAGGGGGGAAAGGGAAGGAAAGGAAGAATTCCCCCCTTTCCTTCCTTTCCTTCCTTTCCCCGCCTTCACTTTCAGCAAGAAGCGAACTTCAAGTTTTATGCTTTATTGTCAAGGAGAACTGGTATAAGTTAAGCTATTTTGGAGGACAAAAAATGTCAATCGAAATTATTCAATTAGGTGTTGGTGGATTCGGCCATGCCTGGCGTCATGGAATTACAACGACGCCGGATGTTGAAGTTGTAGCTTTGGTGGATGTGAATCCAGTTGCGCTTGAAGAGGGCGCAAAATTTTACAACCTCCCTTCTGACCAATGTTTTGCCGTTGATGACAAAAAATGGGAAAAAGTTGGGGCTGACATTGTAATAGATGCCACGCCACATCTATTTCATTATGAAAACGCTATGCGCGTTTTGGGTTCAGGAAAGAATTACATAGTCGTCAAACCGATGAGCGATGCCTGGGACAAAGGTTTGGCGATGGTCGAAGAGGCAGAAAGGCGTGGATGCAAAATGGCGGTTGCTCAACAGTTGCGATTTCATCCATTGATAATGAAAATCCGCGAAATTATCACCGGCGGCTTACTAGGTGAGCCGGGATATGTCCACTTAGACGCATTCTTCGGTTATCCTGGATTGAATCGTCAAACCTGGACACAACCTTATCCGCTACTGGCAGAATGTTCCATTCATCATTTAGATTATCTAAGGTGGGCGTTGGGACAGGATGCCGTCGCAGTTTCAGCGGAACATTGGAATCCGTCATGGGTCAAAGAATATGGCTTACGATATGCATTCTGCCTGTTTGAAATGGATAAAGGCTGCCGCGTCTCCTATCGAGCCATTGCGACAAAGGGCGATACAATAAGTTGGCTATGTCACTGGCGGGTAGAAGGTGATAAAGGGATTCTGAAAGTTGAAAAAGACCGGCTTTATCTGAATAACGAGGAGGTCAAAGTCGCATGGGAAGATGGTCGAAACATAAGCGACCTGAATCTCTCTGGCTTAAATAAAATCGTGCTTTCGCAGTTCATCGACTACATCACAGAAGATAAAGAACCCTGTGTTTCGGGAAAGAATAATTTGAATAGCCTGCACATGGTGTTTGGTTCAGTGGAGTCGGCTGAAAAAAGAGAACGGGTGAAGTTGTGGACCAGAGGATAATAAGAGTTTTGCAGTAGGAAAAATTGTTACACGGTCTAAAGATGAAGCCTACGAGGCACAGTGCTGACTAAGAGATTGAAGAATGAAGATTGAAGATTGAACGTGGTTTACGAAGTAAACTCGTCCTCAAAGTTTCCTACAATCTTCAATCTTCAATAGTCAATCTTCAATCCCTAAAGTTCAATTCTTCTCCCCAAACGACTTGATTTTCGCATCGCATCAATGATAACTGCTACCCTGTATCCATCTTCAAAGGTAGCGTTGTATGGGCTCATCTCTTTGTTGTTGGCGACAGCATCAAGGAAATAGAATTTCTCAATGATATGACAATGTTCCCAGCCGATATTATGCCCCTGCGGCCACCACTCACCGACATAAGGATGTTCGTTTTCGGTCACCGAAATCTCTGTAAAGCCTAAAAGTGAATTTCCTCCTGAGCCCTCAATACACGCAAAGAGGCTATTGGGATGTTCCAAATCCCACTTTAGCGAACCCTTTGAACCATTTATCTCCCAGGAAAGAAAATTCTTTCTCCCTGTAGCTACCCCCGATGATTCCATAACGCCAATTGCGCCATTTGCAAATTCAAAGAGAGCGGCATTGCCGTCATCAGCGACCGCGTCCTCGCAACCTATGGTGGGGATAGCTCTCTCTTCATTAAAAGCGCGAACCAGCGCGGAGACGCTTTTTATTTCACCGAGCAGAAATCGGCACTGGTCGATAGCATGGCTGCCGATTCCTTGAATAATCCCCGAATGCGACCGACTCGAATACCAAACCTCATCAGGTGGAGTTGATGGGTCATGTCCAGCCATCTGCAAGTAATTCACCCTAATATGATAAATCTTACCAATTTTTCCTTCAGCGATTAAATCCTTCGCAAACCGCACCGCGGGCATGAATCTGTAATTAAAAACACACATCGCCTTCCCTTTTGCCAAATTAGCTTCATCTCTCATTCTCCTTGCGTCGTCAACGGATAGAGCCATCGGTTTCTCGCAAATCACATTCTTGCCATTTTTTAGGGCGGCGATGCAGGGTTCAGGATGGTAATGGTCAGGACCGCAATTATCAAAAATGTCTATTCTATCATCATTGACCAATTCGTTCCAGTCAGTGCAATATTCTTCATAACCATATCTTGCCGCCTCACGTTTCACGTTCTCCTCATTCCTTCCACAGATGATTAACAATCGCGGCATTACGTTAGCGGTGGGATAGATGTAAGGTATCTTTTTGTAGGCATTGGTGTGGCATTTACCCATGAAACCATATCCTAACATGCCAATTTTAACTTCTTTTCTCTCGTCAATCTCTACCTTTTTTATAGCCATAATTTTACTCCTTTCGCTCCCGATAAGCGGATACATAGAAACCGAGTTTTTGGGAAAAACTCGGTTTCTTATTTTTCTCTCAGTTAAATCAACCCTTTCCGAATCATCCGCGTCAGGGGATATTCTTCTTCCGGTTCATAAGGAAATTGAACGCGTCCGCGCTTCTCGGAAGAGATGAAAACAGCGTTGAGGATTTCAAGCGCCGCTCGTCCACGTTCGCCGCTGCAACGATGTTCTCTATCCTCATTGATGGCATCGACCAGGTCTTGCATCTCGCCTGTAAAGCAAGAAAAATAGGAAGCATCGGTGTCAAATCGAGTCCAATCTCGGTATTGTCGATTCCGAATGCGCAGATACGGCTTTGTCGTGTTGAACTCTGCTCGAAGTTCTCCTTCTTCTCCATAGAGAAGGACGTAAAATTCACCGCTATCCTCAAAAACTCGCGCGCATTCGAGGTAGCCGCGTACTCCATTTTTATACTGAATTGCCGCAAACGAACAGTCTTCCGAAGGTGTGCCTTGAAGGGTCTTCCGACTCGAATAATCTATTTGCCCAAGAACGGAAGAAACTCCGACATCATCTACAAACATATTCATCAAATCTACAACATGCGTGCCTTGAGCTTGCAAATCCATCGGACACGCGCCGCGCATCCAGAGAAGTTTTCCGATTTCACCTGCATTCAGACGCCGCTTTACTTCTCTGAAATCCTCGCAAAATCTTAAGTCATGCCCAATGGCGAGTTTCACGTTGTTTTCACGGCACGCTTTTAGCATATTGTCCGCTTCTTTGAGTCCCAATGCCATCGGCTTTTCGCACATAATGGCTTTTGGCTTGCGTTGAGCCGCCTCAATGGTTACTTCCGCATGCGCCTGCGGCCAGGTACAAACTGAGACAATATGCAGATTTTCCTTGTCTAACATTTCTTGATAGTCTGCGTAGACATTTTTCAAGCCTCTTGGTTCGGCAAACGCTTTTCGAGCATCTTCCGAGATATCCGCTGCTGCTACGATTTTTACGCCTTTGATAGCGCCATAAGCCGCCCAGTGAACTCCTGCAATGTGTCCCATGCCGACTAAACCGACTCGGTAAATTTTATCTTCTAACATTTTGTTGTTCTCCTATTATTTTACGCCCTAAGCCCTTTGTCCGTACTAAATGTTTGCACTAAAATGTAGCTAATTCAACCACGCGCCTTTCTTTGAGAGAAAGTTCTGCGCCAATTACGATGCCGTGAGATTCAATGGTATCCTCTTTTTTTACCGGACTCTTTTTTTCTTTCACCATTTGGATATATTCAGAAAGGAGAAATTCGTAGTGAACGCGAGGATAAACTGGTTCTAAGTTCTGGCTATCCAGAGCGCCTTCTGTACCAAAAACTTGAAGTTGTTTAATATACTTTTGGCATGGAAAATGTTCAAGAATAACCGCCTTATCATCGCCGTAATCAACATGTACAATATTTACAGCGCCGTGGGCTTCTGCCTTTATTCTTTTTATGCCTTGCCCGAAAACTTCTTGTATCATTTCCGCGCCGTGAATACCGTATCCAATCAACGTGCCATTGGTCAGAGTACAGCGCGCAAAACGGACTTGCCCAACATCGGATAAATGGTCACGCACATAGGTGAGCGCAGGGTCAGTCCGCATGCTCGACGCGCAAAGTAGAGGCACACCAAGTTGTGCGGAACGATGAAACATCGTTTGAATATTCTTCATCTGGTTTGCCATCGGTTTATCCACAAAGGTTGGCTTTCCGGCTTCCAGCGCCGCGATGGCAAGCTCAACATGGTAATCAACATAATTTTCAGCGTAGGAATAATCGTATGAGAGCACCATAACGCCATCGCATTGTTCAATTACATCGCTTGCTTTGGGGGAAACAACTTTTAGGCTATACTGTTTTCCCAATTCTTTCCAGGTTTCAAATTGCTCAAAACCACTAATGCCTACCACTTTTGCTTCCCGCAAAAGTGGAAAACCTTCGTGACGGTGATTTCCATTGAAAAGATCTAAAAAAACACCTTCATGCCCATGGTTTACTCCAATAAAACCGATTCTTATCATGTAATTCTCCTGTGATTCAAGGCTAACATAGTGTTGTCCGTTTGCCTGATTACTTCATATTTTAACGGAAAATTAAAATGAAAGCAACTGATTTTTTCCGCTTCCTTATACGACTTTTTCAGTTATCGCTCTTTTGCGGTAACAGTTAGGGCAAAGGGGAAAAAGGGCTAATACTACTTTAGTTTACTAACCTTCAGTTGTCCAGTTATTTGGAACTGAGGTTTGATGAGGCTTTTTGCCTCATTGCCGGAACTTACAGAAAAGCAGTTTGACCCTTGTGCCGATTCGGGGTAAGGCATAATGAGGCAC
>Ga0194113_10008908_pt1 | contig 12236 bp, 12 predicted proteins | sample TA2MahC200mmetaG_FD_146193 | JGI IMG/M metagenome (GOLD analysis project Ga0194113, IMG submission 146193) | Freshwater microbial communities from Lake Tanganyika, Tanzania - TA2015017 Mahale Deep Cast 200m | ecosystem: Environmental > Aquatic > Freshwater > Lake | place: Tanzania: Lake...
CACGTGATACTTGCAATCCCACTTAGTGTGGTTTAGGGTCTGATAGTCTTTCATTACAACCTCCCAGAATTGAAAGCTTGGTGTGTTCTGGGAGGTTGCCTCCTACTGCCTCACACGGTCAAACCTTAAGGAGTCGCCCCGGCAAAGCCGGGGGCTTACCGTTTCTTGGTTACATGCGGGAGTCAAGCGCATCTAACCTGTCATTGTGTGGACCCCGAAATCTATCCGGGGGAGGGAGCAATCCCCTCTCTTGAAGGCTGGGAGATTGCTTACCCCGCTATTCAGCGCGGGAAGCAATGACATTCTCCTCCACGCCTAACTGAACGATTCCCTCCGGAGTCCCGGCGTCATTGCCCAGGCCGGAAGGCACGTGACTTGCACCAGCTTTGGTGTTTCTCCGCATAGGAACTTTTACCTAAGCGGGTTTTCGCGGGAGGAAAGAAAGGACCGGTGAGATGGAAAAGCCCAGGTTGCTTCTCGTGGATGACGACATTCCCTTTGTCACGAACTTGTCAAAGCTCCTGGCCCGACGGAGTTACGAAGTTTCCACCGTATATGACGGTGATAGCGCGTTGAAGATCGTCGAGGAAAAGGAGTTCGACGTGATAATTCTGGACCAGAAGATGCCCGGCAAAGACGGCCTTACCGTGCTCAAAGAAATAAAGAAGAAACGGCCCCGCCTTGAAGTAATTATTCTTACCGGCGTTGCAACGGTCGATACGGCTTTCAACGGGCTTCAGCTTGGCGCATTTGACTACGTGGCAAAGCCGTTGGAGTTGAGCGATCTGGAAGAGAAGATCGGCCAAGCGTTTCACAAAAAACTAGGGCAGAAATGACGGTTCACCCTATTGCCAAATCCGTTTACACTTTGTAAAGAAAACTGACACGACGATTTCCTCGTATTTCCGGTGGGTTCGATTCGCTCCCAACCAAGAGCGCGTCTCGCACGCTTTTGGTCCCGCTTTAATTATTTCTATTGCTTTAATTCGACCGTGGGTCGGGACGGATTGGCGGAACAATCCCGCGCCTCGCAGGATTTTCTGATTTTCTGTCGATTTTGGACAGGCGAGACGCCTGTCCCACCATGCTTACGTAATGAAAGGTTGCAGCAAGCGATAATTAATATTGTTGTCGGTTATCCTACCCTTTCCCCTTTCTGATAATCGCTTACATTGATACCCGATTTCCTCAAACGGTATTGCGAGGCTGAGCAGGGCAGCCCCAAAGTTTTCGCCCCGCCGCGCGCGTCTCATCACACTCCTGCCTTTAATCAGGGCTCGCCCGAACAAGCACGTTTCGCGGCCGCAAAGTAAGTAAGAGGCTCTGTCTCGGAATCCTACAGATTATCGCAAGCCGGTCCTAACGGAAATGATGTTAGAGTTTCCTGGCCGGGGCTTGAACGATTTTTCCTGGAGAGGTTTGGAAAATAGTGGCATTATTAGTGGTCTCCTATAGGTGGCAAGAACAGTGGATGTAGTTCTGAAATACGGCCGGGGAGAATGCCGGCTCCGGATTCCCGAGAGAGCGGACGTGGAAATCCTTCAGCCGGCCGCGCTGCCGCCGCTGGCAAACGTGGAAGCGGCCCTGGAAAAAGCTCTGGCTCAGCCTCTGAACCGGCCTTCGTTCGACCGGATGATCCGGGAGATCGCTCCAAAGACTGTTGCCATCGCGGTCCCGGACGAGACCCGACCCGCGCCGCTCGGCGTGATATTGCCCGTGCTCCTGAGAGAGCTTCATGAAGCTGATCCGGGCTTGGATTCCTCCGCCGTGACCATCGTGGTGGGAGGCGGCTTGCATCCGCCTCTTGAAGGCCAGGCGCTCTGCAGGGTCATTCCGGCGGAAATAGGCGCGCAATGCAGGGTTGTAGCTCACGACGCCCTGAGAGCGCGGATGGTTGATTTCGGCTTTACCAGCCGAGGCACGCCGCTTCACATTAATGCTCAATTTGCAGAAGCGGATCTGAGAATCGTCATCGGGCAGATCGATCCCCACCAGTTTGTGGGGTTCACCGGCGGCGCCAAGGGCGTGGTGATCGGGCTAGCGGACGCGGAAACCATTGAACGCAACCACAGCCTCATGTTCGATCCCCAAGCTCAGGTAGGCCGCCTGTCGGGCAATCCGGTGCGTGAGGATATGAACGAAGCAGGCCGCATGGTGGGTATCCATCTTGCTATTGATATGATTCTGGATCCCGACAAGCGGCCCGTGAGTATTCTGGCCGGCGACCCGGAGGCCGCGCTCGAACTTGGAGCTGACGTTTGCCGCTCGGTTTATGGTGTAAAGATATCTGAGAAATTCGACGTAGTCATCGCGTCTTGCGGAGGGCATCCCAAGGATATCTGTCTCTACCAAGCCCAGAAGGGACTGAATCTGGCCTCGCAAGCTCTCAAACCGCGTGGAAAGATACTCCTGCTTGCCGCGTGTCCGCAAGGAGTGGGGGACGACGTGTACTACGATTACGTGGGCCGATTCCGGTCGCCTCAAGAAGTTCTTGAAGACTTCCAAGGCCTTGGATTCAAGATGGGCGCGCATAAGGCCTATCTGTTCGGCCGCACGCTTGACAGCTTCGATGTGGCTATCTCATCGGAACTGGCCGCGGAGGTTCTGGATCGATGCCTCCTGCGCTCTGTCGAGCCCGAGGCGCAGATTCGGCGATGGATCGACGAGTTTGAGGACAGGCCGCGGGTAGCGGTCATTCTCAACGCCAACACCACGTTCTTTATCGTGGAATCGATATAACCCGGGGTCTCGATGATCGCCCGGGAGCTCTACTCAGCTCAAAATCCGGAAAGGAGAGATCATGATACAGTTTCTGGTTCACGAAAAATCAGACAATGTGGGCGTGGCCACGGTCGATATCAAGGCCGGGGAGATCGCGAAAGGGTTGTACACGGACACCCAGGCCCCGATCGACATGAAAGCCTTGAATGATATTCCTCTTGGTCACAAGATCGCGCTCATCGACTTCAAGGCTGGGGACACGGTCACCAAGTATGGGCATGACATCGGGAGAATCGTTGCCGACACCGCGGCCGGCGCCCATGTGCACATTCACAACTTGAAGACAAAGAGGTGGTAGCGATGAATATACCTAAGTTTACCGGATATCGGCGCGAGAACGGAAGGGTCGGCGTTCGGAATCACGTGGTTATTCTCCCTTTGGATGATTTGTCCAATGCCGCGTGTGAGGCGGTCGCCAATAACATCAAAGGAACAATGGCCCTTCCCCATGCGTATGGGCGCCTGCAATTCGGCGAGGATCTTGAGCTGTTCTTCCGCTCTATTATCGGCGCCGGCGCAAACCCCAATGTGGCCGCGGCGGTGGTCATCGGCATCGAGCCGGAATGGACGGAAAGGATCGTGAACGGTATCGCCGAGACCGGAAAGCCGGTGAAGGGCTTTTCCATCGAGCGCAGCGGGGACATCAATACCATTGCCGCGGCCTCTCGCCAGGCATTGGAATATGTTCAGTGGGCGTCGGAACTCCAGCGGACCGAATGCGCTATGAACGAGCTGTACGTGTCGGTGAAGTGTGGTGAATCGGACACCACATCGGGCCTGGCATCCAACCCCACGGTGGGTAACGCCATCGATAAATTGGTGGAAATGGGCGCGACGACCTGTTTTGGAGAAACCTCCGAGATCACGGGCGCGGAACACGTGTGCAAGGAGCGCGCGGCCACCCCGGAGATCGGCGAAGAGTTCATGCGCGTCTGGAATGCGTACAACGACATTATCGTGAAGTTCAAAACAGACGATCTTTCCGGGTCTCAACCCACGAAAGGCAACATCCGAGGCGGACTGACCACGATCGAAGAGAAGGCCTTCGGAAATCTTCAAAAGATTGGTAAGAAGTCTCGATATGTGGGGGTGTTAAAACCGGCCGAGGCGCCCAAAGGAAAGGGCTTATGGTTCATGGACACCTCATCCGCGGCTGCGGAGGCGGTGACCCTGTGGGCAGCATCAGGCGCAGTGGTCCATTTGTTTCCGACCGGCCAGGGCAACATCATCGGGAATCCCATACTGCCGGTCATCAAGCTGTCGGCGAATCCCCTCACCTGTCGGACAATGAGCGAACATGTCGACCTGGATGTATCGGCTATACTCAGGGGTGAGATGACTCTTGACCAGGCCGGTGACAAGCTCCTGGAGATGATTGCTCGCACGGCCAACGGCCGCCTGACCGCGGCCGAAGCGCTCGGCCACCGGGAATTCGTTTTGACCAAGCTGTACGTCAGCGCATAGGAGTGTCAGGGCGTACGATACGGGAAATGGACCACATGTTCCTCTAGAGGAGAAGATCGAGAGTCGCCTTGCGCCGAAGCGCCGTCAAGGAGGTGAGACCTTGTTCTTGGTGGGGCAGGCATCCTGCGTGTCGTGGTTCCGGAGAATAGATCTCTTTACCGACAGGCGAGACGCCTGTCCCACCAATGCCATAGTCTCTTTTCTCGACTCGGTGGAAAAATATAGCCTGAACCTGATCTCAGTTTTGGCGAAGAAAACAACGCGCTGAAACGACTTGCTTGGCCCAGACCCTTGAGGATCTTCTTTTAATTCGGCGCATTTCTCCAGCGCAGAGGGAGAGTCCACATGCCAAAGACACAAAGCTGGTATGATCGGATTGCAGCCCTTTTCTTCTTTGGTGTGGGCTTGTTCTTTGCTCTGTACGCCCGACGGGTTGAAATCGGAAGTTGGAACGAGCCCGGGCCGGGATTTCTTCCCTTTTGGGCGGGGACTACGTTGTGCGTCATGGCTGTGGGGCTTTTTGTCGGCAGCCTGCGACGCGCCGGGACTCTCGTTCCTCCGTTCTTTCCTCAGATCGATTCCTGGAAGCGGGTTCTGGTAACATTCCTCGCGATGGTCGTATACATGCAGATCCTGAATCTTGTGGGCTTCACAATAGCGACCTTTATCTTTGTAGGCTTCCTCGTGAAGTTTATCTTTCCTCAAACCTGGACGCGAAGCATCATCGTGGCGGCGTTCAGCGCGCTGTGCGCTCGCCTTCTCTTTATCAACCTATTGAAGACCCAACTCCCACGGGGTTTTGTCGGGTTTTAGGCCTCCTATGGATCTACTCAACCATATGGCTATGGGAGCTCAGGTGGTCTTCACGCCGGTGAACCTGCTTCTTTGCTTCCTTGGCGTGCTCCTGGGGACTTTGGTGGGAGTGCTTCCCGGACTGGGGCCCACGGCCGCGATTGCCTTGCTTTTGCCCAACACCTTTCACCTCTCCCCCGTGGGCGCGATCATCATGTTGGCGGGTATCTATTACGGCGCCATGTACGGGGGTTCCACCACATCCATTCTCGTCAACATTCCGGGAGAAGCAGCGTCTGTGGTAACCACCTTGGACGGGTACCAGATGGCCCTGAAAGGACGCGCGGGGCCTGCTTTGGGAATTGCGGCTTTCGGGTCTTTCATTGCGGGGACCATCTCCGTCATGGGGCTCATGTTGGTCGCGCCGCCCCTGGCCAAGTTTGCTCTGGCATTCGGCCCTCCGGAATATTTCAGCCTGATGCTGATGGGCATTCTCATCCTGATCTACCTGGCGTCAGGCTCTATTCTCAAAGCGCTCATGATGGCGGTCTTGGGGTTGCTGATCAGCACCATCGGCATGGATTCCATTTCCGGCGTTCAACGCCTCACCTTCGGAATAATAGAACTCAGCGACGGAGTGGGCCTGATACCCGTGATTATGGGGCTGTTCGGAGTGGCGGAAGTCATCTCGAACGTGGAGCAGGGGATCAAGCAAGAGTTGGTCACATCCAAGGTGCGTGATCTTCTCCCCTCCCTGCAGGACTGGAAGGATTCCTTCTTACCGATCATTCGCGGCGGCTTCCTCGGCTTCTTCTTGGGTGTTCTTCCCGGTCCCGCGCCCGTGATCTCCGCCTTCAGCTCCTATGCCTTGGAAAAGAAGCTCTCCAAACACCCGGAGAAATTCGGAACCGGCGTGATCGAGGGCGTCGCCGGACCCGAAGCCGCGAACAATTCCGCGACCGGAGGCGCTTTCATACCGCTCTTTACGTTGGGCATCCCGGCCAATTCCGTGATCGCCATTCTATTGGGCGCGTTCATGATTCACGGCATCCAGCCCGGACCCCTGCTTATTTCCCAGCACCCCCAGATCTTTTGGGGAACGGTCATCAGCATGTATGTGGGCAATATGATGCTCATCATACTGAATCTGCCTTTGATCGGTCTGTGGGTGAAGCTATTGCGCGTCCCCTACCCCGTTCTCTTCCCGCTCATTCTTGTTTTCTGCGTGGTGGGCGTGTACAGCTTGAACTACAGCTTTGTGGAAGTGGGCCTGATGATCGGGTTCGGTGTGCTAGGCTACATAGGTCGAAAATTCCGCTTGGAGATGGCCCCGCTGGTCTTGGCTTTGGTCATCGGACCCATGATGGAACAGAATCTGCGCCTGTCGTTGGTGATCTCACAGGGTAGCCCCTGGATCTTCATCGAACATCCCATTTCCGCTAGTTTTTTCGCTCTTTCCCTGTTCTTGCTCCTTTCACCTCTGATCCCTTGGATTGGAGGTAAGCGCAAGAAGCTCCAAGAAAAAGTTGAAGGTGAAGATATCTAACCAAGAAAGGACAACAAGATGAAAAAACTGAAACTACTCTTCATCGTCGTCGCTCTCCTCGCCCTGGCGGGATCGGTGTTCGGCGCGGAAAAATTCCCCACAGGGCCTATCACTTACATCATTCCGTTTAATCCGGGAGGTCAGTCGGACGTGGAGGCCAGGCTCCAGCAGCCATTTCTCGAAAAAGACCTTGGACAACCCATCGTGATAACGTACATGCCCGGCGCCGGAGGAGGCTTGGCATGGACCAAGTTCGCGCAGGCAAAGTCTGACGGTTACAGCATTTGCGGAATCAACATTCCGCACATCATTCTCCAGCCCCTGAGTCAAACCGATGTGGCCTTCAAAACCGAGGACCTCAAGCCCGTCTGCATCTTCGAATCAACTCCCATCGGCCTGGCGGTCAAGCAAGGATCCTCGATCAACAACGTCAAGGAATTCATCGAGTTCGCCAAAGCCAATCCAGGCAAGGTTACCGTGGGCATGTCCGGCAAGTTCTCTGGCCACCACATGGCCGCGCTCCAGTTCATGAAAATGACCGGAACCAAGCTCACTCTGGTGACCTTCACCGGCGCGGCCCCCCAGGTGACCAACTTGCTTGGAGGTCACGTGGAGGCGATCTTCGGAAACTCTTCAGATCTTGTCACCTATGCGACTCAGATCAAAGTCTTGGCAATCGGTTCAGAGAAACGGATGGATCAGCTCGCTAATGTGCCGACGTTTCAAGAGGAGGGGTTGAAATTCTTTCCGCGCATCGATCGAGGAGTGGCAGTGCCCAAAGACACGCCCACGGAAATCACCGCCAGGTTGGAAAAGGCTTTCTTGGATACGGTCAACATGGATGCGTATCGTTCCAAAATCGTGGCCGCGGGGTTTGTGCCCATGGGTTTGAACAGTGAGCAGTCGAAGAGTTACATCGCGGAACAGACTGAAGTCTGCCGGCAACTGCTCAAGGAACACGATCTTCTCTTGAAGAAGTAGAGGCGCCCCTGCTCTCAGTCAAAGTTCCCGGGACGGTTTCAGGCGGAGGGTTTCTCGAATTACTTGCGAGACACCACACCACTCATCTATCGAATTCCTGTGGAAGTCGTCGGGATGAGCGCCGCTGTTTGGATTTGCGTATGGGGTGGTTTGGAGGGGAGATGAGTCTCCCCTCCAAATTATTGCGCAACGATGCGCTCTTGCTGCCAGTCTCCGAGGCGAAGCCCCGGAGTGTTCGCCAAAGCCGAGGGCTTTCATGATTCGTTGTAGTTCTTTAGCTACGGGAGTCGGCATTACGGTTTCGGGCCGGCCTTGGGACCTCCGGTAGGAGCGGGCTTGGCCGGCGCGTCCTCCCCGGTCACCTGAACATTCATCTTCTTCTTCAGCTCATCTGCCAACTTCTGATAAAATTCCTGCTGCTTGCGGAAGCCGATCTGCTCCTCGATATACTCCTTCACTTCGTCAAAAGAATTGACCCTTTCGGGCTTCTTGTCCTCCAGGTACACCACGTGGTAACCGAATTTCGTCTGCACCGGCCCCGTGACCTCACCCTTGTTCATGCCAAAAGCCACATCCTCGATCTCTTTCACCAGTCGGCCGCGGGAAAGCCAGTCCAGGTCTCCCCCCCTGCTCCGGCTGGGGCAAATCGAGTGCTTCCCGGCCAGGTCCGCAAAGTCCCCGCCCTTTTTCAGCTTGGCGAGGATGTCGTTGGCTTCCTTGTCCGTCTTGACCAGGATGTGTCGTAGGTGAACGCTCTCGGGACTGCGAAACTGATCTTTGTTCTGCTCGTAGAAGTCCTTGGCTTCAGCTTCGGTGGTAGCGGGCACATCTTTGGTCTTGCCTTCCAAGAAGAGCCTGGCCATGAGATCCTTCTTGGCAAAGGTCATCAACCGCTGGAACTTGTCCGAGTTCGGGAGGCCCTGCTTCTCCGCCTCGGCCGCGATGACATACACGTTCACGATATAGTCCAGCGTCTGTTTTCGGCCCTCAGGGGTCATATAGAGCTGGCGAAATCTTTCCGGCACCGAGTCGGCCATGATCTGGAGGTCTTTCTCCGAAATCGTTTCGTTTCCGATTTTGGCGAGCACCTTGTCCTTTTCCTGGGCTGAACCCGGCGCGACCGCGGCGCCCCAGAGGATACAGGCAATCGCTGCGCATAAAATAGCTTTGAAGAACATATGGTTATTTCTCACGTGACACTCCTTACCTTAAGTTTCTTGAATAACTTTTTACTATAACGAAATGATCTTGTCCCAGCCGGGAAAAGCTTATATCACAGCAGTCTTCCCAAGTCAAATACCGCCACAGCTTGGACACTCGGGTTTCTTCCTCTTATACCGATGCTTTTTCCAAAGGGCAAGACGGTCTTGACGGCGAGCCCGGGATCTTCGGAACGTGAATTCGCGGATTTTGCGTCGTTCGGAGTGAAGGAGATCCGGGACTATAGCCTTTCGGAGGACATCTGCTTGAAAGAACATGGGCATTAGGGGCTATCTAATGAAAATATTGTCCTATTTATCTGGCATGTTGATTTTCTGGCGCAATTAGGATAAGTTAAACGCCGGGAAGGAGGCACGGAGGAAAATTCCATGCCTTGTGAGCCAAACAAAGCTGCCATTTCGAGCGCGTCGATCTTGCCACTCACCCTGGCCTGCCTCTGCGCACTTGTCGTCACCGGCTGTCAGGAGATCGAAACCGTCAAGCGCGAGGTCCTCAAGAAGATCAATTCCAAGCTGGTCAAGACCAAGAAGCCGTTCACACCCAGAGACGGCATCACCGTCCAGCCCGCGCCCTTCTATCGCTCCGCGAACCCGAATTCGGAAGTGATCCGCAGCCTTCCCGCGGAGACCCCGCTTCACCTGGTTGACAAGGTTGGTGAGTGGTATCGAGCGCGCACGCGCGACGGCCGTGAAGGATACATCTCCGAGAAAATTGTAGGCGGAGAAGATATCATCCGCATAACCCACGACCTGCGGCGATCCATCGAAGGGATGCCCGTTCAGGCCGAAGGAGTCATCAAGAATAAGGCCAACTTCAGACTGAGTCCTGGGCGCCACCAGCCGGTGGTGGATCTCCTCCCCGCGGGGAGAAAGTTCGAGATGTACGAAAGGGTGGTCACTGCCCGCCAGAACTCCTCGCCGGGCAACTCTGCCACCACGAGAGGCGGGCAGGATGAGGAGTTTTCCGCGGGTGAGCCGCGATCGGCCGGATCACAATCCGAAGATGAGCTTTCGAAAAAGGACGTGTGGTACAAGGTGAAAATCGAGGACGGCCGAGTCGGTTACGTTTATACCCACAACCTTACCTTTACTCCACCGGAGGACCTGGCCCGGCAGGTGCCGTACATGCGCCTACTTGCCTGGAGACCTGTCGGGGCCACGGACGACCCGGACCTTGGGGCCAAGAGCGATTACCTCACCGCGTTCGCGCCGATGGGGAGAGACCCCGGGTCCGATTATACTCATCTTTACCTATTCGTTTGGTCCAAGATGAAGCGACGCGAGATTGCGTGGCGCATGACGGTTCACGGAGTACTCCCGATCACTGATTTCAAATACGAAGGAAGTCCCGGGTTCAGCATCCGCTATCTTCACCCCACCAAGAGCGACAAGCTCGTTCTGGCAAGCTTTGCCTATTCCAAAGGAAGAGTCCGCAAAGTCAGCGAAGAAGAAATCCCCGATCCCAAAAGGGCCCACTGACGAATAGACGAGAACTGCGCATCGGGGCCTGTCTCGGACCATGATCCGGGATGTGCCGACGCGGTTTCCCTGCTCCTGAACGCGCTGCTCTTGAGGAGCGGGGAATCCTTTTCTTGATGGATTTGCTCGGTACTGTATGATAAACGCGTACAGCGTGTCTGCCGCATAATTCCAACACCTTAACCTTTCCGCAACCAGGCCCCCCGCAGAGGGGGTGGGGGCCGAGGCGCCTTTCAATTGAGAAAACCATCGAATATTCCAACCTGACCGCAGTGCGGGCAATTGCTACAACCTGAATGATAGACACGGATGCCTCTCGTTATGCCCCTGCTCAGAGAGGAGGTTGAGGATATGGATCATTTGTTTGGCGGAGAGTATTCGAGCCCAATCGTCGGTTCCTTGCTGCCGCGAGTCTTTGTCGCATTCAAAAGCCAAACGACAAAACCAAGACAATTCACTGGCCAGGAAGCGGCTACAGAGATTGAAGTCTCGCCATATACAGAATCCACCCTCTGCGCGCTGGAAGCTTCACTGGCGTAGGGTGCATAGGAGATCTCCAATGAAAACCCAACGCATTTCTGTGGTCGCAACATTGCTGGCTCTGGTCCCTCTCTTGGCCCTCCTGCCCTTGGCAGGGATCGCTGGGGGTTCGGAGCCGCTTAAGGAACAAGCTCTAGAAGCGGCACCGCGGGGTGACCCGGTACCCTCTACCTGCATAAGTAGTGAAGTCAACCCGAGGACCTCGTCGCCCCGGAAGACTACTAAGAAACGGGATCTGCCGCGGGAGTTGTTTAACGCGATAGATGTCGGCAATGCCAAGCGCGTCTCTGAATTGCTTAAAAAGGGGGTAAGTGTAAATGTGACCAACGAAAGGGGCATGACGCCGCTCCTTTTCTTATTCTCAATGACACCGTACCGCGGTTCACGGCAAGCGCGAATTGAGATAACTCAACTATTGCTCTTACACGGAGCTGATCCAAATGGACTGATCCCGCCCTCGGTAAACGAGTCCGGAGCGCCAGTTCTCGACTGGGCGATATACGCTTCGCGTTCCACTGAGGTGGTGCGACTGTTCCTGAAGCATGGAGCGGACCCCAACATTCAAGGAGCCTACGCGCTATTTACGGCCGTGCTAATCGGCGAGAAAGAAATAGTGGAACTGCTTATAGATAATGGCGCAAACGTAAACGCTCGTGGAAGATCAGGTCAAACACCATTGTTTCTTGTGGACAAGCTTTCAGTTGCCGAGACGCTCGTTCGTCGCGGCGCCGATCTAAACGCCAAGAACGACGACGGAATCAGTGTTCTGACGCACCTCGCAGACCCGTACAAAGGATGTGGCAAGTTGGGATGTATTCCCGTAAATGAAGAGATCGTCCGATATCTAGAATCCAAAGGGGCAAGGTGAGATTGCCAAGTCGGTCAGGAGGATATCATGGCACCGAGGATCAATACTTCAGACGAGAAGTGGCGCAGGTTCAGAGATCGTATCGCAGGGCGCGAGGGGCATTATGGTGATGGTCGTACAGGTAGGAAGTTTCTCGGGAGATATCAACTTGGGGAAAAACTTTTGAATGATATTGGGTGGTATAACGTATGTGGTGAAAAGCCAAAATTTGAAACAAAGTGGGAGGGTCAGTGGACTGGCCAGCATGGAGTCTGGAGCAGAGATGACTTCCTAAATTCACCTGCTGCTCAAGACGCCGCTTTCGATGCAGCTATGCAAAAAAGGTTGGAAGCGGAGATCATAGAAAATGGTTACGATAAGCTTATTGGTCAGAAAGTAGGCGGCATCACCATTACTTGGGGCGGACTTCTGGCTGCCGCCTGGTTATCTCCAAACTTTCTAAAAAGGTTTATACGCTCAGGCGGGACAGACGATCCGGCGGACGCGAATGGAGATAGAGCGTCATCTAGACTATTCGATTACGCAAATGATGAAATTCCTTTCGGTGGCAGTGGGCCAGCTTATG
>Ga0194113_10008913_pt1 | contig 12225 bp, 13 predicted proteins | sample TA2MahC200mmetaG_FD_146193 | JGI IMG/M metagenome (GOLD analysis project Ga0194113, IMG submission 146193) | Freshwater microbial communities from Lake Tanganyika, Tanzania - TA2015017 Mahale Deep Cast 200m | ecosystem: Environmental > Aquatic > Freshwater > Lake | place: Tanzania: Lake...
TAACACGAGTTTTTCAGTTATCAGAAGATAGTGCGTCTTTAAGAGCAGATTCAACCGCCGAGAACACAGAGAGGGCGGCGGTTTAGCTTCTAAACGGCTGAACTCAGAGCACGCGGCGAAAAAGAGTAAGAGAAAAGCCTCTGCGTTCTCCGCGCCTCCTCCGCGAACTCTGCGGTTAACAAAGGATTAGACACTAACTGAAAAAGTCGTATTTTAGAAAGAAAAGTTTAATCAAAAGAAATAAGAGGAAGAGTGTAATAACCCGATGAAAAACCGAGTTTTGCCCAAAAACTCGGTTTCTATAGTCACTATAAAGGAGATATGAGAAATGATAACTCTAAAATCTTATTTACCTGTTTGTTCCCTGGTAGTGTTTATGTTATTGAGCTTCAACAGATTTCCTTGTAACAAAATATTTTTTCATTTCATTTACCTCCTCAAAAAGGTTGGATATCCCTGCAAGGCACAACCCAAAGAAATTAATCTACAACTCACGAATAAGATACCTACAGGAACCCTTATGAATTTTGATGAGCAAGATCGGTTAACTAACAACTTAGGTAAGTTTTAAAATTATCTTTCTATTGTTGTCAAGCATTTTTGGGGGAGACCAAAATTCTCCAATCAACTTTTAGCCCACAGGATGGTATACTTTTCCTACTTTTTCCCCCAGTAATTCCTTCAAAACATTATCAGCGGGGAATGGATGTCCTTTGTGTTGCCTGAAACCTTCTGCATATTTTACTCCAACTTCCTCGCCTCTTTTTGCGCTCCACTCTTTCATGTTTATGATATATTGGTCCATGCCGTGCTGCACTTTTAGCCATGACCTCTGGCTATCGTGTTGTGAGAGCATTTTTTCTTTGGTATCCATGACTGAACTGATATCCACATAAAATTCGGGTTTAATTCTTTGCCCAAACCTATCCATTCCCTCTATTGGGTCAGCGTAGAATAAATATGGCACACTTGTCGTTGGAGACGCTGGATTCGTCTGATGTGTATCGTAGTTTGGCACTGAGGCGTTGAAACAAGCATCCCACATCAAATCCGCAGTTAGTTCGTGGTCTTTCATATAATCTTGAGGCGAAAGGGTAAATACAATATACGGGGCGACTTTCCGTATCAGTTCGGTTGCTTTAAAGCGAGTCGGATTATCAAAGACGATAGATAAATCCGATTCTCCAAGACATTGATAAGAGGCATCCAGAATTTTAGCGGCATTAACCGCTTCCTTATATCTTTTGCTTGATATCTGCTGACTTCTGAGTTCCATAGAACCCATATCCCCAGTTGCTACTGTGGCGATATGGATGCTATATCCTTTCTGATAAAGTAGCGTGAGTGTCCCTGCTATTAAAAATTCCACGTCATCGGGATGCGCGCCTACCGCTAAAATTCTATTATTTATAGTTTCATGCTGTTCCATTGTATCCCCCCATTAAAAAAACAGATTTCCAAAGTCTCTAAGACTTTGGAAATCTGCCTATTATTCAACAGTGAAAATATGCATTCGTTCAAAATTACCGTTCAAGTAAATCTCCACAAACCACTCTCCTGCGGTGAATCCACCTGATGGTTTATCGATATAAAACCAGGTTATCTGTTGTCCGGTATTAGATGTGAAGGACTGAGTTTCTTTCCAATAAGGCGGTTCATCAACTTCTTCCTCCGGCGAGAACCATCTTACCTCGACTTCGTTTCGCCCTTCGACATTCATCCAATAAAGCCATAAATAAATTTGGCTGCTATCGGTAAAGAAAAAATTGGTAATGCCGTCAGGTCTATCCTCATGTACATTTATCGCCATTACAGAATCAACAATAGCCGGCTCATCCCGCCCCGGAGTGACCACAGCGCCTCCACCGGATTTGGCTTCACACCCACTAAAAAAAATGATAGACCATAATACTGCAAATGCTGCCAGGATAGTTTTCCAATGCTGATAATTCATTTTTATACCTCCCCAAAATTTGAAATTTGAAACGTGATACGTGATACGTGATAAATATAAAATCACTCATCACTCATCACGTTTCAGGGTTGCGTAGAACAAAAGATATTTAATAGATAAGTTACTGCTTACGAACAAATCTTGAACACTGTACTTGCAATGTGTCTGGTACCGCCGAAGTTGTTACCGTCAGGAAGAGTATAGTAATAGGCGATGAAGATATAATCGTCTTCTATCTGGCAGCCAACGGGGTACCCCAGGTCATCACAGATAGCATCATCGCGAATCACAAATTCCTCACTCCAGGTCTTGCCATCGTCTGTGCTGATGACACCGCCAATTCCCATTGGAAGACGACGACGGGCGAAGACTACGAGAATGCGGCCATCCTTCAGGAACATAGGCCACGGCGAACGGTAGATGTTCCCTTTGTCTCCCTGGTTCTTCCAGCATTCCTTTCCTTTACCAACGATTGGCTCTGGTTCGCTCCATGTATTTCCGCCATCCTCTGAAATAGACATGCAGATGGCGTTTTTTATGCCATCTACGGTCTGGTCGCCCTGTGCAATGTCCAAGAAATAGCATTGCAGGTTTGCCTTGCAAACTTGTGAACTCAGATTCCCATTGGGCAAAAGCAGTAGCCCGGCATACGTAAAGCGACCTTGGCCGGACATATCAACGGCAACGAGGCTTGTGAAATTCCAGGTAATACCATTATCCGTTGAAGCGTAAATGGCTGGTCCACCCGGCGGCGAGATGCTCATCGCCGCCAGCAGCGTCTTGCCGTCGGGCATGCAAACTACTGGGTGACAATCCTTATGCACCCACAAGAGGTCGCCATCTGGATGCTTGATGATGGTCGGTGTCTTTTCCCAGGTCTTGCCCTTATCTGATGAACGCAGGGCAAAGCATACCGGGACTCCTCCTCGATCTTCTTTGAGATAGGTCCGACCAAAGAAGAACACTGACTCCGGCAGGAACATATTATATGAAGCTCGAGAGGCGTCTTCCTGATAAAGGAAATTACGCTTCTCCTCTAACGACATCGTTTCGTCGTACACGCATACTTTATTTTTTTCAGGCCACGTCCTGCCGCCGTCGGTGGAGCGCTGGAGAAGTGTGGCTGCGCGGCTATGATATCCACCTAAATCATGAGCTATATCGGAAGGAACCTGATAGTTACACGGGGCGTGATTATGCGCGACGATAATCTCACCAGAACCGAAATAATTGAAAATTCCCTGCCGCGGATGGCCGCAGTACCAATTTTTGTTATAGTGCATCTTGAAGTGTTGTACGTCGTATATCTCCGGTCGCGGCGCAAGGGGAAATTTCTGCTGTCGCTTGATTAAGTAGTCGGAATTAGTTGTCCTTTTCATTTAGCATATCACATCCTTTATCGGTTTCCAATTAAAATCTCTTGATTAAACCCCAGGTTGTGGACGAATTTCCTGAGTCTGTCACCTGAGAAAATCCGCTCATTGAGGCTTTGATTTCGGCTGCTGTTCTCGCGATATTGGAGATGCAGATTTCATCCAAACGGCCGACTAAATGGCTGACCGGTTTTCCACCGGCTTCCTCTATGCCGATATACAGATTGCTCTTAGTGCCCATTTTTCCCGCACGAGGTTTGGAGATTGTAAGTTCTCCATCGACATACAATCGTATCTCAGAACCGTCATAAACGCCGGCAATGTGATGCCATTCATTCACTTTAACGGTCGGTCCGCTCATATCCGATTGTCCGGCATCGGTATCCACCATGAAATATGCTGCCTCGTTCATCTCAGGTCTATAAACTACCAGTTCAAATCCGCCGCCGCAACCCTGGCATCTTTTGTCTAAGATGAAATCATTGTCTTGGCTTGGACCAATTCGATAAATCCAGGCGGCAGCAGTAATTTGGTCGGTAATATCTAAAGTGTCAGACTTTTCCACTTCGATATAAGTTTCACCATCGAACTCAAAAGCCTTGCTGAATTTTCCCGCCGCTAATTTATCGCTACCAATAACTTTTCCATCGTTACCTTGTTTTGAACCATCTTTTATCGTTTTTCCAGAATCTCTATCAAAGGTAAACAAAAGAATTACGTGTTCATCAAGTTCAACACGACCTGCTGTAGTGGGACATACTATTACAAGTAAAATCCCTGAAAATATTATCGCGAAACTAAATATTAGAATTTTCATACCGGCCTCCTAAGCAAGTTTTTAAATTTTACCATGAATCCAGATAATTGGCAAGTCTAACTTTTATACCCTACAAACAGAAATTCCTCACGTAAAAAAGTAGTGGGGTTCATGTAGCCGAACTCACCAGAGTTTGGGCTTCGGACAACCCGAATTCTGGCGAATTCGGCTACAAAATAGGGCCGACAAATCCGCGTGCGTCCAGTTAATTGAAAAATGTACTGGCCAAACACCAAAAATTCTTCTGATTTGGAACGGCGGCAATTGTGGCTGGCTGACGATTTTACCGTTTCAAAAGTATCATTTAAAACTGCAAACTTTTACTAAAACAATTCCCACCGCCGCGCAAGGAAGCCATCTCGTATTTCTGTCCAGTTATCTAAAGTTTCGGTGATAATTCTTTGGGCGATAGGCTGGATGAAGGAAATTGGCCTGGTGCTTCTCATCCTTACGTTGACAGCTTGGGGTTGGTTAATCGGCTTACCGATCTGACTGACTAAGTAACAAGAAGCCTCTGAGATTTCTGGTACAGCTTCGCATAGCCTCTGGCAGATTAATTTTGCCGTGACGTTGTAACTTTTCCCTACGTGGCTGACAGGATTCTTTCCCGCAGTGGCTTCTAAAGTCATTGGGCGGTATGGCGTTATCAAGCCGTTGGCTCGATTTCCTCTCCCTACTTGTCCGTCATCGCCGCATTCAGCGCTCGTGCCTGTGACAGTCAGGTAGACAGCGCCATCCGAATCACCATCCGCGGTATTCACAAAAACTCGCACCCTCCGATTTGTGAACTCTGCTGCTTTTTCTATAACCATTTTGCGCATCTCCTCCTTGACACCATCATAGACCTCGCGGTTGGGAGTGTGGCGAGCTACAAAAGCGGCGGCTACTGTTAGATCTAAAAGGTTATCATGCCGGACGCCCATCACTTTGATATCTTTTCCTATCTGTGGAAATTTCTGTTTCGTCGCAGAATGGTTCAGGAGTTTTTCCGTCGCATACACGATTTCTTCAGTTTCAGAGAGCGGATGATAAGCGACGCCAAAGGAAGTGTCATTCGCAAGCGGTACGCTCTGTCCTCTTTCAAAGTTCTCAACCAAATCCAGAGCCCCCGGACGGATTTTATAGTCAAATTGGATATGTTCAGACTCCCTAAGGTCAGTTTCATCCGGGCATAGAAACTCCGCTGTCGCCTTCGCCACAATCTCATCCAGCGGAATTTTCTGTCCATTCCTATTTTGATATGCTGCCCTGCCGACTATCACCAACTGAATCGGCGCGATGATTTCACCTCCTCCAAACCAGGCTCTCGACTGTCCCCCAATTAAAACCGCCTTGTCAACGTTGTGGTGAAGAATATGCCCAAAATTTTCTAAACAATATCTCGAATACTGAACACTCGTCTCCTCCGCTGCTCTATCGGTTAGCGTATCTGGGTGTTCAAAACCCTTCCGCTCCACTATCTCAATAGGGAGTTTCTCAATAGGCGTTTGTGTGGCTTCGCTTACGTGTATGTCTACAGTTTCCTTTTCCATAATAATTTATCCTCCGATGCAAAAAAGCCTGAAGTAAGTAATTATGAAGTTAATTCTTTATTTTACTTATAGCCGCCGATCTTCAGACTACGCTGATTGGAGTATTTTTTATCAGCGATTTCTGTAAATCAGCGGCTATTATTTGTACAATAGAAAAGTTAAAGAACCAGTTTCATAATCACTTAAGTAATTATGAAACTGGTTTTATACTTTTGAAACCGCAGAGGACACTGAGGAACAACCCCCATGCGCATCAACTTAAGACAATCTTCACAGCCGTGACGCTGTTCCTCCCCCTTGACGGGGGAGGTTGGGTGGGGGTGAAAGGAGAAAGTAAATTTCTCGCTTCCTTATTTATCACCCTCCCCTAACCCCTCCCGTCAAGGGAGGGGAAAGGAGAGGATGCTTAAGTTGATGCGTATGAGGACACTGAGGAACAACCCCCTACCCCCTTTATTAAGGGGGACACAGAGAACGCTGAGTGGTTACTGGTGAGTGGTGAGTGACGTCGCTTATCACTCACCACTCACCACTCACCCATTACCTCTGTGTCCTCAGCGCCTCTTCTGCGCTCTCTGCGGTTATGAAAAAGATAAAGAATCAAATTCATAGTTACTTAAATACCCAGGCATTCATCTATTTTTGTTTTTCCCAATAAAAAAACCCCATGCTAAAAACGCATGGGGTCAGGGTTTTTAGCACTTGTTTTTATGTGGTTGCAATATCCCGCAAATCAATCCACAAAACTATAAGTCCAGCGTCTGAAGGACATCGGACGCTTTTAAATTTAAAAAAGAGGGCAAAAATCACGCGAGGTGAAATTTTTTTTAGAATATCCCTATTTACATCAAAAACCTTCGCAAATAATATGTTTTGGGCACACCATCACTCTAAAAAGGTGACAACGTCGTTGCCTACAACCTCATACTTGGCGATGCTCAAGCCCCCGGCTACTACCAAGGAGATTGTGCCAGCGATTTCCCCAACCATAACAGAGGGCTGACTAGGAAAATCAGGATCCATCCCTGAGAAACTTACAGATTCTCCAGGCTCGAAGCCTGAGAATTTGAATACAACAACCTCAGTATCTTCTCCTGTAACACTTGTCAGAGTCGCAGGGCCTGAAAAAGCACCTATGTTATCCCAGATGAGAGGTTCAAAAGGGTGACGCTTGCCACTCAATACGAAGGCTCTAAGTGGCTTTTCTGTATTGTTAACGATGGTAAGGTTGATACTATAACTATCTAACGGTCCTGGATGTGACCTCCCAATTACTTTAAATATTATAACACACAAAAAAAAAATTGTCAAGGAAAAATTTTCTATAAATTTCTTTCTTGACAAACATATAGAATAAATGATATTATTATGATATTTGAATATCCACATAAAGGAAAAGTTTGTTATGAGAGAATTAGTGAAAGTCTTCAAAGCGCTTTCGGATGAAACCAGAATAAGATTATTGAAACTTCTTTACGAACGTGAGTTGTGTGTCTGTGAACTGATGCAAGCTTTAGATATGACGCAGTCGCGGGTGTCGCGAAATTTAGGAATTTTAAGGGAATCGGGTTTAGTTAAGGATAGAAGAGATGGGCTGTGGGTGTTTTATTCGTTAGACAGGAAGTCTTTTAATCAGTATGTAGCGCCGATATTGGGTCTATTGGATGGTTGGTTGAATGATGATGAGTTTATTAAGAAAGACAAAGATGGTTTGAGAAATGCTGTGAGACTTAGTGAAGTCGGAAAAGAAAGAGAAGAAAGCTATGCTCTGGCATAATTTTTTTGCAATACTCTATTTGGATATTTACATATCAAAATAAAAGGGGAATGTCATGAAAGAGTGGCAGAAATTCACGCTACTTGTTATTGTGTTTCTGGCGGCTTATTATATTCCATTTTCAAATACAAGGGTACAAGGCGCGATTATGGAGTCGTTTGCGATGCTTCAAGAATACGCCCAGAAACATATTCTGTTTTGTTTAGTGCCTGCGTTCTTTATCGCCGGCGCAATCGCCGTTTTCGTCAATCAAGCCGCTGTGATGAAATATTTTGGCGCAAAAGCAAAGAAGTGGCTTTCTTATAGCGTTGCATCAGTATCGGGGACGATTTTAGCCGTCTGTTCCTGTACTGTATTGCCGCTGTTTGCAGGTATTTACAATCGCGGCGCAGGAATCGGCCCAGCAACGGCGTTTTTGTATTCCGGCCCGGCTATCAACGTGCTGGCGATTATTTTGACGGCGCGTATTTTAGGCTGGCAGATGGGATTGGCGCGAGCGGTGGGGGCTGTTGCTTTTGCTTTTATAGTTGGTGGGCTGATGGCAGTTATTTTCCGAAAAGATGAATTAAAAAGGGAAGAAGCAGCATACGCAGTCATGCCTGAATCGGAACCGGAAGCAAGAAAAGGCTGGCAACAAATACTGTATTTCCTGATGATGGTGTTGATTTTAATTTTCGCCGCATGGGGTAAACCGAGTGAACCGGTAGGATTTTGGAACGCTGTTTACAGCATCCATTGGTATCTCGCATCAGCTTCTCTGTTGGCGTTGATTGTGATGTTGATATTCTGGTTTCAAAGGGATGAACTTCGAGATTGGGTCGATTCTACCTGGGGATTTTCCAAACAGATATTACCGTTATTATTTGCTGGTGTGATTGCCGCAGGATTTCTGATGGGGCGTCCCGAATCTCAAGCGGGGATAATTCCGAGTAAATATATCTCTGTGCTTGTCGGCGGAAATTCTTTATTTGCCAATTTTCTCGCTTCCATCGTGGGCGCGCTGATGTACTTTGCGACACTTACTGAAGTCCCAATCCTACAAGGCTTGCTTGGAAGCGGCATGGGACAGGGACCGGCGTTGGCGCTGCTTTTGGCTGGGCCGGCATTGAGCTTGCCAAACATGCTCGTCATCCGCAGCATCATTGGCACGAAGAAAATGTTGGTGTTTGTCGGACTCGTCGTCATCATGGCGACGTTTACTGGAATGCTCTTCGGAGCGATAGAGGGTATTCAGTTAAATTATCTGAAAACGGTCTATGACTGGAAAAGGGTTGGCTAAATATCATTAATGTTGACTCTTGACCGTAAAAGAGGTGATTTAAGGTTAAGATGGGATATTGTTTTAGGTGGAACTTAAGTAAGGTATCCGTTGAATTCGGCGCAAGCTGGACAACAGATGCTCCTTTTCGTGAAACTGCTACACTGATAAACTTTTATAGTTCAAAAGGTGTTTTGGCTGTAGAAATGGAGGCTGCAGCACTATATGCCTTCCAAACTTTTCTTTTGAAAAGAAAAGTTTGATCAAAAGAAACACTAAGGAATAATGTAATTTGTTTTGCACATATTACAAATCAAATGGGGAAAATCGAAGGAGATTTTGAAAAAGGGACGAGTGACGGCAGTGTAGACGCTCTAAAAGTTATTTCTATAACGTCAAAAAGTTGGTTAAATAAAAATAAAACGTAGGAGGAGAAATGATGTCAGATAATACTCAAAAACCTATTTATTTAGATTACAACGCAACTACACCTCATGACCCGGAAGTTATTGCCGCCATGCGACCATATTTGGAAGAACATTTTGGTAATCCTTCCAGTTCGCATTGGTATGGCGTTCAAACCAAAAACGCGGTAGAGAATGCGCGCAGACAGGTTGCTTCTTTATTGAATTGCCAACCTGATGAGATTGTTTTTACCAGCGGTGGAACAGAATCGAATAACTATGCTATCAAGGGGATTGCCTTTGCTAATCAAGACAAAGGGAATCATATTATTACCACCCAAATTGAACATCCAGCAGTAATAGAGGTATGCAAATTTTTAGAGGAACATGGTTTTGAGGTCACATATTTGCTAGTTGACGAGTTCGGGTTAGTAAGCGTTTTCGATGTCCAGAAGGCAATCACGCATAGAACGATTCTGATTACAGTTATGCATGCCAACAATGAGGTAGGAACTATTCAACCAATTGAAGAGATTTCCAAACTTGCAAAAGAACGTGGAATTATCATACACACTGACGCTGCCCAATCAGTTGGTAAAATTCCTACTGATGTGAATCTCCTTGGAGTTGACCTTCTATCCATAGCTGGACATAAATTGTATGCTCCAAAGGGAATTGGCGCGCTTTATATTCGACGCGGAGTTCAACTGGCAAAATTTATGCATGGCGCAGGCCACGAGCGAGGTAAGAGAGCGGGAACGGAAAATGTCCTGGAAATAGTTGGACTTGGGAAAGCTTGTGAAATTGCTAAGAGAGATTTGGAAAAGAGCATGCAACAGATGAGAGAGAGGAGAGATGGGTTACACAATGGATTGAAAGAGAAATTGAAGGACATAAAACTCAACGGGCATCCAGAGAAGCGTTTACCAAACACTCTGAGTTTAAGTTTTGGGGGATTAGATTCGAATATGCTGATTTCCGAAATTAAAAAGTATTTGGCGGCGTCCGCCGGCGCAGCCTGTCACTCAGGCGAAGTTGAAATATCCTATGTTCTTAGGGCAATGAATGTTCCTATCGAATGGGCAAAAGGGACGTTGCGGTTTTCTACAGGTAAAATGACAACCGAAAATGAGATTTCAAACGCAATAAATGTAATCTCGGATGCCGTTATAAGGCTTAGAAGCAAATGAGAGCGAGGTGAAAAAATGAGGATAGGAATTGTAATTTATTCGAATGTGTATTAGGCAACAAGATGTTGCAGTTCCCTTGGGGTAATGGGGCCTTGGGGCACTGGGGCATTGGAGCACTGGGGAATTGCTCCAATGCTCCAGTTCTCCAGCGCTCCAATGCTCCAATCGTCGGAGGTTTTACTGCAACATGTTTCTGCTTAATACAGAATTTATTCGAATGACCCAGAAACCGTATGGAATGCCTTTCGGTTTGGAAATTTTGCTAAAAAAGAGGGTGATGAAGTAAAGGTATTCTTATTGGCAAAAGGAGTGGAGTGCGAATCTCTTGATACCGATAAATTCAAGGTTACGGAACAGATGCGTTTATTCGTTGATAATGGCGGCAAGATACTTGCCTGTGGCACCTGTCTCAAAATCCGCCAATCCGAAGGTTCGGAAATGTGCCCATTGTCAACGATGAAAGATTTGTATGAGATGATAAAGGAAAGTGACAAGATTGTTACATTCTGATTTAGAAGATAAGAAAGGCGAGGGCATTGGCATTTACCCTCGCCCATTTTGGCAATGTCAGGTCTAACATGCCCTACCTGGACTCCTTCTCATCCTTCTTCTTGCCTTTTGTGACTTTGGTGTTATTTTGCGAAATGCTTCTGATTACTCAACATCTGAATAATAGCGTTAGCAGCTTTCTTCGCATCTCTCAAAGCCTTACCATTGACTTCTTCGTATGCAACCTTCAAAAGCATCTCCTCAAGATTGTCGATATTGCATTTGACTACCCCCCCTACCCCCCCGTCGACGGGGGGGAAAGGGGGGGGGGATTGCATTATCGAATCGTATGTACGGTGGCGTCTCGGACGCCTTCTGGATTTTCGGTCTACGTCAAGGATAATGACTTTTCTGCCGCTTGAGGCGGCTTCGCAGACCATTGAGAAACTATCTTCAGTGACGATTACAATGTCAGAGATAGCGAAAATTGATGCAACAGGGTCAGGGATATTCGCGAATTTGCGTTGACTTTGTGGATATATTCTACTTGCTAATTGAAGGATGACACAGCGATTATCCACATCCAATCGGGAATACACAAGTTCTTCGACCACCTGTGGAGTGCGGCGTGATGTCGTGAGCGCAATCTGTCCATCAATTTTACCGCATACTTTCAACAACGTATCCAATAACTTACTCGCTGTCGCTGGAGTTATCGTAAAATATCGGTCTTCGCCGCCGAGTAATACACCAATGCGTGATTTGTCAGGCAGGTTTAATTTGCTCTGTAGTTGTTTTCTCCTTTGTTCAATATCCTCTGGAGTAATCAGATTCGGCACGCCTAAAGTTTTGCATACGTTTTTGCGATTTATCCGCGGCCAGTGATGTTGTGGCAATATCGCCAAATCAAAATATGCAATGCCCAAAGGTGACGGGCGAGTGCAGACAACCGTATAGGCGTCAATCAGTTTTCCCAGCAATAAATTTATCGGCGCGACAGATGAACCTGTTGACAGAATTATGTCATAATCTTCACAGGTCAGAATATCGCTAGCGGATTCCTGAGACAAAGCCATATTCAGTAAACGGACGATAAATCCTTCTGGCATCGGCATCCAACCCACAAGCCGCATAAGGACACGCAAGAGATTATCGCGCCACTTGCTGCTGAATTTGACTTCTATCAGATAAAACTCAGCGTTTTTGATATGCGATACTATTCCTACGGATTGATTGTAATGTCCGGGTCTGCCATCGCTGATAATTAGAATTTTCATCTACTTCCTCTTTGTTTCTTTTGATCAAACTTTTCTTTTTTTGCTTTTCACAATTTAATTCGGTAATCGTTATAACTTCTTGCTGATGTAATGTCGTCTCGCTTGATTTCGTTTTTTGTGTTGAGCTTGAGTGCTTGCATAAACTCAGTCAACA
>Ga0194113_10008921_pt1 | contig 12214 bp, 4 predicted proteins | sample TA2MahC200mmetaG_FD_146193 | JGI IMG/M metagenome (GOLD analysis project Ga0194113, IMG submission 146193) | Freshwater microbial communities from Lake Tanganyika, Tanzania - TA2015017 Mahale Deep Cast 200m | ecosystem: Environmental > Aquatic > Freshwater > Lake | place: Tanzania: Lake...
GGGATGGCGCCATACGTCAGACGGCCGCCTTCCATCGAGGCCGGTACGGGTATGTCGTTGAGGATAAGCGCGCCCTTCGCTATGGGCAGGCGCAGAGCCGTCCACCCGCCGCGGGCCATCACCGTCCCGTCTCTGCGCACGCGGAGGTAGCCATAGTCCTTGAAGCTAACGCGCGTCTTGGGGTCATCGGCCGCCGCCAGCACTTGCTCGGGCGCGGTCAACTGCGGCCCAAACGAAACCGCCGCGTAGTCCGCGAAGTCGGCGGCGTCCACCCGAACCAGGATGGCGTCATCTGTCTTCGCTAGGACGGTGACCGCGGTGATACGCGGCTGGGCTGTGTTGGCATACGGCTCGTGTGTAGCGACGAAGACCGTCTCCCGGACGTCTGCCCGCCGTGCGATCAGCATGCCCAGTGGATCGAACGTGCTTTTCGCCATCTTCCCCAGTTCCATGCCGGAGACGCCATAAGTGACCAGCGTCTTCGGCTCGCCGGCCATGGTGACGCGCACGGCCGCGGTGTGATCGTACCACTCGGGGCCGAACTTGCCCTTCCGGTTGCCGGGCTGCTCCTTGATCACGAAGTCCAAAGCCCAGGACTCGTCGGTGGTCATCGCCCGCCGATCACTGACCAGCCAGAAGCGCTTATCCAAGGCACTCGACGGCTTGAACAGGTCGGGGCGCGCTGGCCGAGGCATGCCGAAGCTGTGCAGCAGGTAGTCGTAGACGCGCGGTGTCGGGCTGGCCGCGTGAAAGACGTCCAGGAGGTACTCGCGGGTCAGCAGCAGGGCGCGAGTCTGATCGACCTTCTCGAAGGCGCCGGACGCCGACGTCGCCAGGTACTTCACCTCCGGCGAGAAGGCATGCCGGATGTCGCAGTTCTTCACGTCGCGGGTATCGCCTTCATCGACCATGAGCGTGTTGTGGGCAATGGTGTTGCGCGTCCAGCCGATGTTGGGATTCTCGTACTGGATCGCGTTGTAGTCGGGATAGAGCAGCCTGCCGGCCGCGTGGAAAATGATGCTGAACTTGTCGCGATGATCGTGGCCGTAGCCTTTGGTCATAAGTTGGAAGGCAACCGGCGAGTCGCTGTTCCAGTAGGCAGGGGATTCCTCCGCTCGCAGGATGGCCAGTCCATAGTCGGGCCAGACCTTCGAGGGCGCGGCGGGCAACTCGGTCTTCTCCGGCAGCGGGCGCCGGTCGATGAGCGTGGGCTTGTAGTCCGGAACCATGGCGACAAACGCCGCCAGGCGCGGATCGCCCGAAGCGTCGTACGCCGCGACGAGGGCCTTGGTCCCATCAATCGCCGCCCCGGCCGGGTTGACAAGGAACAGGTCCTGCTTCGCATTGGTGGCGCCGTCGCCGTAGGTGACGAGGCGGACCTGGCCCGCCCCGTAGCCGGTGCGCTCGATCGGGTAGGCCGTGTCGATGTAGTAGTCCATCAGACCCTTCGGGCTTCCGCCGCTGGGGGCCTTGGCGGACCACCAGTCCTTGCCGTCGTACAGCGCGCGATACCGGGAGACCATGGCCATACAGTAGATGTCGGTGTGCACGAACGGGTAGGTGGGGGCTTCGTGCCAGGGCCCCCCGTCCTTGAGCATCCGGTTGAGAACGGGGAAATATCCGCCGATCGAGGATTCCGGCTTGCGGTAGAAGCCCCAGTCGATCAGTTCCCGCTCCTGAAGGGCCAGCCCGGCGAAGGCAACGATAGAGGTGGGTTTGAACACCAGGTTGGGCGTCTGCGTCCAGCGATCCATGCATCGCATCTTGAAGTGCATGAAGGCGGAGATGCCCTGCTGTATCTCGCGGCGGGCCGCCGGCTCCAGGCCGTTGTAGACCCAGTCAAATGCGACATGCGGGTTGAAATCCGTGTCATAGAACACGTCGCTCAGGTGTGGCACACCACCTTTGAAGAAGGAGGGACTCTCCAGCGCGCCCCGAGCGCGCTTCGCCGTTCCGGAGTTGGCGCCAAACCGCTCGAGCAGCCACTTCTGCGCAATCGGCACATACCTCGGGTCGCCGTCCAGCGCATACAGAAACGCGGCCAGAAACCCATCGCCCTTGCCGGCGGCCTTCTGGATGCGGGCGTAGTCCGCCTTCGCCCACTCCTGGGTGGCGATCAACTGCCGAAGGCGCCCTCGCTCCTCAGCGGGCATGAAAAACGGACGCCCGTGAGCGGGGGCATCGCTCGCCGCTTCTGCAACCGTGGCTCCGCAGAGCACCATCAGGATCAACGTCAACGCGGGATATGACCGACCGATGAACATGGTACGCACTCCTTGGCGCAATACGCTCGGGCGTGTTGCTGGTTCACTTCATGGCTGCATCGAGTTCCTTCGCCAATTGCGATGCCAGCCCGATGAAGAAGATGACCTGTCCCTGCTTCACGTCGGACGGCTTGTGGTTGACCAGGTGCGTGCAGGGAATGGAGCTGTTGCCCCAGGCCCGGCATGAGGCCGGTCCCACGCGGGCCACAAAGGCCGTGCCGTCGTAGGAACGCAGGACCGCGTGGTTGGCGACCGGCGCGGCGCTGTCTACGGCCCAGTAAAACGGCTGGCGGGCATCGAGACGAAGGGGACCTGCCGCATTGGGCCGGAAACCGACCGGCATGTCGGCCACGCGGAGCATCTTGCCGCCCTCGACGAGCACGCCCTGGACCATCCGCTCCTGGTTGGAGAAGAATGGGCTGATGGTCTTCAGGCAGCAGTGCTGGAGGATCTCCTGGCTGAGTGGGATATTGCGGGTGTCGAATCGGAACCGCACGCGGTTTCCTTCGACCCGCGCCTCAAAGGCGAACCGCTGCTCGCCCTTCTCGCGCACGTAGGCCGCGCGCTGCCCGTCCGGGGTAATGTCCCACTGCACGGCGGTCCCCGCGGCCGGCCAACGGTTCGCGCCGAGGAACGGCCCAAAGGGCGTCTCGGGCACATCGAGCAACCAGAGGCTTTCCGGGAACCAGGGCACGCGGATCTCGAGGGTGCAGGTCTCCGTCCCATGCAGCGTAATAGGCTTCCTCAGATAGAGATCGCGGCGGATCGCCAGCGTCCGTGGAAGTACGCGCGGTCCCGGGCGGTATGCCGCAACGGCAGCGCCCCCGGCCGGCGGCGCATCCGACGCGCAGCGGAAGCCCGAGACATAGTTGCGCATACCCGGCACCCAGCCGAAACGGGCCGTGACCATGCGGGAGTACGGCTGGGTGTGGAATACGCTGGACCCGGCCAGGATGTGGGTTTGGGCGCCCTCGATCGTGCGCACGTACTGGCAGACGAGTCCCACCATGTCCAGCGCCCCGCAGGGGCTGGCGCCCTTCGGCCAGGAGCCGACCGGAAAGCTGGCGGAGAAGGGGATGTTCCCTCGCCCTTCGTAGCAGGCCTCTGCCGAAGGCGCGTTACCCCATGGATAGAGCCGGCCATCGGTCCCGCGCGCCGCCAACTCCCATTCGGCCTCGGTCGGCAGTCGCTTGCCCGCCCAGCGGGCATACGCCTCGGCGTCGTCGGCATTGACGCCGATCATCGGCAGGGCCTCCCCGCCGCGACGGTCCGGCGGCCAGGACTCGGCCAGTTCCCGCCAGCCCACCACCCAGCCATTCAGCACGATCTCGTGGCCGGTGGCCTTCAGGAAGCGCGCGAACTGGCCGCGCGTCACGGGGCACCTGTCGATCCAGAAGTCCTTCAGCTTCAAGGTGTTCCGATCCGGGTGATCCCGCAACTGGTCCGGATGCACGCTGGCGTCTTTGGCCGCGCGCAGCCTCTCCTGGCGCGTCATGCCGTATTGAAACTCCCCGCCGGGGACGTGGACCATGTCCCGGTCCAGGTCCTCCGCCCGATAGCCGTGGTCTTCTACGACCGGCACGGCGTTCGAGTCGGCCGCAGCCGCAGGCAGTAGAGCGAACATCGCAACCATAGACATGTTCACCATTCGATCCTTCCCAGTGTGCTGGGCGCCGAGCCCATCCCGCGCCAGCCGCACGACGGGAATCTGTAGGCGCCTCCATCCGGCTCCCGGGCGTCAGGTCGTTGGCCCACTTTCGCCCGAGGAGCAGGCAGGTATCGCGGCGCGGTCCTTCCGCAGTCCCGGTGAGACCAGTGGCCGTCTGTGTGATCGACACGGGGCCCTTCCCGAGAACGCCAATCTGGCGGCAGCGGATCTTCGTGCCGTCCACCAGGGACACGCTCACGCGCCCCGCGTGCGGGCGTGCGACCCCGTGTTGCCCGGCGAAGCGGGAATCGTCCGCCCCCGCCGAGGCCGCACCGATGGCAGCGACAGCAGGATCGTGACTGCATCCGCGCGGAGACCGGAGGCCGAAGACGCCAAGTCGAAGCTCTGGACCAATGGCTCATGAGCATTCCTCGTGGTGGCTGACAGCAAATCACTCTCTGGAGCGCTCCCGTCCCGCCAACTCGTCAAACAGCGCCGGGCCAAGATCCATCAGGCCGAAGATGCCGTTGAGCTGGCTGGTGGCGACCCAGGGCAGCCAGCCGCGGTGCAGGCCGTAGCCGCGGCGGGGCGCCAGGCTCCAATGCTCCTGCTGCCAGCCCGGCGTCCCAAGATCGAAGGTGCGGCCAGGCAGGGCGAGCATGTTCTTCGTGTTGTGCAGGAGCAGCCGCGCCACGTCGCGGTAATGCGCATCGCCGGTCAGCCCGGCAAGTTGGGCGAACTCATCCGCGTCGAAGGCCATGTAGGCGTCTGCCAGCGAGTGACCGGTGGCGATCAGTTGCAGCCCGACGGTGGATACGCCGCGCTTCCAGCCACGCTCGGCGGCGTCGTCGTCCGCCGGCATCGGCACGTTCCAGAGGTAGATCCAGGTCTCCGCAAAGTTGGCGGCAGCGATCGCCCGCGGCAGCCATTTCGGGTCGCCCGTTACCCGGTGAAGCTGGAGGTATGCTTCGAGCGACAGCGTGGCCGCTTCCTTATCGAGCACGTCGGGATTGTCGATGGTGCCGCCCACGAACCGCCCCTCCGACTGATCACTTAACCAGCAGAAATCGGCGGCGCGGACTGCGGCTGCGAGGTAGCGGCGATCGCCGGTGGTCTCGGTCAGCAGCACCAGAAGTGGCACGGCGTTGTAGCTGGAGTTGGGCGAGGCGGAGATGACCTCGCCGGTGGCGGGCTTCCACGAGCGCGGGAAACCTCCTCCGGGTTGCTGTTGGGTGAGCAGCCAGTCTCCGAACGAACGGCACCAGGCGAGCCATTCCGAGTGTTCGCGGCCAAGCTGCTTCTCGCGTTGATAGGCCTTCACCAGCGACTTCAGGTCGTCGGCGTAGGAGCGGAGAAAGACCTCAGGACGTCCGAGATACGTCACCGGGACGCCATCCTGCATGCGGAATCCCTCGCCTTCCGGCGGCGCGATCTTCAGCCGTAGAAATGAAGCAATGATGGCTTCGCCCAGGTGGCGCAGGCGTTGGCCGCGCGGGCCCGAATCCAGCTCGGCCTCTCGCAGGAGGAACTGGGCGGCTTCAAGGTTCTTGCCGCAGAAACCCAGCAACGCGTATGGATTCTTCGGCGACGCGGTCTTTGTCAGCGTGTCGTAGTGGAACAGGATGGCGGTGCATCCGTCCTTCTCGATCGTGTTGCCGGCCAGCACGTCCACGATCGCGCGCCGCGCCGCCGCGATGTCGTTGGGAGTGACGGCCGGCCGAAGCGCTTGCCACGCCCAACGCCAGGCGCGCGGATAGGCCTGGATAAATCGCTCGCCGCGGCCCACACGGAACAACACCTGGTAGCGTTGCGTCAGGCCGTCCTTGATGGGATGGAACCTCCGCCGCCACTTGTGCAGTTGCCCGCCGGGGTAGGTGTTGCCGGCATAGGTCACTTCGCCTTCGCTCCCGGGGAACCAATAGCCGATGGTCAGTGTCTCGGCGCGTTCCTCCGCGCCGATCGCGCCGAACTGGAACCGCTCGTCCACCAGCGTGACGGCCTTCACGTCGTTTGCGTCGGCAGCCGTGGTGTCGCCGCGCGGCGCGGGATTCAGGACCGCCAACGAGGACCCATCGCCGAACCGCGCGAGCATCAGCGGGGCCGGCAGGCGGTCCTCGCGGATGCGAACGCTGAAGTCGCCGGGCCGGTAATGAGCGCGTCCACCGATGGCCGCGTCAGGCAGATGCGCAAAGCCGCCGTAGATCGTGCCGGGGGTGAACCATTCCACCTCCGGCCATCGCTGCCGCGCCGTTACGTCCAGCACCGCTGCGTTCAGGAAGCCCCCGGCTGCTTTGCCGTGGACCCGCACGGTCCGGTCCAGCCGAAGCACGTCGCCACGGAGTTCCCAGCGGTCCTCGAAATCAAAGGACACCCCACCACCCAGCGTCAATCGCCCCGCGCCGGTCCATCCAGCGCCCTCCTGGGCCATCGTCGTGTACCCGCCGCCGATGTTGCGGATGCTGCCGTTCGTCTCGTCCCATACCTCCAGTTTCAGCGGCTGCCGCTGCTCGGCTGAGGCCATACCCGCCCCCGAGAGGACAAGGCCCCAAGACCCGTCGGCGTTTCGCTGGCCGCGAAACTCGGGCACGGGCTTCTCCGGGGGCCTGGTTTCATCCTGGTTCATGAACTCCGCTCCCGAACTCGTGAGCCTCAGGCCGAGCAGCGCGAAGCATAGGCTGCACATTTGCATGATCCGATATGCCATGCTCGTCTGCACTTACGGCCTCTCTATGGCAAACTCGCAGCGCCCTTCCGGCAGCTCGACGGCGAGGATGCCGTTGGGCGAGTTGCGCTTCTCGCGCTTGCCGTTCAGTGTGAGCACCAGGTCGCTGGTCCACTCCCGCCCCAGCAGCAAGTAGATGTCGCGCTGCGGGCCGTCGGCGGCGCCGGTGAAGCCCGTGGCCGTCTGCGTCAGCGACACGGGGCCTCTGCCGAACACGCCGATTTCGTGGCAGCGGATCTCCGTTCCGTCGATCAGGAACGTGCTGACTTGGCCGTCGCGCAGGCGGGCAACGCCGACGCGTCCGGTGAGGCGGAAATCGTCCGCCTGCGCAGAGGTCGCTCCAGCGGCGGCGACCACGTAATCGACCGCGAGTTTACCCGGGGAAGTCAGCCGGAATGCGTTGGCAGAATCGAGCACGTCGACGGCCGGCGGCGCCATGCCCTTGTCCCGGGGGTAGATGATGACGGCCCAGTGCTTCCCGGCCGGCTGGCGGGCGGAGACAGCCCAGGCATTCTCGCCGCCTTCACCCTTCGTGATGGGCGAGACCGCGACGTCGGGCTTGGCCGGCGCCAGAAAGACCAGATCGGTCGCTACGCCGTAGTTCGGCGAGTCGATGGGCGGCAGCAGCACCCGGTTCGCCTGCCCGCCCGCGCCAACCTGCGGCTTGCCGCAGAACGCGGGCAGGTTGATCTGGCTGGCCGCGGGCCCGTAGATAAAGTCCTGGAGCACGAAATAATCGGGTACGTCGAGCGTCGGCGACTTCACCAACAGCACTTCCCGCCGACTGCCGCCCAGCGTCATCCCGGGCTCGGGCGGCCCGGGGAGGAACGGCCCAACCGGGATGTCGGCCGCCACAAAGTCGGCCAGCGGGCTGGACCAGAACTCGGCGACCTCCCCGCGGCGGTGGGTCTTGCCGTCCGCAAAGGTGATGATGGGGTGCCACTCTTCCCGGTAGTAGTCCCTGCCGTGCAGTGCGTCGAGGATGATGGGCACCCCTCGCCCGAACAGGTGGATGCCGCCTTCGTCAGGATGGTGGTGCGAGTAGATACGGCTGGCCTTGATGGCGAGGAAGGTCTCCTTGTCGGACGGAAAGTGGTTGCGCAGGACAGCGCCGAACCCACCCAAGCGCCGGCTCGCGAGCACAGGCACGCGCGGGGCGACCGTGGGATCGGCGATGAGCACGTGGGGTATCGCGCCCATGTGGGTGGCCGGCCTTGCGCCGCAGGCTTGCCGCCACGCCCAGGCGGACTCCCCGGCGAGCTGCGGGTTGGCGTCCTTCAGAATCCCGACCTGGCCGCCGTGTTCCAGGCACTCGTTGTTGCTGAAGCCGTGGTCGCCGAAGGGCGGGACGCGGCGCAGCCGCTCCTCCGGCTTGATCGGTTCAGTAGCCGCGTAGGCGGCCAGCTTCGGTTGGGGCGGGGTGAGGATCTCGATCCAGAACCGGCAGGCGGCCTGGTAGCGGGGGTGCTTGGCGGCGTCGAAGATGCCGTTGTGCTTGAGCGCCCCGAGCAACACGGTGAGCTGCCGCCACGTCCAGAGGTAGTAGTTGGCGATGTTCTCCTCGCCCACCCCGTCGGGGCTGATGTAAAACGTGAACTCTTTGTCCAGCTCGCCCAGGGCATATTGGAGCCACTGCTTGGAGTTGGGGTGGTCTGGGAGGACGAGCGCCATCAGACCCACCGCCAGGTACAGGTCGCTGCCGAAGTTCGGCAGATAGGAGGTACGCTCCCGGTTCCAGGCATACTGCCAGTAATCGCCGTCGGTGACGACCGAGGTGAGGAAGGCCATCTCCCGACGCGTCTTGGCGACTTGTGCGGGGTCCAGCGTGCGGGCATTGTGGTCGAGTGCCTCGGCCACGCCACGCATCGGCCGCACGATGGAGATGCTCTGCACGAAGCCGCTGTATCCGACGCGGAACAGCAAGTCCACCATGTTGCCCCCGGTGTGGGCGCCGACGCCTCCCACGGTCTTGGCACCCCCCTCGCCGGTCAGGATTGTCTTCACCTGCGGCAGATGGGGCTTGAAGGGTTCGTGCGCCTCGATGCGCTTCCGCAGCGCCTCGGCCTGGTCGGGCGAAAAGAACAGGCGCGGCTGGCCGGGGAGCTTCTGCTCCCAGTCGAGGTGCCACTCCTTCACCTTGTCGAGCGGCAGGTCGCAGACCTTGGTGCGGAGGTGCGCCAGGTAGGGATAGCCCGTCTCGCGGCTGCCGGGATACTGCAACTTGGTCCATTCCCGCTTATCGCCGACGGCGAGCAGCCAGTGGCGCACGGCGCGCGCCACAGGGATGCGATAGTAAGCGCCCTCGCCCGGCTCGTCCACGAAGTGGATCTCCGCATTGACGCCCGGGGTGAGGTGCCGCGGGTTGATCGAGGAGTCGGGATACTCCCAGTGGGCCGCGTCCCGCCCCACAATGGCGATCAGGTCGTTTTTCTTCTCGTCCGTCGAGTAAGTGCCGAGCCACGCGGCGTCCACGGAGGGGAAGACTGGGCGAACCGCCGTCCACACCTTCACCTCGTCGTGCTTCATCGGGTCCTGGGCGAAGCCGTAGCAGAATGTCTCGGGGGTATAGCAGATATCGGGGTCGAAGTTCTCCTTCATCAGGATGCGGAGCTGGTCGGCGACGGCCCAGCGGGTGTAGGACTTGCCGTGGGCCATGTGCCCGCTGGGGTCGCTCCAGGGGCAGGGCAGCTCGGCGATGCGCAGGCGGAAGTTGTTCCGCTCCGTCACATAGGCGTAGGGGTGATCGACCACCATTTTCAGATCAAGATCATAAAAGCGGTCGCCATCGAACTGAAAGCGCACGCGATAGAGTTTCCACAGCGGGCCCTGTTCGAGCAGCTCGGCCTTCCATCCGAGCACTTTCGCTTCCGTAACGAAGCGGCTGGTCGTGCGCCACACACCGTCCGGCCCCTTGAAGCCGCGCAGCGGCCCCGGCACTGTGGCTGCCTCCACCGGCGAATCGAAGCGCTTCTGGCCGGCAAGGCGGACGCCGAACAGGCCATTGGTCACCTCAAACGTCTCGGCCTTCGAGTCGGTTTCCTTTAGCGCGGCGGCAGGCTGAGCCGTGCCGGTGAAGGCGCCGCCGTCCCAGAGCACGGTGTACGTGCGCGTCCCCTGGGCGGGCAGTTCATCGACGAAGAAGGCGATTGTCGCCGACTTGACGAATTGCCGGGCCTCATCGTGGAAGACGACCTCCGACAGTTGGAAAGGGAGTTCCTTTCCGCGCTCCCCATCGTACAGCCGGATCGAATTCAACGTGGCCTGCTTCGCTGGGAAGTCCAGGTCATACGTGACAATCTCATCGACCCACCGGTGACTGAGCACGTCCGTCAGGCGGATGTCGCGCGAGAACTGCCGGCCTTTGCCGTCTGCGAGCTTCGGCGGCTCCGCCGGCGCGGGCAGAGCCAGGCAGAGACACGCGACCGTCGAGAGCAGCCGGATAGCATTCATCGTGCCACCTCCACCAGCTCCAGGTCGTCGAACCATGCCCTTCCCGTGCCCTCGACGCAGAGCTTGATCAGCAGGATAGGGTCCCTCGGCGATGGGACAAAATCGACCTCCAGCCGGGCCCAGTCACGATCGCCGGTGAGTTTCTCTGTCCTGCGCGTCGCCTTCACGTCTTCCCAACTGAAGAAGACGTCATCGGCCTGCACCCAGGCACCGCCGTCCTCGAGTCCCTGTGTCTTCACCCACGCCGCCAGGCGGTAGCGTTTGCTCGACTCCACGCAGATCGCCGGGCCGCCGCCGATGGGCGACGCCGCCTTCACTTTGCCCGGACCCGGGCCACCCACAGCGATCGACCTCTTCCCCGAATGCGCCGGCCCTTCCGTCGCGTTGATGTGCTGCCAGATCGGGCCGTTGTACATCTTGCCGTGGGGCACGAAGGCCTCGAAGTCGTTCACCTTGTTCTGAAGGAACCCCGCAAACCTCGACTCGCCCGTGGCCCCATCCCGATCCACAGCCATCGCCTCCAGGTCTCGCGCGACGGCGCCGGGCACTGACAGCAGCCGATACTTCGCCCGAAGATGGTACAGCCCGTCGGCCTCCTTGGTCTTTGGCGCCTTCATGACGATGTGCTGATCGTACCACTGGCTGCACGTAGCGAAGAAGACCGCCTCGCTGGTCTCGATCATCTCCACGAACGGGTTCATCTTCTCTTCCGTCACGAAGCCGACGAAGCCGCCCGACTGGACATCATCCACGGGGATGTTGACGGGGTTGTGGTGGACGAAGGAGATCCTGCCGTCCAGAAGTCGCCCCCGCATCGTCTTCTGCCATCGCTTGTGATCGTCGCGCGATTCGGAGATCCCTCCGGCCAGCAGGTTGTTGAACTCGATCTGCTTCGGCTGGGGCATGGCGAAGTGGCTGGTGCAGGTGAGCACGTATCCCAGGCGATCGTCCCACGCCAACCGGAATTCGGTGCTCCCGCCGTACCCGTCCTTGTGTGTCTGCTCGGCCTTGAACTCCAGCGAATCGCCCCGATCCTTCGTGAAGGTCAGATTGAACGACTCGACGGGCGGCACCGGCGAGTGGTAACCGCACATCTGGAGCGGCAATCTCGCCCCGATCAGATTCGCCCAGTGGTACACCTCGGGGATCTCGCACTTCGCACCCTTGTTGATCTCGGGAGAAAACCGGAACAGCTCGACATGATTCAGCCAGGTCGTGATCAGGCCGATCCGCTCTTCGCCATCGCAGATGTACCACCACCGCTTCCCCTTGGCCTCCTCGCGGACCTGGACCGGCTCGAAGACCTCCAGGCGGAAGGCCGGCGTGTGCCTGATCTTCGGCAGCGCCGCGAATGCCTTCGAGTTGTCCAGAATCCTCTGAATCTCCCCGGCAGGTGCAGCGGACGGGTTGAAGGACAACGCAACCAGCCCGCCCATCACGAACGCCCAGATGCTGAGGCTTGACATTGGGTTCTCCTTTACACGACGTGATTGGTCGGCATGGGTGCACACTCATTTCCCGGGGTCGCTGCCATCGCCAGTCTTCTCGAACTTCTTGTAGTACTTGCCGCGCCAGGGCTTGATCTTGACCGTCTTCGCGTCGCTCGGCTTGTCCGCAAACCCCACCCACCAGGGGTCGAGCGACGGCGGCAACGGGGGACGGAACAGGGCCAACTCGCCGACGGACCAGCGAGGGCCGGGACGTGGGAACTCCCACTTCGTCCCCGGCGGCACGGCCCCAAGGGTCTTGTACATGTCCCTGTACTCGGCTTCTGGGAGGCCGCTCTCCTTGATGACCCCTCGCAGGTATTCCTCGCTGACGGAGAGGCTCACGCGGGTGATCTCTTTCTCCTCCCCAATCTCCGCCTCGGGGACGAGGCCGGGGAGCGATGGCGGCATGACGTCGCAGAAATGCGTGTCCTTCTTTACGAACGGCTCCTTATTGCGGGTCCAGAGCACCCCTGGGGGGGAATGCCTGGGCTTGCCTGCCTCAATCGCCGGCCCCACACACAGGTTGTTCTTCTCCACCGTCAGCCCCTCGTTCCACGGCAGGCCGCTACAGAAACCCCAGTCGCGGGCGTAGATGATATTGCCCGCCACCGAGTTGTCGTCCTTGAAGTACTTCCCGTGC
>Ga0194113_10008924_pt1 | contig 12213 bp, 11 predicted proteins | sample TA2MahC200mmetaG_FD_146193 | JGI IMG/M metagenome (GOLD analysis project Ga0194113, IMG submission 146193) | Freshwater microbial communities from Lake Tanganyika, Tanzania - TA2015017 Mahale Deep Cast 200m | ecosystem: Environmental > Aquatic > Freshwater > Lake | place: Tanzania: Lake...
TTGACAACCAGGCATGTTAATTCCTCCAATGTTTATGATTGAACATGACATATTATACCATATTACAAACGGTCTCGGTATTTATGCCTGAGAAACTAACTGGTTAGGAACTTCTGCCGACGTGTACCAGATACCCCCGTAGTATCTGGCGGTTGTCACTATAGTCGTACTGCGGCTGGATATTAAAGTTCTGGGTTTGGATATCCTTTTCGGCAACGCCGTTACTTTTTATCGAATCAACTACCTTCTGCATGGCAAAAGCCGCCTCATCCCGGGCTTCCCGCACCGAATTTCTTTCCACTGAGATTCCCAGATTCAGGAAGGCCACATCCGGCTCACCTAAAACGGAGCCGCTACCGGTTACCTGAATGCTTTCTACCATAGGCGATTCCATATTGATAGTGTCGCAGGCAACTATTGTCACCATATATAAACCTAACAGCAACAAAATTCCCCACCAAACTTTTTCTTTTCCTAAAAGAAAAAGTAATTCCATAGTGTCTCTTCGCTTTAGTAACTTCAAATGTCTCATTTCATTTACCCTCTTTCGTAAATCCTCGAAGAATGAATTCTGCAAAATTGTTAAGCAAAGTTCATGCCAAATCGCTTTTGCGGTGGATTTGCCAATCCACCGCGAGCATCTTAGAACCGCTCGCCGTGGATTGGCAAATCCACGACATAGAAAGTATCAGATTTTCGAGGGTAGCCGAACTCGCCAAGAGCTCGGGCTTGTAACCCCCGAATTCTTGCGAATTCAGTTAAACCAAGATTATTCTATAGCATGGATACCTATACTTCATATTTTGGCATGTTCTTTGCTTACTAAGGCTGAACTCGGCAAATACCAGATTTCTGATACTTACTGTCAAAAATCTGATATTGCTTTGAAATCACTCAAAACGAATAGCTCACGGTCAACGAATAAGATTGCTTTGTATATCTCATAGATGATAGTGGAAGTTCCGCTTGAGATAACAAATAACGCGCTTCTAATGAACAGTTTCTAAAGATATCTTTGGCGAGATTGAAAATTAGTACGTTACGTGCTTGTTCAATGTTATCTTCATCTGGCCGTTGAAATGGAGGCATTTCTTGAGAATCATATTGGCGCAGTTGTATTCGTCCATAAAGCTGCATTGTAACTTCCCAGAAGAACGGCGAAGCGGTGAGAATTGAAAATTGATGAGCGCGGAATGAATATTCGTTACTATTCGACTTATTCCTTTGAAAAGTATAATTTGGGTTAATCAAAATTCTCTCGACCCACTGCAAACCCACGCTAATTTCATATAGATTGTCAACTCGCGTTTGCGGTTCGCCTTCCGGTTGCGCTAAAGGTTGAGCGGGATTTAGTTCCGGAAGCAGCGACTGTGGAAAGTGAGAATGCTGCCAATCCGCTATAAAGTTCCCTATTAGTCTACGAGGAAGTTTTACATTGGTAACAACTTGAATCTGGCGGATATTTGCATCAAAGAAATCTGAATCCGCATAATCTAACCGGCGTTCGAAGCATCTTATATCACTTAAAAAATTTCTCAACTTGAATTTCAAGGATACACCGCTATTCCAGTTTAAATATCCATCTTCGCTTAGCGAAGATGAATTTTGGCAGTCGGAAATGTTCTTGTGTTTCAACTCGTTTTGAAATTCTGAGGTGATTTTGGGTGAAATCAAAAAAGCCAATCGGAGATTGACTTGATTTATCGCAACATTTTCCTCTTTTCCTACTATTTTAAAACCATCCTGTAATCTCAAGACGCTTCCTAAACGCTTTTTTTGGAGTAACGGAAGGGAAGAATCTAAATATAAACGCAAAAAAGACCGACCGGTCTTTGATTCTGCCTGCTCGAAGATGTTATCATCGTAACCGAACGAAATTTTGCCCACAATATTGCGGTTTTCAATTCCCAATACCAAACAGGGATACAAAAATGCGACTATTATTAATGAAACTAAAACTTTTTTCACGTTTCCGAGATTTCTCTTTCCAAACCTTTTCTTTTCCTAATGAATGCCTTTAGTTATTAGATTTCGACTGATTGAGTTCTGCCGCCCGCTTGTAGAAACTTTGCGTTTTTTGCGACAATTGCTGAAGTTGTTCTCCCAATTTAAGTTTTTGTTGCGTTAGTAGCTCAATTTGCTTACCTACACTTTCGCCGGAAAGGACCGAATCGGAAAGCGGAAAATCTAATGTTTCCTTTTGAACAACGGTTTCAGGTTGCGTTACCTTTGGCTCAATCTTTTCTGTGTCTATACCTGTTTGGAAAATTTTGGGCTCCCTTGTCGGATTTACTTCTGCGGTTTCACGCACCGGTTCAACTTTTTTACCCTCGACGAAGAGAATATCGTCAAAAAAACTAATTTCGTCTGCAAATCCCTTTACTTTGTCACGTAGCGCTTTTTCCTTTTCCAACGTTGCAATCTGCGTATCTATCTGTAATATCCTGGCTTTTAACAGCGCAGTTTGGTCAGAAAGAAAATCCGCTTTTTCGCGAATCTCAAGAGGAGTATCGTCTTCCTGAATTTCCAGATTTACCTCTGGCATTTCAAATTTTAGCGGTTCCTTTAATCTCTCAGATACTTCCATGTATTTGAACAACTGCTCCAACAGGGATTTCTTCTTTTTCTCCTCTGCTTCATTTTCAAGTTGCCTGACCAGAGCTGTAATTGCCATTGAATATTGTTGTTTTAATTGCGCTTCAATTGCCGCTATCTTTATGGAAATAGATTCCAGATTGGACACCAGCCGTTGCGATTCTCTCAACATTGAATCCAATTTCCTACTGCTTTTCCCCTCCGATTTTCGCTTTTCCTTTGTAATCTTTTCAGCTAACTTATCGCTTTCCTTTAATAATTTGTGTTTTTCTGCTTGTTGTTCTTCCAGTATTCGGTTGAGAGTTGAAATTTCAGCGTCCACTTTTGAAATATCGGCATATCCGTAAAATACGCCGAAAATTAGCATAAAAGCTAAAGTCCAGTCGATTAACTTCACCGTTTATCACCTACTACTCTGTTACTTTTGTAATTGTAGTAACGACTTCAGTCGTCCCCCTTACCAAAGGGGGAAGGGGAGTTGTTCAGTTCGCCGGAAGCGACTGAAGTCGCTACTACAGAGATTAGTCATAATTTATGTTACAGTCCACTACTGCACTGTAAAATAAATTATGACAAATTAAGATTGTAGCCGAATTTGCCAAAATTCGGATTTTCCCGAAGTCTGGCGACTTCGGCTACAAGTCAGGACTTATTTTACAGCGCACTACTACACTGTAAAATAAGTCTTGACAAGTTTAAAAGCTAACCACCAAGGCACTAAGACACGAAGGAATAGTTTTTTCTTTTCTTTGTGTCTTAGTGTCTTGGTGGTTAAGAAAATCGAACTTGTCATAATTTATTTTACAGTGTACTACATTTCAATCAATTTATACTTTTCCAGCTTATAATACAAAGCGCTAGTTTTAATCCCAAGTATATCCGCTGTCTTCGTTTTCACTCCGCCCGCTTTTTCCATTGCTCGTTCTATCAATCGTCGTTCCAAATTTTCCAAAAGCATATCCAGCGGTAAATCTTCTTCCGGGAGACGCAAAATATTTTGTCCTCCATTTTCTAATAGGAGAGGAAAATCGCGCAATTGGATTTCATCGCCATCGCATAATACCAGAGCGCGTTCGATCAAATTCTCCAATTCCCGAATATTGCCCGGCCAGTTGTATTTTGAAAGGTCTTCCAATGCTTGTTGACTGATTCTCAGCACGGGCTTTTTCATTTCGGCGCTCTTCTTTTGCAGAAAATGGTCTATTAAAAGAGGAATATCTTCCTTACGCTCTCTTAATGGCGGCAAGTTTATAGGAATAACATTCAAACGATAATACAAATCCTCACGAAATTCGCCTTTGTTAACCAAATCAAACAGATTTCGATTGGTCGCGACAATAATACGGACATCAACTTTCTTTGTTTGTTCTCCCCCTACTATATCAATCTCTTTTTCCTGCAGAACCCGTAGGAGTTTCACCTGCATATTCTCTGAGATATCACCTATTTCATCGAGAAAGATCGAGCCACCATCGGCTAATTCAAATTTTCCACGCTTGCGCTTGATGGCATTGGTAAAGGCGCCTTTTTCATGCCCAAAGAGCTCGCTTTCCAACAAACTTTCCGCCAAGGCGCCGCAATTGACCTTGATAAACGGTTTATCTTGGCGTAGACTGAGATTATGGATGGAATGCGCGACCAACTCTTTGCCGGTGCCACTTTCACCACCAATCAGAACAGAAGAATCTGTCGGCGCGATTTTCCGGATCTGGTCAAAAATGATTCGCATCGGCTTTGATTGCCCGATAATTTCGCCGAAGTTATACTGCCTTGCGATTTGTTCCCGCAGATATCGATTCTCCTCGCCTAAACGCTGGTTTTCCTGCCGGACTGCTCTGTTTTGCAGCACCTTTTTGCTTCGCGTCCGAAATTCATCAAGTGAAAGAGGTTTGCTCACACAATCAGACGCGCCTTTGTTCATCGCTTCGATGGCGAGTTCCATTGTTCCGTAAGCTGTAATCAAAACCACATCAGTTTCAGGATTTATCTTTTTCACCGCTTCCAGCACTTTAATACCGTTCATTGGCTCCATGCGATAATCCGTGATAACCAGGTCAAAATCCTTTTTTTTACACAATGAAAGCCCTTCTTCGCCACCCTCCGCAGAAGCAACATCATGTCCCTCTCTTACTAAACTATAGCGCATTCCTTCTCGCATGGTATCGTCATCTTCAATTATAAGAATTTTGCTCATATAAGTTCCCTGGGTAAAGAACTGAGACATATTGCGTGTTGCGTTTCACATTTACTTCCTTTAAATTTTAACCTGAATGAAAAATTCGTATAATCACCTTTGTAAACTCACCTTCTGTGCTCTGAATATCTATACTTCCCCCGTGGTCGGAAATGATTTTGTCCACTATCGCTAACCCCAGGCCAGCGCCCTTCTCTTTGGTTGTAAAAAAGGGTTCAAAAAGTTTTGGGATATTTTCCGCAGGTATTCCCGCCCCATTGTCATTTACACTAATTTCGACCATCCTATCCTTTTGGCTTGATGTAACGGTTAATTTGCCAGCCGTGATTTTGCTGTTTTGTATCGCCTGTAACGAATTTTTAAAAAGGTTTATGAATACTCGCTTGAATTGTTCTGGGTCGACGTTGACTTTGAGCTCTTGAGGTTGGACTTGAGCTTGAAACTCGACCGCTGCTTTTTCAAATTCCAACTCCAGCGTGAAATAGGCGGATTGAATTAGTTCTTCAAGATAGACATCTCTTTTTTGCGGTTCCTTGTGCCTGGCGAAATCTAAAAACTCCGTGATAACGTCATTCAGTTTGCGCACCTCCTTAGTGATTTTAAATAGATGCGCTCTGGCGGGGTCGTTTTGCCCAAGTTCTTCCGCGAGAATGCCGGCGAATAATTCAATGCCACCAAGAGGATTGCGGATTTCATGCGCCACGTTTGCCAACATAAGCTTCATCTGCTCATCCCTGTTGAGAATATTCAGGCGCATTTCCTCCATCGTCCTTCCCAAATAACCTATCTCATCCTTAGAATTTATCTTAATTGAGGTAGCAAAATCACCTTTCCCGATTTTCTCAGCGGCGGCGACCAATTGGTGAATCTGATTGGTAATGGTTTTGGAGACTAAAAACACAATAGCAACGCTGATTATAACACAGGCTAAAGCGAAAGTAAACACATTGCGCCGAAAACGGTTTAAAATTTGCAAGAAGGTCGCGCTGGCATCAACACCCACCGCCGCAACTACTTTGTCATTCACTAAAATAGGCGCGTATCCCGATTTGTAGTAATACCCATCATCACCCAGAAACAAAACCGAAGCCGCGCCATTTTTCTGCCAAACACGCTCTAATTCGAGTTGGTCGAACTTTAATTTCAAATATTCAATTCCAATCGGAATTTCTCTTTCTGTATCCACCAGGCTTCGGTGATTTGCATCGAAAAGATAGATGCGTTTGACAGCGGTCTTGTGCTTGATGCTATTAAGCTGGGAAACCAAATTACGATACGTCAAACCAGTCTCGTTGCCGGGAACAAGCTGCGTTATAATCGCGCCGTTTGCATGAGTAGCGATGGTTTGAGCGATATCAATCAACCGTTGTCCCAACTCTTGGTCTAAATGGTGTTTCGTCTGCCCATAAATATACCAGCCACACACCAAAATAGCGGCGAAAATCAGGAGCCCAAAAATTACTGCCAATTTATCGCCAATTTTGCGGCGGTTTACGAAGTACCCACCCCCGGCCCCTCCCAAGAGGGGAGAGATGATTGTTGAGCTTGCGAACCATAAGACGAAGTCCTTGGTGAGTTGCGAGGAACGAAGCAAACAGAACATCTTTCCCAGACTCCAAAGGTTGGCATGTTTCAGAAAATAGTTTACATTTCGCAGTAATGAGTAATAACGCAGTTTACTCATTACTCATTACTTACCTATATTCATCATTGTCAACTAATTTTTGAGGAAATTTGTATCATGCCACTTCCTTGTTATGCAATTTTTATTCCCACACTTCACTCCGAAGCGCCTGTTTCTTTTGACCTGCCTGCGACAGATAGGAAAAGTTTGGTTACGCCTACTTGTCGCGTCATTTTGTTATGACTCCAACGGTTGCACAACGTTCGTCGACGACGACTCTCTCCGGCAAAGGGCCGGCGTAAACCCAAATCATTACCATTGGCTCATGTCTTTCGTTGATAAAGTAGTGGCAACGTCCTCTTGGTTGAAGCGCAGTGGCATTGTCTGAAAGTGTGTGTCTTTGCCCTTCGACGACACAGGTCCCAACGCCTTGAACAATGGTGATAGATTCATCAAAGTTGTGCGCATGAGCTGGCAGGCGTCCGCGGTGATGAAACAGTCCGTATCCTCCGCTCATCTTAATACCGGGAGCTAATTTGTTATTGAAAAAGTCGATGAAGGCAGTGTTTGGACCAGCCTCGTACCGTGTGGCTGTTTTGTGACGTGTGATTAGCTCTGAGCCTTCCTGTTGAACTTTCGTGGCCTTTCCAATCGCGTCGAGTCTGCCTTGTGGAAGACCACGAAAGTTCAAGATTTTGCTTTGCTCCACTGGCATCATTTTGCGTGAGAAGAATCTCTTGACTAAGGTCCTGTTGGGATTCTCCGCCGACAGTGCGATATGAAACACCGCAGGCTCATTACTTGAGCCATTCCAGGTGGCATGAGCAATTCCTTCAGGAATAGTCACGTTATCAAGCGGTTCCAAAGTATACATTCGTTCTTCGACTGCCACAATCGCCTGACCGCTAAGCAGGGTGATGGACTCACTGCAGGGGAGATTGTAATAAGGTAATTTCGCTCCAGGCTCGAAGGTAGCAATGCCGGTCGTGAGGTTGCGGGCATTGTTGTGTGGGCCAACTAAGCACTCGAAAACTACGCCAGGTGCCATCTTGCTCTTGACACCAGAGCCAACCGGGTTCATGACGGCGGGGCGGTCAGGCCGCATAGCTTCAGGTACACACGACAATGGCTTAACCGTCGCCTCTGTCTCAGAATCATTCTCCAGTGTGAAGGTTGGCTTGACGTAGCCTGCCCTCGAACGAAGTGAAGGGTTATCGCGTCCGTCCTTTTTAATAAAGGGGGGTAGGGGGTTGTTTGATAACGCTTCACGGATACTGCGTCTCAGTAGTCCGGTGTCGCATCCAATACCGAGCATACGGAAGCCTTGTTCCCGCAGTTGCGCCAGGTTATCGTTGCTCATCGCCACCATACCACAATGCTTGCCTTGAGCACGAATAGCATCTTTAGCAGCTAATATTTGCTTAGCTACATCAGATTCTTCCCACTTATCTGAGAAATCCGCGGTCGCTAAATAATTTGCTGGACTGAAGAAGAATATCTCCACCTCCGGCACATTGAATATTTCGTGGATATTGTGAACCTCTTGCATCGCCTCAATGATTGGGACCACAAGCACGTTCTCTTTGGGTTTCTTGATTGCTTCGTTCCTCGCAACAAGCCTTTGGCTTTGGTGAACCTTGTGAACCATAAGCCCTTGGCGTTGGTGAGCCTTGCGAACATGCTCGACAAAGCGGTGTTCCCAACGGGCTGCGTGTTCAACACCGGCATAATGACGTGCAACCGCGACAGCCTGTCGCAGTTCCTCTACCGGCTCTGCCAGGGGGACAACGACTCCGTCGGCGCCGATGTCCAACGAACGCTTGATAAGCCCGATGTTTAGTTCTGCCACTCGTACCAAAACTACAGTGTTGCTTCGCGCCGCGGCACGAATATGCTCTAGAAGGTCGCGCCAATTAAGGTGACCGTGTTCGGCATCAATGACGAGCCAGTCAAGACCGAGTGCTACGCCCATCTCAGTGACGCTGGCGGATGCGAGGGTAACCCACAACCCGTAGACTGGCTCGTCTGCAGCAAGTTTCTGTCGAATTCGGCGAATGGCAAGGTTTTTCATCTTTTTGTCACAGGAGACCGCGACGGTATTGGCAGGTTTGAAACCTCACCTGACAATCAGTCAATTACCCATCTCCAGGTTGAAACTTTGAGATTAGGTTATTATAGCGATAACTCGTTCTTTGACCGGCGGGGAAAGGAAGGAAAGGATGGAAAGGGGGAAGAAGGATGGTTGATTGTTGATTGTCGATTGAGAAATCTTTTCAATCAACCATCATCAATCAACCATCATCAATTATCAATCCTTCCCTTCCTTCCTTTTCCCCCTTTCCCCCCTTCTAACTTAAAAATTTCAACTTGGATTTATATAGTTTTCCTGCTCTCCTTTACCTATGCGTAGTAAGAAATGATAAAATGGGAAATTCTCGTCATCATCACTTGTGGAACGCGACTGCACGGTGAAATAAATTATGATTGTAGTAACGACTTCAGTCGTTTTTCCGTTCACGGTGCATTCCTTCTTGTGGAAGTCCTTCATGAGGTTGAGGCCGAATAATCCTATAGCAAGTCTGCCACCCATTCAATATCCAGTTCCTGGAGCTTTCCCTTTCTGGGAACTCCTGTCTCTCGACCCCAACCCGCCATGTCATAATACATGCTCACAGCTTCACTCAACCTGTCCTCACCGTAGCCGACCTCGGCCAGAGGGCCAGAGGTAAACGCCTGATGGATTCGCTTGGGGAAAATGTCATCGGCTTTGGTGAAACCCTCCCTTACGTTGAAAGCCCGAGTCATGGTAAGACATCGCTCGCCGACTTTCATCAACTCCCAGTCGGTAACGTCCCATCCCGTAAGGCCCCGAATAATATCGGGGAATTGGTTACGCGTGTATGGAAGGAACACACATATCCCCGCACAGTTGCGGAAACTGCTCCAGAACTGCCTATAGAGGAACGTCCTCACCTTGTCGGTACCTAAATCCCTTGAGCCAGCATCATGAAGGCCCTGCATGTGGTCTGCCCCTGTGGGTGAAACAGCGTAACCCAAGCCCATACCTTGCTTGTACCTGGGTTCGTGCATGGGAAACTCCTGGCCCTTTACGTGCATCGCAAACTCCGACGCGCCTTCGCCTATCTTCTCCGCGGCGCGCTTAACGCCTTCAGCCAGCAGGTCACCTATCCCCTGTCGTTTTTGATTAACCTTTTTACAAAAGTTTGGCTGTCGTTTGGCTATCATCTCCACCATTTTCACCATAGCGTCAGCGTTGCCGAACCTGAGCTGGATGCCATCTGTATCCGTCTCCGTTATAAGTCCATTCTCAAAGCATTCCATCGCAAAGCCGATGATAGTGCCGACACCTATAGTATCAAGTCCATAAGCGTTACAGAGCTCATTGCCTTTCGCTATGGCCGCGAGATTGTCTACACCACAGTTGGAACCCAAGGAACCAAGGGTTTCATATTCTGGCCCGCCATATTCTGGATTCACCTTATATGGCTCATCCACCTTGACCACACGCTTACATTTGACCGGGCAAGCATAGCAAGTGCCGCGATTGATAAGGATAGTGTCTCGCATGGTCTGGCCGGAGATAGACTCGGCTCCTTCAAACACTCCCTCACGGAAGTTCCTGGTGGGGAGGCCGCCGCCCTGGTTAAGCCCCATTAAGCCACCAGCGGTGCCCAAATCCTGCATCCCCTTGGAGTAGTTTTGACTGAGCCACATAACTATCTCTTTTATCTTGGCCTGGTCGGCAATAGCCGGCGGATTTTTTCCTCTGACCGCAACCCCTTTCAGGTTCTTGGAGCCCATAACCGCGCCCATGCCTGAACGCCCGTAAGCGTGGCTTATATCATTAAGGATGCAGGCTACTCTGACCTGGTTTTCGCCAGCGGGGCCTATTAGCGCGGTCTTTATGTTTCTATCGCCCAATTCCTCTCGAATTGCGGTCTCGGTTTCCAGAGTGGTCTTACCCCACAGATGGCTCGCATCTCTCAACTCCGGTTCACCACTACCAAGCCACAGGTAAACAGGCTTCTCCGCTTTTCCCTCGAAGATGATAGCATCGTAACCCGCACGTTTGAGCTCCGGCCCCCAGTAGCCGCCGGCTTCTGCTTCACCGTAGCCATTGGTAAGCGGAGATTTGGCACCCACGCTGTTACGACCACTGCCGGCTATCCTGCCGCCAGTTATTACCCCTGTCGCGAAGATTAATTTATTATCGGGTCCCAAAGGGTCTATTCCCGCCTGAAGTTCCTTTAACAGATAGTATGCGATAAACCCGCGACCACCCATGTAGCGGCGATAGAAGTTTTCATCGGGTTCCTCTATTGACATCTGCTTATTAGTTAAATTTACTCTTAGAATCTTACTGTTGTATCCGTAAGCCATTTTACTTCCTCCTAATTATTTTGCTTTTTCCACTCCTTTATTAGCATGCAAGGCATTGTCTACCGTTTTTCACGGTGGACCGTCCTAACTCCACGGCTTTTGATAATAAACCCATTATCCACCGGCTATAGGCGGCGCAAATTGAACGATATCTCCCGCATGAAGGATACAAGACTCGTCCGGCACTCTGCCATTGACGGCTATCAACATCTGCATCTCCTTCGATATCTGCAAAAGCGCCAGAAGCTGTCCCATTGTTGTTCCGTCCGCAACATCCAATTCGCCGGCTTTATATCCGTTGGGCAACCCAGATTTAGCTAAATATCCGATGAGTTCAAGGCGTATCTTCATTTTCTCGGTACCTCCAACCTGGTTCTTCTTACTGCGTGCATCAAGCATTTTCGGAAAGCTTCCCTGAATATTCTTGACCGAACTTCTCAGCCGAACCAAAATCTAAAATATGAGAGCATAAAAAAGAAACATTTTTATTTTATCGCAACAGAACAAAAAAATCAATAAAATTTAGAAGGCGAGGAGAATGGATTCGGAATTATATCCGGGTAGAAACTGGTTGAATATGCTCAAGAATCCATTGAGAGATTAATTGCCTGGAAGATAATCGTTTTTCTTCAGCCTCTTGCTCAATTGCCTGAATCTGTTCCTCTGATAGCCTCAGCCAGCGGTAAAAACGCTTACGTTCTAATTTCTCTTTGAGCGCGGGCGAAAGTTCCATCTCCACTTCTTCCATCTCATCCCAATAATCCGATATGGAATGTGTGTCAAAAAATTCCACTGCTTCCTCGTAGGAATTAAAATTGGGAAGTTTCCTTCTATTTTCTGACATACGCTATCCTCTCCTTTTGAGTCATTTCCCTGGCGCTTAAAATTAATGTGTCTTTGTTAATCTTATAGACAAAAATCACCGTAAGATACCTCCCAGAATCAGTTTGCCCATAAGCGTAATAGACATCCTCATTTTTTCGTATTCCCTTCTCTGCTTTCCTAACTTTGAATGAACCTGCAAAAACCTCTTCCACCTCGGAAGTTCTTACACCGTGCTTCCAACTAAGCTTGTCAACTACATTTGGCCGCCAGATTAGATTATTAATTATCATCTGCAATACCTTATTTTTTATAACTTATCTCCAGTGTTGCACCCTTCAGGCCATCCTTTTCATAGCCCAATTTGGCTTTTGCCAAGATAGAATCCGCAGGCTACTTTCTATGCCGCTTGCAATACTGCGCGCCACTCAACTTATCCCCAAAACTTAGCTTCTCTCCACATTCCAATTGCCAGATATTTGCCACCGGGGGAAACGCTACGAAATGAACAGATTTCTGCAGGTTTCTCGCCAAGAGCAAAGATACCGGGCGCAGCCGCAACACCTGTGTTAGGTGA
>Ga0194113_10008926_pt1 | contig 12212 bp, 14 predicted proteins | sample TA2MahC200mmetaG_FD_146193 | JGI IMG/M metagenome (GOLD analysis project Ga0194113, IMG submission 146193) | Freshwater microbial communities from Lake Tanganyika, Tanzania - TA2015017 Mahale Deep Cast 200m | ecosystem: Environmental > Aquatic > Freshwater > Lake | place: Tanzania: Lake...
TTCTATGTTAACACCAAAAGAAATGCATCAGCAAGACTCAATACAAATTAAAAAATGGAATAAAAAATACCTCTCTGCTACGCAGAGAGGTGCATAAATAACAGTCAACCTTTTTTAGGACGACTCATGTTTTTTTATAAAACTAGATTATAATTTTGAGAATCTTTTGGCTACTTCATCCCAATTAACAACATTCCACCAAGCTGAAATGTAGTCAGGACGTCTATTCTGATAATTTAAATAATATGCATGCTCCCAAACATCTAAGCCAAGAATTGGCGTACCCTTAACATCTGCAACATCCATAATTGGATTATCTTGATTTGGGGTAGAAGAAACAACTAATTTTCCATTTGAATGAACCAACCATGCCCAACCAGAACCAAACCTAGTTGCAGCAGCATTATTAAATTGTTCTTTGAAAGCTTCAAAAGAACCGAAACTACCAGTGATTGCATCTTTAAATACGCCAGTTGGCTCTCCTCCTTTTTGCGGACCCATAATTTCCCAAAACAAACTATGATTGTAATGTCCACCTCCATTATTTCTAACAGCAGCTGGCAATTTTGAAATATTAGAGAATAATTCTTCTAGAGATTTTCCACTCATTTCTGAGTTTTCAATTGCTTTATTCAGATTATTGACATATGCAGCGTGATGTTTTCCATGATGAATTTCCATTGTTCGTGCATCGATATGCGGTTCTAAGGCATCGAATGCATAAGGTAATTTTGGTAATTCAAATTTACTCATTATAGTACTCCTATTATTATAAGTTTTTGTCTTTGATTGAATATAGGAAATGCTTGCAATAGTGATAATTCCAAGTGAATTGATAAACTTACGCCGGTTCATTAAACACCAAATGACTCTCCACAACCACAAGTTTTTGTTGCATTTGGGTTATTAAAAATAAAACCCTTACCATTAAGTCCATCACTGAAATCTAAAGATGTACCACTTAAGTAGAAAAGACTTTTGCCATCAATAAAGAGTTTAACTGTAGATTTCTCAATTATAAGATCGCCTTCATTTGGCTCAGCATCAAATCCTAACGTGTAGGTTAAACCAGAACACCCACCTCCTTTAACACCAATTCTTAAACCAAATGTTTCGGGGATGTCATTCTCTTCTTTTATTCGTAAGACTTGTTTTATTGCCTTTTCGGTAATATCTATTTCTTGATTCAAGGCCGTTTCGTTATTTATCATAGCATTCCTAACTACTATTTTGACTTGTATTATCTATAACAACATTTTTAAAGGAATAATTCACTTTCCATGAATTTTTTGAAATCCTTTTCAAAACTTCTTTTTCCTCTAAAAAAGATGTAAGATCACGTGCTATTTTTTCTGCTTCAGAGTTGGACATTTCACGAAGATTCTTTTGAAAATAATTTCTGAGTGAATATTGAACATCCCTTAAAAAAATATTCGAATTGTTGAACACGGGATATTTTTCTTTCATAAAATTCAAGAAAATTTCATAATTGCTTTTAAGATTTGATAAGTAATCCATATTGTTTCCTTAATTAGATTTAAATTTTTCGAAGAGATAGTGAGGGCAAAACTATTCTTTCAATTATTTACTAGAAAAAAGTATGAAAGGTTTTTCAAAAAGACAAATTTGATAATTATATTCCAAGTATGACAATACAATCTTTTGCGAATTCAACTAATGGCTGAAAATATACACCAAATATTAAAACTGGTACAACCAATACTAAAAGCAGAATTGCATTACTTGTAGAAGGAATTATGCTTGGTGTTGATGCAGTGGCTTTTACTAGATACATATGTTTTAAAACTCTAACATAATAATATAGTGAAACAACTGAATTAAGAAGTGCAATTATTGCTACTGCAATCATTTTAGCGTCAACTAATGCAATAAACAAATATAACTTTCCAATAAAGCCGGCAGTAGGGGGTAAGCCCGTTAAAGAAATAAGAAAAATTGCTAGAGAAACACTAAGTAATGGGGAAGTAAATCCTAAGCCATTATAATCATCAATCTCTTCGGAATTTATTTTATTTGCGATTAACATTACAACTAAAAATGCACCGAGATTCATCAGAAGATAAATCATGAAGTAAATTAGAATTGCAATTAATCCTTGGTTTGACAATACAACTAATCCAAGCAGCATATATCCGGCATGCGCAATGCTGGAATAAGCAAGCATTCTTTTTAAATTGTTTTGCCAAAGAGCAGAAAAATTTCCAAGTGTCATTGTAAGAATTGATATTACTACTAAAATAGATTGCCAATCAAATACTTCAATTAAAGACCAAAATCCTTCATTTGTTTCATACGATACAAAAACAGTTTTTACAAATCGTATTAAAAGCGCAAAACCAGCAGCTTTGCTAGCAACGGATAAAAATGCAGTAATTGTTATTGGAGCTCCTTCATAAACATCAGGAGTCCAGAAGTGAAATGGTGCTGAGGAAATTTTATAACCAATACCGGCAAAAATTAAAATTGTAGCAAAGGATAGTGTGAAAAGATTTATGTGCGGATTTTGAATTAGAGTATTTATTATATAAAGATTTGTGCTGCCGGTTAATCCATAAACCAAAGAAATTCCAAATAACATCAGACCAGAAGAAACCGCTCCATATAATAAATACTTCAATGAAGCTTCACTATTTCGGTCGCGCAGTTTTGTAAATCCAGCTAGAACATAAGAAGAAAGTGAAAGTAATTCTAATGAAAGATATATTAGAATCAAATCAGTTGCTGTAATCATAAAAAACATGCCGAGTATCATTCCATAAATCAAAGCATAATATTCGCCAATTCTATCTGTTGTTTTTTGGATCTCATCTGAAGCAAGAGATAAAAGAACTATGATAAAAGAACTCACAATAACAATTAATTTAAAAAATACTCCAAAAGAATCAACTGCGAGCATTCCGAAAGATCTTGCTGTGTGAGTAGCGGTAGAAAATGCAAATCCAATATAGTTAAACTGATTAATTACAAAAATAGCTGTAACTAATATTCCAGTGCCGGCAATAAATGGAATTATTTTTTTATTCGTATGGAAAATTAAATCTGCAATAACTAAAACAATTAATGCAATAGATAAAACAATTTCTGGAATAATTAAATTAATTGATTGATATAAATTTGCAAGTTCCATTTAATTACTTATAATCCGCTTAGTGATGAAACATTAAAACCAGTATTTACAAATTGCACTAAAGTGTTAACCGATGTGTTCATTAAATCCAGCATTGCAGATGGATAAATGCCTAAGAAAATAATTATTATTGAAAGGGGTATGAACATAGCATATTCTCTAAACTCAAGGTCGGTTAATGATGCCCATTTTTCGTTCAATGGCCCAAAGAATATCCTTTGTAAAGTCCACAACATGTAACCAGCGCCTAACAAAATTCCAAGAGTTGACAACATAGTTAGTACACGAATACTTTCAACACCAAAAGCACCAACAAATACAAGTGCTTCAGAAATAAATCCGCTCATGCTTGGTAATCCTATCGCTGCAAAGAATGCTACAGTTACAAATCCAGTGTAAACTGGCATTTGCGAAGCCAATCCTCCAAAATCATTCAAACCTCTTGTATGAGAACGATCGTAAATTACACCAACAATTAGGAAGAGCATTGCAGTAATAGTTCCATGATTAAACATTTGGAAAATAGCACCATTAATTCCAACAGAAGTTAAAGAAGCCATTCCTAGTAATACATAACCCATGTGCGAAACTGATGAATATGCTATAAGTTTCTTAAAGTCTTTTTGTGCAAGAGCAACTAGAGCACCATAAATAATATTTACCATCCCAAACATTGCAATCCACCACATCAAATCACGTGTAATATCCGGGAAGATTGGATAGCTGATTCTTAATATTCCATAAGTTCCCATTTTAAGTAATACACCAGCAAGAATTACTGAGATTGGTGTTGGAGCTTCAACGTGAGCATCAGGCAACCAAGTATGAAATGGAAACATAGGAATTTTAATTGCAAATCCAGCAAACAAAGCTATATATGCTATTAATCGTAAATTGTTTGGATTAAATGGAGATAAAATTCCATCATAATTATAATTGCTTGGATTCATTAATTGAAGCAAATTGAATGTAAATACTTTTGAACCATCTGCTAAAGTTTCTGTTGCACTGAAATACAAACCTATCATTACTAGCAATATAAAAATAGAACCAAATAATGTATAGATGAAGAATTTAATTGCAGCATATTCTTTTCTTGGTCCACCCCAAATACCGATAAGAAAATACATTGGAAGAAGCATCAATTCCCAGAAGATATAGAACAAGAAGAAATCAAGCGCAACAAATACGCCCATCATGCCGGTATCTAAAAGTAGGAAGAGTGCAAAGTATCCCTTTGCAGAATAATTTATATTCCATGAAGAAATTGTAGCAATAAAAGAAATTATTGCTGTCAAAAGAACCATTGGCATGCTTAAACCATCAACTCCTAAGAAATAATCAACCTTTACAGTACCAAGCCAAGAAATTCCGGTGATTTCAATCCATCTAAATTTTTCTATGAATTGAAATGATCCCTCTTCATAAACTCCAGCTGCAGAATAATTATAATTAGCTAAGAGAACTACAGATAAAATAACTTGAAATGCTGTAATGATAAGAGTTAAGTATTTGATGTTATTTATCTGCTCTTTTTTCAAAAATAAAATTATAATCATTCCAATAACTGGGAGGAATGTTATAAGTGAAAGAATTGGAAATCCAATCATAATTACTAACCTATTTTTATTTAGCTATCAGCTTCTAGCTTAAAGCTATTAGCAATTGTTTTCAAATTAAGTTTTTCCGAATGTTGAGATCACTCTTCAATCGAATTATAAAAAAATTAAAACGGTTTAAAGAACAACAAAAGTATAATAACAGCAAATACTACAAATACAATATATGTTTGAACTTTTCCAGTTTGCAATCTTTTAAATGATAAACCTATGAATCCGCTAAAGAAAGCAGAAAAATTAACAAAACCATCAACTATATATGTATCGAACATATCGCTTAGTTTAGAGAAAAATCTTCCGAGCCATGCAGTACCATTTACTGCACCATCAATAATGGTATTATCAAACCATGATAAAAATTTACTAAAATTTGTTGTACCGCTAATTGCTGTTGCGTCGTAAACTTCATCTAAGAACCACTTGTTGAGAGAAAAATTGTAAAGTACTTTTATTTTCTCAGCAAGTTTATCAGCATTTATCTTTTTCCATTGATACATTAAGTAAGCTACCAATATTCCCATTCCGGCTAAAAAGATAGAAAGAGCCATTGCCGGATAATGAGCCCAATGCATTGCTTCTGTATACAACGGAGAATGAACTATTTCTCTATGCAATTCTGAATGATTACCGGATGAGCTAGGATTCATAAAATCGAATTGTGTTTCAACTGGAACAACCGATGCTGGAGTTTTTACCCAATCCTTCATAAACCAACCGGCATCAGGTGCAAATGGATTTGGTGTGTACCAAATAAATATTGAAAGAACCGCTAAGATTACCAACGGTGCTGCCATAACAAATGGGGATTCATGTGCATGCTCAAATTTATGATGATCACGCGGTTCACTATGAAAAGTAAGGATAACTAATCTGAACATATAAAATGCAGTTAACATCGCTACAGTAAATCCCATTATCGGGATTAACCAATGACCAGTAAGTTTTCCAAAGGCAAGTGTTCCAGCAAGTATACCATCTTTGCTTAAGAATCCAGATGTAAGCGGCACTCCAGAAATAGCAATAGTAGAGATTAAAAATGTAAAGTAAGTTATCGGTAATTTTTTTCTTAAGCCGCCCATGTTCCTAATGTCTTGTTCATGATGCATTGCATGAATGACAGAGCCCGATCCCAAAAACAAACAAGCTTTGAAAAATGCATGAGTAACCAAGTGGAAAAATGCAAATGCGTACGCACCAACTCCAAGAGACATAATCATATAACCAAGCTGAGAAACCGTTGAATAAGCTAAAACTTTTTTGATATCATTTTGAGTTAATGCTATTGTTGCAGCTACTAATGAAGTAAATGCGCCAATAACTGCGATAACTAACATCGCATCTGCAGTTAACATCACAAATATTCTTGTGACTAAGTAAACACCCGCAGCAACCATTGTTGCAGCGTGGATTAATGCACTTACTGGAGTCGGACCTTCCATTGCATCGGGCAACCAAACATGAAGAGGGAATTGCGCAGATTTACCAACAGCACCCATAAAAACTAAAATGCCGGCTGCAGTTAACCAAACCTCACTGTTGAAAGGTATATTACCAAGTGATAGCTGTTGGAAAATTATATCGAACGAAAAAGTTTTATAGTGAGTAAAGAGAATTAATATTCCAATGAACATTCCGATATCGCCAATGCGATTGACAATGAATGCTTTTTTAGCAGCATCAGCAGCAGATTTTTTCTCGAACCAATGACCAATTAAAAGATAAGATGATAAACCAACCAATTCCCAAAAAATGTACATCATTAAGAGATTATCAGTAAGTACTATTCCAAGCATTGAAAATGTGAAGATACCAAGGTAAGAGAAATATCTTGTGTATCTTTTATCACCATGCATATATTCAATGGAAAACACATGAACTAGGAAGCTTATCAAGTTTACTACAAACAGCATTATTGCTGTGATATTATCAATCTTAATCCCAAGTTCAATATTGATATTACCAAGTAATGGAGCGGCACTCATTGAAATCCAAGTAAAGGATGATCCAATATCTTGGGCAGTGAAATAAGATAGTTTTGCAAACAACACAAAAACAGACAATAGAAAAGCAGTTGTAATTATTCCGACTTCGAATAAGTAGAGTTTTGGAAATTTCTTACCCAGGAATAAAACTACAGTAAATCCTAAAAGAGGAAGAAAGAGTATTAACAGAGATAAATTTAAAAGTAATGATTCAGTCATAAATTATTCTTTTAATGAATCAATTTCGTCAACATTAACATTTGTAAAAGTTTTATAGATATTGAGAACTATAGCAAGTGCTATTGCTGCTTCTGCTGCTGCTAAAATTACTACGAACAATGCAATTATCTGTCCGCTGATTCCATAATTGCCAAATGTAGAAAAAGCTACAAAATTAATATTAGCTGCATTAAGAATTAGTTCTATTCCCATTAAAACCATAACGGCATTTTTGCGGGTTACTATTCCGTAAATTCCTAACGAAAATAAAATCGTGCTTACTATTAGAAATTGTGTTAATCCAACTTGAAACAAAAGTTTCTCCTTATTCTTTATCTCTTCTTGCGATTGATGCTGCGCCAATTAATGCAATTAAGAGAAGCATTCCAAGAAGTTCAAATATCAATACATAGTTTGTAATTAATTCTCTGCCAATATTTGCTGTTGTTGAAGGCGGAATCGGTTCTGGAGAAATATTCCAATTAGTCCAAAGCATTACAGAAATAATTGCGCCGAATAAGATTCCAATACCAATAGCTGCCGGCAGCAAGTGTACAGTTCCAGTTCTAATTTCTACGCTTGTTATTTTATTAGTTAACATGACACCGAATAAGAGGAGGATTAAAATTCCACCCACATAAACCATAATTTGAACTATTGCTAAGAAATCAGCTCCAAGTAAAACATAAATTCCGGCTACACCAAAAAAAGTAAAAAGTAAACTGAATGCGGCATAGACAATATTTCGTGATGTAACCACAACAAAAGCGGATCCAATTGTAATCAGTGCAAATAAATAAAATATGATATCGTAAAATTCCATTTTTACTCTTTATCTGCTGGTTTTTGTTCTTCTTTAGCTTTAGCTGCTGCTGCTTTTTGTGCTTCTTTTTCAGCATTAAATTTTTCTAAATTAGCTTTTTTCTCAACAGCTTCTTCTGATGTAAGTGTTGCAAATTTATAAATCAAATTATCTCTTTCAAATTCAGAATATTCATAAACATTAGTCATATAAATACAGTCTGTTGGGCAAGGGAAAACGCAAAGCTGACAGAAACAACATTTTGCAATATCTATATCAAACTTTGTTACCCATAAGGCTTTTTTCTTTCCATTCGAAGTTAAACCTAAATCTTCCGTTGGTAAACTTTTTACAGTTTCTATTTCGATACAGCTAACTGGGCATGCGCGAGAACATTGATCACAACCAATGCAGTCATCCATATTAACATATAATCTATTCCTTACTCTCTCTGGTAATGGAACTTTTACTTCCGGATATTGAATAGTAACTGAAGGAGTAAATAAATGTTTAAACGTTACTTTCATTCCAACAAGGACTGTATAAATTCCTAACCAAGTATTTTGTAAATATTCTCTCATCTTATCAAATAAGTGATATTATTCCAATAACAATTAAATTTAATATTGCATATGGTATTAAATATTTCCAGCATAAGCTCATTAATTGATCAACTCTTAACCTAGGCAAAGTCCAGCGCAACCACATTTGAATTAAAATAAAAATCCAGCCTTTGAATAAAAACCAAAATGCTTGTTCGAATGGAATCAACCATTCCAAACCAATTGAATTGCCAAGATAGCCAAAAGGTGATTGATAACCGCCAAAAAATAAAATTGAAACAATTGCAGAAACGGCGAACATGTTTCCATATTCTGAAAGCATGAACATTGCCCATTTCATTCCGCAATACTCTGTAAAATATCCAGCAACTAATTCTGATTCAGCTTCTGGAATATCAAATGGTGTTCTGTTTACTTCTGCAAGTGTGCTAATAAAAATTATAAGAAATCCAATTACCATAAAAGGAATCAATAAAAACTTTGCTATTTCAAATTCAGCACCACCAAATATATTCCAATTCCAAAAATATGCAGTTTGCTGCTGACTGATAATATCTAAACTTAATGTGCCGGTAAGCATTACAATTGATAAAACAACAATCGCAGTTGGAATTTCATAACTAATAATTTGCGCAACAGATCTCATAGCTCCAAGCAAAGAATATTTATTGTTTGATGCCCACCCAGCCATCAAAATACCGCCGACAACAATACTTGATATTGCAAGAATGTAGAATAATCCAATTTCAACTTCGCTTCCAATTAATTTACTTGAGAAGGGGATAGCAGCATATGCTGCAAAACTACCGGTGAAAACTAAAACGGGTGCAATGTTGTAAAGTCTGCTATCTATTTCATTTGAAACTGCATCTTCCTTTTGCATCATCTTTATAAAATCTGCAACTGTTTGGAAGAGTCCAAACGGTCCAACTCTGTTTGGTCCAATTCTATCTTGAATTCTTGCAGAAACTTTTCGCTCAAGATAAACACCTAACAATGCAACTAAAAGTACATTCACCAATGGAAAAACCGCTACAAAAATTGTAGATAAAATTGTACTGTTAGTTAGTTCATAGAAATACTGATACATTACCTATCCACTTCTCCTAAAACAATGTCGATGCTTCCAAGAATTACAATTATATCTGCAACTAAATATCCTTTGCAGAGTTCACCCAAAACTTCTAAATTTACAAATGATGGAGCTCTTACTTTTACTCTAAATGGATTTACACTTCCATCACTTATAATGAAATATCCTAGTTCACCTCTCGGATTTTCTACTCTTGCATATACTGTTCCTTTTGGCGGTTTGATTCTTTTTGGAATTGCTGATTGCACATCTCCTTCAGGAATATGATCAATTGCTTGTTCAATAATTCTCAAACTCTGTTCCATTTCTCGAACTCGTACATAATATCGGTCCCAGCAATCTCCAATAGTTCCTTGCAAACCTTTCCCAACTGGAATTTCAAAATCGAATCTATCATAAATTGAATAAGGATCTTCTCTTCTTAAGTCAAACTTTATTCCGCTGCCACGAAGGGTTGGACCGCTTGCACCAAAATTAATTGCAGTATCAACCGGCAATATTCCAATGTTAGCTGTTCGTTCAATAAAAATTTTATTATAACTAAGCAGATTATCTAATTCTACTATTGTTGGTTTGAAATAATTTACAAATTCTTTTGTCTTTCGAACAAAATCCGGATGTATATCATGTGATAAGCCGCCAATCCAGATATAGTTATATAACATTCTTGCGCCGCATGTATCTTCAATGATTGAAAGAATATGTTCGCGGTCTCTAAACAAATAGAGAAATGGTGTTAAAGCACCAATATCAGCACCAAATGAACCGAGTGCAACTAAGTGCGAAGCAATTCTTTGCAGCTCAGCCATAATTATTCTTATATATTCAACACGTTCCGGAACTTGAATACCCATCAATCTTTCTACGGCAATGGCATAACCAAAATTATTTCCAATCGCGGCTAAGTAATCTAATCTATCCGTGTAAGGAACGACTTGATTGTATTGCATTGCTTCGCAATGTTTTTCGAAACATCTGTGAAGATAACCTAAATGAGGTGTTACTTTACGAACGAGTTCACCTTCAATTTCTAATTCAAGTCTTAAAACCCCGTGCGTTGATGGATGTTGAGGACCCATGTTTAAAACCATATGTTCAGTTTTCATCATAGAAATAAGGGAACAGCCACAAGGTTCAAGTTTAATAAAGAATTATTTTTTGATTTTAATGATATAACAAAAGTGAAAATCATTTTTTGAATTTCTCTAATCTTTTTAAGTAAGGAAATTTCATCATCATCAGAAATAAAATTTAAGTCATGTGATAAAATAATTTGAGTCTCTAATTCAAACGCTGAAGAATATGCAATTTCCAAAAATCTAATAAATTCTTTATTCGATTCTTTCCCAGAACCTTCAGCGATGTTTGATGCAATTGAAATTGAAGAGCGTCTCATTTGTGAAATCAATCCAAATTTTTCTTCTGAGGGAAAATTGTCTGAAACATCATAAATTTCTTTAACCAAAGCTCTTGCTTTATTCCATATTTTTAATTCTTTGAAGTTTCTCATGTAATAATCACTTCTTATCCCTAATCCCTTATTCCTAGTAAGGAACTTTCATCCCTTGATAGAACTCCGGATTTTTATAATCCTTTCTTAAAGGATATCTGCTGATTTCTTCTGCAAATTCATCCCAATCATAAGGCATTAAAATTCTTCGCAGATCTGGATGATTCAAAAAAATAATTCCATATAAGTCAAATGCTTCTCTCTCGTGCCAGTTTGCAGATTTCCAAATATTTTCAACTGATTCAACTTTGGGTTCTGTACGAAGTGTTGAAACTTGAATTGTAATTTTTTGATTACGATTAACAGAATGAAGATGGTAAAATACACTTAAAGTTCCGCCATCAATTTTTTCTGTTCCATCTTCATCTTTTACTTTTGTTCCATTTGCATCATCAACTCCTGAAAGGCACATTAAACTATCAAATTCAAGTCCGGGAGTTTCGCTTAAGAATCTACTTATCAGGTGAATTTTTAGAGGATCAATTTTTATAATTGCATCCGTAGGATTTTCTTTATCCAAACCCAGCACAGCATCTTGGAATTCTTTTGATAATATTTCAAAAATTTCATCGGGAGATTTCATGCAGATTTTTTTCTTAAGGATTCATTTCGAATTTTTTCTTGCAACTTTAATAATCCTTCTAATAATGCTTCCGGCCTTGGAGGACAACCCGGCACGTAAACATCAACGGGAATTACTCTATCTATTCCTTTTAATACATGATACCCATGTTCCCAATAGGGACCGCCGCAATTTGCACAACTACCCATTGAGATAATGTATTTTGGATCTGGTATTTGTTCATAAAGTCTTTTGATTCGAGTTGCCATTTTTAGTGTAACTGTGCCTGAAATTATAATTGCATCTGCTTGCCTTGGTGTGTTTCGTGGGATTACTCCAAATCGGTCGAAATCATAATGCGACATTGAAGTAGCCATCATTTCGATTGCACAGCATGCTAGACCAAAACCAAGCTGCCAAACAGAAGAAAGACGAGCCCAATTAAATAAATCATCAACTTTTGCAATAACTATATTACCTTCGGTAAACTCTTTATCTAGTAATCCCATAATAATTTATTTCTTTCTCTCTTCTGATTTGTTTGAATTGAGTAAATCATCTAGAATTGGTGGTTTAGGTTCAGGACGTGCCCATTCAAGATCACCTTTTCGCCATTCGTAGGCCATACCAAGGGCTAAGATTAATAAAAATATAATACCAACCACAAATCCATAAACCCCAAATTCTTTATATGTAAGTGCCCAAGGGAAAAGG
>Ga0194113_10008932_pt1 | contig 12208 bp, 8 predicted proteins | sample TA2MahC200mmetaG_FD_146193 | JGI IMG/M metagenome (GOLD analysis project Ga0194113, IMG submission 146193) | Freshwater microbial communities from Lake Tanganyika, Tanzania - TA2015017 Mahale Deep Cast 200m | ecosystem: Environmental > Aquatic > Freshwater > Lake | place: Tanzania: Lake...
CATGCCGAGGGTGGCATCGCCAAAGGCCCCGCCTTTGACGATGGTCTGTGCCACCGGCGCGAGCGCCCGCGCGTGCCGAGGGCCTCTGGCCCCCGATTCGAAGGCACTCGCGCCTTCGACACACGCGGGCAAGATGCCCGCGACACGGCCATCGTCAAGGCCCCAGGCCTTGGCGATGCCACCCAGTCAGTTCTACTATGCCGAGATGTGTAGAACCATGAGGCGCTCGCGCCCATGAGCGGGTTCCCAAACGCGACATCTCGCGTTTGGGGTCCCAGTCGCCCGGCCGTCCCGGCCGTGCGACTCTGTGGCATCGGCATCCTGCCGATGATTCATGGGCAGGATGCCCCTGCCACGATTCATGGGCGAGACGCCCATGCTACTCACGGGCAGGATGCCCGTGCCAGGATATGCCCTTACGGGCGCACTACAAACCCGGAGGTCTGCGTCAGTACGACCAACGTTCGCGGGGTGATCTTGGTGAATTCGATTCGGCCCGAGTCGCAGGCGACCTCGGCCTGGCCCTCGACCGGCAGGACCAGGGCCGTTTCCGCCTTGACCGGCTTGACGAATTCCAAGGCCGCCGTGATGGTCTCGTCGTTGAAGTTCTCCACCGCCACGGCATGGTCGCCGAACAGGTACAGGGCGACCTTGTTCGGCGCCTCGAACCGCAGGCCGAGCGGAGCCAGCAGCTTGTCGCGAATCGGCTGGAGCTGCTCGCGCGTCAGGTCGAGCAGACTGTTGGGTTTGCCGTTGACTTTGAGAATGGTCAGGTTCTTGTCGCCGATGAAGGTGGGCGGGAGTTTGCGGGTCAAACCGTCCGTAACGAGCACGGGGGTGCCGGCGTTGAGCATCGAGCTGAGCTTGATCTGCAACTGCGGGTCCTTGAGCGCGTGCACCGGCAGGAAGGCGGCTCTCACATCGGTCCGAATTTCCTCCGTGGGCACCAGCGGCAGGCCGAGCATGCCGATGAAGTCATAGACATACTGCTCGTTCTGGGCGTCACTGTTCGGCGGCTTGGGGGCGGCGATGCCCCACAGCGGCTGGTTCCGCACCAGCTTGGCCAACTGGAACAGGCCGGGGATCTCCGTGCGGAGCTTCGCGACGTTGGCCGGACCGGTGTCGCGTTGGAGCGCCCCGTAGCAGAACAGGAGCATCTCCTTCGCATCCGCCAGCACCGTCTGGCGGGCCTGCTCGACGTAGGTGGCCTCGTGCGTGCCGAAGGGGTCGAACCAGCCCCCGCCGCACTTGGCGCCGCCGATGGCGCCCAGCCACCGCATGATGTAGTACGCCTCATATTGGACGGTCCCGCCCCAGCGCTTGTCGGCGTAATCGCGCGTCTCCGTTCCCACCCAGATGCGGTCGAAGTCGGCGGTCTGGCGCACCACCTCGTAGCCGCGATTGTGGAACTGATCGTACCACTGCGGGTACTTGATGATGATCTTGACGTTGGGATTGACCGCCCGGGCCGGCTGCAAAATCCGCTCCCGGCTGATCCGCGTCATCAGGTCGCAGCGGAAGTCGGCCCAGCTCTTCTCGCCCCGGGCCTTGCGACAGTCGTCGCACTGGCAATCGGTGAACCAGAAATCGTCGATCATGATCTGGTCGAACATGGACGCCGTGTATTCGAAGATCTCCTGAATCCGCTTCTGCGTCGGGTCATCGGTATAGCAGGCGATGCCCGTCCAGCCGGTGGAATCCTTGCCAACCTTGGTGGGAGTGACACAGCCCGACACGTCGAAGCCGGCCGCCCGGAACCGGTCGCGGGCCTGCTCCAGGGGCTGCCGCTCGGCGGTATAGCCGTCGCGGAAGGATTCGATGAACGCGTGGGTCACGCTGGTCTTTTGGCACCAGTCGATAGCCTCATCGATCCCCTTGTCGGTGGAGAGCCGCCGCTGCACGTCTCGGGCGTCGAAGAGCGTGGCGATCCGCAGCGTCTCTTTGTTCCGGTTGGCCAGATCCCACAGCGACCGTGCCCGCACGCCGGAAACAAGGAGTGAAATGCAGAGAACGACCGCTGTCCCAAACTCAGAGAGAGGCCACACCCGGCGATAGCGTTTGGCTCCTTTGGATTCTGGATTGCCGCGCTTCGCTCGCAATGACACGTCTGTTTGGGAATGGGGATTTGGAATTTGGGACTTCGCGGCATCGCATTGCGCCGCGTTAATAAGGTCCGGCCGCTTCATCACTTCTCCCTTCGTACGTTCAGGAACGCTCATCCACCAGCTTGACAATCTTCTCTTTCAGTCTCCGGCACATCGTGGCCGGGTCGGCCGCTTTGGTGACGACCGAGCAGACGGACACCCGCCGGGCCCCCGCCGCGATGACTTGCTCGACATTGTCCAGGGTGATCCCGCCGATGGCCACGTGGCTGATGCCGGTGGCCGCCAGCTTCTCCAGGCCCTGGCGGAGGTAGTCCGTGCCGGCGATCTCGATGTCCGGCTTGGTCACCGTGGGGAACGCCGGCCCCAGGCTCACGTAACTGGGCCGGGATGGAAACGCCGCTTCGAGTTCCTTGGCCGAGTGGGTGCTCTTGCCGATGATCAGGGGCGCCAGTTGCAGCCGGCGGACCTGCTCGACCGGCAGGTCGTTCTGGCCCAGGTGCACGCCATCGGCCCCCGCGGCCGTCGCGACATCCGCCCGATCGTTGATGATGCTCAGCGCCCCCATTTCCCGGCAGATCTCGACGAACTCGACCGCCAGGGCGAACAGCCGGTCGTCGGGGATGTCCTTGGCCCGCAACTGGATGCAGTCGGCCCCGCCGGTGGCGCACTGACTGGCCAGGGCCAGGACCTCCGCGGGCAGGTTGCTCGTGATGAGCACATACAACCGCACCCGATTGAACTTCTCGACCGGCTCACTGAACAGCACGATATCCTTCTCCAGCGTATACGCGTCGTACCGCAGCCGCTCGACGGCGTCCGCCACGGCCTTGTCCTCCATCTGCGCCATTTCCGCCAGGGCCCGCAGTGCCTCGGTCAGCCGCTTGGCGGCGGCGGTGAAGCAGTCCTTCACGGTCACCCGCTCCAGTTGGCCCTCGACCCTCTGCCCGACGCCGACATCGCCCACCGTGTCCCGGCCGGCCAGGAGCTTGCCGGTATCCAGCCGGCCCACCGCGGTACAAAGCTCATGCCGCAACCCCTTGGCCCGCTCGCTCAAAGCCCCGGAATTGAGGACAAACCGGCAGTACTCCTCCATCACGCGCAAGGCCTCGCGTGCCCGATTGAAGTTCGCATCGATAATCCGATAAGCAGCTCTCTCCATAATCGACACGATTATAGCCCCAAGATCACCCAACAGATAGGGAAAAACAGACGCCCACGACAAAAGTCCCCGAATCGCATTTCGACCCGCGTTTCCGGGCCGGTATCGCGGATCGGTCCGCCTGATCCAGACTTTTGTCGCAGGCGTCAAAACAGGCGCATGTGCGTGCTATGAGGTTAGACCTGTAGCGTTCGTTCGGGTCGATGAGGTTGTGTCCGGTTGTAAGAAGATGTGCCCAAAGCTACGGGCTCCTCGTTTCTGACTGAACCATGAACCATGAACAGCACAGAGAATCCACACAGTGTAGTATATATACTACACTGGGTTCGCCACCGAGTCTCTACGGTTTGCACAATCACGGCACGTCTGATGGCTTTGCTGTCCGGACACAAACCTTGAACTAACCGCGCCTTCCGTAGTATACATACTACGGAAGGGTGGAGAGCCGATGCTTTCAAGAAACAGATGGGACGATGTTTACTGGCTGTCCGCCGATGGCTATGCTATCCTCCGTCCGGGAGGAGCGCTGTATATATAGCGCTCCTCCCGGACGGAGGATAGCCGCTCGGTCATGGGCCAAGCCCACCAATCGAAGCTATCGTCTCAGAAGGCGATCCAGGAACACTGGGAGATGACCTATGCCAACACGGATACAGATCGCAAAGGCCGATATTGTAGATTATTTCGACACGTTGTCCGAGAAGGTCTTCGATGGTGCAGAGATTGCGGGGATTCTTGAGGAGAACCGCCGCTTCTGGCGCCTCGCCGAGTCCATGACGACCCGAGCTTTCATCGAGTTTCTTAACGTGAGAGCCCGCCTGAAGATCGTGCGCTTCGACTTTCCCTATCGGCCAATCATCCAGTACACATGGGGAGAGGTCTCGCTCTATACGGTCGTGCTTTCCCTGAAACCCGACTGTTATTTCAGCCACTACACCGCGATGCATCTCCATGAGTTGACGGACCAAGTCCCCAAAATCATAAACGTCAACGTCGAACAGGGGCCCAAGCGACGTCGGCCCGTGGAGCTCGTACAAGAAAGGGTCGATTTGGCCTTTCGAAGACCGACGAGGCTATGCAACAATGTGGCCGAGTATGAGGGACGTCAGGTACGTCTCTTGAATGGGCAGTATACCGGAAATAGCGGCGTCATGAATATGCCCGGTCCTGAAGGAGAGGCACTGCGGTTGACGGACGTTGAGCGAACGCTGATCGACATCGCAGTCAGACCTGAGTATTCAGGCGGTCCTTTTGAGGTATTGGCCGCCTACCGGCGCGCTGCGGACAAGGTCTCGATCAATCGACTGGCGGCTCTGTTGAAGAAGATTGACTTCATCTACCCCTTGCACCAGGTCATTGGCTTCTACTTGGAGAGAGCTGGTACGTACAAGAAGGCGCAGCTCGAACTTCTCGCGAAGTTCGGGACCAAGTGCGATTTCTATCTGATGCACCAGATCGCCGCCCCGGACTATTCGTCCAGGTGGCGGTTATACTATCCCAAGGGTCTGGGCTAACCGGTCACACTGACTCACCACGTAGTCGAAGTAGTAATCGAAGTCATGTACCTTAACGCCGGGCTTGAGAGTCTGGACCAGTGAGATGAAGTCCGGCCTGTGGAATTCACGGCATTCCCGCATGATGCGGAGAAGATGAAGAGGCACTTGCTTGGCCGAGAAGATCGCGGACAAGAGTTCAAGGTTCGCCGGCGCGACAACATCCAACCGAAAATGCTCGAGAACCGTATGGATATCAAAGAAGTCTCGCGCCCGGGCCTGGCGGTGTGATTTCCCGATGGACGCACAATACTCTTCCGTCTGCTGACAGATAGCACGGGGCTTTTCAAACGCGATCATCTGGGGCGTGTAGACGTACACGGTATAGCCGTCGAGATCGACGGGCGTCTTCCCCCGGCAGTACTCGCCTCGGCTGATGTCGACGTGGAATGTCCTTCTGTTCTTCGGGCCGACTACCTCGGCCGTTCGCCGAAGCTCGTCCAGCCCGCCACTTCCAGCCTTGAACTGTACCGCCGAGATCACCTTGAACTGGAGCTGATATCCGCCCCAAAAAGCGGGGGTCTTCGGATGAATAACCTCAGGCTTCTCCTCAAGAATAACGTCAAAGACCTCATAGCCTCTTTCGTGGAAGACACGCCGGAGAGATCTCTCGATGCGGTCCCGTATTTGTCCTATCTGTGTCACGTCAAAGTCCGTCTCGAGGGACAGATCGATATCGATTGATGCACGCGGCGCGATACGGTAGACGAGGTCAAGGGCATTGCCCCCCTTGAGAACCAACGTATCCATCAGGTCGTCGTCCGAGAACAGGCCGATCAGCGTCAGCCGCTTGATTTCCTCGAGCCTATCGAATTGCACAGAACCTCCCGTACCAACAGCAGAACGTCTTTTGTTCTTGATAGTACAGTGTACTGGCCGGAAAGCCAAGTTCTGCCACAATCGCATGGGATCAGACGTGCGGATGCAAGTCGAGCCGAGGGAAACAAACCATCCCGTCAGATGGGGGTCCCGAGCGAGAAGCATCAGAAAGTAGCCAAGGGCCGTACCACGCCGCACCACCCACTTTCCACAGCAGGACGGGGTTGCCTTCGCTCGCGTAAGTGCCTTATATTGGGGGATCAGGAGACCCTCTGTAATGGAGGTGATAGGATATGGAGACAGACAGGTTCGCAGGGTTGGCGGTTGGCATAGTCCTTGTGCTTGCAGGCTGCACAACGGGACCCGCCGAGGGCCCGAAGAGGGCCCGCGAAGAAGGCCGGCTCGTTGCGCTCACGGCCGGCAGTGTCCGACCCAGAACTCCACTGCATGACGCTGCCAGAAAGGGGGAGGTCCGGCGCGCCCGGGCGCTTCTCGCGAGATGTGCCGATGTCAATGCCAGAGACTGGGCGGATTGCACCCCTCTGCATCACGCGGTCAAAGGCGGCCACGCGCCCATGGTGCAACTTCTCTTGAAACATGGCGCGTCAGTCGAGGCTCGCGATTGGGCGGACGGCACTCCCCTGCACTACGCGGTCGAAAGCAACCACATGGGTTTGGTGCAATCTTTGTTGGCGTGCAGCGCGCCAGTTGACGCCCGAAACGGGGTGGAGGAAACCCCGCTGCACTTGGCCGCCAAGGCGGGGAATCGCGACATTGCCAAGCTGCTAATTGCCGCCGGCGCCAACATTGATGCCAGAGACAAGCGAGGCTATACGCCCCTCGTGTGGGCATGCGACAGGTTTCACCTGGATATGTCGCTGTCGCTCATCGAGAGCGATGCCGATGTTCATGTGAAGGACTTCTACGGCGCGACACCCCTGCACTGCGCGGCGACGGCAGGCCGAGCAGATCTGGTGAGACTGCTTCTGCGTAAAGGGGCACAGGTCGATGCGAAGGACGCGCAGGGTGGAACACCTTTGCTCAATGCCATAGACTGTCGCTACAAGGACGGACCCCCGAACGATGGATGGCCAGCCGCCGTTCAGTTGCTTCTGGACCATGGTGCCGATGTCAACGCGAAAGACGACTCTGATGAGACCCCCCTCTACAACGCGCTGTTCTGGGAGGATAGCGCGATCCTGGAGTTGCTCCTCACGCACGGTGCCGACGTCAATGGATACGGGCCTTTGCCGCACACCCTTCTGCATGAGGCCATCGAACTCGGGCACGATCACGCGCTGGCACTGCTCTTGGAGCATGGAGCAGACGCCAACGCGAAAGATGGCAGCGGCGAGACACCCCTGTTCCGTGCGACTGCGTATGGTCTTGAGGATATGGTGCAGCGGCTGTTGGCGCATGGGGCGGATCCCAAGATCACAAACCCACCGGGCGAGACGCCCCTCATGGTGGCGCTCGAATTGGGCGACAGCCGAATCGCGAAGCTCCTGATCGGCGAAGGTGCCGCTCTGGACATCCATCTGGCAGCGTTCGTCGGCGACGTGGCGAGGGTCAGGAGCCTCCTTCAGAATGTTGCGAACATCAACGAAAAAGACGCCAGCGGTTGCACGCCCTTGCATAAGGCCGTGGGGACGGGTGATCCCAATCTTGTGCAAATGCTCCTGGACCTCGGCGCAGACGTGAAGGCGACCGACAACGACGGCCGCACGGCTCTATCCCACGCACTCGCGGCTGACAGTGCAGATGTCGCCCGCCTGCTCATGGATCGTGGGGCACAGGTGGCACGCCATCCTGCGGACTTGCACGCGGCGGCGTTCCGCGGTTATGTGAACGTGGTCGAGCGGATGATTGCCGGGGGCGTAGATGTCAATGCGAGAGATGATCGTGGAGAAACCGCCCTCCATTCTGTGGCAAGGTCGCAGACCTCGGACGATATGGGCAGGTGCATGGCGACAGCGCATCCGGAACTCAATGAGGAGACTCGCACCGCGCCGCATCTGGTCGCACGAGCCCTCGTCGCACAGGGCGCCGACGTGAATGCCAGGACCCGAGAGGGCGAGACAGCGCTGCACATAGTGGCGTCATTCCCGAACCCCTTCTTTGACCTGGGCCGACCACAACCTTCTGAAGACAGCGACAAGAGCCGTACGGCTTTGGCAGAAGTTCTGGTCCGTGCCGGCGCCGATGTCAATGCCAGAGACAACAGCGGCAGAACGCCACTGTGCAACGCGGTGCGGGACGACCTTGTCGCGGTGGCAAGAAACTTGATCGATCATGGTGCGGCAGTAGACGTGTCGGACAAGGAAGGTAGCACGCTCCTGCATGAGGCAGTCCGACACGGCCGGACAGGGATGACGAAGCTCCTTGTCGCTAGAAAGGCCGATGTCAACGCGCGCGATGGCACGAGCCGGACGGCGCTCCATGAGGCAGCCGTCCACTCGCATGGAGAGATCGTGCAGTGTCTGATTGCCGCCGGCGCCGACGTGAATGCCAGAGACGACAGCGGCTTCACGCCGCTCCACGTCGCCGCTGCCGGGGGACAAACGGCCAATGTCAAGCTGCTGATCGCTCATGGCGCGGATGTCAACGCCCGGAACACAGACAATCTGGCACCAATTCACACGGCGGCACAGCGCCGGCAGCGGACCCTGGTGGACCTGCTCCTTGACAACGGCGCGGAATTCGACGACAAGGTGATCAGTCTGTTCAAGAGTGGTACCCGATAGGGACATACCTATGATGACGGCAAGATGGATGCTGATCTGGGTGTTGCGGGCGGCCGGCGTGGCCATGCTGGGCGGGCTGATCTTCGTGTTCTACCCCTTCGAGGGGATGGCCGCGATCCACGCGCGGCTGGGTCTGGGGGAACTGGCGTACACGCCGCTGCTGAGCTACCTGATCCGGACGCTGGCGGCCCTGTACGCCACCGTGGGAGCGATCCTCGTGTTCCTCTCGCTCGATGTCGAGCGGTACCTGCCGCTGATCCGCTTCTTTGGTCTTCTGGCGATCCTCGGCGGCGTGGGCGTCACGTTCCTGGACGCCCTGCTGCGGCTGCCCCTGTTCTGGACCCTTTCGGAAGGCCCCTTGACGGTCCTCCTCGGCGTGGCCCTGATCGTCCTGGCGCGGAGAATCCGCTCAGAGCATCCGTGAGTTCGCCCCGGCCGGAAGAAAGCACAAGTCGCGTGTCGGCCACCCGGCGATTACCATACAAAGCGTGAAGACACCCGTATTGTAAGGTAACTCTTGACGCGAGTTACCCTAATGCACTTTGACAGACAGCTTCGGTAATGGCTAAACCAGAGGCCCCCAAGGGCTCTCTTCGTAGGTCGTGCGTCCTCGCACGACGTCTTAGAGGGTGCGTGAAAGGGTGGCAGCGTCAAGGCCGGTAGGCCTTGGCGATGGTCCGGCGCACGGAGAATCCGCCATCGCCAAGCTCCGAAGACTCCGCTTGACGATGCCACCCAGAGAAGGCTGGCTTCTCACACACCCTCTGAGCCTCAATGAGCTCCTTGGCCCCAAAGCCCGGAAAAGAGAGGAGAAGAGGCGGTTCAGGGAGAACGCGAATCATCCCCTGCCATCTCACGTCATCTCTGCAACGGACCCGTCGGTTCCATTCGAGCGGAAGAGCTTCTCCCTGAACTACGTTGCGTGGAAAGAAGCCGGTATGAACTCTGGATTGAGGTGTTGCGGTTGGATCCGGCCTGACCGGTTCTGCTTGTCACCCTGACGGACCTCATCTCTGGAGCACCCACTGGCGCAGGAGACTCATCCCCTTGTCGCAGCCGCTCAAGTCTGCGAGAAATCGACGAAAGCCGTCCCTCTGTTCGTATCGGGGAACGGCGTGCAACTCCTTTGAGCTGTCCGGAAGCTGGTACCGCCTGAGATCCACGCCGCAGATGCAGGCTCTGTGGATCAACCAGTCCTCCAGCCGCGGGCGGACAACGATGAGTCTCTGACCGCTGCCGCCCTGGCGCACGAGCAGCAGAAGCCCCTCCGCAGCGTGGACCTGCTGATAGCTGATCAGATCGCGCGGCTGGGCGCTGTCCGGGTCCTCGTCCACGATGCCCACGCCACCGGCGTTCTTCTTCAGCCAGTTGAAGACCTCGCCCTTCCGGGCCTCGTGGAGCAACTGCTTCCGCGGGATTCCCAGGGCACGAAGGACGGCTTCATCGGGATAGCACTCCACGGCGATCTTCATTGCCCATCCTCGATGAAACGGTCCAGGTTGAAAAAGGGGTCCGCCTCCATCAACTCGGAGACCTCGTCCGCGGTCAAAGGCTTGGCCTTGGTCTGATAGTCCTGGAAATACGTGATGAAGACCTGCACGTCCTCTCTGCGCCCTTTCTCGACGATGGCCGAGAGCAGGTAGGGATTGTGCGTGGCGATGAAGAACTGGTTGGTCTCGTCCAGAGCGATCCGCTCACCCAGATACTTGGTGTAATACGGAAAGGCATTCGACTCCGGTTCCTCAAATACCAATACCGAATTCTTGTTGGAGGCAATCGCAACGGTGTAGAAGATGATTCGCCGGAGCGTATCGGACTGTAGAGCATACGGATAGCTGACAATAATGCGTGCTTTCCCCGGCTTCTGTTTCTGAAGCTTGAAGACTCTTTCGTGAGGTTCCATGGCGAGTACCAGTCCATACTTCTGGAAGAATTCCGCCATAGTCTCCTGGAGTGCTTCCGAAGCGGCAACCACCGAGAAGAGGTTTACCCCATCTGGTGGCCTGAGACTGCCCGGTTCCTTGCCGGCATATTGATCCAGGCTCCTGAACCGGAAGAACTTGACATCGCCGGTTCGGCCCTACCCCTCACCGTTGGCCTTCCCCTGATGGTCCAAAGTCGCAAACGCCTTGGTAGACGTGGTTGGCTGATGCCGAAGCTCGAAACGGTCGTTCCGGAATTCGATGAACAGTTCCGCAGCCGGTTGGCCGGACGAAAACGATACTGATATCCTGATCGCTTCATTCACCAACAAACGGTCGTAGAACAGATCTTGCGTCAGTTCAAATCGCACGTAGTCGCGAAGAGCTGATTGTGTGAGTCGCGCACTCCACGAGAGCAGCGCCAATGCCTCCAAGATGTTGGACTTGCCGGTGTTGGGTTCGCCGATGAAGAGGTTGATTTTCCTGCAGTCGAGGTCCAGTTGGCGGATCGACTTGAAATTCGCGATGCTCAGCTTCGTAATCATGGCCGCATCTCCTGCACGACCTGCATGGAAGGTTGTCCGGGCGTTTCACATGGGGGCCTATTGTATCGCCTCTGGCCCACTGGTGGCAACCCCGCGATGAGAAGGTGTGCACAGCACACCCTACGCGAGGCTCATGGTGTGCTTGGGACCATCGCCAAGCTGCGCTGGGCGCTGCCACCCGACCAGTGACTCCCGAAAACAACGGGAGCCACGCCGTTCCGTGTCGGCATGGCTCCCGATTGCCAATCATCAGTTGTCAATTATCCATCACTTCCCGGCCTTGTATTTCGCCCAGTAGTCGGGGAAGAACTCCTTGGCCTTGGCGGCGAGCTCCTGGTCGCTGATGGTGGTCAGGCGGCCTTCCTGCTCGTACTGGTCGATGACCCAGCGGGCCAGCTTGTGGACCTTGATCTTGTTGATCCGCTCCTCGTCCTTGAGGCCGAAGAACTCGTTGATCCAGTGGGCCACGCCGTCGGCGCCGCTCTTGTCGGTGATGGCCACGCGGGGCGGGGCGCCCAGCAGCTTTTCCGTGTCGAAAATGTTGTAGATCCGCTCGTCCTGGCGCAGGCCGCCGGCGTGGATGCCGGCCCGGGTGACGTTGAAGAGCTTGCCCGCGAACGGGTAGTTGTCCGGGATGGGCAGGCCGATGGACCGCATGTAGTCGGCCAGGGCGCTGATCGCCAGGGTGTTCAGGCCGTTGAGCCTCCCCTTGAGGGCGACGTACTCGAAGATCGCGCCTTCCAGCGGCGGGTTGCCGGTCCGCTCGCCGAAGCCGAAGAGGGTCGTGTTGAGGGCGTCGCAGCCGTAGAGCCAGGCGGTCGCGCCGTTGACGTGGACCTTGTGGAAATCGTTGTGGCCGTGCCATTCGAGCCGGCTGCCCGGCACACCGACGTCGTGCGTGAGCTTGTAGATCAGCTTGGGAATGCTGCGCGGCAGTTGGGCGCCCGGATAGCTGATGCCGAAGCCCATCGTGTCGCAGAGCCGGACCTTGGCGGTGAGCGCCTCGGGCACCTTCTCGCTCATCTCCATCAGCCGGTCCACGAAGGGCAGCACGAAGCGGTCGATGTCCGCCCGCGTCACGTCCTCAAGGTGGCAGCGGGGCCGCACACCCGCGTCGAAGGCGGCCTGCACGACCTCGCAGTAGGAGTCCATGCACTCCTTGTGGCTGCGGAACTTGAGCTTGTGGAAGATGTGGTAATCGGAGCAGCTCGTCAGCATGCCGGTCTCTTGAAGGCCGACCTCCTTGACGAGCCGGAAATCCCCTTTGACCGCCCGGATCCAGCCGGTGCACTCGGGGTACTTGTGCCCGAGGGCCCGGCACTTGTCGAGCGCCTCGCGGTCATTTTTCGTGTAGAGGAAGA
>Ga0194113_10008938_pt1 | contig 12205 bp, 10 predicted proteins | sample TA2MahC200mmetaG_FD_146193 | JGI IMG/M metagenome (GOLD analysis project Ga0194113, IMG submission 146193) | Freshwater microbial communities from Lake Tanganyika, Tanzania - TA2015017 Mahale Deep Cast 200m | ecosystem: Environmental > Aquatic > Freshwater > Lake | place: Tanzania: Lake...
CCGGTATTTCCCAGTCAAGGCTTTACCTGGATTATAAAAAGATGCTTAAAAATGAAGAAATAGATGCTGTGTATGTTACAACACCTACAAACCAGCATGATTATATAGTAAAGGATTGTGCAAATGCAGGAAAGCATATATTTTGTGAAAAACCCATTGCAGAAAACCTTAAAAAAGCTGCTGAAATGGTGGAGTGCGCAGAAAAAATCAAAGTAAAATTCCAGGTTGGGTACCAGAGAAGGTTCTGTGACGAGCATCTCGGGGCAAAAAAATTAATTGATGAGGGCAGGATTGGAAAACCGCTAATATTTAAATCAACGTCAAAGGATCCTTTTCCGCCGCCAGAGTGGGCATTGAATCCTGAAACCGGCGGGGGTCTTTATATTGATATGAATACACATGATTTTGACCTTGCAAGGTGGCTGATGGATGATGAGATTGTAAAGCTTTATGCAAATGATGCCAACCTGCTTGGCCTTAAATACAACATACCAAACCTGGTTGACAATGCAATAGTCACTTTTAAGTACAGCAGGGGAGCAATCGGCGCAGTCGACGGAAACTGGAATTCAAAGGGCGGAAATGATGCAAGGATAGAGATATCAGGAACTGAGGGCACGATATTTATAGGAAAATTGAATTCACATCCTGTGTATTTATTTGATGAAAATGGTGTAAGCAATGTTTTTACTTTCAAGACTGACAAATACCCCCATTTTATAAACAGGTTCAGGGAAGGTTATTTTAATGAAGACAGATCTTTTGTAGAATGTGTCATGAAGGACATAGACCCTCATGTTTCGGGCAAGGACGGCTTGGCTGCATTAAAAATATCCATGGCAGTACTGGAGTCATCCAGGACCGGCTCAATTGTCACACTGTAAATATTTATAGTTTATTTTTATTGATATTAAGTATAAAAGGAAATTAAGGAGCGGCATTTAAATGGCAAAGAAAATAATAGTCTTTAATGACTACATAAAACAGGCGCCAATAGAAAAGGAACATATAGAAATGTTCAAAGAGTATGGTATAGAGTATATTGGGGCAGACTGTGAAAATGACGAAGACTTTTTAAATTATGCAAAAGATGCAGACATAATTTTTGACCAGGGCCATGTAAAGATTTCAAAAAAGGTAATAGAAAACCTGCCTAAGCTAAGGGCTATTCTAAGAAGGGGCATTGGCTATGATAATGTTGATTATGTGGCTGCAGCTCAAAAGAATGTATGTGTAAGCAATACACCCGGTTTTTGTGCAGATGAAGTCTCGACCCACACTCTTGCGCTTCTTCTGGCATTTGTAAGAAATATACCCATATACCATAATCTTGTAAAAGACGGCAATTGGACAAATCTTGGAGAGCAGGGTTATGCCAATATGGAGTCAATATATGGCGAGAATGCGGGGATTATCGGATTTGGAAATATCGGGAAAATGATAGCAGAAAAACTAAGCCCATTCAGGGTACATACCTATGTTTATGATCCCTATGCGGAAGTCGATGAAAAAAAATACATTGTCAAAAAAACATCATTAAATGAAATATGCAAATTATGCAAATATATAATCCTTGTCTGCCCCTTAACACCTGAAACCACAAACATGATTGATGAAGAACAGTTTAAACTGATGAGAAAAGATGCAGTTATAATAAATGTCGGCAGGGGCAAGCTCATCAATGAAAAAGTCATGATTAAATACCTGCAGGATAAGAAAATTGCCGGTGCAGCACTTGATGTTTTTGACCAGGAGCCTATACAGAAAGATAATTCAATGCTTAAAATGGAAAACGTGATTTTCAGTCCTCATAATGCAGGAATATCGCCAAAATCCAAAGTAAAGTCCTTCAACATGGGTTTTGAGGAAATAATAAGGATTGCTACCGGCCAGGCACCGACATGCAGAGTCAACTGATATCAGTAAAATTAATCTGTATATTTTTATTTGATTAATTCTGATATAAAATCTTTAATATTTTTTTTACTTTTAAGAAGATAGATTAAAAACTTCAAAGAGTTATAAAGTTAAAAAATCATGTATATTCAGACAGTTTGCGAAAAAATTAAACAGGAAGATTTAGGCATTACTTTACTTCATGAACACCTGTATGCAGATCTCTGGACTTCTTATCAGTCAAAAGAAAAAAACCAAATTGAAAATAAAAAAGATTTTGATGAAAAAATTAGCCTTGACAACTTTGGAAAAATCAGAAGAGACTCCTCTTCACTTAAAGATAATGTTATATTAACTGATATTGATCTGATTACCAGGGAAGTAGGGTATTTTAAAAATGACGGAGGAAGCTGTATTGTTGATGCAACTCCTATTGGTTTATTCCGGTCACCATCTGCACTGAAGCAAATATCTGAAGCAACTGGTGTGCATATTATTGCCTCAACCGGATTTTATATTGCAGAAGCGCTTGATGCCCAAACCCGCAGCAGAAGTGCAAAATCTCTTGCTGACCAGATGGTTGAAGAAATAACAGATGGAATTGATAATACTGGTATAAAAGCAGGAATAATAGGAGAAATAGGTGCACCGGGAGAATTTGACAGTTATGAAGAAAAAATACTCCAGGCTGCGGCTTATGCCCAGAAAAGAACGGGGGCTGCAATATCTCTTCACACATGCTGTCCAAACCAGATGCATGCTTCAAAACGCAAGGCAAGCTGGAAACAAAGAGTAATGGAAGTGCTTGACTATCTGGAACAAAATGGTGCAGATATTACAAGGGTTATGGTCGGTCATGCTGATACAACGGTTGAATTTGATATAAATGACCACAGGCAAATACTTAAAAGAGGTGCCTATATTGTGTATGATAATTTTCAGCAGGAGCACCCTTATGATATGTATAATACTTATGCTCCCACAGACTGGCAGAGGGTAATGAACATAGTTGCATTATCTGAAGAAGGATTTACCAAGCAGCTGATAATCAGCACTGACCTCTGGCAAAAAGCAATGCTTAAGGAATATGGGGGTTGGGGATTAAGTCATATAATTAATAATGTCTGCCCTATGCTTGAAAAGAATGGGTTGAACAAAGATGATATAGAATGCCTGCTTGTAAGAAACCCCAGGAAAATACTTGCATTTTTATAATTACCAGCTAATTTTTGTTATTTTGAATTTTAAAATGAAATTATGAGTTTAACATCTAAAGAACGAATGCAGATTACCTTAAACCATGAAGAGCCCGACAGGGTGCCTTATAGAGTAACTTTTGTACCTGAAGTCGAGGAAATATTAAGAAAAAAATATAAATGATAAAACCAAAAATGAATTATATGATAGGTCAATTAAAGAGGAAAAACAATAATATAAAGATAGCTTTTCATAGTGATGGAAATATTGAACAAATAATAGATGACTTAATAGAAGTGGGAGTTGATCTATTAAATCCCATTCAGCCTGAATCAATAAGTCCTGAATGGGTAAAAAAAAGATATGGTAAAAAAATATCCCTGTGGGGGACTGTCAGCGTGCAAAAAACACTTCCTTTTGGCTCACCGCAGGATGTTGAAAATGAAGTACGGGAAAGGATAAAAAGCTGTGGCGCTGGAGGTGGTTTTTTAATAGCACCATCACATAATATCCAGCTTGATGTGCCATTAGAAAATATAGAGTCTTTTTATAATTCAGTTAAGAAGTATGGTAAATATCCTGTTAATTAGTTCTTTCTGAATAATTAACATAAATTGCTAATTTGAAAGTATTTTGTGCTTGTTTTTAGCAAATAATTTAATAAAAATTGAATTATTCACCAGAAACTAATTAATAATAAGATATTAGCAAATAATAGAATTCAATTATTTTAGTCATAAATTTTTTAAGTAATTGGCTGGTAAATTGTGAAGATTTTAATAGGTTCTTTTATGTATGAGGCAAATCCTCTAAGTAAACTGAAGGCAGACCTGGATTATATCAAAGGAAATGGCCTTTGGTTTGATGGAACAATATTGGATAAATATATAAATACTAATACAGAATTGTGGGGATTTATTAAAGTACTAAAAAGATTTAATGTGGAAATAATTCCATCAATGGCAAATCTATTATGTTGTGGACCGGTATTAAAAAATCAGACATATTTATATCTTAAAGAAGAACTTCTGAAAAGGGTAAGAAGATATAAGAATTTAGACGGAATAATTCTTGCCCTGCATGGTATCATGATTACTGAAGATCTTGATGATGCGGAGGGTGATATATTAGAAGAAATCCGTGAAATTGTAGGGAAAAATACATACATAGTTTGTACTTTAGATTTTCATGCTAATGTTACAGAAAAAATGGTAGAATTTGCCAATGTATTTGTAGGTTATGATACAGCGCCACATATAGATCAGTTTAAAGTTGGTTGCAGAGCTGCTGAAATTTTAATTTCATTGATTAATAATAAACCAGAAACTTATACAGCAATGCTAAAACTCCCGATGCTAGTTCATGGCGATGCTATGATTACAAATAAACCTCCCCTGTCTGAATTAATGGAAAAAATTAAAAGCATGAGGAAAATAAAAAATATTATTTCTGCTTCAATTTTTGCCAGCTGGTCTATCCTTGATATGAGAGAGGCAGGACCTTGTGTGCTGGTAAATTCTATTGGTGATAAAAAAATAGCACAAAAAAAAGCATTATTTCTGGCAAAGGAATTTTGGGATATCAGGGAACAGCTCTTAATAAAACATATACCTGCCACAGAAGCAATTAATAAGGCTATGAAAATTCAAGGTGGGCCAGTAATAATTGTGAACCCGGCAGATTCACCCTCTGCAGGCGCACCGGGAGATACAACTTGTGTTCTGGAAGCACTTTTAAATGAAGGTATTAGAAATGCTGCTCTTGCAATAATAACAGACCCCGAAGCAGTAAAAGAATCTATAAAAGCCGGTGTTGGTAAAGAGATAAAATTAAAGATAGGCGGAAAATTAGATTCCATACATAGTAAACCGATTGAAGTTAAAGGAACTGTAAAAATTATATCGGATGGTAATTATATATTAAGAGGGCCATTGTATACAGGGACAGAAATCAATATGGGTAAAACAGTAGTTTTAAAAATTGGAGGAATAGACACGGTTATTACAGAAAAACCGTCCTTTACGTTCGATCCACAACTTTTTAGGAATATTGGAATTGAACCGAAAGATAAAAAACTAATTGTGTTAAAAGATGGAATAAATTTTCGATCCGAATATGAGAAAATAGCCAAAGACATCTTCTTTGTAGATTGTCCAGGATTCAGTGATGTAGATTTTACAAAATTAAAATTTAAAAATATTCGTAGACCAGTATTTCCCTTAGACAGGAATGTAAATTATTTGTAATATTTTTTTATTTAAAAATATTTTGAAATTATCTTGGTTTTTAAAAATTTTTTGATTTTTAAATAAAAGTATGAGGGTATTTAGTTGACTCCAGTATCCACTATATGTAGTATATTGGACTATGGAAGAGTATCCCCGAACACTTAATGAGTTTGATGATTTGTTTGGAACAGAAGATTCATGTTGGAAGTATCTTGTGTAGGTGCGCTGGCCAAACGGTTTTGTGTGTCCACGCTGTCAAGGAAAAAAGGCCTGGCATAGAAACCGAGGTCTAATGTTGTGTGCTTCTTGCGGATATGAGGTGTCCGTAACAGCGGGAACTGTTTTTGAGAACAACCATAAACCACTGAATATGTGGTTTCGAGCTATGTGGTGGGTCACCAGTCAAAAGACTGGAACCAGTGCATTAGGCTTACAACGGATTCTTGGTTTGGGTAGCTACTATACAGCATGGACTTGGTTGCATAAACTACGGCGAGCAATGGTATGTCCTGACCGAGATCGCATTTCAGGTACAGTAGAAGTTGATGAGTGTTATATTGGAGCTAAAAAGCCTGGAAAACGTGGCCGAGGTGCTGCCAGAAAGGCTTTAGTAGTAATTGTTGCAGAGGTGGAGGAAAAGAAGATTGGACGAATTCGACTTAAGCAAGTTCTAGATGCATCCGCTGAAAGTTTGGAAGATGCAATTAAACAAACTGTAGAGCCAGGGAGTGTGGTTTTGACCGATAAATGGAATGGTTACAATGGCTTAAACTGCCTTGGCTATATTCATGAAGTGATGCGCGAATAATCTGCTGTAGGCAATAGTTTGTTACCCTATTGCCATAGGGTAGTTTCCCTTCTTAAGCGATGGATGATGAATACACATCAGGGAGCTATTAGTCATGAACATTTGGATTACTACTTGGATGAGTATACATTTCGGTTTAATCGCCGAACTAGCTGCCATCGCGGCAAGCTATTTTACCAATTGGTTCAACAAGCGGTTGCTATCGAAGCAACCACTTATAAAAATATGGTTAAACATGTTAGGGGTCGTAGGTCAAGACAGCATATATAGTGCTAACTGGAGTAAACTGAATACCCCCATAATATTATTTTGATAGGATAAAGAAGCTTATATATAATTATTATGGTTACAATTAAAGACATAGCAAGAAAAGCAAAGGTATCGACATCGACAGTTTCACATGTCATTAATGGCACCCATTATGTAAGTGAAGGGTTGATGAACAGAATAATAGAAGCAATGGAAGAAGAAAATTACCACCCTAATTTAATAGTCAGGGGTTTAAGAAGTAAAAGAACCAATACTGTAGGTTTGATTCTTCCTGAAATTTCCGATTTATTTTTGTCAGAACTTGCAAGACTTATAGAGACTTTGCTGGCAAATGAAGGATATCAAATGATAATTTCTAATTCTGAAGATGATATTAATAAAGAACTTGAAAGCGTAAGAACACTTTATAAAAAAATGATAGATGGTATTTTAATCTTGCCAACAACCTGCTGCAAGATAAATATTGAGGAATTAAAGGAGCAAAATATTCCAGTAATTTTTATAGATAGGGAGATTTCTTATATAAATACTGATGTGGTAAAAATCGACAATGTAAAAGGATGCTATAAAGCAACGGAATATTTAATTGGACTGGGTCATCATGATATTTGTTATATTGGCAAGAATTTAGGAACCTCCACTTCTATTGAAAGAGAAAATGGCTTTAAAAAGGCTATAAACGATTATGGTTTAAGCATGAGGAAAGAATTTTTAATAAAAGCCGGAGGAACAACTTATGAAAACAGCAGAAAAGCCCTGGCAGATTTATTAAATAATTATAAATATTTGCCTACAGCCGTTGTCACTGAAGATGACAAAATGGCTATTGGCGCAATCAGGGCTATAAATGATTTTAAGTTAAAAATTCCTGATGATATTTCTATTATCGGCTTTGATGATAACATGATTGATGAGTTTTTAGTGCCGAGATTGTCTACTGTAAAATGCCCTATGGCTGGTATGGCTGAAACAGTTGTTAAAATATTAATTGATAAAATAAAAAATAATAATCTTGATAATATAAAAAAAGTAATTTTAGAACCGGTACTCGTAATTAGGGAATCAACCGGAAAGTTAGTAAAGTAAAAATTTTTTATTATTTTTAGAATCGTTTCGAGGAGGTAAAATGAAAGCGGTAATATTAAAGGGTGTAAATAACCTTGCAGTTGAGGATGTAGAGGTAAGAAAACCTCAAAAAGATGAAGTTCTTGCAAAGGTTGACATCATAGGGCTTTGCGGCACTGACATACATATGTGGGCCGGGACAAATTTTGAGGGAACATTTCCATTTATTCCGGGCCATGAATGGATAGGCCATGTAATAGAAACAGGCCCTGATGTAAAAACATTGAAGGTTGGCGACAGGGTAACCGGGGATAATTTTATTGCTTGCAGGAAATGTGACATTTGCAAAAATGGCGGCGTGCCCCATTTCTGCACGGACCATGAGGCATACGGATACACTCCCAAGTTTCCCGGTGCAATGGCTGAGTATCAGTGGTCGCCTGAAGAAAGGCTATATAAAATCCCTGACTCAGTATCTGATGAGGCAGGCGCGCTTACTGAAGTCGTATCAGTACCTTATCATGCAATATGGGCAAGATCAGGCGGAATAGGCCCCCATGACAGGGTGGCAATAATAGGAACAGGCCCGGTAGGCCTTCTTGCAATACAGATAGCCCTTATAACAGGTGCAAAAGTGATAGTGCTTGAGCCTGAGCCAAACAGGGCAAAACTTGCAGCAGAGATGGGGGCAAAATATATTCTTGACCCCACAAAAGGCGATATAGTAAAAGAAGTGATGGGCCTGACAAACGGGCTGGGGGTTACAAAAATAATTGAATGTTCGGGAAGCATTGGAGGAATTGCCCTTACTGTTGACATAATATCAGTCGACGGCACAATTGTCCTTACGGGCCAGAGCATAGGGACGAAAGTGCCCATAGAAATAGGAAAAATTATCTGGAAACATGCAAAGATAGTCGGCTCATGCGGTGCGCCGTTTTTCTTTCCAAACACAATAGATTTCCTGTCCAAGAACTTGATAGATGCTACAAAGATTGTAACCGATAGGTTTTCGTTAGAGGATGCGCTTGGGGCTTTTGAGCTTGGCCATAAGGCAAGCAGAGGAAAAATACTTATTTATACTGATAAGGATAAGATGCCGAAGTAGAAATATATAAAACAGCATTTTAATAAATTTAACTTAAAAAATAATTTATTAGCCATACTGGATATAAATAATTTCTTATCAAATATTATATAAAAAACAAAAGAAAGTAACTTAACTTTTACTGAAAGGAAACTAAGATGGCAAAACTGGCAATTCACGGCGGGGAAAAAGTACTGCCAAAAGGAATGCTTGGCATTGACAATGTGGATCTGGGAACACTTCCCAAATGGCCAATAATTACACAAAAAGAAAAAGATGCAGTAGCAGATACACTGGACTCAGGGATACTCATGGGCGCATTTGCCCCCCAGGTAAGCGCACTTCAGAGGGAATGGGCCCGGTACATAGGCACAAAATACTGCATGGCAACAGGCAGCGGAACAGCAGCACTTCATATTGCCGTAAAAGGGGCCGGGCTAAAGCCGGGAGATGAAGTAATAACATCAGCACTTACCTTTGTTGCAAGCGCATTTGGCGCACTTCAAACAAATGCAATACCTGTATTTGTAGACATTGACCCCAAGACATACAACATAGACCCTGACAAAATTGAAGCAAAGATAACAGAAAAGACAAAGGCAATAATACCGGTTCACCTTCACGGCCTTCCCGCAGATATGGATAAGATAATGCAAATAGCAAAAAAATACGGCCTTGTGGTAATAGAGGATGCATGCCAGGCCCACGGCGCATACTACAAAGGGAAAAAAGTGGGAACCCTTGGCCACATCTCGACATTTAGCCTAAACGGAAGCAAAAACCTTCCAGGGACCGAAGGCGGCCTTTTAAACACAGACGATGAAAAGTTCTTCTTTGAGGCAAGAAAGGTAAGGGACCTTGGAGAGATAATAGAAGAAGGCGTGGAAAGAGACTACAATGCATTTGAGATAGGCTGGATGTACAGGTACAATGAAATACTTGCAGCCTTTACCCGTGTACGCTTAAAAAGCCTTGATGCAGAAAATGAGATAAGGGTAAAAAATGCAGATTACCTCTCAAAAAAACTTGGCAAGCTAAAAGGCATTACAACCCCTTATGTACCTGATGACAGGACAAGTGTATACCATCTCTACAGGATAAGGCTAAACCCAAAAGAGCTTGGCATAGACGCACCAGCAAAGGAGTTCAGGGCAAAAGTGCAGAAGGCCCTTCGTGCTGAAGGAATACAGGCAAACCGGTGGGCAAACAGGCCGGTACCCATGCAGAATGTGTTCCAGGACAGGATAGGATATGGATATGGATGCCCCTGGACATGCCCGTACGGAAAAGGCTCAGAAGTCACATACAATGAAGAGGACTATGTTGAGACAAGAAAGTTATGCGAAGACTCCTTTGTAATACACAGCGCAATATATCCGCCAAACGGCTTTGAGCTTATGGATAAGTATGCAGAGGCATTTGGCAAGCTCTGGGACAACCTTGATGAAGTAATGGATGTCAGGATAGAGTCCGGGGAGATATACCTTAAAGAGTAATATAAAGAAAGCTGAAGAAGAGTAATAATCTTAAAATGAAACAGGAAACCCTATTTTCATATGGCAGGGCAATTGATCTTATGGATAAAGCAGGCATAGATCTTTTGCTTGTTAATACAAAAACAAATGTGGGCTATTTTACGGGTTACTATTCGCACTTCATGAATGAGGATTTTTTCCTTGATGACGGCAGTGCGCAATATATAAGCTTTGCAGGGCTTCCAAAAGATAAAAGCAGGCAGGCTTTCTTTACGCCTAATTCCCAGGATGGAGAAGATTTAACAGCTGTTGATTTATGGATAAAGGACTTAAGATTTTATGGCTCATATGCTGATTATTCACACCTGAAAAAAGGTGATAGCATATCCTGGGAGATAAAACATGATAATGTTATTGATTGTGTGGTTGAAGCTGTATATGACAGGGGGCTGTCAAAAGGAACGATTGGGGTGGAATTGACAAGGATACCGGCAGGCATTTTTTTAAGCCTTAATGAGAAGCTGCCTGATGCAAAATTTGTTGATGCCACTGATGTTTTAAGACAAATGCGTTTAATAAAAACCCCTGAAGAAATCAGACGTATTGAAAAGGCTGCCATATTTTCAGATACAGCACTCAGGGAAGCATTTAGAAATATTAGGGAAGGCATGAGTGAGCTTGAATGTGAAAAAATACTGAAATTAAGTGTTTTGAATTCAGGAGGGGATTTTATCTGGGAGCATGTAGCTTTTGGCCCAAGGTCTATTTCACTTCCAACCGAAAGGAAGATAAATTCCGGAGAGACAGTGCGCTTAGATTTCGGGGGAGGATATAAAGGATATGTATGTGACACATGCAGGACAAAAATTTTTGGCAGTCCTTCAAAAGAGCATATAAAAATATATGAAGCAGTTCTTGCAACGCTGAAAGCTGTAAAAAAAGAGATTGCTGCCGGTGTAAAATGCATGGAGCTTTACGAAGCGGGAAATGCCATGATGAAAAAACATGGATATAGTCTCTTCCTGCCGACAGTCGGACACGGGGTCGGAAGGGATATTCATGAAATACCCTTTTTAACAGGAAATAACAATACAGTACTTGAAGCCGGGATGGTTTTTTCTGCAGAGATCTATCTTGTCAATGAAGACTGGAGTGTTGCAGTCGACCTTGAAGACCAGGTACTTGTAACTGATAATGGATACAGGGATTTTAATTTTGTCGATTTTAATTTTGAGATAATATGAAAATCATATAAAATCATTCAATCAGCTATATCCTGATGTCTTAATAAATAACAGCCGGGAAAATAAGTAATTATATATTCTAAGGAATTATTAAAATACTTAATAATATTAAATCAGAAAATTCTTTAAAAATATTTTAAAAACAGGTGGAAAATGCGCATTTTAACAGGCTCTTTTTTATTTGAAGGAAATACCTTCAGCAATGCACTGGTCAGCCAGAATGAATTTAATGTCAACGCACCGGTATATGATAATGATATTTTTGAAAAATATACCGCAACTGAAACTGAACTCGCCGGATTTATTGAAGTGCTTAAAAAATATGGTGCGGAAATCATTCCTTCAGTTTCCAATATGGTATTTGTTGCCGGAAGGCTTGAGGAAAAGGTATATCAGCATCAGAAGAATGAACTGATAAAAAGGATAAAAAGCCATAAAAACATTGATGGAATACTGCTTGCTTTTCACGGCAACATGATTTCAGAATCAAATGATAACTGTGAAGGGGACTTACTTGAGGAAATAAGGGCCATAGTCGGAAAAGAAGTCTACATTGTATGTACACTGGATAAGCACGCCATCGTAACTGAAAAGATGGTAAGATTTTCTGATGACCTTGTGGGATATGACACTGCTCCTCACATCGACATGTGCATGACCGGAAGGCGGGCCGCAGAAGTAATAGTAAAGCTTGTAAAAAATAAAATTAAAACACATATCTCAATGCAGAAGTTTCCTGCACTTTTTCATGGCGATAAGATGATTACCGGTGAGGAGCCCCTTGCAGGCCTTTGTAGGGAAGTTGAGTTCCTGCGCGATAAAAGAGGTGTGATATCTTCTTCAATGTTTTTTGGCTGCCCCACACTGGATGTTGCAGAAGCCGGACCCAGCATAATTGTCACTTCTTCTGTTTCTGATAAGGAAATAGCAGAAAA
>Ga0194113_10008939_pt1 | contig 12204 bp, 10 predicted proteins | sample TA2MahC200mmetaG_FD_146193 | JGI IMG/M metagenome (GOLD analysis project Ga0194113, IMG submission 146193) | Freshwater microbial communities from Lake Tanganyika, Tanzania - TA2015017 Mahale Deep Cast 200m | ecosystem: Environmental > Aquatic > Freshwater > Lake | place: Tanzania: Lake...
ATCGCGCGCGCCGTGGCCTTTTTCGCTTCGCCCCTGTCGGACTACGTCACGGGCCAGGTGTTGAGCGTGAGCGGGGGCCTCACCATGGCGGGATAAGAAGCCGTGTTCTGTGTGGCTCGCCGGCTTGATAGCCGGTTCCGGCCGGAGAGGCCCCGAATGCCGGGAAATCAAGTGCCCGACAGGAGTCGCAAGTCGGACAGACCTCCAGCGGCCCGTCGCCTGCCGGACACAGAAGCTGCGGTTTTCCGAGCGGACGGTTCTGCGTTGGCGGGTTTGCGTGAGGGCAGTGAGCGCGCAGGCAGTGCCGGTGAGGTGCCGCGGGGCACGGCAGAAAGGCAAGAGGAGACGGGGTCACGCCGAGTTTCACCAGGGGCCGGCGCATTTCCACTGCGGTTCCGTGCACGATTTCGGCAAAGGAGACGGCATCATGCTGAACCTCACCGAAGAGCAGCGGCTCCTGCGCGAGTCGGTGCGCCGGCTGGCCCGGGAGAAGATCGCCCCCCTGGCCGCGGCGCTCGACGAGGCCCAGGCCATGCCCCACGAGGTGCACCGGCTGTTTGTCGAAACCGGGCTGCTGCGGCTCAGGATTCCCCAGGCCTACGGAGGCGTGCCCGCGGACGCCTCAACCTGCGCCCTGGCGGTGGAGGAGATCGCGCGGGTGGACGGCTCCAGCAGCCTCATGCTGGTGAACCACCTGGCCGGGCTGGGACCCTTTCTCAACGGCGCCACCAGGGAGCAGCAGGCCCGCTTCCTGCCCGAAATCGTCGAGCAGGGGCACATCGTGGGCTTCGCGCTCACGGAACCGGAGGCCGGTTCGGATGCCGCCGCCCTCAGGACCCGGGCGGTGAAGACCGGGGAGGGGTACCGCCTCACGGGCACGAAGTGCTTTATCACCAACGGCGGCCTGGCCCGGTATTACGTGCTCTTCGCCACCCTGGACCCCGCGAGCCGGAAACAGGGGATCACGGCTTTCCTGCTGGAGGACGGCAGCCCGGGATTCCGCGTGGGGAAAAAGGAAAACAAGATGGGCATGCGCGCCTCGCCGACCACGGATCTGATCCTGGAGGAGGTGCCGGTGCCCGAAGACCGGCGGCTGCGCGGCGAGGGGGAAGGCTGGCCTCTTCTCCTCCAGGGCCTCTCGGAAACCCGCATCTATGTCGCGGCCCTGGCAACCGGACTCGCGGACGGGGCCACCGAGATCGCGGCCCGTTACGCGCAGGAGCGGCGGCAGTTCGGCCGGCCCCTGTCGTCCTTCCAGGGCGTGCAGTTTCTCCTGGCCGACATGCTGATCGGGGTCGAGAGCGCGCGTTCCCTCACCTACCGGGCCGCGCTGCTGCAGGACCGGGGGGACCCCGAAGTGCGGCGGTTCGCTTCCATGGCCAAATGCTACGCCTCGGATGTGGCCATGCGCGTGACCACGGACGCGGTGCAGGTCATGGGCGGCTACGGCTACATGAAGGACTATCCCCTGGAACGGATGATGCGGGACGCCAAGATCACCCAGATCTTCGAGGGCACCAACCAGGTTCAGCGCGCCATCATCGCCCGGGAGACCCTTTCCGCCCTCGGCCGCCGATAACCCGGAGTCGATTCTCCCTCTCTGGAGGATGCGAGAGCATGGACAACCGTCGGATTTCCGCGGCAGCAGGCGGGAAAGACAAGATTCTGTTCACCCCGGGTCCCCTGACTACGAGCCGGACGGTCAAGCAGGCCATGCTCCGGGACCTGGGGTCCCGGGATCTCGAATTCATGGAGATGGTGAAGGACCTTCGCGGGCGCCTTCTCCGCCTCGGGGGGGTCACCGGCCGGACCTATGCGGCCATTCCCATGCAGGGGAGCGGGACCTTCGGCCTCGAGGCGGTGGTGAGTTCGACCGTGCCGACAGCGGGCAGACTGCTGGTGGCCGTCAACGGCGCCTACGGCCGTCGGATCGCCCGCATCGCGCGGCTGCACCGGATCGACACGGTGACCCTGGACGTTCCGGAGAACCGCCCCGTGGACCCTGCCGGGGTCGCCCGCCGGCTCCGCGAAGACGCCGCCATCACCCATGTCTGCGTGTGCCACTGCGAGACCACCTCCGGGATTATGAACCCGGTCCGGGAGATCGGCGCCGAGGTCCGCAGCGCCGCCAGGGTCTTTTTCGTGGATGCCATGAGCAGCTTCGGGGCAATCCCGGTAGACCTGGAGGCCTGCGGCATCGATTACCTGGTCTCTTCGTCCAACAAGTGCATCGAAGGGGTGCCGGGTTTCAGCTTTGTTCTGGCGCGCCTGGCCAGGCTCCTGGAAACCGAGGGAACGGCCCGCGTCCTGTCGCTCGACCTGCTGGATCAGTACCGGGGGCTGGAAGCGAACGGCCAGTTTCGCTTCACCCCGCCCACGCACGCCCTTCTGGCGTTTCACCAGGCCCTGATCGAGCTCGACCGGGAAGGGGGGGTGCCCGGCCGGGCACAGCGCTACCGGGAAAACCACCAGACCCTCGTGGCCGGCATGCGTGCCATGGGGTTCCGGGAATACCTCCGGCCTGAGGACCAGGGCCCCATCATCACCTCCTTCCATTTTCCCGACCACCCGAACTTCGACTTCGAGGAGTTCTACCGGCGCTTGAGCGACAGCCACTACGTGATTTACCCCGGGAAGGTCGGAGAGGCCGATTGTTTCCGGATCGGCAGCATCGGCAGGATCTTTCCCTCCGACGTTCGGGGCCTGCTGGCGGCCATCCGGCGGGTGCTGAACGACATGAGGGTGGAACTCGCAACGGAGGAACGGGAGCCGGGACCATGAATGTCGTCTTTCGGCGTCACTACGTCGGGCCGGTACAGGCCCTGATCACGGATCTGGCCGGAACGGTCGTGGACTTCGGGAGCTGCGCGCCGGCGGGTGTTTTTGTGGAACTGTTTCGCCGCCGCGGGCTGGAGATATCGCAGGAGCAGGCCCGGGCGCCCATGGGGCTGCAGAAAAAGGACCACATCCGCGAGATTTCCGTTATGCGCGAGGTGGCGGCGGCGTGGCAGGCGGTCCACGGGTCCGCCTGCAGCGAGGAGGACGTGGAACGGATGTACCGGGAATTCGTCCCCCTGCAGTTGGAGGTACTCCCGCGCTACGGAACCCTCATTCCCGGCGCCGCGGAGGTGATCCGCCGGCTCAGAGAACAGGGTGTGCGCATCGCGGCGACCACGGGCTACAACCGGGAGATGATGAAGATCGTCCTGGACGGGGCTTCCGCGCAGGGCTTCATCCCGGATGCCGCGGTGTGCGCATCGGATGTTCCCCGCGGCCGCCCCGCCCCCTGGATGATCTTCCGCAGTCTGGAGGAACTGGGTGTCTATCCCCCCGAAGCCTCCGTCAAAATCGGCGACACCCTCCCCGATGTGGAAGCGGGGCTGAACGCGGGGGTGTGGACCATCGGGGTGGTCCGGACCGGGAACATGCTCGGTCTCGGCGAGGCGGCGGCGGCCTCTCTGCCCGCCGAGGAACTCCGTTCCCGGCTCCAGTCCGCACGGGAGGAGTTCTTCAAGGCCGGCACGCACTATGTCCTGGACAGCATCGCGGATTGCCTGCCGGTCATCGAGGCCGTTAACCGCCGCCTGGCATCGAACGAGCGTCCTTGAGGGGGGCCGCGGAAGGTCCCCGGCGAGGCTGGTGGCCCGCCTTTTCGCCCCGGAAGAGGCAGAGGTGGGCAGAGATCTGCCTCCTCCCTTGGCCCTTTCGGGACTGAAGGCCAAGATCCGCAGGTAGACCGACGGCCCGACCCGGGCAGGCAAGTGAAGCAGACCGCACGGCCAAGACGGCGACGGGATGCTGAGGACCGCACCCGGGGCCGGACAGACTTATTCCGCCATCCTTCTCGGGGCAGTCCCAAGCGGAAATATCGATTACTCTTTGAACTCCAGCCGCAGCAATCCGGGAAAAGGCCTCTTCTGTCTATCCGGGAAGCCTATCGGACTTCTTTGTCGACAAGTGTTATACTCGTCTTGCTTGTTAACCTCTGCGCATGGTCTACCGCAGCACCGTGAAGCGGCCGTTGCTCCTCTTCTTCCCACAGATGTGAGTGAAGCCGATGAAGTCGAACGTCTCGGGCTTCCCTTCCCCGGTCAACGCTTCGGCCATACCCTTGCAGACACCTTCGCAGGACTCGGGGTCGCCGGGAAGAATAGTTGACGTTCATCAGCCGTGGTTCGCTATACATTCAAAGTGGTGCTTTCATTCACTGCACCCTGCCGTTTTGAACGGCGCGCCGGGAGAATGGGCATGCTGATCGAAGAGGCGATGTGGTTCGGCAGACAGATGCAGGCCCTGGAGCCAGATTGCCTCAGTCCGCTCCTCAACCTGGGGAGTTCAACGGAGGCCTTCAGAAAGCAGTTTCAGCCGTGGCTGGACGAGTTTTTTCTCTCGCCGCTTCAGAGTCGGGGTGTACGAATCAGGAATCAGGACAGGAAAGCCCTGCCGGGGGTGGAGATCGTAGGCGACCTCAACGACAGGGAGTTTCTCCGAAGCCTGTCCGCGCAGTCGGTTCGCTCCATTCTGTGCGCGAATCTTCTCGAACATCTCGAGAACCGCACCCAACTGGCGCGGGCCATCCTGGACATCCTCCCTGCCGACGGCTATCTCTTTGTCTCCTGCCCCTATCTGTCCCCTTACCATCCGGACCCGGTTGATACCGGATTCAGGCCCAATGTGGAGGAACTGGCCGCCCTGTTCCCGGGTTGTCGCCGGGTTTCCGGAGAGGTCGTCCCCTGCAGTCCCTACTATGATCACCTCTATCCGCACAGACGCTTCAAGTTACTGAGGCTGGGCCTTCGCCTTTGCCTACCCGTCTACCGACCCAAGATCTGGCTGGCCCTGATCACCCACCTGCCGTGGTTGCCCAGAAAACTGGCGGCGACCTGCCTGATTCTGCAGAAGAACAAGGCCTGAATTCCGAAAAGCGCAACATGCGGCAACCGCTCCTCTGCTGCAGGGTTTCCCGCCGCCGGCAGTCGAGAATCGGGCGGATCCATTCGGACCCGGGCGAGATCTTCTTCATTCAGCGGGGAGGGGATGTACGCGGGGACCGCCGGCAAACGGCTATCTCCCGGGAGTTTTGCCGCCACTGTTCCGGCTGCGCGAACGCGCCCCTGCGCGGGGAGACTTCGTCCGCACGTTATCGCGGGGGTTCTCAGCCCGTCCCGGTTGACGGGTGTCCGACAAGGGGCGATTCCCGGCCGTCTTGACCTTCCAACGAATCTCGTCCTTCAACCAGGGAAGGTAGTTGAGGAGATTGGCCTGGAATGCACAGGCGCATCCGGGACATCTCTTGTAAAACATATCCCGCAGTCTCTTTTGATAAACTTCCGAATAGACGATCTCCTCGAGCGGTTGCTCGCGAATGTTTCCCACCGGTTTCAGCACGAAACACCCGGAATAGACCTCCCCGTGCGCACCGACGTCGACGAACGAATGGCCCAGGACGCACGGTATTTCGCTCCTTTTCGTGTCTTGAAAGTACCTTCTCATGTACTCGAAAGAGGCATGGGTGTGGCCGTGCGGGAAAATGCCCTTGTTGCGACTCCTGATGTTGTGGAGTTCATCCAGAACCTCGTCCAGAGCCTCCTGGTCCTGAACAAAAAAGGAATCCCTGTCGATCTTGTTGAAGAAGACCGGCGAGGTGTCCATAAGATTCAGATTGATCTTGATTCCCAAATCATCCACAAGTTCCGTGAGAGGAACGAGGTCGTTCAGGCTCTGTTTCATCAGGGTGGTCGCGATGCGTATGTCGAGGCGGGGGTATTCCTTGTCTCGCAGGTCCACGAGGAGTCTGAGTGCGGACAAGACCTGACGAAAGGAGCCCCTGATCCCCCGAATCATGTCGTTGGTTTCTTCGAGCCCGTCCAGGGAGATGACGATCGCATTGGCTCCGGACTCGAGCAGTTTCCGTGCCAGTGCGGCTTCCAGCAATAGACCGTTGGTGAAAACCGCGATCGTCTCGAATCCGAGGTCGGAACTCCGCTGAAGGAAAAACGGCAGATCCTCCCTCAGGAGCGGCTCGCCGCCGCCGAAACCGACTCCCTTCACCCCTATTCGCTTCAGCTGTACCAGAAGGTCGTCGATCTCTTTGGTCGTGAGTTCGTTGGTGGAGTTGTGCTTCCACTGTGTACAGGTTATGCAGCGACTGTTGCACTTGTCCGTCACGCAAATGCGGGAAAACGCGGGCTCCAAGGGGATGAAAGGGTAGAAGCCCCTGGCATGCCTGGCCATCTCGATGAACATCATCTTGCGGGCCGCTTTGAGCGCCCTGCCGGGAAAGCGATTCATGGGTATCTCCCCACCGAGCGGGCAGTCCGAAACCGGGAAAAGAGAGCACCCTGCCGATTGAGCCGCTCGCTCTCTTGGGCAGAGAGCAAACAGCCTTTGCCATGACGACTTGTCCATTCCGGCCCGCTCGACGCCGTCATGCGGCCCCCGCAACCCGGAAGGGCTTTGCTCCCTTCGGCAGCTTCCCGAAACATCTACGCAAAATCGTGGATGTTGTGACGAAAGACTCTATTGGCTGACCTTGGTCCCGATTCTGCATGTATAATCAATTCTGTTCAGGAGAATCGGCTTGTCCGCAAAGTAATCGTCGCAGGCTTTTTTTGCTCCCTTCCAATGGCCATAGTCGTCGAGAATCAAAACTCCGTGTTTCGCCAGCAAGGGGAAAAGATGGTTCAACTCATGTTTCGTCGATTCATACCAATCCGTATCCAACCTCAGAAGGGCAATTCCGGAAGGAACGGTTCCCGGAATGGTATCTTCGACCTTTCCCTTTATTAAAATAATATTTTTTTCCGGATACCCGGTGCGCAACAGGTTTTCTCTCACCTCTTCTACCGAAGCATAGCACCACTTGTTGTAACTGCCCGCCTGGCTCCTCTTCCATATTCCAAACGCTCGAGTTCCTGAAGATATCTCCACGTCCTCTTCCGTCGGCATTGCCATCCCTTCGAATGTGTCATAGAGATAGATCTTTCTGTCGGCCTCATTCATTCTTAGAAGGGTAAAAGCCATAACCATGGCGCTGCCTCCCTTCCAGACACCGCACTCGACAAAATCTCCATGAATTTTTCCCTTCACAATGTATTCGACGGCTTTGAAGATCGCATACATTCTTGCCTTCGAAGTCAAGGTAAAAAACTTGCACTTGTCGTACATGTCTGCAAATTCGGAGGCAATGATCTTGTCTTTGTTCCTGTCGAAAACCCGCAGGACCTTTACGAAGTCTTGTCCGGACAAATAGGCCAAGAAGAGCGCAAATTCCTTCACTCTGGTGTTCATGGAGTTCATCCCTGCTTCCCCTGCCTGTTTCGGTGAAGTCGTCCACTCGTTCCTGCTAGAGTGTCTGCGCATTCCGGACCAAAGCATCCGGGGATCGGAGCGAGGCGACGCTTGGTGTTTTATTGTTGATCAAGTGGACAGAATCAGTCAAGGGAACGAGAGCGAGCGGAAGGGTTCAGACTGTGGAGCATTCGGGTTGCTACCCGCAAAGGGAAGCCGTGCGAGAAGATCAGGATCGGCATGAAAACCGTCCCCGGATGCAGCGGCGCGTCGCGAAACGAACCGGTCGGCAGATCCACGAGGCCTTCTTCCCCGAATCTCTCTCTGGCGGCTTCCTCCTGATTCGGCATGAAATCCGACACGAAGTTTTCCGGCCGGGTCACGGCCGCCGCCGCTGCCGGGCACCATCCCTCGGTCACCGGCCGTCGATGACCCTGGCCGCAGCCCATCGGCCGGTCAACATCTTCCAGGACATCGCTCGCGTTCCCCACCGGGAAGGGACCGGCAAGCGCCGGGGGAACAGCGCGGTCTTCTCCCCCTCCGTCACCGCAGGCAGGGGAGACCGCCGCAAGACGAACGGCCACCCTGAGGCAACGATGGTTCTTTCCCGTCAACCCCGGCATCCTGCGAGACCCTCCGAAAGCGCGGGATTCGCTCCGGCCTCCCCTCAGTTCCCGGCCCCCGCTCCCAGGCGCACCGTGGTGCGGGAGGCCTGCCGGAACCAGTCCCGGGGGCCGCCGGGCACGCCCAGCCCCAGCAGCATTTGCAGGGGCGCGAAGAGGCGGGGTTTCTCGGTCATGTTCCGGAACAGGGCAAAGCCGAAGGGATTCACTTCGTAGCCCTGGCGCAGCAGGTAGGCCTTCCAGTAGTGCCGGTTGAGATGCCGGAACAGGCGCAGGGCCTCTTCGGGTTGCTCCACGGCCGTGGCCGCGATCTTTCCGGACAGGAGCGCCCCGTGGATCCCGAACAGGAAAAAGGGGTCCATCATCCCGGACATGGAGCCCGCCAGCAGGTACTTGCCCGTGAAGAGGCGCGGGTTGGTGATCGACCCGGTCGGGGTGCAGCCGGTAATGTGCCGCCACTCCTTAATCTGAACCCCCTCGCGCGCCTCGATCTGCCGCAGGCACTCGGCGCGACCCTGGTCGGTCAGGGGCTGCCGGCCGAAGAGCAGCCCGTACCAGAGCCGGTTGACCCCGGCGGCGTAGAAGTAGTCCCGGGTGTAGTCGTCGAAGTAGCAGCGCAGGTGCCGGTCGAGCTTTCCGGCGTCGAACTCGAAGGCCAGGTAACTCCCGTAGATTCTCTGAAAGGGGATCCCCAGTTCCTGGTACATGAGCGGGTGCAGCCCGCAGGCAAAGATGCTGCCCGGCGGCAGTTCGGTGGGCCGCTTGAGTCGCACGCCGAAATGGAACTTCACTCCCTGCTCCGTGCAGTTCCGGTAAAGGACCTGATCCAGGGCCGTGGGCCGGTCGCCCCTCTCCACAAAGCAGAGCACCGGGTAGTGCATGGCATAGAGGTGCTGCTGAATCCAGAAGCGCAGTTCCGGGGCCTCGACCAGGGCGTCCGAGATGTCGCAGCCGATGAAGCCCGACATCCACTGCCGGTCGATGGGGGTCACGTGCAGGGAGGGGTGGAAGTCACCAACGCCCCCCAGGCCGGCCGCGGCCTCGATCACGTGCACCTCGTAGCCCCGGCGGGCCAGGTTCATGGCCGCCACCATACCGCCTAGCCCGGCCCCGGCAATGTGAATTCGCTTCATGGCTCCCTCCTCCGGCTTTCCGGGAGAAGATACTTGGGGATGGAGAAGACGAAGTGCCTCAACCGGAACAGAAGCAATTTTTTACCTGCTGTGAGCCGGTCTCTTACCTCGAAACGCGGGGATAAGATGCCAGCGGGGGAAGCGGAAAGAACACGAGGTCGTCGACGGCGTAGTGCTTCTGATTGTACGTGACGAGAAGCAGATCGTGCACCAGACACGTGGCGGCAATGACCGCATCCGCCAGATCCATCGTGGAGCCTCTTGCCCGGCGGTCACGAATCAAACGGGCCGCCCTGTGCGCAATCTCGGCGTCCACGTCGAGAACCCTGAGGGCATGAAACAGGAGGTTGGTCTTTTCCTCCTCTCCCCTTCTCACTCCCACCTGAACTTCGAGAACCGAAAGATCCGAGCAAACCGGCAGGCCGGATTTCTGCAACTTCTCCAGGACAGCAGTGACCTCCCGCCTGCCTCGCAGGTGCCAGATAATCACATCCGAGTCCAAGAGGTATCTACTCATCGAGGATTCTCTTGAGTCTTGTCCGATACGTCCGCCTCCGCTCCCTCACATATCGCTCCACGCCCCCGGCCGTACTCAATTCAGGGTGGTTTTCTTCGGTCCATGCTCCGCTTGTCTCTCCCAACGCCCTGAGGAAGGTCTCCCTCTCCAGTTTTTCCCTGGTGGCCTCTGCGATGAAGAGGCTCCTCTTTCTCTTGCCCGCGATCCTGTCGACCTCGTCGAGAATCTCCTGAGGAAGAACAAGATGTGCCTTGGTTCCCATGGAGGTCTCCCTGTGTGTAGCTTGTCGGCGACATAGACAGTATACACAACTCGTCACCTATGGCAACGATTCGCGCTTCCGGGCGCGTTGATCGGGACCGTTGCTGCCACCTCGTTCATCCGCCGCTCCGTCAGTGCGCCTGCCACGCCACGATGGGCCGCACTTCGGCACCGTACCAGACGGTCTTGGCGAAAAGACCCGGGAAGACATGCAGACTCGGACACACCGCCTTTCCCCTTCGATGTCATCCCTCCGGGCAAAACCTTTTTCCCTTCCCCTTCGTTCTTATCTCCAGACGGCCGGGATCCCGTCCTGCTCTTTGTGCCGGCCATCCCGGCCCTGCTTTCCGGCGTTTCCGGCAAACCAACCGCAGGAGAGGAGACCAGAACGATGAAGACCGGCAAGAACCCGACCGCTGGCAACTGTTCGCTGACGCCAATCCCTTCCTGGGCAGGAGATGGCCCAGGGCGGCACAACTGCGCCATCCCGGTGCTCGGGGTTTCCGAGCGCTTGAAATCAATGCGGGGAAGCCCTGTCCCGTCACAGGGGCGGCCGGTGCCTCGCAACCGCAGCAGCCGGCAACGCCCCGCCCTCTCGGGCGTCGGGGACGCGGCGCGGCCATCCCGCTTTCTCCTCGCCCTGCTCGTGTTCCTGGCCGCAGCGCTCCCGGGCGCCCGGGCTGCGGCTGCGGACCTCCAGACGGCCCCCCGGTCGGCAGGCGCGCACTCGATCGCCAGCCGGCCGGCAGCCCCGCAATCGGCAACTTCGCACGCACTCGCCGCCCAGCCCGCGGCGGGGGCCGCCGCCACCCGGGAACCCGCACCCGAGAGCGGCTCTGGCGAGATGCTCATCTTCCCGGACGAGGGCGGAGACCCCCTCTCCCTGCCGCTCGAACACACGCGCGTCGAGGCCGCGGTGTCCGGCATCGTGGCCACGGTGCGGGTCACCCAGGAGTTCGGCAATCCCTACGACCACCCGATCGAGGCGGTCTATGTCTTTCCCCTGCCGCAGAACGCGGCGGTGTACGCCCTGAAGATGAAGATCGGCGGGAGGACCATCGAGGCAAAAATCAAGCTCCGGGAAGAAGCGCGGGACCTCTACGAGAAGGCCCGGCAGCAGGGCCGGACCGCTTCCCTGCTGGACCAGGAGCGGCCGAACATCTTCACCCAATCCGTGGCCAATATTCTCCCCGGGGACGACATCCGGGTGGAGATTTCCTATTTCCAGGACCTGGCCTACGACCAGGGCCGCTACGAATACGTGTTCCCCATGGTGGTCGGTCCCCGCTACCTGCCCGGCCGGGGCGCGGGCCGGACCGGAGACGGCTGGTCCCCGGACACAGACCGGGTGCCGGACGCCTCCAGGATCTCCCCGCCTCTGCTGCCTCCGGGCGTGCGCTCCGGCCACGACATCGAGGTCAGCGTGGACCTGGACACCGGGGTCCCTTTCCGCGACCTGGAAACCCCCAGCCACCAGATCCGGGTCGACCGCCGGGGTCCTTCGCGGGCCGGGGTCGCGCTTTCTCCCGGGGACCGGATTCCCAACAAGGACTTCATCCTCCGCTGGCAGGTGGACCAGAAGGGCCCGCTTCCCGGGTGGCTGGCCCATCGCGATGATCTCGGCGGCACCTTCCTCCTCGTCCTGCAGCCCGAGGTCGACCTGCCCCGGGCCGCGGTTGCCCCCCGGGAGTATGTGTTTGTGATCGACACCTCGGGCTCCATGCACGGCTTTCCCCTGGAGCAGTGCAAGCGGGTGGTCCGCCGGTGTCTCAAGGACCTCAAGGCAGGCGACCGGTTCCAGGTGATCCTCTTTGCCGGGGCGGCCGAGACCCTGGCCCCTGACCCTCTGGAAGCCTCCGCGGAGAACGTGCGCCGGGCCCTGGAATACATCGACGCCGCCACGGGCGGTGGCGGCACGGAATTTCTGCCGGCCCTGGAAAAGGCCCTGGCCGCGCCGGCGGACGAGAACCGCTCGCGGATCGTGCTCTTTCTGAGCGACGGCTACATCGGCTACGAAGCCGAGGTGCTCAAGTACATGCACCAACACCGGGGCAACGCCAATCTCTTTCCCCTGGGCGTGGGCAGCAGTGTCAATCGCTTCCTCATCGACGCCATGGCCCGTATCGGCCAGGGAGAGCCTTTTGTGCTCACCCCCAACGAGGACCCGGACCCGGTGGTGGATCGCTTCTTTGGGCTCGTTTCCAGGCCCTCCCTGACCGGTATCGAGGTGGATTTCGAGGGGCTCGAGATCTCCGACCTGAGACCTGCCGAACTGCCCGACCTCTTTGCCGGCAGGCCGCTCTCTCTGGTCGGCAGGTACGACAAAGGCGGCCGGGGCAAAGTCGTCCTGACGGGCCGGCTGGCGGGCAAGCCCTGGAAG
>Ga0194113_10008945_pt1 | contig 12197 bp, 6 predicted proteins | sample TA2MahC200mmetaG_FD_146193 | JGI IMG/M metagenome (GOLD analysis project Ga0194113, IMG submission 146193) | Freshwater microbial communities from Lake Tanganyika, Tanzania - TA2015017 Mahale Deep Cast 200m | ecosystem: Environmental > Aquatic > Freshwater > Lake | place: Tanzania: Lake...
AGGGCCGGGGCCAGGGCCGGGGCCGGGGCCGGGGCCGGGGTCAGGGCTGCGGTCGCGGTCAGGGCCGGCGCCGTGGTCAGGGCCGGGGCCGGGGCCAGGGCCCGATTCGGACGGCGGCGAGTGCCGGGTCCTGACCGTGGGGCGCTGCGACCCGCGCAAGGGGCTCGATCCCCTGCTCTCCGCGCTGGTGCTGCTGAAGGGCTCGGGCCGCCGCGCGCGCCTGATCGTCGTCGGCGACGGGCCCCAGCTCCCCGCGCTGGCGAGGCGCGCCGCCCGCGAGGGGCTGCCCGTCTCCTTCGCCGGAGCGGTGGCCCGGGATGCGCTGCCGTCGCACTACGCCGGGGCGGACATCTTCGCCGCCCCGGCGACGGATGGTGAGAGCTGCGGCGTCTCGCTGCTCGAGGCGGCCGCGGCGGGGCTGCCGATCGTCGCCTCGGACATCCCGGGCTATCGGGAGACGCTGGGGGGCTCGGGATCAGCGCTGCTCGTCGAGCCGGGCGACAGCGGGGCCCTGGCGCGCGCGCTGGCCCGCCTGGCGGACGACCCGGGGCTGCGAGAGAGGCTCGGCCGCGCCGGAGAGCGGCTCGCGCGGGGCCACGACTGGGCGCGGCTCGGCGGCCGCGTCGAGGCGCTCTACCGCGAAGCCCTCGATTCGCGGGAGGACTCGCGGTTGAGCCTGTGGATGCGCGCCAGCCCGCGCAGCGTCAACGCCTCGTCGACCTCCTGAATCGTCTCGGAGCCTGCGGCGACGAGCCGCGCCAGCCCTCCCGTGGCCAGGACCCGCGCCGGCCGGCGCAGCTCGGCGGCGAGACGCCGGATGATGCCGTCGATGGCGCCGATCGCCCCGTAGTAGACGCCCGCCTGGATGCTCTCCTCGGTCGTGCGTCCGATCAGACGCCGCGGCTTGCGGATCTCGACCTTGGCCAGTCGCGCCGCGCGCCGGAAGAGCTCGTCGGCGGAGGTGCGGACGCCCGGGGCGATCAGCCCGCCCGCGTAGCGGCGCCCCGGGCGGATCACATCGAAGGTGGTCGCCGTGCCGAGGTCGACGACGATCGCCGGCAGCGGCCCCCTGGCGACCGCAGCCGCGTTGGCGATGCGGTCGGCGCCGACGGAGGAGGGATCGGTCAGCTCGACGCGCACCCCGGAGGGCGTGAGGCTCGAGACGACCAGCGGCTCGACCCCGAAGAGGCGCCGCGCCATCGCCTCGTACTCGGCGGTCAGCGCCGGCACGACGGAGGCCACGACCACCGATCCGCCGCCGGCGATCGGATCGATGTAGGGCCGGCAGAGGACCTCGACGAGCGCGCCCAGCTCGTCCCCGGTCCGCGAGACCCCCGAAGTGATGCGCCAGAGGCGCTCGAGCCTCTCCCCGGCGAACACCCCCAGCACCGTGTGCGTGTTGCCGATGTCGATGGCCAGCAGGCGCGCGGGCGCGCGCTGCACGCGCCGTGTCCGGGCGCTCTTCATGCCGCTCCTTCCCGCGGGACGCCCCCCAGGCGCGCGGCCCGCCCTAGATCGACCAGTCCTCTTCGCCCGCGGACCGGGAGCGCGCGCGCTCGCGCGGCCGGAGAGGAGCAGGCTCCCCGGCACTCTCGTCCCCGGCGGCCCGGGCCCCCTCGTCCCCGGTAGCGGGAGCGCCCTCGTCCCCGGTAGCGGGAGCGCCCTCGTCCCCGGTAGCGGGAGCGCCCTCGTGCACGGCGGCGGGAGCGCCCTCGTGCCCGGCGGCGGGAGCGCCCTCGTGCCCGGCGGCCCGGGCGCGTTCCTCATCGGTGCCCGCCTCGCTTTCGCTTTCGCTTTCGCTTTCGCTCTCGCTGCCCCGAGCGCCCTCGCCGCCAGCGGCCGGAGAGCCCCCATCCCCGTCCGCCGGAACGCCCTCGCCGCCCGCGGCCGCCCCCCCGTCATCGCCCGCGGGTTCGCTCGGGACCGCGGCCGCGGCGTCGTCCACGCCTCCCTCCCCCGTCCGCAGCGCCTCGTCCCGCGCGGCGCGGCGCCTCTTGCCCCGCTCGATGCCCGAGGCGATCCAGATGCTGACGAAGTAGAGGGCGACGATCGGCAGGGCCAGGACCAGCTGCGACGGGCCGTCGCCGGGCGTCACCACGGCGGCGACGATGAGGATGATCACCACCGCGTGGCGCCACTTGGCGAGCAGGAATCGCGGGGTCACGATCCCGGCGAAGCTCAGCACGGCCACGACCAGGGGCAGTTGGAACAGCAGCCCGCAGGCGATGCCCATCTTGAAGAAGAAGTCGAAGAGGTAGCCGACGGCGATCTGCGCGCGCACGTGCTCGGTGCCGAAGGCGGTCAGGAAGCCAATCATCGTCGGCGTCAGCGCGAAGCTCGAGAAGGCCATGCCGATCAGGAAGAGCAGCGTCGACCAGAGGACGATCGGCCGCACCAGGCTGCGCTCGCGGTGCAGGAGCCCGGGAACGACGAAGCCCCAGATCTGGGCCGCGTAGAAGGGCAGCCCGGCGACCAGGCCGAGCGTCAGCGCCAGCTTCATGCGGGTCGAGAACCCCTCGATCGGCCGGATGAACTGCGCCTCTCCCACCGTGCTGCGGACGATCAGGTCGAGCAGCCGTCCGGAGAAGAACCAGCCGGCGACCATGAGCAGCAGCAGCATCCAGAGGCAGGAGACGAGCACGGAGCGCAGCTCGTCGAGATGCCCGAGCAGGGACATGTCGGCCGGGCCGGAGGCCCCGGTCAGACGAGCCAGCCAGCGTGGCGTCCGCATCTGCGACTCCCCCCGCATCCTCGCCAGGTCCGGACAGCGGGCAGTCTATGGGCGCCGGATCGAGTGGGCAAGGCCGCATGGACGGCGCGGGGGGGGCCGCCGGTCCTGCGCCTGCCGCGTTGACAGCGGAGGCCCCGATGCGCTTCCCTGGGGCCGAGCACGAAGGTCCGTCGCGAGGGAGGCCACGATGCCGCAAGCCCGTTTCCTAGGCCATGCCGGCGTGCAGCTCGTCCATGAGGCGCACCGGCTGATCGTCGACCCTTTCCTGACCGGGAATCCCCTCGCCGCCGCCGACCCCGGGACGATCGAGGCCGACTTCGTCCTGCTCACGCACGGCCACGGCGATCACGTCGGCGACGCCCTGGCCATCGCCCGGCGCACCGGGGCGACGATCATCGCCTCCTACGAGCTGGCCATGCTCTGTGCCGGGGAGGGAGCCGCCGTCCACCCGATGCACATCGGCGGCGCCCATGTCTTTCCCTTCGGCCGCGTCAAGCTGACGATCGCCCATCACGGGGGCGGCTACGGCCCCGACGCGTCGCGCTACACCGGCCCGCCGGTCGGATTCCTGGTCACGCTCGGCGGCCGCACCGTCTATCACGCCGGCGACACGGGGCTCTTCTACGACATGAAGCTGATCGGCCAGCTGAATACGATCGACCTCGCCTTCCTGCCGATCGGGGACAACTTCACGATGGGCATCGACGACGCGGTCAAGGCAGTCGAGTTCCTGCGGCCGCGGCGGGTCGTGCCGATGCACTTCGACACCTTCCCCGTGGTCGCCGCCGAACCGGGCGAGTTCGCCGCGCGCGTGCAGGGGGCCGAGGTAGTCATCCTGCGCCCGGGAGAGAAGCTCGACTTCTGAGCGCGCCCCGTCGGCGAGCCTTCGGCGCAGCGGCCCGGGCTGCCGGCGCGCTGCCTCCCGTATGCGGCCCCGTCGTCGTGCCGCCTCCGCGCCGGCGGCCCTCTCCGCCGGGCTCCGCCCCGGCGCCGGCGGCCTTCGCTCCCGCCTAGACGAGGCCCGCCAGCGCCCTGCCCGCCTCCTGGTCGTCGGTGACCAGCTGCCCGCGCTCCAGGCGCACGCTCACGACGCGTGAGATCCCAGGCTCCTGCATGGTCACGCCGTAGAGGACGTCGGCGGTCTCCATCGTCAGCTTGTTGTGGGTGATGACGATGAACTGCGTGCGCTCGCTGAAGCTGCGCAGCAGGTGGATGAAGCGCTCGATGTTGGCGTCGTCGAGCGGGGCGTCGACCTCGTCGAGCACGCAGAAGGGCGAGGGCTTGACCAGGTAGAGGCCGAAGAGCAGCGCCGTGGCGGTCAGCGCGCGCTCGCCGCTCGACAGGAGCCGGATGTTCTCCAGGCGCTTGCCTCGCGGCCGGGCGACGATCTCGATCTCGGCCTCGAGGGGATCCTCTCCGGCGAGCTGGATGCGCGCCTCGCCGCCGGGGAAGAGCGTAGCGAAGGTCCGGGAGAAGTTCTCCTGCACCTGGCTGAAGGTCTCCGCCTGCAGGCGGCGCGCCTCGGTGTTGATGCGGTCGATCGCCGCCAGCAACTGCTCCTTCGACTTGAGCAGGTCGTCGCGCTGCTCGCGGATGAAGCGCACGTGATCACGCTTCTTCTCGTGCTCCTCGATCGCCAGCACGTTGACCGGGCCGAGCCGCTCGCGCTCGATGCGCAGCTGCTCGAGGCGCTCCTGCGCCCCCGCGGGGGTCAGATCGGCGAGCACCTCAGCGGGATCGGGCTCGGCGGGCCGCGCCGCCGGCGGCGTCTCGCCGTCCGCGGGCGAGGCCGCCCCGGCCCCGGGAACCGCCGCCGGCGCCTCCGACCCCGCCCCCGACCCCGACTCCGAGGTCCGCTCGAGGGCGGCCAGATCGACGCGGTACTGCTCGCGGACGCGCTCGAGCAGGCGCTCCTTCTCCCCCTCGACGCGCGCCAGGCGAACCTCGTTCTCGCGGAGCGTCTCCTCGAGGTCGGAGAGCTCGCGCCTGCGCCCGCGCAGGTCCTGCTCGATCCCGCTCAGCAGGCCCTCCAGGCGGCGGCGCTCCTCACCGAGCCGGTCGACCTCGCGCGACTGGGCCTCCCGGGTCCGCATCCGCTTCGTCTCGAGCTCCGCCAGCTCGACCAGGCGCGCGCTGGCCGCGGCCGTCTCCCTCCCGGCGCCCTCGCGCTCGGCCTCCATGCCCTCGACGAGCCGGCGCGCCTCGGCCTCCTCCGCCCGGCGATGGGCCAGTGCGCCCCGGGCGTCGCGCAACTGGGTCTCGGCCCAGACCTCCTCCATCTTGCGTTCGGTCAGCGTCCGTCCGCGCGCGTCCTTCTCCGCCCCCAACTCCTCGGCCCGCGCCGAGAGCCGGCGCAGCAGATCGTCGGCCGTCTCCGCGGTGGCGCTAACCTCGGCCTGCTCCGCCCGCGACCCCTCGACCTCTGCCGCGCAGGCGGCTTCCTCCCGCTCCAGGCGCAGCGCCTCCTCGTCGAGCCGCTCGATCTCGGCTCGCAGCAGCCGCGCCTCGGCCTGCCGCTCCGCGCTGGCGTGATCGAGGTTGGCGAGCGTCGTCCGGCGCTCCCGGCACTCGGCCGCCAGCGCCTCGATCGCCGCGCGGAGCTCCGCCTGCGCGCGGGAGTGCTCCGCCTCCTCCCGCAGGAGAGCCTCGCGCTCCGCGCGCATCCCGGCCACCGCCCCGCGCAGTCGATCCGTCTCGTCGGGACGCTCCCAGAGGTGTGCCGCCGAGTCGGGCCCGCCGGCGCAGAGCCAGCCGGCCCCGGCAAGGACCTCGCCGCCCGGGGTCACCCAAAGCGATCCCTCCGGCCGCTCCTCCTTCCGGGGTACCTCATCCCGTCCGCCGACCGGATGCACCCGCCCGAGCAGGTGCTCGACCAGCGGGCGCGCCTCGGGCGCGCGCGGCGCCAGCGCCTCCCGGGGCAGGCGCGGGGCCTCTGCGCCGGCGCCCTCCGGGGCCGCCGCGGCCAGGGGGAAGAAGGTCACCTGGCCCAGCCCTCTTTCGCGCAGCCAGGCGATCGCCCTCCAGGCGGCATCCTCGCCGTCGGTGACGATCCAGTCGGTCAGCTCCCGCAGGGCGGGCGCGAGCCGCTCCCGCCATTCCGGAGCGACGGCGATGAGCTCGCTGGCCACGCCGAGCACGCCCGGCAGCTCCTGGCGATGCGCCAGCAGCCGGGCCACGCTCTCCCGGAACCCGGCGAAGGAGCGCGACTGCTCCTCCAGCAGCAGGAGCCGGCTCTCGCTGCGCGCCTCCTCCTCGGCCAGCGCGCCCAGGCGTCTGGCGGCCTCGGTCGCGGCCGCCTCGAGGGACTCCCGCCGCGCCTCGGCGGCGCGCTCGCGCTCCTCCGCTCCGCTCAACAGGGCCTCCGCCTCCCGCCGGCGCTCCTCCAGGCGCGTCAGCTCCCCCGCCAGCTCCCCCGCCCTGGACCGCAGCCCCTCCTGCTGCTCCCGCAGCCGCTGCTTCCCCTCGGCCAGCCGGGCTCCGCGCTCGCGCAGCGCCTCCAGGCGATGATCGGTCGCCGTGCGGCGCCTCACCTGGTCGATCTGCAGCTGCTGGCGCCGGGCCAGCTCCTCGCGCGCCGCGCGCAGCGCCTGGTCGGCGTCGGTCCAGGCGCGCTCCGCGGCGGCGGTGACGGCGCGGCGCCCATCCTGCTCCGCGGCCAGCCGCTCCGCTTCCGGCTCCAGTCCCGCCGCCGCCTCGGCCGCCTGGACCGACAGCTGCCGCTGCGAGGCGATGCGCAGCTCGAGGTCTTCGCTGCGCTCGCGCAAGGCCCGCACGCGCTCGCGCAGCCCAACGGCCTCCTCTCTCAGCGCGGAGAGCTCGGTCTCGCTCTCCGTCAGTCGCTGCTGGGCGGTCTGCCCGCGGCGGCCCGCCTCCAGCAGATCGACGCGCAGGCTCTCCTGCTCGGCCTCGGCCTGGCGGATCTGGGTCAGCCACTGCTCCCGCTGCCGCTCCTCGGCTCCCAGCCGGCCGCTATCGCCCGACACCGAGGCCGCCAGCTCGCGCCAGCGCAGCCTGCAGAGGGCGATGTCCAGACCGCGGATCCGCTCGCTCAGCCGGCGGTAGCGTCGCGCCTTGCCCATCTGATAGGCGAGAGAGCGCACCTCGCGCTCCTCGATCTCCAGGGCGTCGTCCACGCGGACGAGGTCGGCCTCGACCGCCTGGAGCTTCTGCAGCGCCTCCTTGCGGCGCTGCTTGTAGCGGGTGATTCCGGAAGCCTCGTCGATCAGCGAGCGGCGGGCCTGGTCGCGATCGGCGAGGACCTCGTCGATCATCTCGCGCTGGATCACCGCGTACTCGGCCGAGCCGAGACCGGTGTCCATGAACAGGTCGCGGATGTCGCGCAGCCGGCAGGGGGCCTTGTTGATGCGGAAGTCGCTCTCGCCCGATCGGAACGTGCGCCGCTGGATCGTCACCTCGCCATACTCGCTCGCCAGGCGCTGGTCGCGGTTGTCCAGGTGCAGCGAAACCTCGGCCAGGCCGAGCGGCTTGGCCTCCCGGGTGCCCTTGAAGATGACGTCGGCCAGTTGCTGCCCGCGCAGCTGGCGCACATTCTGCTCGCCCAGGGCCCAGCGGATGGCGTCGGAGATGTTGCTCTTGCCGCAGCCGTTGGGTCCGACGATGGCGGTGATGCCCCGGGAGAAGCGCAGCTGGGTACGCTGGGCGAAGGACTTGAACCCGTAGAGCTCCAGTCTCTCAAGCAGCACGTCTCGTCCCTCGGATGCTGGTGTCGGGCAAGCCTAAGACCCGCCGCCTGAAATGGGCCCGCCGATGGCGATGCCGACGCCTGCGGCGGTCACGACCTGGCAGGCGGGCACGATGCGCGCGGCGGCCACTTCCCGCGCCAGGGCCCGGGCCGCCTCCTCGCCGGCGCACTCGCCGACCAGCACCCGATGCCAGACGCCCTGCTCGGGAATGCGCACCGTCACGAGCCGCGCCGGATGCCCCCCCTGCGCCAGCCGCGCCGCCTCGGTCTCCGCGCGGCGCTCCGAGCGGAAGGAGCCGCAGAGGACGGCGAAGGGCCCACCACGATCGAGCACCATATCATGAATCGTCCGCTCGCGCGACCCGTCCGTCGCCGCGGCAGCCTCGCGCCCCGCCGGCACGGCCACTTCCGCGGGCGGCGACACGACACCCGCCTCCGCGGGCGGCGCGGTCGGACCCGAAGCCGCCGCGGCGGGCGGCGCGGTCGGACCCGTGGCCGCCGCGGCGGGCGGCGCATCCGCTCCCACTTCCGGAGCGGGAGGCTCGACCGGCTCGGCAGCCGCATCCCGCGCGGCAATGGGCGGCTCATCCCGCGCGGCGATGGGTGGCGTCTCACGCCCGGCGATGGGCGGCGTCTCCCGCGTCACGGCCGACACCGGCTCCTGCGCGCCGGGCTCCGTAGTTCTCTCCGGCTGCGAGGTCTCGATCCGCGCGGGCCTCTCCGCGGGCTCCTCCGCCACCGTCACCCCCGGAGCCGCCCAATCCCCCGGCGCGGCATCGGGAGTGGGGAACCCCGGCAGGAGGTCTTCCGCCACCTCCGGTGCGACCGCGATCTCTTCCAGGGAAGGCTCCGGGGCGTCCGCGGGGCGCGCGGGCGCCGCCGGCGGCCGCTCGACCGCCGCGGCGGGCGTCGCGCTCCGGGGCGTGCGCAGGATCTCCGGACGCAGCAGGAGCAGCGCCGCCGCGGCCCCCACGATCACGATCGCCGCCCCGGCGACGGCCACGGCGGGCCGAAGCGTCAACCCGGCGGGCCGGCGCGGGCCGAAGGAGTCGGTCCATGCCTGCGCCGCGCTGATCTCCTCGATCGGGCCGGCGGCCTCCTCGCGCGGGGAGAGAGGCTCGCACGCCGGGGGCGAGGCTCCATCGGGGGGCTGCCCGGACTCCCCCGCGTCCGTCGGGGACGCCGCTCCGGCGTCTCCCGCGCCACGGTCGGCGGAGGGCTCCGCACCCCCCGCGCCGCCGCGGGCCGGGGTGGCGACCGCCGCATCGCTCGGCCAGGGCGAGGCGCCTTCCCCGCCCGCCGCCGGGGCATCGTGGAGGCTGCCGTAGGCGACGAAGCCGATGATCCGCTCGCGCGCGGCGCCCAGCCCGTCGATGGCCGCCTCGATCCTCTCGCGCGGCTGGTCGCGGTAGGGGATGACGAGGATCAGGTGCGTGACCTGCTCCGGCACCGGCGGCCCGTCGAAGACGCCGCCGGCCACGACCATCGCCGCCGGCCAGAGCGCGTCCCCTTCGGGACGGGCGTCGCACCAGGCCCTGTAGACGCCCTGGATCCCCGTGGCCGACGCCGTCCAGGCGGCGCTCGAAAGCCCCCCGAGCAGGGTGCCGAAGTGGGCCCCCGCCTCGATCGGCCTCCCGGAGTGCTCGCTCGTCCCCGGGCGCAGCGTCTCGCCGGGGCGCACGAGCAGCACGGGGGCGACGCCCTTGGTCGCGGCGCGCGCCGCGAGGCCGACGGCCACGGGGATCTCCTCTCCCGCGTCCCCCAGGCCGGCCACCCAGACGAGCGGCAGGTCGCCGGTGACGAAGCGGAAGAGCCTCTCGGAAAAGCGCGGGTCGGGGGCGAGCCCGGCCAGACTCCCGGTCAGCTCCGGCGCGCGCAGCTCGGCGGCCAGGCTGCCGAGGTAGGAGATGCCGAGGGAGTGGGCGATCTCGCGCGGATCGCGGAAGGGAACCCTTCCGCCCGGCGATGGATTCAGGGCCGCTTCCATCTCAGCCACGCTCCTCCCGCGTACGCATGCCGGCGAGCAGCAGCTCCGGCAGCAGGGCCCACTCGTCCTCGTTCAGCGCACGCAAGTCGAGGATCAGCTCGTCCTTTTCGATCCGCCCGACGAGCGCCGGCTCGCCGAGCCGCAGGGCGCGGGCGAAGGCCTCGACCCCGCCCGCGGGGGGGCGCAGCGCGAGGCCGGCGGAGGGCAGCGATTCGCCCGGCAGGGAGCCCCCCCCGGCGGCGGCGCGCGTCTCGCGCAGCTCGATGCGCCAGCCGGCCGGGGCTGCCGCGGCCAGGCGGGCCCGCAGCGCCTCACCCTCGGCCCGCAGCTCGGCCACGGGGCGCAACGCCAAGCGATACAGCGGGATGCGCCGCAGGCCCTCCTCGCCCCGGAGAACCTCGAGCAGCGTCGCCTCGAGCGCCGCCAGGAGGATCTTCTCCAGTCGGACAATGCGCGCCACCGGGTGCGCGCGCAAGCGCGCGATCGACTCCCGGCGGCCAAGGATGATCCCCGCCTGCGGGCCGCCGAGGAGCTTGTCGCCGCTGAAGCAGAGCAGGTCGACGCCCGCCCTCAGCGCCTCCTGGACACGGGGCTCGTCGCGCACCAGGCAGGCGGGGTGCTGCTCGAGCGCCCCGCCCCCCAGATCCTCGACGCACAGGACGCCCCGCTCGCGCGCCAGGGCGGCCAGTTCGGCCAGCGACGGCTTCTCCGTGTAGCCGGAGAGGACGAAATTGGAGGGGTGCACGCGCAGCAGCAACGCCGTGCGCTCGCCGATCGCCCGGGCGTAGTCGTCGAGCCGCGTGCGGTTGGTCGTCCCGACCTCGCGCAGCCGCGCGCCGCTGGCCTCCATGATGTCGGGCAGGCGGAAGCTGCCGCCGATCTCGACCAGCTCGCCCCGCGAGACGATCACCTCGCGCCCGGCGGCGCAGGCTTGCAGGATGAGGAACACGGCCGCGGCGTTGTTGTGGACCGCCAGCGCGTCCTCGGCGCCGGCCGCGCGGCGCAGCAGGCCGCGAAGGCGATCGAGCCGCGAGGCCCGCTCTCCGCTCTGCAGATCGATCTCCAGGCTGGAGTATCCGGCGGCGACGCGGGCGATCGCCGCTTGCGCGCTCGCCGACAGCGGCGCCCGCCCGAGGTTCGTGTGGATCAGGATCCCGGTGGCGTTGATCACGCGGCGCAGCCCCGGCTCGAGCAGGGCGCGCGCCTCGGCGGCCACCGCCTCGGCGATCGCGCCCGGGGCGGTCTCCTCCGCCCCGGAGCTCCCCGCGAGGATCCTCCGGCGCAGGTCGGCCAGCGCGTCGCGGATCAGGGCGACGACGACCTCGTGGGCCAGCGCCTCGCGCAGGCGGACGAGCGGAGGCTCCCGCAGCAGTCGGTCGACCGCCGGTATCCGCGCCAGAGCCTCCCGTGCATCGTCCATGACGCCTCCCGTCCCGCCTAGGGCCCGGTGCCCCCCTCCACCTCGTCGTAGCGGTCGAAGATCATCGTGAACGAGCCCCGCCCCTGCGTCGCGCTGCGCAGATCGGTGGCGTAGCCGAACATCCTCGAGAGCGGGGCGCCGGCACGCAGGATCTGGGTGTCGCCCTGGACCTCGGCGCCGAGCACGCGGCCATGGCGCGCCGCCAGCTGCTGGTGCACCGTGCCGACCGCGTCGGCGGGACAGACGATCTCGAGCATCATGATCGGCTCGAGCAGGATCGGCCCGGCGTGGCGGCAGGCCTCGCGGAAGGCGGTCAGCGCCGCGCTGCGGTAGGCCATCTCGCTCGAGTGCGTTTCGTGGAACGATCCCCCGAGCAGCGTCGCCCGCACGTCGGTGATCGGGTAGCCGTAGCGGATGCCCGAGTCGGCGCCCGTGCGGATCACCTCTTCGATCGCCGGCAGGTACTCGGGCGGGATGACCTCGGGGCCGACGCCGTTGGCGAAGACGATGCCCCCGCCGCGCGGCTCGGGGGCCACGCCGATGATCGCGTGGCCGTAGTGCTCGCGGCCGCCGGTGGCGCGGGCGAAGCGCCCCTCGGCCCGGGCGGCCAGGGTGATCGTCTCGCGATAGGTCACCTGCGGCTTGCCGACGCGCACCTGCAGCCCGAACTCGCGCACCAGCCGCTCCTCGAGGACCTCGAGGTGCAGTTCGCCCATGCCCTTCATGATCCGCTGGCCGGTGTCCTCGTCCCAGGCGGCCCGGAAGGTCGGGTCGTCGGCGGACAGGTGCGCCAGCGCCAGCTCGAGCTTCTCCTCGCCGCCCGCCTCGCGCGCCTCGAGCGCCGCCATGACGACCGGCTCGGGGAAGCGCATCGCCTCGAGCGAGACGGGGTGCGCCGGGTCGGCCAGCGTGTCCCCCGTGCGGGAGTGCTTGAGCCCGGCGACGATGCAGATGTCGCCCGCGCAGACCTCCTCGAGGCGCCGCTTCTTGTCGGCGTGCGCGCGATAGACCCGCGCCACGCGCTCGGACTCCCCCAGGCGCGGGTTGAGCAGCGTCGCCCCCTCGCGCAGCGTGCCGGAGTAGACGCGCACGAAGTTGACCCGCCCGCGACCCCCCTCGCCCGACATCGTGTAGGTCTTGAAGACCAGCGCGCAGACCGGCTCGCGCGGGTCGGCGGGCCGCAGCTCCGGCTCCCCCGTCTGCGGATGCACGCCCCGCGCGGGAGGCACATCGTCGGGCGCGGGCAGGTAGTCGACGACCGCGTCGAGCAGCGGCTGCACGCCCATGTTGCGCAGCGCCGCGCCGGCGAGCACGGGCACGAAGTGCTGCTCCAGCGTGCCGCGGCGGATGCCCCGCC
>Ga0194113_10008950_pt1 | contig 12193 bp, 8 predicted proteins | sample TA2MahC200mmetaG_FD_146193 | JGI IMG/M metagenome (GOLD analysis project Ga0194113, IMG submission 146193) | Freshwater microbial communities from Lake Tanganyika, Tanzania - TA2015017 Mahale Deep Cast 200m | ecosystem: Environmental > Aquatic > Freshwater > Lake | place: Tanzania: Lake...
TCATCTTCAAGGCAGTCGCCCACCGTCCCCAGGATCTACTGGACATCCAGGCGATTATTGAAGCCCATCCAAAACTGGATCGGCGGCGGATCAAGCTCTGGGTGCAAGATTTCGCCCAAGCTCTGGAGATGCCAGAACTGTGGAATGACATTGCTGATTGGCTGTAGCACTTTTTATCGGCTGGGGAAGGAACTGGACGCGCTCATCGTGCCGCACGCCCTGCTCACGCTACCGGTGATTGGCGGGGGGAAAGGCTGTGGATAAGCAATTGGCGAAGGAATTCCGGGAGCGCTGGCCCCGATACATTGCACCCCGCAGGGCTAGATGTATCGGGGCTGGCAGGCGGTGGCCGCCGTGGAGATTGAGGAGCAAAGGGCGGCCTCTATTGCTCTACGACTGAAGCAACGTGGCAGGGGTGACTCAATTGTGTAGGGACTCGCACTGGAATACCAGGGGTTAAGAAGTATCGAAGCGGGTCTGGACACTGATCTTTTGCGTGTTGAAGCCTTCATTGGTAAGGACCGGCCAGTGCATAGTGTTGCTGTCTTATGCCTTTAGGGGGTGGACGATGAGTGAGAAACTGCAACCGCAGGCAGCAAGTAATTCGCAAGCGGAACCTGGAGAACCGATTCCTCACTACCATCGCCGACGCCGGCGGCGAGGGCTCTGGCATAGATTTTGGCGGACACTGAGCAGTTCACCACGATCACGGCTTGTACTTGCTGTGATAGGTGTTTTGATTTTTGCATGTGGTTTTACAGGTGTGCTTGGCTATCTCACGGCAGAGCGTGTAGAGCAACAGCTTCAGAGCGGGCAATGGCACCTCAATCGAGCTATCGCCGCTATTGCCGAAAAGCCGTTGACCAAGCTGAGTATGTCAGACCTGAAGGAAGCCGACCAACACCTGCTATCAGCCGAAGATTGGTTCCGGCAGGCACAGGCGGGGGTAAAACCCTACGCTCCATTGCTGAACATTGTGGGCGGAGACGCAGGCGCGTTGCCCCACTTGACTGATGCTGCCGTTAATGCCACTGTAGCCGGGCAGGAACTCTACGCCGGGCTGGAACCACTGCTGACGTTGCTGCTGGCCGAGCCAGACAGTCCATCCCTGGCTTACCGCGTAGGGACTGAGGAACGAATCATTGCGCCGCTGCTAGCTGGCCAGCCCCGCTTGCAGGATGCGCGCCATCACCTGACCCAGGCTTTGGCCGCCAGCAAGCAAATTGACCGGGCAACACTGTCGGACGAGATGGCTGCTGCCGTAGACGAAATAGATGATCAGTTACCCCGTCTGTACAAGCTGTCCGATACATTGATTGCCCTACCTGACCTGCTAACCAGCTTGTTGGGATTGCACAGACAAACGGTCTACCTGGTCATGGCCCAGAATAACGACGAACTGCGGCCAACAGGGGGATGGGTGGGCACCTACGGTGTGCTGGTAATTGAAGAGGGGAAGATTGTAGATTACGAATACCACTCTACCCAGCCGCCCAACCTGACACCGCCGAACGAGGAGTGCCCGGTAAAAAGCCCAACCTGGTGGATCCAACTCCAACAGCCAGTGTGGGGTTGCTGGGACGCCCAGTGGACAGCCGACTTTCCCACTCTGGCCCAGCAGGCGGAGTGGTTCTATGAGCACGGGGGGAATCCACATGCATCTGTAGATGGCGTCATCGCCATTGATCTGATCGGTGCCGAGACACTGCTGAAGGCGTTGGGGCCGGTGCAGGTGCCAGCTTATGGCGAGGTGATTGACGCCAAGAATATGCGGACGCGCATCTACTACTACCGCGCCCAGGAAGGGGACCAGCCTCATAAACAGTTCGTGGCCAGCCTGTTTGAGGCGATTGTCGGTAACCTGGCGGAGGTTCCCCCCAAACGAGTCCCCGTTATCCTGGACGCCCTGTGGCAATCTTTGAAGGAGAAGCACCTGTTGTTTTATTTTGACGATCCGGCCTTGCAGGCACTGGCTACTGAACTGGGAGGCAGCGGAGCCATCAGCCCTACCGCTGACGATTACCTGTTCGTGGTAGATAGCAGCCTGACGACCAAGGGGTACAGTTCCATCGAGGAGAGTATTGAGTACGAGGTGATTATCAACCCCGATGGAAGCCTGACCGGGCGGATCACGCTGGGCTGGTTCTTCCCAGCCAGCGCCGTCCAGACCGACCCAGCGATTGCTCATGAAAACTGGGCAGCCCTCGGTCGCTCACCAGACTTTTTGGACTTTGCTCGCGTCTACGTGCCCCAGGGGAGCGTGTGGAGTGGGACGGAAGGCAATGATAGCCCAACCCAGTTTGCTGAGGAAGGGGGTAAGCTGATGTTAGGCAACCGGTTGGTCGTCGCGCCGGGGAAGAGTAGACAAATCCGGCACCATTACCTGGTGCCGGACAAGATACGCAAGGTTGGCAGCCGTTCCTATTATCGCTTAACCGTTCAGAAGCAGCCAGGCACCCGCGCCCACTGGCTGACGGTGCGTGTGACGCTGCCTAAAGCAGCAAACCTGGTGACCAGCACACCGGAAGCTAGCTCGATCTACGAATTGCGCCAGAAGGTAGTTGAATTCCGCACCCGCCTGGCAACCGACCAGACGTTTGAGATTGTCTTCCGCTAGCGTGCCGTTCCATCTGCTGGCGCCATCAGCGCGAACAGCGTAAAGTGCAGGGTGAAGTAACTCAATTCGTTGACGGTCACGCTGTCTGTTGCTGGGTCTATAGCGCTGGGCAGCGCTACCCACTGGTTAAGCGCATTGTTAAAATAATACAGCTTCAGCGCCCTCCTGCCTATCCCCGCCACCTCTTCTGGTGAGTAGGAGACCTGGATGCTCACCGGCTTGTCAAAATCGGTGAACTTCTGCCAGGTGCAGCCTCCCGTGTACGCCTCCAGACTAAAGAGACGCACCACTTTGAAGCCGTTGATGCCGGTCTTTGCTTGAGGCAAGTATACAATATTCACCGAACTGGATACTGCCCCCGGCGGGAAGACCAGTTGAACGGTCTCGTTGCCAAAGGTGACCTTGCCACCTTCAGGCGACACAGTTTGAACTGTAGAACCCTGGCTGGCAAAGGTTGGAGCAAGAGAGCCAATGCCTACGGTTGAGCAGGTATTCTTCACACAAGTCTGACCAGGGGGACATCCAGTACGCGGAAGGTCTCGGCGTACACAATCAGGCCCACCCGTACAGACAAACTCAAAACCTGGTTGGCAAGCAGTAGGTGCCTGACCAGGGAGACATCCAGTACGCGGAAGGTCTTGGCGTACACAATCAGGCCCACCCGTACAGACAAACTCAAAACCTGGTTGGCAAGCAGTAGGTGCCTGTCCAGGGGGACATCCAGTACGCGGAAGGTCTCGGCGTACACAATCAGGCCCACCCGTACAGACAAACTCAAAACCTGGTTGGCAAGCAGTAGGTGCCTGTCCAGGGGGACATCCTGTGCGGGGGATTATCTCAGGCACGCAAGCGGCACACCTATTCCCCATGATTTTCTCTTTACATGGCTGGTCCTCTTTACATGTATACCTAACACCACTCTGGCATTCGGTGGGTTCTTTATCATCTTTAGAGCAATCTACAACTTTTTCATTGACTCTACCATCCCAGATGCTGTTGCTATCACAAGTTGATCCCGGCGGGCCGACAGTTGGCTGGGGTTGGGGCTGGGGTGGGGGTTTTGGCGTGCAGGATGATCCAGTTGCCAGCACAGCTACAAGTGCAACCATTACCACGACAATCAGCCACGGTTGTCTATTTCGCGAGAACATGTTTGTTGCCTCCTCTCGTTAAATGACACTACTGCCGCGGGTGTGACGGACTAAACTTCTTGAACTACCAATTCTTTAGAAACAGAGCAAGATTCAGGCATCGCCATAGACGCTATCCGTAGGTAGCAGCATAGATCTCCCCTTACTGCCCAAAAACAATAGGGCCTGCCTGGGTAGCCCCAAACAAGCCCTGTACATCTGCAACGTTGCCCTGCCTCTTTGCACATAGCCTGCAGAACGGTAACGCAAGGAGTGGTATGATGCTGTGCCCAGGGTACTTTGGTCACCCAGTGCTACGGCCCCGGGTGCCAGCCACACGGGACCACTTCACATGAAAGCAGCAACTTCAATGCCTAAAAATACAAACGCCGACAGCATCCTTAGCCTTAGCCAGGAACCAGTCGGCATTCTTCATCCTTTTGCTTGCCCTCCCCACTAATTACAGCAACCGAAGGCTGGTACGTATGCGACGTATGTTGTTGGCTAGAAGCCCAGAGAAGTCCTCCAGCTTTATTATACACCATTTCGCGGTTTTGTCAAGGGTTTTTGGCGACTTTTTCAGCAGGTTCGATTTTATCTAGTGGCTCTTCCAAGAGACTCCGGCCAATGGCGGGTATTCCAGGCAGGGCGGGTGTACTTCGTCTGCCGCAACCTGGCAGCATCCTCCCATTCCTCATCTATGATCCCTCCCCCTCCCTGCATCGGGGAGGGGCCAGGGGAGAGGTCAAAACACACCCCCAGTGCCTGCTCGAATCCGGCCTGTAGCGCCACGGCTACCTCCGCAAAAGAGACCTCACGCCCCAACACGGCACGCAGTGAGGTGATACGCCCCGCCAGACTCGCCACCTTGCTCTCCGGCGAGAGGCCGGCGGGCCAGCGGAAGGCAGAGACCAGCGGCGGCACCGGTGTCCAGGAATCGCCAGGTGGGTGGGAGCATCAGGGGGGCGGTGGCAACGGACAGACACACGGATAAACGGACGACTGCTGGCTTGAGGCCCATCCGTTTATCCGTGTCGGTATTCGTTGCCACCGTTGCTTTATTCGTCAACGCTGAGTTAACAAATCTTAATTGACAATCAGGATAAATGGGTGTACAATATAAGGAGATGAGGTTTATCCCTTAGTGAGTAGTGGCATTTGGGCAGGAGGTGTCCAATGCTTCGCCTCTCCACCACTCTACTCAGTAGTCTCTACCATTCTGCAGGCCAGCGGATTGGGCGTGCCGGAAAGCGGCGTGCTTCCTCATGCCTTGCAGTTCCCCCTCACCCTACCTACAACTCTGTCAACTGCGTCCATAGCAGATCACCCCCTCCGTCTCCTATTTGTTCTCCATCTCTGGTATGTGACGTTATTGCGTGGTAGATATCGCGCACCAGGGCACACGTCCCTCACTGCGTATAGCTCAAACACAGCCTATGAACAAAATAGGAGGAGAGGAGATTGAGATGAAATCCCGAATATTCGTTACCCTAGCCTTCTGTGTAGGCCTGGTTCTGCTGCTGACTTTGCTGCCTGCTGGGGTTATGCCTGCTGCTGCCCAAGAGCCGGAGCCACCCTCGCCACGCCTGCATGAGCCCCCTTGCCCGCCGGGGATTCCTTGCGGCCCGGAAGAGCCTTACGGTCCCTCGTTGAAAGTTCCTGAAGGCTACTGCCCGCCAGGGGCTCCCTGCAGGCAAGAAGGACCTCACGGGCCCTGGCAGAAGTCCCCTGATGGCCACTGGTACATGCCCGAAGGAGCTCGTCCGCCGATAGAGGCGCCCGGTGTGGCCTCCCTGGCCACCGGTGGCCCCGACGACTTTGGCTACACCTGGGACGATTCGGTGCCGCTGAGCTGGATTGATGCAACTTCTGGTACTGACACCGGGATGAGCGGTGACAGTTATGGCAAAAAGGTAGGGCCTATCACCTTACCGTTCTCGTTTAAGTACTACGAGAACACCTACCCCAGTCTCTACATTGCCGCCTCCGGCTACCTGGCCTTCACTGATGAAGATACCTGGCCCTGGCAAAGTCAACTTCCATCACCAGGCAAGCCGAACAACGTGGTAGCCCCATACTGGACACCATTAAACCTGGCTGCTACTGGGCCGGCTGGACGAGCCTACTACAAGTCGGGCGGTGTGGCTCCCAACCGTTACTTTGTTGTTGAATGGTACCAGGTCACTCAGAGCGACGAAACCTATACCTTTGAGGTCATCCTCTATGAGACTGGCGACATCGTCTTCCAGTATCAGGCGATGACCTACAATGACGGTTACTCCTGTGGCGCGGCCGGCATTGAAGACTTAATGGGGCTGGATGGGCTAGCCTATGTGGGCTTTTGTAGCCAAGCCCCCAGCAACAAAGCCGTGCGCTTCTACCGCCCGGCTTCCTCGGCCCGCGTCAGCATCTATCCTCTCTACCAGGGCCGCTTCACTCGTGCTGGTGAGACGGTCACTTTCCAGGTGCCTATCCGCAATACTGGCGAACTGGGTGCGGATACCTATGACTTCGCTGTAGCTTCGTTCTGGCCTGTATCACTTTACGCGGCTGACGGCGTCACCCCGCTGACGGACACCGATGGCGACGGCGCGGTGGACACCGGCTCTGTGTTCCAGGGGAGCGCCGTTACCATCACCGTCAAAGTGCAAACACCGACCACGGCCAACGTGGGCGGCAACAATACTGTCACCATCATCGCTCGCTCCTCGCTGAACACCGCCAAGCAGAAGACCCTCACCTTGCAGACGGCTGTCCCCGCCCCCTTTGCCCAGGTCTATCGCGATGACGCTGATGGGGCGATGTGCCTGTACCTGGTGCAGCCCGCAGGCCAGTTAGTGCGGAAAACTACGGCGAACAACTACTATGGCTATAATCTGGCTGTGGCTGAGATGCCCAGTGGCAACTTCGTCTACGCCTGGAGTAAGGGGCGCTCGGTGGGCAGCGTATGGGTAAACGAGATCGAGTACACCCTACTGAACCGCTACGGCGAGACCGTGCGGGCAGTGAGCAAACTGACCGATCACAGTGGGGCGACGGTGAACACCTACGACTATCCCGCTGTGGCCGTAGCACCGAATGGTCGCATCAGCGTGCTGTGGTATCGGTACCTTGACCGCTGGACAGGTAGTACCTGGCAGTTCAACTACAACATATACTTTGCCGTCTTGGACGCCTCAGGTAATGTGGTTGTGGCACCCACCAACCTGACCAACAACACTATCTGGGGCACCTGGAGTGACCTGAACGTGCCGCGCTTCTACTCCCAACGCATTGCTGCCACTAGCGACAGCCACTTCGTTCTGGCCTGGCGACACTCTAATCAGGAAAGCGCCGGCTGGGTGGATGACATCTACTATGCCGTGCGGGATAGTAACGGCAGTGAAATCCGGGCGATCACCAAATTCACCGACGACACGCCAGGATGGAATGAAGGATACTACGATCCCAGTCTGGCTACGTTGAGCGGCAACCGGACGCTGCTGACCTGGCAACGGGGTAGCGATGGCGACATCTACTATGCCGTGTGGGATAGCAGCGGCAACACGGTCAAGGTGGCAACCAACCTGGTGGGTGATGGCACCAGCCAGTGGGATTCGCGGCCCGATGCCGTGCAAATGTCGGACGGCAAGACGGCGGTGGCTTGGACAAGTGGCTCCCGCATCCGCTTCGCCGTCTTGGACGCTTCCTATAACCGGGTGGCTGGCCCTACCTTCCTCACCAACCCGGCTGCGGCCAAAGGGGATGACTATGTCTCGCTAGCCGCTGACAATGCCGGCCGCGCCGTCATCACTTGGATGGACTCCTCTTGGGACTACCGCCGCAACCTGTACTACGCCCTGGTGGACGGTAGTGGCAGCACTCTCACCCCGCCGACGATCTTCCGCACCAGCCAGGCGACCGTCCCGTACATCGAGACCAGCTTTGAGAGCTACGGCAACACCTCGTACAGTTGGACGCCGCCAGCGGGGGTGGATGGGTACGTCACGGTGACCACGCCGGTCAGCGGCACGATAGGCGGCTATGGGGCCGTGCCAGCGTCCTACGGGAATATGGGGGGTCAAATGGCCAGCAACGTGGTGTTGGAAGCCGCGCTGGGGGATGGGTTGACTTACGCCTCTGATACCTCCGGCTTGCCCCCTATCGTGGCAGGAAACAGCGTGCGCTGGAACCCGCCCGATCTGTGGTTCATGGATCGGCAAGAGTTTCTCCTCTACGTGCAGGTTCCGGGTACGGCCACCATCGGCACGCCTCTACCTGTGACTCTGACTCTAACCTCGGCTGGGCCGGAGGCGAACCCCGCCGACAACAGTGCCGTCGCCGAAGTGGTGGCAAGCCCTCCTCCCGGTGGCCCTGACGACTTCGGCTACACCTGGGACGATTTGGTGCTCTTCAACTGGATTGATGCCACAGATGGTACGAACACAGGGATTACGGGCGACGATCGAACCGGCCTAGTGGACATCGGGTTCCCGTTCAAGTTCTACGAACAAACCTGGTCGCGGGTTTACGTGAGCACCAACGGCATCCTGGTGTTCGGTCAGGATAACCACGGATGCTGTGGCGGCTTTCCGATACCGTTGCCGGCTACCCCCAATAATGTCATCGCGCCGTTCTGGGCTGATCTCACTGTTGGAGGTTCCTACAATCCCGGCGCCATCTACACCCGCAGCGGTGGGACAGCCCCCAACCGCTACTTCGTGGTCGAGTGGTATAAAGCTACTCAGTGCTGTTCGAGCAACGCAACGGACTACAAGACTTTCGAAGTGATTCTCTACGAGAGTGGTGACATCCGCGTGCAGTACCAGAGTATGACGGGGGATCTGAGCAGAGGTTCGGTGGGCATTGAGGACGATACAGGCGTGGACGGGCTACAGTATAACAAGACAATTTCGGGAAGCATGGCCATCCGTTTCACCCGCCCCGCTCCCTCGGCACGGGTCAAGGTTTATCCGCTTTACCAAGGGCACTTCACCCACGCCGGGGCTACGGAGACTTTCCAGGTGCCTATCCGCAACACCGGTGAACTGGGCGCCGATACCTATGACCTGACCACGAGTTCCACCTGGCCGGTATCTCTCTACGCTGCCGATGGCACCACACTGCTGACCGACACAGACAGCGACGGCGCCGTGGACACCGGCGCCGTGGCCCAGGGGGGCACCGTCACTATCACGGTGAAGGTGCAGACCCCGCCCACGGCCAATGTGGGCGATAACAACGTTGCCACGGTCACTGTGCGCTCTTCGCTGGATACCGCCAAGAGCAAAACCAGCACCCTGCAGACCGCCGTCCCCGCCCCCTTCGCCCAGGTATACCGGGATGGCACTGACAACGCGATGAGCCTGTACCTGGTGCAGCCAGCGGCCCAGGCGCTGAAGAAGGCCACGGCGTACAACTACTACGGCTACAATATTGCTGTGGCCGAGACACCTGGCGGCAACTTCGTCTACGCCTGGTATAGGGGGCGCTGCCTGGATAGTTCATGCAACATCTACGTCTACGAGATAGAATACACCCTGCTGAACTGCTATGGCGACACTGTGCGGGTGGTGAGCAAACTGACCGATCACACCGGGGCGATAGTGAGCACTTATGACTACCCCGCCGTGGCTGCAGCTCCAAATGGGCGTATCGGGGTGCTGTGGTATCGGTACCTCTACAACAGCAGTACCTCGCAACGTAATTACAACATCTACTTCGCCATCCTGGACACCTCCGGCAATCTGGTCTATGGGCCCACTAACCTAACCAACAACACGATCTGGGGTAGATCGAGCGACCTGAACGTGCCTCGCTTCTACTCCCCGCGCATCGCCGCCACTGGCGACAACCGCTTCGTGCTAGCTTGGCGGCGCTCTAATCAGGAAAGCGCCGGCTATGTGGACGACGTATACTATGCTGTGCTGGATAGCAATGGTGTGGAAATCCGGGGGCTCACCAAGTTCACCAACGACACGCCAGGAGGGAGTGAAGCATACTATGCTCCCAATCTGGCCACGCTGAGCGGCAACCGAGCACTGCTAACCTGGACACGGGATAGCGATGACGACATCTACTACGCCGTTCTGGACAGCAGCGGCAACACAGTCAAGGCGGCAACCAACCTGGTGGGCGATGGCACCAGCCAGTGGGATTCATGGCCTGACGTCGTGCAACTGTCGGACGGCAAGACAGTCATAGCCTGGACGGGTGGCTCGTATCCCAACTACCGCGTCCGCTTCGCCATGCTGGATGCCTCCTACACCCGCATCGCCGGCCCAACGACACTCAACAACCCTGCAGCGCTACTTGGCGATGGTTACGTCTCCGTTGCTGCCGATGCCGCCGGTCATGCCATCCTGACCTGGCTGGACTACGATTCGAGTTACCGCCGCAACCTGTACTACGCCCTGGTGGATGGCAACAGCAATGTTCTTACCCCACCGATGATCTACCGCACCAGCCAGGCGACCAGCCCCTACATCGAGACCAGCTTTGAGGGCTACGGCAACACCTCGTACAGTTGGACGCCGCCGGCAGGCGTGGATGGCTGGGTACAGGCACCCTCCCTGGTCGGCACACCGCCTGCAGGCACGGCAGGCATCCAGATGCGCTACGGCAACCATGGTGCCACCACGGCGGCCAGCGTTGTTCTCACTGCCACGCTGGGCACTGGCCTGACCTACGTCAGTGACACCTCCGGCATCTCGCCCACCATCAGCGGCAACGTGCTCACCTGGAATCTACCAGACATCGGCTTCCTGGGCAGCGGGCAATTCATCCTGCGAGTGAGCATCCCTGGCGATCCCATTGGCACCCGCTATCCGGTGACACTGACACTCAGTTCAGCAGGTACGGAGGCTAACCCTGCCGATAATGCCATGACTCTGGAGGTCATGGCGGCCCGCCAGATGTTCCTGCCGCTGATAATGCGCAACTACCGGTAGGGGCATCTGTTTGCATCGCCAAGAACACGAAGGGCGCAGGGGATAACCTCTGCGCCCTTCTGTATTCTTCATGGCACATTCATCGTCTGCTGAAGACGCTCAGATCCAGGAACAGCAGGGTCGCCACCAGGAAGCCGGCGAGGAAGCCGACGACCAGCGGCTCGACCCAGAAGAACATAAAGCGTATCACCCGGAAGAAGAACCAGATGACCACAATGGCCAGGATGAGCTTGATCGTCCAGGCGGTGAGGCGACTCACGTTCCCCTCCTTTCCTCCCGTGCCTCCGGCTGCCGCTGAATCCAGGCCTCTTTGTCCCAGATGTCCCGGTCGAAGAGCAGCCGGGTGAGCAGCACCTGACGCCACTGCCCCGGCGACACGGGCAGCCGATTGGCCTCCAGCCGCTTGAGGATCGTCAGGAGCAAGACGGCCGCCGCCGCTACCACCACCGGTGCCGGGCGGCGCAGGAGCAGGGCCAGCACGGGCAGCAGGGCGATGCCCAGGATGCACCAGAAGGCGTCGTACTTGTGTTTGCGCCCGGCCAGGAAGATGAGGCTGGCCACTACCACCTCCACCGGCGCCACCAGAATGAGCATCCCCATGCTGGGGCCGATACCCCGCCCGCCCACGAAGCCCAGGTAAGGCGACCAGTCGTGGCCGATGATCGCCGCCACCCCCGCGGCCATGACCACCCACAGGTCGAGGCCCAGCCACAGCCCCACAGCCACGGGCAGCACCCCCTTGAAGAAGTCAACGGCCCCCACCAGGGCAAAGGCGCGTAGCCCCACGTGCGTCTGGACGTTGCTGGCGCTCACGCTGCCGCTGCCGTAGCGGCGGATGTCTATGCCCTTAGCCAGCCGGGCCACGATGTACGCCGTGGGCAGGGTGCCGAGCAGATAAGACACCAGCAGGAAAAGGGCGGCTTGCAGCCACATGGTCGTTCTCCAAGCATAAGGGGATTGGCAAGAGGTGCGGCGAACACGGTGGTTTGCGTCTCAATCACGGTCTAATACGCAGACGCCCTCGCTGGTAGACAGCAAAGTGTCCCACCAAGTCGCGTGCATAGAAGGCAAAGATCTGCTGCACAACGGCCACCTTTTCAGCACTGCGGGCGTCGTCCAGGCGGAGCAGGAGGACGCCCGCATGGGGCAGACCAGAATGGTAAATCATCTCGCCGAAATCTTTGTCCATGGTGAGCACCAGCCGCTGCTCTTTGACTGCCAAAGCCAGAATATCTCTGTCTGGCATTGCAGGGTCGTGATCACGCACGGTCCATACGTCGTGGCCTTGTTTGCGCAGCCAGTCTTCCACGGCCTTGCCCACGCCTACGTCTACTAGCAGTTTCATCAGGCCATCACCGGGTATATCTGCTCTTCGGCCACCAGTTCGGCAGCATAGGCCAGGACGGCCTGGATGTCCTCTAGCTGTAGCTCAGGATAGTCCTGTAGCAGATCATAAGTGGGCACGCCGACTGCCAGAGCCCGCAAGATCTGCTCTACGCTGATCCGCAAGCCACGAA
>Ga0194113_10008951_pt1 | contig 12191 bp, 14 predicted proteins | sample TA2MahC200mmetaG_FD_146193 | JGI IMG/M metagenome (GOLD analysis project Ga0194113, IMG submission 146193) | Freshwater microbial communities from Lake Tanganyika, Tanzania - TA2015017 Mahale Deep Cast 200m | ecosystem: Environmental > Aquatic > Freshwater > Lake | place: Tanzania: Lake...
TTTGATTGTTTTTGTGTTTGTCTAAACTGTTTTCTATCAAAATACAACCAGTTCTGTCGATATCCTTGTTTATAATACGGATTTGCAGTATTACCAGAATACGTTTGATCACTTTCTCCGTCGAACCAAATCTTGTATAACCATTGACCCATACTGGCGCCTGTAATTCCTTTTGCTTTGGCCAGAATTTCGTATCTACTACCTCTGATGGGTTTTCTTGTTACTCTTTTAATTCCTTGCAGAGAAATAGGTTGAGTCAGAGTAGTTCCTCGGAATCCTTCTGCCTCTGAACCACGGAAAATACTGGTTCCCGGTTGTTTCGAGTGAAAAAATGCCTTTCTGCTCTGCCATTTGTTGTATGCTGTTTGAAGTTGTTGAACAAGACCTCTCGGAGACGCTTGTATTTCTGTTTTAATCTTATTCAACAAAAGATTTTCAACACGAAGTATGTTCAATTGTCTAATGGCAATTTGTTTCAGTGCGTATAACACATTAGGATTAAACGCGTATTCGTTGTAACATGCCCGACCAATACATTTTTCTTTCATTCTCCATTCCATTCCTTGGAATGTAAGTCCGGCGTCCTTTCCTCGCATAAATTTATTTTCGTATATTTCTTTTATCCAAGACGGACCTACGACCATATCGTCTTCTTCTCCATGTACTGGTCCGTAGTTTCTCGGAAGATTGGGAATTAATCCTTTGTAATATTGCTCGTGATTCTCATCTATTTTGTTTGGTTGAGAACTGGACCATTCGTGATTGAAATTTATTGTACGAAGACAAGTGTACTGAGGAATTCTAAAATACGGAACTTTACCTATTCCTTCTATTTCTAATATAGGTCCCGTTAAACCTGAATCGATATTTTCAGATTCTAAAACGGGCTGGCCTCCATTGGACATAATACCAGACCATACAGGAATATCCGGTCCTCCAAATTCTGGTCTATATCCACACGGATAAGTTGGATTTCCTATTATCTTACCTTTGTAATTGGGTATATGTTCATTAGACATGTGCCTGTACCATGTCCAGTAATTATTGATATCCATTATATAATTGTCTTTATCTCGAAATTCTATACAATGAGAACAAGGAATCAGATTATCACTAATAAAGAAGACAGTCTTTGCTATCCATGAATCTATTTTAGATCCAAAATCCCGAATTATTTGGATTCTAGCGTTATTTTCTGCAATCTTTTTATCGTATTTCTGTAATCCCTTTTGTATAACTTCCTTATAGTATGAAGTATCCTGGAAGTTTGGATTCAAATGATAAAACTCGGATATGGTTTCCTTGTACGGTGGCTTAGATAAGTCTATCGCAAAAGTTAATCCGTTTTGCCAGTCCAGTCGTTCTGCATCGTAATTGATTCCATCTGTTACTGCACCTGCTGCCACTACTTGATACGGACCAACAGAAGATCCTATATCTAAATAGTCATGTTCACGTGGTTTATTAAGAAATAATCCGTTTTCTCCTAATAGTTTTTTAACATCATACGAAACTCCGTTTACGATGATAGGAGTCTGGGTGGCAAGATTTTGAAATAATATGGTATCTGCACTAGAACCTATAGGTTGATCCATGCAACATACAGTACATCTATAAGCCTCCCATTTTCTTTTAATATTACGTAAACGATTAAATTCTAATCTTTTTTGAACAAGTGGTAGTGTAATTTTAGTGTGTATCTTATGAAACAACGGAAAACTGATAGAAGTTATATCGTATTGTGGTTTCCATGATATATTATTTTTAATGTCTTTGCCGTATCCTAAATGCTCCCACCAAACAGGATTAGGTAGATTATACGACTCTAAATCAAAGTAACCAAAGTCAAATGTATTTGTTTCATTTACAGGAGTCTTTGAAATTTCTTCGTAATTAACATAATGAGGTTTAATATTAATTCGTTGAGTATCTTTTGCTATAGAATAAGATATTTTATTTTGAGTTAATCCTTGATTTGAGTCGTTAAAATCTATATATTTATTTGTATAATCTGGATCTATTCGTAAATAATTAGAAGCAAATATTTTACTTTCTCTTTCAGCAATATTTGTAGGCAAAGAATCATCAACCACACTTAAAATTTTATTAGTAAAATCCTGTGTAGTTTCGTCTTGAGATAAAAACAATTGTATAGGTGCTGATTTATTTTGATTTATTAGCGTTTGAACAGTTTTAAAATACCACTGTCCTCTAATATCAGACCAAAGCAAAAAACTGGCTCTTTGTTTAGATTCAGATATTGCATTATTTGTCATGGTTCCCAATAGAGACAGCAACCGATCTTGTTTTTTATAATGTCCACCTGGAAGTTCTTTAATCTTTGCTTTAAACCACATTCCATTACCTGTAGATTCTATATCACTAGTTTTATATGTAAAATTAAATTTATCAAACAAGAAATGAATTAAACTCATGGGCTGAGATCCAGGAGTTTTAGCAATCCAACCCACTAAGTCATTTGTAGTTTCAGGCATAATTTAAAGTTTCTTATGATTTATGATGTCAACCAGGAAGGATCTGATGGTCCGGGTGCGGAAGGTATTGTCTCTATATTAGATTCAAATAACACAGGAAGATAATTTGCCTTATAGAGTTTTTTATTCATAAAAGTTATAGATATAGATCTATGTTTCATCAAATCATTCATTGGAATTTGATTTATTATGGCATCATCTGTTAAAACTTGAAAATCTGTAATAATTCCTTCAAATTTTTTAACAGGAGATGCAGAGTTTATTTTAAATTGTATGTTAAGATCTTTGTTTATAAAATCGTAATTCAACATAGTTCCGTATAAATCCAATACAACCAGATTACCAGATACTACTGGATTAAAAATACTTTCAGATATACTTAGATTTTTTAAAAAATACGGCTGACCAGGAATTTCACTCAATCGAGGATAAACAGTTTCTCCATTGATGCTCACAGATAAAAGTGGTATTGTTAAATTGCTCATGAATATAAAGAAATATTAGAATGATCTTGTCCTATATTTATATTCCAAACTCTAGAACTGTTTTCAATATCGAATGCAGTTTGTGTTGCTTCTAATATAGAATTTAGTGTATTTTTATTTGGTAGTGTTATACGAATATTATCTTTAGTTTTTAATTTAGATATTACATTTTGTATACTATACGAACTATGACTTATTCCATCGGTCATATACGAATACAGTAAAGTTTTTGTGAATGTGATTCCTGTAGAATTAGAACTAAATGCAGTTATTCCAGATCCACTGACATTAGTATAAGGATTCTGATCAATATTGTTTTTAATAAATCCAATAGGAGTATTAGTCCAGGGTTCTATTTTTTCCAAAGATACTCCTTGAGAAGGAGGGACTATCTCCAATCCAGTCCTCTGTTCATTTAATCTCAAAAAAATTAAAGTATCATTTTTTGCAAAAGTTGTTCCGTTTTCTATTACAGTAATATTTCTTAAATTTGGATTATATTCGTATACTACAGCATACGGATCTCCTCCCGTAATAGAAAATGTAGGAAAATCTTCTGCCTTTATTATAAAATTTCCGGAATTGACTGATAGAATTTCTTTAAAGAAATAAGATTTTTTTCTTTCATATCTTTTTACGGTCTCTGTTATGGTATTGTCTATAAAATCTGGAATTTCTGATTTTGAATTGATATCGTTAATCGTAGAAATAATCCAATGACCATTAGAATCGTCAAAAATAGATCTTGCTGTATTTTCAATGGAAAACTGATTATTTATTAATTGTTCTGTTTTTAAGTCTTGTTCCAAAGTTATATAATTTGTACGAAATATATCAATCATCTCGTATTCTTTTCCTTGAAACGAGTATTCTATTTTAGGAATATATGAAAAATATTTCATGGTCTTTACGACTACATATATCTAGTTACGGGCCAAATCTAGTTACAATATTACCTCCAATATTATAAACTGCTGATTTTTCTCTAAATACCATAGAGATATTATATTGAAGCGGATGCGTACCAGATGCATGGGAAGTAAACATATTGGGATGACCCAATGTACTGACGCCTAATTCTTCTAATACACACAGAGTCATATGCGGAAAAAATGCCTTATTATGTGTAGTATTGGGTATAATTCCACTACTGGCACGAATTCTAAATAGTCGAGGAGGCTCCGTGAAACTTCGTGGTAAACTCGAGAGTTGTAAAAAATCGATAAAGTCTTTACAAAAATTACTTTGGATTATAGATGCACATGTTAGTTTGGCGTTCACATTCAATGTTCTTTTATGTGATCTATAAAAAACCAAATCAGTTAAATCTGGACTTTGGTACACACTTCCCGCTTTGAGTCGGATGAACTGCTCACTCTTCCCGTCCGGGCCCCCTTTTATATGAGTATTCATCTCTCTAAGGAATGTTTTTGCTTCATCACTAAGGCCCAATTGGCTTAATGCTTGGTTTGCTTGAAGTCCTGCCCCCAGGCCTGGTGGGCCCACTCCGAGCATATGATGCATTTTTTCTGTTAAATCTTCCAAATACTGATTGGAATGAATCATTGATGTGCTTTTAGGAAATGGAATTGCAAACATATTACTTCCGGCGGATACAGAAAACCAATTCATATTGACATCACCCAGTAGTATAGGAAATATTGGCATATTTTTATTCCATTATATATATTAAGAAATGGCCTATAAAAATAAGTTTATTCCAATCAATAAATCAAAATATATGGGAGATTTTAACTCTATAAACTGTAGATCTTTGTGGGAAAGAAGATTTTGTAAGTATTTAGACAGTTCTCCCAATATAATTCGTTGGGGATTTGAACTTTTACGTATCCCGTATTTCTCTCCGATAGATAATAGACACCATCATTATGTACCAGATTTCATAGTAGAGTATACAGATAAAGAAAATAAAAAACAAATATCACTTATAGAGATCAAGCCGTATAGACAGACTGAAAAAAAGAATAAAAAAATTTCACTCAGGGAATCTGTTACTTATTCTGTAAATTTGGCAAAATGGAAATCTGCTGAAAAATATTGTGAAGAATTGGGTTGGATATTTAAAGTCTTGACTGAAAAAGAGTTATTCAAATGAAATTCGACCCCAGTTCCAATTACACTAATTTTAGAAATCAATTCAAAGATTTTCAAAGACAATATGCCTATTCTGTTTCTTTTCAGGGAGGATTATACGCCGATACAGGATTAAATTCTGCACTATATTATCCTCAAAAAATAAAAATAGACAGTAATTCTATAGAAAACGCAAATACTAGTCAAGGATATGGAAATATTTTGCGAATTATTCCTGCTGGATTTTTTAATCCTAGAAAAATCTCAATGTTGTTCGAGATGAGTCGAGAAGAAAGCTCTAATCTTTTTAGTAAATTTCAAAAAATAATTACACTTATTGGAGGATATGACGTTGACGGTTCTGCCTCAAACGCATCATTTTCTTATATGAAAATTCGACCAATGACAATAACAGTAAACATGTATGATGAAAATGCAAATAATCCAAAAAAGATTATTATTAAAGAATGTTGGCCAATCAGTATTAATAATGCAACTTTTAGTTCATTAGGAGAAGACGGATTTATTACTTTTCAAATAAATTTTTTAGCAAATAAATAACATGAAATTATCTAACATATTAACCAATCACTATCCAAAATTTGAAACTAAAATTCCATCAACTGGTATTGTTGTGTATTTTAGACCACTTCTGGTAAAAGAAGAAAAAAAATTATTAACAATTCAAGAATTTGGATCTATTAAGGAAAAATTAAATTGCATTAAAGAAGTACTCGAGTCGTGTTTTGAAATGTCTTTAAAGGACTTGACACTAACCGATATGCAGTATTTGTTTATTCAATTAAGAATAAAATCAATAGATTCCATTGTTGAACCAACTATAATATGTCCAGAAACCAAAGAAGAATTTAAAATTCATATTAATTTGGAAGAAATACAAGTGATCGAGTCAAAAAATAAATCAAATAGTATTGAATTGGGTTCAGAGTTATCAGTTGATATGAAAGAACCCACTGTAGATTTATTATTAAATAATGATAATATTTCTATACTAGAACAAAAAGAATTATATAAAATAGCATTATATTGTATTGAAGCCATAAACACTAAAACAGAAATGATAAAATGTAAAGATTTATCGGTATCTGATCTCCAGGAATTTATCGATAATTTAACAAAGTCTCAATTTGAATTAATAGAAAATTATTTAATCAATATGTCAAAAATTGAAAAAATAGTTTCATATAAAACATCAGATGGTAAAGAAAGATCTATTACTTTACGAGGATTAGACGATTTTTTCGTCTAAGCCTCAGTCACATGAGGCTAACAAATAATCTAAAACTTCAGTTTTTAATGATGCACGAACATCGATGTTCTCTGAATGATATTGAAAATATGATTGTATGGGAAAGAAATATATATTTGGATTTATTAAAAGCTTATGTAGAAGAACAAAATATGAAAAGAAATTTTAGACAATGAAAAATAATTATATGTCATTTTTAAATAAATTGATGGTAAATTTATTGAATATGGACAGCATATTAGAAATTAAAAATAACTTTTTAATGGAACACGAACAACAACAAGAATCAGATATTGAAGACATTCAAAATGATTTTATAAAAGAAAGCAATACAAGAGAAATTAGTCAAAAAACTTTAAGAAAAATTAAAAATCATTCTAAATCCAAAAACATTCCAATAAATTTCGAAGAAGAAGTTCGAGATAAAATTAAAAATAATTACTTAAGTAAAATAACTCCACCACTGTCAAAAACTCCAGAATCAGGTATACGATCATTTACCGACTCTAATGAAACTTCAGAATCGGGTATACGATCATTTACAGACTCTAATGAAACTTCAGAATCGGGTATACGATCATTTACAGACTCTAATGAAACTTCAGAATCGGGTATACAATTACCAGAAAATTCTCTTACAGTTTCAGATTTTTTATCAAATAAACCTAAAATTATTTCAATAAAACAAATAGAAAATTATTTAAATAAAAAGATATCTGGAAAAATTGAAACTATATCTTCTAATCCCAGGTATTATGTGCCCAGTAATAAAACCAAAAAAGATATAAAAAATGCTCTACTTTTTTCTTCTATAATCGATCCAAAATCGTCTTATGAAGTTTTTAAAATACAAAAAAAGATTCAACAAATACCTGCGTACAGTGAAGGTGGGCTAATATCTTATGGTCAATCTGGAGAAACTAATTTGGGTTTGGTCGGAGAAATACAACCAGAACAAATCAGTTCAACAACACATGGAATTGAAGTTAATCCAACCACAAACAATAGAGCAAATTCTTTAGGTATAATTTCAGATCCTAGTATTGTTATTGCAAATCAACAGGGAATAAAATCGACACACAATACCAATCGTTCTAGTATTAAAACAAAATACTTCGATACACAACAAATAGAAGTTGGAGACGGTGGATTTATTTCTCAAAAGCAAAAAATAGATTTAATAGAAGAACTTAAAACAATCTTTGTAGAAATTCCTTCGATTCAACCCGCTGAGTTACCAGGAGAACCAAATATAAGTTTTTCAAAAAATGAACCGTTTCCTATAGAATTTTCAAATATTAGAAATATAAATTCTATGATATCCAATTTATTTACTTCTAGAGCTTTTAGGAATATATAAAACAACCTCCCATACTGCTCGGGAGGTTGGTCTAACAAACTGTAAGTATTTATAAATTAATTGTCTGCTAGTTTACTGAAATAGTCTAGTGCATCGGTAGTTTCAGAAACATCTTCTTCTGCTATTGGTTTTTTACTTTTAATCGGAATCGACCGTTTCTCTTGTAATTCTTCCGAGTCAACAGACTCTGCTGTGGCAGAATTAGTTGCAGATGCCCGAATGTCTCCACCCAGAACTTCATATAAACGATCTTTGAGTTCGTCGTATGACTTGTAATTCTTAGGATCGATAAACTCTTTCAACGAGTGTTCTGACTTCCACAGTTGTTCTAATTTGGCATCGTCTCCGCCCAAAAGAGGAGACGCAGAATCAAATTCAGACTTATCGTAATTGGTGTAACCTGCTACTTTACGAATCTTTAAACGGAAATTTGCTCCTTTCCAAAAATCGAATGGATTGATTGCCTCCTCGTCCTTGAACTCTGGTTTCATCACTTCTTGTAGTTTCTCAAAGATCTTTGATCCGTAACGAAACAGAAACACTTTTCCTTCGTTCTGGGGGTTCGTAGAATCTGATACCACGTAAATATTGCTTACGTAATTAATCTTGCGCTTTCGTTCTCGAGCGATATTCTTATCGCTTTCTACACCAGAATTCCATAATTGGGTATTGAGTTCACTTACTGGATCTTTTTGACCTAGACTAGTAAGACAATTTTCAATATACCATCCACCTGGTCCATTAAACGCATGGGTGTAGTACTTTACCCAGGGTAAATCTTCTCCTGTAATTTCCGGAAGAAATCGAATAACAGCAAATCCGTTTCCTGACTTATCTAACTCTGGACGCCAAAAACGATCATCCTTATACGACTCTTTCTTGGTCTGATCGTCCATTTTACGGATCAGATCGTCCAAATTCGTAACTTTGGACTTTTTCTTTAAATCATTAAAACTCATATATTTCCTTTCGTTAATCCCGAAGATCTACTTCGGCCTATGATGATTCACAGGAACTCCCTGTGTACTCAAGATATTTAGTATATCATACATGATATCTTTGTCAAGACTATTAAAAAGGTAATTTTTTACTTTTAAGAAGAATTCTTGGAAGTAAATTCCTTTCTCTTCCTTCTTCTCTAATATGCTCTAAAATAGGCTTATTAAGCAGTTTAGACATAGATTTGTATTCTATACTGTATTTATCGCATATAATCATAACAGCATCGATATAAGAAGAATTAAACTCTTCCACATATTTTTCTATCTTTTTGGAAAATATTTCTTTTGATAACCCAGATTCTGTAGAAGTTTGTTTCATATTGACCATTAATATATCATAAAAAATTGATATGTAAAGCATTATATATAATAAAAGAAAAGGATACTCTTAAACAATGCCAACTGCCGATGTAAATAATAATATAACAGTAACTATTTACGATGGAACTGCAACTTTAGGTACAGATTACAATACTTCTGGTATTACTCCAGATATTCATTTGCCTCTGAGTAAAATGGTTTGGGGAAACGAAAACGTTTCTCGCAGAGTAAGTACAGAATATCCCATGCCGGTAGACGTAAAATCGTTTAACGGAAATTCAGGTGCAGGGTTTTTACTAGGAGTCACTGGTTCTGTTTACGGCCTGGGTACATTTACAGTTGGAAATACTTCTAATAATGCGTTATGGATTCAGGGGACTGGTACTGGTAGTAATATTTTAATTACAGGTACAGTTCAAGGAATTTCTGGCGGAATTCCGGTCGGAGTAACAGGAACAGTAAACTTTACAAATACCAGTATCGGTATATTCGGATTATCGGGCGGTACTGCAATTTCTATAACAGGAGGTAGACCTCTTGCTTACGGTATAGATCATGTAAACACCAGAACTAACATTACTGGACTGTCTCTTGCCAATGGCCTTATAGGATTCACCGCAGACAGTGTTAAAATATACGGACCAACTGGACAATCTTGGATTCCAAGTATTTTACACTATTACAACGGTTCAACTCTTACACAAATAGGAGGATCTGGTGATGCAATCAACGTGAATCTAGTAAATTCTGGATTCACCTTTACAGTAAATGTTTCATCTGATGTAGGAGTAACCAATGGTACAAATTCTGCACTAAAGATTCAGGGTGGAACTACACTGGAATCTCCTGTACTGATTCGTTGGCATGGAACAACAGGTGCGTTGAGTTATGCACCAATTTCAGGCAGTGTAACAGTATCTAATACAGTTTCTACCAATGTATTATCTGCTGGCGGAACATTTGGTTCTCAGCTTACTCAAATAACCAATTCACTTGTTGGAAGTACTGGTACTGTTTCTGGGTACTTGTCTGATATTCGCACCAATACTTCCACTGTATCTTCAATCAACGATAAATTATCAACCAATGGAATAAATGTTAAAGTAACCGAAATAGTTAAATCAAATAGACTTCATAACGGTCGGGTTCTCTTTACCGGCACAACGGTTCAACCAATAACAACAGGATCCACATTGGTTTATAAAACTGGAGTAAACATAAAGGCTCCTTCCACAAACACTTCGGCTGTTTATGTCGGAAACGAAGCTATACTAACGAATAGGACTCAAGCCTATCCGTTAGAACCAGGTGAGGCTTTATTCTTAGATTGTAACAGTACAAATATTATTTACTGTTATGCAGACATTGATCCAGACAAACAAAAACTTATTTACATAGGATCGTAATACTACTATATGTTGTATTCTCGTCAAAGTCAACAATCGAGAAATCCTGGTTATAAACCAGTTGCATTAGACAAGACTGGATACGGATACGTTAAAACACTGGAACTGGTAGGATTAGGTGTAAGTGCAGGTTATCAATTACAAAGTTTAGAAACAGAAGGATGTAAATTAACTCCAACCCCCACTGTGGTGGATGGAACGCCAAAATCTGTGTTTTGGGATTTTCACAAGATTCCCACACAAGATAGTGTATATTCTTCCAACATAGTCTCCGATTATTTTTCACCACTATACTTTAAACCAGGAGACTCATTTGTTGTTTCTAATTCATCTTATTCCAATGATGAAAGAAATTTTAATGGAACATATACTTTTATTTCGTTTAAAAATGGAATGTTAGTATCCACTACTGCACTGTCGTTGACTCCAGGAAAATACTCGAGTGAAAAATTTGATTCTATTCCAGTTTTTCAGGCAACTGTTCCTGGTATAAAAACTTTCAATAAAAATGAATTTTTAATCACAAATAATGTTATCGGATCAAATTCTTTTTTATCAAATGGAGTCAAATATAATTGTATATTAGAAATAGCAGATGTCAAATTTAGAGTTATTTCCATAGAAGAAAAAGCAAATAAAGAATATGTTTTAATAACTGCCACAGACCGTACCGATACTCTTTCATTGCCTGTTGTAAGCATTAATAATAGAACCTTGATTAACCTATACAAACAAGATGCAGATAAAATATCATCCAGTTCTGTTCAACAAAGCACAGATTTGTCTAGTGGTTCTTCATCCTCGTATTAAAATTAAACATTCCCGGCTGGATTCGAACCAGCGACCAACGGTTTAGAAAACCGTTGCTCTATCCTCTGAGCTACGGGAATAAAAAACACCGATGTTACTCGGTGTTAGTTTGACTGGGATTTAAATCCAAATCAGGTTGCCAGACTCAATGAGGGAGTTGCAATCTTGGACTTGGGAACAAACAGATTGTTAGTAATGGCACCAGTATAGTGTTCTTCTAACTCCTTCTGAGGTTCCAAAACAAACATGACATGAGAGTCTGCCACTTCAACTCCCTTGTCTGTTTTGGCGTAGGGCAACCAACGAACAAACAACAACTTTCCTTCCTGTGAAGGAATCAGAACACACGGATCCTTTACGGATACACCGGTTTCTGTTTTAGTAAATTCTCCAATCAACTCTTCTCCACTTGTAAGACGAACAATACGTACATTTGCCATTTTAATTCCTTTCTATAAATTAGGCCTGAACTTGAGACTCTAGTTTTCTGTCTATCATTCGTTGCACGTTACGAGCCTCACCGATGATACGTGCATCAAATTCCTGACGTAATTCATTTACTTCACGTGATACATTAACAACTTGATCTTCGATATTCGTATCTATCTCTCTGAATCGATCAAGACAATCTCGTTCCACTTCTGAACGTGTTGTATCGATACGAGCATTGACTTCTTGTAAATCATTACTCAGTCGACGATGTAACTCCTGGACTTCGTTTGAGAAAAAACGAGACTCTTGTTCTAATCTTCGTTGCATTTCATCACGATACCGAGTCATAGAGTTCCATAACCAGTATCCTCCAAACACGATTCCAACCGCACCAGCTCCAAGAAAAAATTCTGTATTAAACGCTATATTTTCCATAATAATCTCCTTTTGTCTATATTATATTAGATTTATTAGATTTGTCAAGCGGTCTTTTCACAATCACAACGATGTAATAATC
>Ga0194113_10008952_pt1 | contig 12191 bp, 7 predicted proteins | sample TA2MahC200mmetaG_FD_146193 | JGI IMG/M metagenome (GOLD analysis project Ga0194113, IMG submission 146193) | Freshwater microbial communities from Lake Tanganyika, Tanzania - TA2015017 Mahale Deep Cast 200m | ecosystem: Environmental > Aquatic > Freshwater > Lake | place: Tanzania: Lake...
AGCCTGATCCGCGAGCGATCATCTGCTTCTGTGTGGCCATTTCCTCGCTCGCTACCCAAATCGACGAGTGGCCTTTCCGCTGATAGATCCCCCGGATGGAGTTTTTGGGAAGGACAGCGGTATGTCGCGAAAACCGAAGGCATTGACGAATCGACGTTGGGAGTCAAAGGCAAGTCGGGAATTCTGCTCTCCGTGGCCACGCGTCAAGCCTTCTTAATGGAGCGCGCACATCGCATTCGATTCGTGTATACCCCGAAGCACAGTTCCTGGTTGAACCAGATTGAGATTGTGTTCGGCATCGTTCATCGCCGCGCGATCGTCCGTGGCAGTTTTGCGTCATTGGACGCGCTAAAGCAACGCCTGCTGGCCTTCATCGACTACTTCAACCGGACGTTCGCGCAACCATTTCGATGGACCTACACCGGGCGCCCCGTAAAGGTTCAACACACGCCGCGACCCCGTCTCTGGCGTGAAAGCTGGGTAAGCTACCGAGAAGATAGGCAAGAACTGGCTCTGGTGCTGTAACACTTACTGGTCGCGGCACTAGTCATCGGTTCCGTTGTGCACCGACCAACTCATAGATGGCCGGAGGTGCCAGCGATTGCCGGTGTTTCGGAAGTCGGACACGATCCGTGCGCACGGCGAGTGGATGTCGCACATTTGGCGAGAAAAACGCACGCACAATCGTCATTACCGGTGCAATTTCACAAAAACCCGAACAACCATTCGGACTGTTCCCTTCAACCCGGTGAATCGTTCGAGCCGCGTCGTGCGCACCGTCGATAACAACTCATACACCCGGAACTTCGGCGCCCCAATGCGCCATGCCACCGATGCTCGGGTGGTTGTCAGTCACCAGCAGGCCACCAGCGATGGATCACCGCGGACACCTGGTAGTTATCGTGCTGTTGTTTCTGACCGACGCCGTCGGCTGCCGTTTCGGCGAGCGCGAATTTCGCTTCCCGATTACGCCCGCCGGCCCGCACCAGACATGTGCGACTCACATCGAGTACCCAGACGTGGCGACGACGATCCACGCGGAGGTAGCCGCGGCAGGTCCGCCCCGAACGCTGGAGAACCCCGCGAAACTAGAAGTCTGGAATCTGACGCTGGCCGAGGCCATGCAGCTGGCGATGACCAACAGCGAGGTCATACGCAATTTGGGCGGGAGCGTCGTGGTGTCACCGGCCGGCGGTCAGACGATGTTCGACCCGGCGCTGGTGGAGTCGAACCCGCGTTCGAGCGTGGAGGCGGCGTTGAGCGAATTCGACGCGCAGCTTTCGTCGAGTCTATTCTGGAACAGGGTTGACCAGGGAATGAACCAGACGTTTACCGGCCTGTTTCTGCCGGTATTCCAGCAGCTGCAGAGCGTCCACCAGACAGAGTTGGCGAAGACAACGGCCACCGGCGCGAGATTCTCGCTGCGGCACCACATCAATTACGATCGCACGTACTATCCGCTCGCCTTACGATTTCCGAGCATTTACAACATCGACTACGAAGTCGAGGTTCGTCAGCCGCTGTTGCAGGGTGCCGGTGTGGAATTCAACCGCATCGCGGGCCCCAATTCCGTCGCCGGTGCGGCCAACGGAGTCCTGCTCGCCCGCATCAACACGGATGTCAGCCTGGCCGATTTCGAAGCGGGCGTGAACGCGCTGGTGAGCGACGTCGAGCAAGCGTACTGGAACCTGTACTTCGCCTACCGAGACCTTGACACGAAGATCACGGGACGCGACAGCGCACTGGTGACTTGGCGGAACATCGCTCATCGGCTGGAAATCGGCCTGAAGGGTGGGACGCCGGAGAACGAAGCACAGCTGCGGTCGCAGTACTTCACGTTCCAGGCGGCCGTGGATGCCTCTCTCGGTTCGCTCTACGCCAGCGAGGAGCGTTTGCGATACATCCTGGGCCTGCCCCCCAACGGCCCTCAGCTCATTCGGCCCGCCACGGAGCCGTCCACGGCCAAGATCCAGTTCGCGTGGGATTCGGTGTTGAGCGAGGCCTTGCTGCGCCGCGTGGAACTGCGCCGGCAGAAGTGGCAGATCAAGCGACGCGAGCTGGAGCTGATTGCCGCTCGCAACTTCATCATGCCGCGACTGGACGCCGTCGCCTTGTATCGCTGGCGCGGACTCGGCGACGAACTGATCGCGTCCCCGGGACCGACTGGGTACGAGAGCGCCTATCAGAACCTCGTGAAGGGGGACTTCCAAGACTGGCAGATGGGCGTCCAGATGACGGTGCCGATCGGCTTCCGGCAAGAATTCGCAGCGATGCGCAATGCCGAACTGAATCTCGCTCGCGAAAACGCCCTGCTCAGGGAGCAGGAGTTCCGGATCACGCACGACCTGAGCGAGTCGGTGCGCAGCTTGCAGACTCAGTTCCAGTTGATGAAAACGAACATGAACCGCCGCGTGGCGGCCTACCACGAAGTGGAAACGCTGCGCGCCAGATTGCAGGCGGGTTTTGAACAGCTCGACGTGCTGCTTCAGGCCGAACGGAGGTTGGCCGAGTCCGACATCGCGTACTTCCGGTCGCTCGTGGATCACGCATTGGCCATCCGCTCCGTCCACCTGGCGAAAGGTTCGCTGCTCGAGTACGACGGCATCGAACTGGCGGAGGGCCCGTGGTCAACTTCCGCCTATCGCGACGCGCTGCATCGCGCCCGCCACTTCATGCCACGCGCCATCGACTACGGCATGAGTCAACCGCGGCCGATCAGCCGCGGCCCCTACCCCCAACGTACGGACGGCATCATCGCGCCCGCAATCGACGGTACGGAGGAATTGATCGCACCCGGCACTGACCCGGCCGAAGGCCCCGCAATCGAGCCGCCGGCGCAGTGAGAATCGTCTGCAGCGTTGACGCGCGCCGCCCCCCACGAGCTCGGCTCGTGGGGAGCGCAGTCTCGTCAGCTACGCCGCCCGCGCCTCGCCCCCTTTCCTTCCTCCCGCGCGCCGCCCCCTCCCCCAGAAGCACGATTGACACACATATGTCACCTCGTCTCAACAACCTCCCGCACGATGGCACAATACGACCGATGCCGCGTCGGGCGACCAGGGCCTCCCCGCCACAACACGGGAGACTGCCGGCCCCACGAGTCGAGCTCGCGGGGGCGGCGGCGGACGAGGGCGAGGCGGTGGCATGCGTCTCCCCGCCTCTCCAGTTCCCACCCGTTGCGGTCCGTCAGGCCGATCAGTTTGCCGTTTGCATCATCACGGTAGTGGAGTCAACTCCCCGACGGCTTGGTTAGGCCGTCCTCGAAGCCGCGCGCGAGCGTCTGGTGCCACGCCGCTTCTTGCGTCACACTGATGGATCGACGCGGAACGCCCGCTCGAACGAACAATTTGCGAGGCGCCGCGAATCCAAAGGCACTCCTGTGACTTGAGTGCCATCGCCGCGTGAGTCGAAGGAATGGAGCATGTCAAAACCGGAAGTCGAGAGATCGCGTTGCCCCGAGGCGATCAGGGACTGGCTGACGACCGCCGTGGAGAAAGACGCGTCCGACCTGCACCTGGTGGTCGGTCATCCGCCCGTCCTCCGCGTGCACGGCCTGCTGCAGCCGTTGAACGAACCGTTGCTGGACGCGCAGCGCATGCACGACCTGCTGATGCCCGCCTGCCCTCCGCCGTTTCGCGAGCAGTTCCTGCGCGACAAGAACGCGGACTTCGCACTCGAAGTCGCCCTCCGCGGCCAGTTGCAGCGGTTTCGCGCGAACTACTTCTTCAACGGCGAGAAACTGGGCGCGTGCTTCCGCGTCATACCGTCGACGATCCCCGATTTCCGCTGGGCCAACTTCCCCGCCAGCTTGGCGGAACGCCTGACCGGTTTCCGCAACGGCCTCGTGCTGGTCGCCGGCGTCACAGGCTCCGGTAAGACCACGTCGCTGGCGATGCTCATCAACAAAATGAACCTGGCCGGCGGTTATCGCATCATCACGATCGAGGAACCCGTGGAGTACCTGTTTCCGCGAGTACCCACGTCGGTGGTGACGCAACGCGAAGTGGGCGTCGACGTCGCGACGTTCGCCGACGGCTTGAAGTACGGATTGCGCCAGGATCCCGACGTCATCCTGGTCGGTGAAATCCGCGACCGGCAAACGGCGCAGATCGCGCTGAGCGCCGCGGAGACCGGTCACCTCGTCTTCTCGACCCTGCACACACGCGACGCCAAGGGAGCCATCTCGCGATTCGTCGACCTGTTCCCTCAGACGGTCCAGCATGAAATCCGCGCGCAGTTGGCCATGAGCCTGCGGGCCGTGATCAGCCAACATCTGCTCCCCAGCAACCTGCCCGGCAGCAAACGCGAATTGGCCGTGGAAATCATGTTCACCAATTCTCCCATCGCCAGCGCCATCCGCTTCGCCAAGATCGAGTCCATCGACAACACAATCCTCACCGGCCGCGCCGAAGGCATGATCACGCTCGACGAGTCCGTGCGCCGCCTGCTGGTCGATGGCAAGATCGACCGGGCCGTCGCCGAATGGTTCGTCACCGACGTCTCCGTGCTCGACAGACGCAGGTGACTGCGACACGGCACAAGCGGCGTGAGTTGCCGGCGCGAGCGGGACCGACGTCACGACGAAGCGTGCCCGGCCAAATCACCGACGACTTGACTCACGCCTTCATGGTCGAAGATCACAGGCACTCCCCCGGGACCGGCAAAAAGCGCTACACCGTCCCGGATGGCCAACGCGTCGGGGTGGTCGACCTCCAGGCGATCGCCGTTGACCATCGCAATCGTGAAGGGCCGAAATGGGTCTCGGTGCTTGAACGCCCGGATCGTGCCGTCGAAAGCGTCTCGGTCCATGGTGCCCTGCTTCTCCTCTCACCTCTTCCCCAATATGATACTCGCGGGCGCGCGACGACGCAACGTTTCGGCGGCGCGGGTTCGTCCACAAGACCCGCGCGGTATTAGAATGGGCGTTCAACATTCGCGTGTCCCGCACGTGTCTCTCAAACCCGAATCGATAAGCAGGGAATTCGAAACTGATCGGCCGGTCCGATGCTCGAACGTCCAGGTTGCTCTGCGGCGTCCCGTTCGTTGCCGCCGGCAACACGGCGTCCCCATTGACCAATGCTCGTGCGAGGAGATCGAACGATGTGTGGCGACGCAGTGCGACATTGCCCCCAAAATAGCCTCTGCCGTCTCAGTGCCTGCTGCAAGGTCGCGCCCATCATCCTGTTGAGCACCGCGACGTGGACCGCTGGAGTGCCTGCCGCCGAACCGGCCGACCTGGTGCTGACGGACGCCAAGGTAGTCACCATCGACGACCGGCAGCCGGATGCGGAGGCGATTGCCATCAAGGGCGATCGCATCGTTGCCGTGACGACCGGGGCGGGGATTTCACCTTGGATCGGCCCGAAGACGCGAGTCATGGCGCTTGACGGCAGACTGGTCCTGCCGGGGTTCATCGAGGGGCACGGGCATTTTCTGGGCTTGGGCCAAGCGAAGATGATCCTCGACCTGACGACGGCGGACAGCTGGGACGAAATCGTCCAACAGGTTGCGGAAGCCTCGCGCAAGGCACCCGCCGGCACGTGGATTCTCGGCCGCGGATGGCACCAGAGCAAATGGTCGAAGAAGCCGCAGCCGAGCGTCGAGGGGAATCCGACGCACGAGGCGTTGAGCGAGCGCACGCCCGATCACCCCGTTCTGCTGACGCACGCCTCGGGGCACATGTGCATCGTCAACGCGCTCGCCCTGCGGATGGCCGGCCTGAACGGCGCCACGCCATCGCCGCCGGGCGGGGAGATCCTCCGCGACGCGGACGGCAGACTCACCGGAGTCCTGCGAGAAACCGCGACGGAACTCGTGGAACGCGTGGTCGAGCGCCAACAGCGGGACCGCTCGCCACAACAGAAGCACGAGGACCTGCTGGCGTCCGTGCGGCTGGCAGCCGAGGAGTGCCTGCGGCACGGCGTGACCAGCTTTCAGGATGCCGGCGCCTCGTTCGCCTTGGTCGACAGCTACAAGGCACTGGTCGAGCAAGGACAACTGCCGGTCCGTCTCTGGGTCATGCTCCATGAAGACAACGACTCCCTGGCCGGGAAGCTGGAGGACTATTTCCTGGTTGGATGCGGGAATCAGCACCTGACAGTCCGCGCCATCAAACGGCTCGTGGACGGCGCGCTGGGAAGTCACGGGGCGTGGATGCTGGAACCGTATGAGGACCTTCCGACCAGTTGCGGTTTGAACACGCTTCCTCTGGAAAGCCTGCGCGCGACCGCGGCGCTGGCAATCGACCACGGGTATCAACTTTGCGTTCACGCCATTGGCGACCGCGCCAATCGCGAGGTGTTGAACGTCTATCAACAGACGTTCGAGGCGCACCCGACCCGCCGCGACCTCCGCTGGCGCGTTGAACATGCTCAGCATCTGCACCCGGCGGACATCCCGCGGTTTGCTCAACTGGGAGTCATCGCATCGATGCAGGCCGTCCACGCGACCTCCGACGGTCCGTATGTTGTCACGCGACTCGGCCAACGCCGGTCGCAGGAAGGCGCCTATGCCTGGAAGTCGCTGCGAGAGGCCGGGGCGATCATCTCCAACGGGACGGACGTGCCGGTCGAACGTGTGGATCCCATGGCCGGCATCTATTCCGCGGTGACGCGGAAGATGAGCAACGGCGAGCCGTTCTTTCCGGAACAATGCATGACGCGGCAGCAGGCTCTGCGAAGCTACACACTCGACGCCGCATATGCCGCGTTCGAGGAGAATCTCAAAGGGTCCATTACCGTGGGTAAACTCGCCGACCTCGTCGTGCTCTCCGACGACATCCTCACGATCCCCGAGGAGCGGATCCCCGAGACCGAGGTCGTTTGCACGATCGTCGGCGGAAAGGTCGTTTTTAGCCTAGTGCAGTAGCCGAGGCACGGGAGAGAACCCACCTTCGGCGCGACCGACGTTTTCCGTGGCGCGGCGGCACAACGCCGCGCCGGCGCCCCAATCACCTCGTTGATCACGGCGGGCTCATGATACCAGAACGACTTTCACGCGACGAATTGGCCACGCTCTACCTCGAACAACTGCCGTTTGATCCGTATCCCGTGCAGGAAGAGGCGCTGTTGGCCTGGTTCACGGCGGAGCAAGGCGTGCTGGTCTGCGCGCCGACCGGGATGGGCAAGACGGTCATCGCGGAAGCGGCGCTGTTCGAGGCGCTGCACAACGGGACCTGTGCCTACTACACGACTCCGCTCATCGCCCTGACCGACCAGAAGTTCCAGGAGATGCAGGAGCTGGCCGAGCGCTGGGGGTTTTACGCCGATGACATCGGACTGGTCACGGGCAATCGACGCGTGAATCCCGACGCCCCCATCCTGGTCGTCGTCGCGGAGATCCTCTTCAATCGCCTGTTGCACCCGACGGCCTTCGACTTCTCCGACGTCAGCGCGGTGGTCCTGGACGAGTTCCACAGCTTCAATGATCGAGAACGGGGCATCGTCTGGGAACTGACTTTGGGGCTGCTGCCCTCCCACGTGCGGACCCTGTTGCTGTCGGCCACCGTCGGCAACAGTCGCGAGTTCGTCCAATGGCTGTCGCGCAGCCACAACCGCAAACTGGAACTGGTGCAGAGCAGCGACCGCAAGGTGCCGCTGACGTACCAGTGGGTGGGCGACATGCTGTTGAACGAGTTTTTGGAGTCGATCGCGGAAGGTGACGAGGATGCGCGCAAGACGCCTGCACTGGTGTTCTGCTTCAATCGCGACCTCTGCTGGACGGTCGCCGAACAGATCAAGGGGAAGAACGTGCTGCACGGCGACCAGCAGAAACGGCTGGCGAATGAGCTTACCGCGTATGACTGGTCGCAGGGCGCCGGGCCCAAGCTGCGGCAATTGTTGCTGCGAGGCGTCGGGGTCCACCACGCGGGCGTGCTCCCGAAATACAAGCGGGTCGTGGAGGACCTGTTTCAGCGGAAACTGCTGTCGATAACGGTCTGCACCGAGACGCTGTCGGCCGGCATCAACCTGCCGGCTCGTTCCGTCGTGCTGCCCAGCCTGCTCAAGGGCCCGCCGGACGACCGGAAGGTCATCGATCCGAGCGGGGCGCACCAGATCTTCGGTCGCGCCGGGCGACCTCAGTTCGACTCGCAGGGTTTCGTGTTCGCATTGGCCCACGAGGACGAAGTGAAGCTGCTGCGATGGCGACAGAAATATGACAGCATTCCCGAGGAGACCAAGGACCCGCAGCTGCGCAAGGCCAAGAAGGCCATGAGAAAGAAGATGCCCAAGCTGCGCACGACGGAGCAGTATTGGACCGAGGCCCAATTCAACAACCTGCGCGCCGCGCCGCCCGGGAAGCTGGCCAGCCGCGGCTCGCTGCCCTGGCGCCTCCTGGCTTATTGGCTCGACGCCTCGCCCGAAGTCGAAACCATCCGAACGCTCGTCAGCAAACGCCTGATGTTCGGCAGACGGCTGGAGGCCTCTCAGAAGGAGGTCGACCGCATGCTCCTGACGCTGTGGTCGGCCGGGTACGTGACCCTGGAGCCGGAACCTCCCGGGCGGCACGCCGAACCTGGAGCAGCCGGCCTCGCAGCAGACGCGGCAACTCGCGGACAACAGCCTTCCGACGCGTCAGCGGCCGCCGACTCGTACCGACCCCAATTCGCCCATCCGACGCCCGAACTGCCGAAGCTGTTACTCCTCCGCGGTGTCAACCCGCTCTACGGCGTGTTTCTCGTCAACCAGCTGGGCATTGCCGACCAGAACGAGCGGATCCAGGCGCTGGAAAGCGTGCTCGAACTCCCTCCCGCCGTCGCCTATCACCTGCATGTCCCAGGCATCGATCAACTGCCGCCCGGCCCGCTCGCTACGTCGCGGCTGGACATCCACCTGCTGCAGCTCGGCCTGGTGACCGCCGAACAACTGGGCGCGGGAGAGCCGCCGGAATCCACCGGTCGGCGGGCATTTTACGAGGAAGAACCGGTCCGCGTGTTGACGCTGGCCGACAAGCTCCGCTTGTGGTTTGACTTCGATTTCCCAGGTGTTCACGATCTGTCCACGCGACCCGTGTGGGCCGCGGGCGAGTTGCTCCAACGCGGCGGTGATTTCAACAAGTTCGTCACCGGCATCGGCCTGCAGAAACAGGAAGGGGTCCTCTTTCGACACCTCCTGAGACTCATCCTCCTGATTGGAGAGCTGACGCAGTTGTGCCCGGCCGACACGAGCCCCGAGCAGTGGCGCGACGATCTGGAGGACCTCGCGAGCCGCCTGACGGAATCCTGCAGAAACGTCGACCCGTTGAGTACCGACAAGGCACTGGAAGAGGCGGAAGCTAGCCAGAATTCCGACCCGTGACGCCCTTCGCCACCCAAGGAACCGATGGTAGAATCTACGGCCGAACGCGGTTGAAGGCGAGCCGCCGGTGTCAACCGGCGGGTGGGAGCGTGTGCCAGCATTACCGGGGCAGCTGACGCTGCCCGCTCGCCTATCCCTTTGGCCGCGCTCATCGCGGGGCGGTCAGGAGTGCCCGTCCTGCAATCCGCGTCCCGTGCAGGCCAAGACACTGGGCGGCGCCCCATCGCGGCGCGGCGTCGCCTCATCATGAGACGGCAGACCATGTTGGATTTGTTCGAGAAGATTGAAGCGGCGGTTGCGGCGATCCGCGAGCGATGGGGCAAAAAGCCTCACGCGGGGATTATCCTGGGCACTGGGCTGGGCGGTCTGGTCAATCGGATTGAGGTCGAGCAGACGTTCGAGTACGAACAGATCCCGCACTTTCCGCGATCGACGGTGGTGAGTCACCGCGGCCGCCTGGTCTGCGGGATGCTCCAGGGACTCCCGGTCATGGCCATGGAAGGTCGCTTTCACATGTATGAAGGCTATTCCCTCAAACAGATCACGTTGCCGGTGCGCGTGATGAAAGCGGCGGGCGCGGAGTTGTTGGTCGTCTCCAACGCCTGCGGCGGCATGAATCCGTACTTCCGTGCCGGCGATCTGATGGTGATCGAGGACCACATCAACCTGATGGGAGACAATCCGCTGATCGGCGTCAACGACGACCGACTGGGGCCTCGGTTCCCGGACATGTCGCAACCCTACGATCGTGCGCTGGTTGACCGGGCGATGGAGGTGGCTCGACGGGCGGACATTGTGGCGCACAAGGGCGTGTTCGTGGCGGTCTCGGGACCCAATTTGGAGACGCGCGCCGAATACCGGTTCCTGCGGACGATCGGCGCCGACGCGGTGGGCATGTCCACCGTGCCGGAGGTGATTGTCGCGGTCCATTGCGGCTTGCGCGTTCTCGGCATCTCGATCGTCACCGACATCTGCCTTCCCGATGCTCTCGAACCCGCGGACTTGGCGACGATTGTGGCCACGGCGCGAGATGCCGAACCTCGCCTGACAACGTTGATTCTGGGAACTCTGGCAGGAGAAAGTTGCGACGGAGTGCGGTGAGACATTTTGGCTTTCTCTCGAGTGGTCGCCCCAAGCGTGCCACTCAGGTCGCGGCGTGCCGGCAAGGACCAAGGCACGCGGAGCATAGCCGGCCGGCACTCGCCACGCTTCGAAATCGGTCAAGGATGCTCACGCCACACGATCAAGCAACCGCCGTGCGGATCGCCGCGGCCGAAATCCGCCGGCGATGGCCAGTCCGCCCTCGCGCCGCGCTGGTGTTGGGGACTGGCCTCGCGCAGGTCGCGCACGGGCTTCACGTCGAGGCGACGATGCCGTTCCGCGACATCCCCTGCTTCCCGCACACCACCACGTCCGATCATCGCGGGATCGTCGTGTGTGGCCGCCTGGCAGGCGTGCCGCTGATTGTCCTGGAGGGACGCTGCCACCTCTATGAAGGCTACACGCTGGACGACATAGCGCTGCCCATTCGCGCGCTGCACGCCTGCGGCGCGTCGATGCTGCTGGTTTCCAATGCCGGCGGCGGGCTCCATCCGCGTTACCAAGTGGGCGACGTGATGGTGATCGAGGATCACATCAACCTGATGGGACGCCGGTCCGTCGGACTGGATCTGGAACTCGCGACGCCGCGGCCGGCGCGCGACCGGCTGCCGACCTACGACAGCCGGCTGAAGCAGCAGGCCCTGGTGGCCGCGCGCTTCGGGAACTTCGTGGCACATCAGGGTGTGTATGTGGCCGTTTCCGGGCCGAACTACGAAACGCGGGCCGAGTATCGCTTCCTGCGGCGGATCGGCGGCGACGTGGTGGGCATGTCCACGGTGCCCGAGGTCATCACGGCTCGCGGCCTGAACATGCGGGTCCTCGGCCTGTCCGTCGTCACCAACGTCGCGTGCCCCGATGCGCCCGAGTCCGTCGACCCGTCGCACGTCGCGGATGCCGCTGCCCGTAGCGTCCCCCGCGTTCGCCACATCGTGAGGCACGTGTTGGACCAGCTGGCCGGCCGCGAACCGTGACCGCCCCCGCGCCAGGCGAAGGCCAATCCATACAACACGGCTGGCACATCGCGTTCCCAGGAATTCCCGCGGTGATTCGGCCGCCGTCCGCGACGCGCCGTCGCTCGCCCGAACCGACGCCAGGTCATCCCAGGCAGCCATCTGCACCCGCGCCAGTCGGCCGGTTCGGTCACGCCGCGAACAGTGGTCGTTCGCGCAAACGCTCCCCGCGTCCAGGCGCTGACAGCTTCGCCGCGTCCGCGGTTACTGCCCTGGGTCCTTGTACCGCAACGCGCGCGGACGTAGATTCGTTCCTGTGAGGCTTGGTGTGTCCGCCAAGACGACGCGCCGCGAATCGCGCCTGGCAGCACGCGGTGCCTCGAGTATCATTCAGACCGCCAAGGGGGTGAGGTGAACTATGAGTGACGACATCTCGTCAGGCGACCAATCGGGGAGACGGTGGCAGCCATTGTCGTCCGTTCAGCGGAGGGTCGTTGGCGTGCTGATCGAGAAGGCCAAGACGACGCCCGACTCGTATCCCATGACGCTCAACGCGCTGACCAACGGCTGCAATCAGAAGTCGAATCGGTCGCCCCACATGGACCTGTCCGGTGACGAGGTGGAGCAGGCCCTGGAAGAACTGCGTGAAATGGGAGCCGTGGCGGAGATCCAGTCCAGCGGCCGCGTGGCGAAATTCCGACACTACATGTACGAGTGGCTTGGCGTCGACAAGGCGGAGTTGGCCGTGATGGCGGAGCTGCTGTTGCGAGGCGAGCAGACGGTTGGCGAACTGCGCAGCCGCGCGGCACGGATGGAGCCGATCGCCGACCTTTCCGCGCTCCGCCCA